>Ga0316605_10001905_pt1 | contig 11933 bp, 12 predicted proteins | sample OWC_soil_day20_n_FD_207666 | JGI IMG/M metagenome (GOLD analysis project Ga0316605, IMG submission 207666) | Wetland soil microbial communities from Old Woman Creek delta, Ohio, United States - OWC_soil_day20_noCT | ecosystem: Environmental > Terrestrial > Soil > Wetlands | place: USA: Ohio... | reverse complement strand
CCGGCCCGGTGTGCCGCGCCGCCAGCCGGCGTCCGGCCCGGCCTCGGGGCTATCATGACAGGATGCCAGCCGCCGACTGTGACGTCCTGATTGTGGGAGCCGGCCCGGCCGGACTCGCGGCCGCCATCGCCGCCGGGCGCGAGGGTCTCACCTGTCTCGTCCTCGACAAGGGCGGACTCGTCGACGGCATCTACCGGTTTCCGCGCAACATGGTGTTCTTCACGACACCGGAGTTGCTCGAAATCGGCGGGCTGCCGTTTGTCACGCCGTTCGAGAAGCCCACCCGGTTTGAAGCGCTGCGCTACTACAGGCGCGTGGCCGACACCTTCGGCCTGGCCGTCGCGTTCGACGAGAGGGTGACGGCCATCAGGCGCGAGACGGACGGCGGCAGCGCCTTCTCGCTCGACATCACGACACGCGGCGGCGCAACGCGCACGCGCCGCTCGCGGTTCGTCGTGGTGGCCACCGGCTACTACGATCAGCCCAACCTGCTCGGCGTTCCCGGGGAGGAACTGCCGCATGTGTCCCACTACTACTCGGAGCCGCATCCGTACTACCGGCGGCCCGTGGTGGTGGTCGGCGGGAAGAACTCCGCTGCGGAGGCTGCGCTGGATCTGTTTCGAGCGGGCGCGCGGGTGACGCTCGTGCACCGGGAGGAGACCCTGGGTGAGTCCATCAAGTACTGGGTGAAACCCGACATCGAGAACCGGATCGCGGAAGGCTCGATCGCGGCGATGTTCGGCACCCGCGTGCAGCGGATCACGCCGGCGTCCGTGCACGTGACGGGGCCCGGGGGCGACGCCGGGCTCCCTGCCGAGGGCGTGTTCCTGCTGACGGGCTATCACCCCGACTGGGCGCTCCTCGAGCGCGCGGGCGTCGTGATCGATCCCGCAGGACAGGTCGCGAAATACGACCCGGAGACGTGCGAGACGGACGTGCCCAACCTCTTCCTCGCCGGCGGCGTGGTGTCGGGCCGGACGGCCGCACCGGTGTTCATCGAAAACGGCCGGGCGCACGGAGAGCGCATCGCCCGCGTCATCCGGGCACGCCTCCAGCCACGGGGCGGGTCAGACCCGGCGTTGTGAGTGCCCGACTCAGTGCCGGAGCCCGCGGTCGGGCGGGTGGCTGCCCGACATCTCCTTCATCTCGAGCAGCTCGATGAGGGCCCCGCAGCGGCGGGCCACGCCGTCCTGCTCGAGAAGCGCCTGGCGCTCGATGGGCTCGAAGTCGAGGTACTGGGCCAGGGCGTTGATGACTTCCTCGTCGGAGAGGTTCGACGGGAAGGGTTGTTCCGGCGTGTCCGCCACGGTGGTGAGCAGACGCTCGAGCTGATGACGCTGGCGGCGGACGGCATCGCGATCAGCCGCCGTCATCTGCTCTTCGAAGTAGTCGACCTCCGCCCGGCGGTAGGCCCGCGCCGGCGCTTCTTCCCGGACGACCCGGAACTTCTCGACGCCCCGCAGCACGAGGTTGTACCGGCCGTCGTTCAGCTCCTCGACGTGGGAGATGAGGCCGACGCACCCGACCGGGTAGATGGCCGGCCGGCCCTCCGTGTCGTGATCCCATCCGGGACGGAGCAGGGAGATGCCGATGAGCCGGTCGCCGGCCAGGCTGTCCTTCACCATCTCGCGGTAGCGCAGTTCGAACACGTGGAGCGGCAGGAACACGCCCGGAAACAGGACGACGTCCGGCAGGGGGAACACGGGAATGAACGCGCTCAGCATCGTCCGCTCAACCCTATTCTGCTGGATCGGTTGCCTCGTGAGAAGATGAAACCATGCGCCCTCTGGTGTACGCCCACCGCGGAGGAGCGGGCCTCGCCCCCGAGAACACGCTCCTGGCGTTCGAGACGGGGCTCTCCGTCGGCGCCGACGGGATCGAGACGGACGTGCGCCTCTCGCGCGACGGCGTGGCCGTGCTCATGCACGACGCGACGCTCGATCGCACGACAGACGGAACCGGGCCGGTCGAAGCACGGACCGCGGAGGAGCTGGCCGCGCTCGACGCCGGGTGCCGGTTCGAGCGCGACGGCGCGTTCCCGTTCAGCGGCCGGGGCATCGGCGTCCCGACGCTCAGAGACGTGCTCGTCCGCCACCGCGACACCTCGCTCATCGTCGAACTGAAGTCCTCCGACCAGCGCCTCGCGCGGGCGGTGGTCGACGAGATACGCGCCACCGGCGCCGCCGCGCGCGTGACGGTCGGCTCCTTCCAGAAGGGGGCGCTCGACGCCGTCCGCGCGCTCGACGCCGCGATCCGCACCGGCGCCGACATGGACGACGTGCGGAACAGCGTGGGGGGCGTCGAGGCCCAGCCGGCCTTCGAGACGTTCCAGGTGCCCGAGGTCTACGCGGGCCTGCGGATCGTGACGCCCGCGTTCATCGACCGGGCGCACGCCGCGGGCGTGTCGGTGACGGTCTGGACCGTGAATCACGAAGACGACATGCGGCGCCTGCTCGGCTGGGGCGTGGACGGCCTGATCACCGACCGGCCGGACATCGCGGTGCCGCTGGTCCGCGCGTGGCGGGCGCGCTGATGCCGCGATTCTAAGCTGCCGGCGGGGACGGCCCGGCCTCGGACTGAGACGCCAGCATCCGGATGGAGTACGCCGCGAGGATGTCCCGCTTCGAGACCGTGCCGACGAGCGTTCGGGAGTCTCCGTTCTCCAGCACGGGCAGGCGTTCGGCGGCGATGGCGTCGAAACGGTCGACCACGTCCGCCAGCCGTTCGCCGGCCAGGACGACGGGAAACCCCGGGTGCGCGAGGTCTTGAGCCACGGTCGTGCCCGTGGCGCCGGCCGACTGCAACGCGCCGACGGCCTCGTGGAAGTTGACGGCCCCGAGGAACCGGCCGTCGCGGTCCGTCAGGTACACATGGTTGCGGCGCGCCTGCATGAACGTGTCGAGGAGCGATCGCAGCGGCAGGTCGGCGCTCACCGTCACCTGGTCCTGCCGGACGATGTCACCGACCAGCATCGGCTCCGCGGGTGACGTCGCGGCGCGCGCAGCCAGCGCCTTGCGGCGGAGCGCCTCCGTGTAGACCGACTCCTTCGTCAGCAGGGCGGCGACCTGACTCGCGATGGCGCTGCCCACCAGGAGCGGCACGATCGCGTGGTAGTCCAGGGTCATCTCGAAGACCATGACCGCCGAGGTGAGCGGCGCGTGGGTGGTGCCCGCGAGCACCGTGCTCATGCCGACGAGTGCACATGCCGCCGGATCGAGCCCGGCGCCTGGCGCGACGGCCCGGATGGAGGCCCCGAACGCCTGCCCGAGCATGGCACCCAGGAACAACGTCGGCGTGAAGACCCCGCCCACGGTACCCGAACCCACGGCGAGCGGCGTGACGACGAGTCGCAAGGCCAGCAGCACGAGGACATGCCCGAGGTCCCATGGCCGTTCGAAGAGCGCGGCGATGGCTGACCGGCCGTTGCCGACCAGCTCCGGATACCAGAGGACGGCGACGCCGAGGAGCAGGCCGGCCGTGGCCATCGCGACGGGCCGCGCGAGGTTCAGGCGCCGATAGACGGCTGCAGAGGCCCGCAGCGCGGCTAGGAGCAAGGCCGCCACGAGGGCCCCAAGCACGCCGAGCAGCGCGAAGGCCACGATGTCCCACGCACTCGTCATCCGCAGCGACGGCAACGCGAACGCCGGCACGTTGCCGAACGCCGCCCACGCGAGCATCGTCGCGGTGCCCGACGCCACGGCCAGGGGCGCGAAGACCTCCAGGGCCAGACTGCCGAAGACGATCTCCAGGGCGAACAGCGCGGCGCCGAGTGGAGCGTTGTACGCGCACGCCAGGCCGGCGGCGATCCCGCACCCGGCGAGGATGCGGAGGTGCGGCGTCGAGACGCGCAGCTGCTGCCCGTACTTGGAGGCGACGGTCGCGGCGAGCAGCACGATCGGGCCTTCCCGTCCGACGGCACCGGCCGAGGCCTGTGTGACCAGCGATGAGGCGCTCTTGACGAGGCCGGCCCGGAGGGGAAGCCTGCCGTTGCGCAGCAGAACCGCCTCGAGGATGTCCCATCCCTGCGAGGCGCCGCTCCAGCGGGTCCCGAGGCTCAGGATGACGCCTGCCAGCAGGGCGCCGGCTGTCGGAAGCGCGATCTTGAGGGCCGGCGGGGCGAGCGAGACGGCCGCGACCAGGTCTTCGGCCCGGGGCCACACCACGGCGGGCAGCACTTCCGCGAGATAGCGGAGCCCGACGGCGGTCGAGCCGGCGAGCAGTCCGACGGCGAGCGCGTGCAGCAGCACGCGGGCCCGATCGCCGCCCAATCGGAATCCGTTGAGCACGTCAGCGTTCATCGTCGTGCGGGTCGGCCGAACGATTGCGCACCGCCAGCCGGAACGACCGCGCGGCTACGCCATCAGCAGCGGATGCTCGAGGAACCTCCGCAGCGTCTGCAGGAACCTGGCGCCGGCCGCGCCGTCCGCCACGCGGTGGTCCACCGAGAGTGTGACTTTCATCCGCCAGCCGACGGTGAGCGCGCCGTCGGCGACGACCGGCACCTGCCGCACCGCTCCGACGGCCAGGATGGCCGCCTCCGGCGGGTTGATGATGGCCGAGAACTCCTCGATGCCCATCATGCCGAGGTTCGAGATCGAGAAGGTCGCGCCCGTGTACTCGTTCGGCTGGAGCTTCTTCGCGCGAGCGCGCTCGGCGAGGCTGCGCGCCTCATCGGAGATCTCCTCGAGCGGCTTCAGGTCGGCGTCGCGCAGCACCGGCGTGATCAGCCCGTCTTCCAGGGCCACGGCCATCCCGATGTGCACGCGGGAGAACACCTTGACGTGGTCGCCGGCGAACGACGCGTTGATCTCGGGGTGCTGCCTGAGCGCGAGCGCGGCCGCCTTGACGATGATGTCGTTGATGCTGATGGACGACTTCTGATCGCGGAGCGCCTTGTAGGCGTCCCACACGCGGTCCATCGCGACGTCGATCGTCAGGTAGAAGTGCGGCACCGGGCCCTTGCTCTGGACCAGGCGCTTGGCGATCGTGCGCCGCACCGGCGACAGTTCGACGTCCTGGCTCTCGGGGCCGGCGTCGCGGGCCGCGGCCAGCGACAGCGATCGCGCCCGCTGGGGAGCGGCCTGGCGCGCGGGCGCGGCGGCCGGCGCCTGCGCGAGCGCGGCCTCGATGTCACGCTTGATGACCCGCCCCTGCGGACCGGTGCCCTGCAGGCTGGCAAGATCCAGCCCCGCTTCGGCGGCCATGCGCAGGGCGAGCGGCGACGCCTTGACGCTGCGCCCCGTCGCGGCCGGCGCGCCAGCAGCCGCCAGGGGAGCGGCCGCCGCCTGGAACGACCGTGGCGCAGCGCCCGGCGACGGCGCGGCCGCGGGAGGCGGCCCGGGCTCGGCGGCCGGGGCCGGCGCGGCGGCCGCCGGCAGGAGTGCCGACACGTCCTCTCCAGGCGCGCCGATGATGGCGATGAGGTCGCCGACCTTCACGAACTGGCCCTCGGCCGAGATGAGCTTCCGGATCGTGCCGTTCGTGTAGGCTTCCATCTCGACGGTGGCCTTGTCGGTTTCCACCTCGGCCAGCGCCTGGCCGGTCTCGACGGGGTCGCCTTCCTGCTTGAGCCACCGCAGGATGCGGCCTTCCTCCATCGTGTCGCTCAACTTCGGCATCACTACTCTGGAAGCCATGCTCTGGTCCTTGTCAGTAGCCAGTCGTCAGTCGTCAGTAGACGAGAAACCGGCTCTCGCCTCGCTTCCTACCCCTGGCCCCAGCCCCTAGCCCGCAGCGCCTAGTCCAAATACAGCACGTCCCTCACCGCCGCGATCAGCCGCGCAGGGGAGGGCATCACCATGTGCTCGAGGTTCTTCGCGTACGGCATCGGCACGTCGAGGCCGGTCACGCGCGCGATCGGCGCGTCGAGGTCGCCGAACGCGGCCTGCTGCAGCTGGAAGGCAATCTGCGCGCCCACGCCGGCGTACGGCCACCCCTCTTCGAGGATGACGCAGCGGTTCGTCTTCCGCACCGACTCCAGGATCGGGCCCTCGTCGAGCGGACGCAGCGTGCGCGGGTCGATCACCTCGACCGAGATCCCGTCGGCTGCAAGCGTCTCGGCCGCCTTGAGAGCCACGGTCACCATCTTCGACCAGGCCACCACCGTGGCGTCGGTGCCCGGGCGCTTCACGTCGGTGACGCCGATCGGGACCGTGTATTCCTCGTCGGGCACCTCGCCTTTCGAACCGTACAGCGTCTCGCCCTCCATGAAGATGACCGGGTCGTCGTCGCGGATGGCGCTCTTGAGCAGGCCCTTGGCGTCGTAGGGCGTCGCGGGCGCCACGACCTTCAGGCCGGGCACGCTCGCGTACCACGCTTCGAGGGACTGCGAGTGCTGGGCCGCCAGCTGGTGCGCCGCGCCGCCCGGACCCCGGAACACGATCGGGATCCTGAACTGCCCGCCCGACATGTACAGCATCTTGGCGGCGCCGTTGACGATCTGGTCGATGGCCACCAGCGAGAAGTTCCACGTCATCATCTCGATGATGGGGCGGAGGCCCGCCATGGCCGCGCCGACGCCGACGCCCGCGAACCCCTCCTCGGTGATTGGGGTGTCGACAATGCGCTGCGGGCCGAACTCCTGGAGCAGGCCCTTGCTCACCTTGTACGCGCCCTGGTAGACGCCGACCTCCTCGCCCATGAGGAAGACGTTGGGATCGCGGCGCAGTTCCTCGCGCAGCGCCTGGTTCAGTGCGTCTCGGTACGTGATGACGGCCATGGTGTTACTGCTCGCTCCGGGTGTACGGGCCGTACGGCTCCGCGTAGACATCCTGGTAGAGTTCGCCGGCGGACGGCTCGGGACTGGCCTCGGCGAACTGCACCGCCTGCTCGGTGACGGCGCGCGCCTTCCGGTCCAGCTCTTCGAGCAGCGCCTGGTCGGCCAGGCCGGCCGCCGTGAGGTACTCGAAGTACTGCTTGATCGGGTCCTGCTGCTTCTGGCCCTCGACCTCTTCCTTCGTGCGGTAGTGTCCGTGCACCGGATCGGACATCGAATGGCCCATGAAGCGGTAGCAGCGGGCCTCGATGAGCGTGGGCAGGCTCTCCCGGCGAGCCAGATCGACGGCGCGGCCGATCGTCTCGCGGACCGCCAGCACGTCCATCCCGTCCACCGTCTCGCTCGCCATGTCGTACGCGCAGGCGCGCTGGGCCACGTCGTAGATCGCCGACGACCGCTCGATGGCCGTGCCCATGCCGAACCGGTTGTTCTCGACGATGTAGACGACGGGCAGCTTCCAGAGCGCCGCCATGTTCAGCGACTCGTGGAACGTGCCGATGTTGACCGCGGCCTCGCCGAAGAAGCACAGCGTCACCGTGTCCTGCTTCTGGTACTTGGCGGCGAAGGCCGTGCCGGTGGCCAGTGGGATGTGGCCGCCGACGATCCCGTGCCCGCCGAGCATGCCCTTCTCCCTGTCGAAGAGATGCATCGATCCGCCCTTGCCGCGCGACACGCCGTCGCGCCGGCCGAACAGTTCCGCCATCACCCGGCCCGGGTCGCAGCCCTTGACCAGCGCGTGCACGTGCTCGCGGTAGGCCGTGATGACGAGGTCGTCCGGGCGGAGCGTGGACATCGCGCCGATGGCCACCGCCTCCTGGCCGATGTACAGGTGGCAGAAGCCGCCGATCTTCTGCAGCGCGTACATCTCCGCGCACTTCTCTTCGTACCGCCGCCCGAGCAGCATCTGGTACAGCATGTCGATCAGCTGCGCCTTCGGCGTGGCGGCGAGCTGGCGGCCGACGTGATCAGGATTCGCTGGAGTGGCCATCGTCGTGGTGTCTGCCGGTTCCTTCGTACGCGCTGGTTTGCTCGTGGGCATGATAGGAGCTTCTCACGAGGGGGCCGCACTCGACGTGGCCGAACCCCATGTTGGCCGCCGTCGCGCGCAGCATCTCGAACTCGTCCGGATGGTAGTAGCGCGCGACCGGGAGGTGCGAGGCGGAGGGGCTCAGATACTGCCCGATCGTGATGATGCCGACGCCGGCCGCGTGGAGGTCCGCGAGCGTCTCGATCACTTCCGGCCACTCCTCGCCGAGGCCGACCATGATGCCGGACTTCGTGGGGATCCCGGGGGCGTACTCGCGCGCGCGGCGCAGCAGCTCGAGCGTGCGCGCGTAGCGGCCGCCCGGGCGCGCCACCCGGTACAGCCGCGGCACGGTCTCCGTATTGTGGTTGAGCACGTCGGGGCCCGCCTCGAGCACCGTCCGGAGCGGGGCCTCGTGGCCCTGGAAGTCCGGGATCAGCACCTCGATGCGGCACGAGGGGCGCGCGTCCCGGATGCGCCGGATCGTGTCGGCGAAGATGAAGGCCCCCCCGTCCGCGAGATCGTCCCGGTCGACGGACGTGATGACCACGTAGCGCAGGTCCATCGTCCGCACGGCCTCGGCGACGCGGGCCGGCTCCCCGCGATCGAGCCCGGCCGGCCTGCCGTGCTGCACCGCACAGAACCCGCAGGCGCGCGTGCAGATGTCGCCCAGGATCATGAACGTGGCCGTGCCGTGGTGCCAGCACTCGCCGATGTTGGGGCAGTGCGCCTCTTCGCAGACCGTGTGCAGCCCCTGCTCGCGCATCAGATCCTTCAGGCGCGCGTAGGCGGGCGACCCCGGTGCGCGCACCTTCAGCCACTCGGGCTTCGGGGCGCGCGGGCGCAGGATCTGGACGGGAACCGCGGTGCTCATCGCCTCCATCCGGCCGCGGGCAGCCGCAGGCCCGCGGACCCGGCGTCCGCGCCCGGAGGGCCCGGCAGGTGGAGGCCTGCGGTCTGGCGTGCCACGTCAAGGAGCATCAGCCGGGGATCATAGCATCAAGCCCGGCGCGCAGTCGTCCGCCGGGCGCCCGCGATATACTTTGGCGCGACCCGGGCCGCGCCCCGGGGCTTTCTGCGAGGTGATGACATGGCGCTCTCAGGTCTGTCGGTCACGTGGTTCGGCCACGGTACGTTCGTGCTCCAGTCGCCCCGCGGGCGCCGGATTGTCGTGGACCCGTGGCTGGACGGCAATCCGTCGTGCCCACCCACCCTCGCGTCGATCGACGCGGCGGACCTCATTCTGGTCACCCACGGCCACTTCGACCACGTGCACGATGTTGCGGCCGTCGCGAAGAAGACCGGCGCCACCGTCGTGGGCATCTTCGAACTCTGCCAGTGGCTCGGCACGAAGGGCGTCGAGAAGACCGCCGGCATGAACAAGGGCGGCACCCAGGAGTTCTTCGGCATCCGCATCACGATGGTCGACGCCAGGCACAGTTCGAGCTTCACCGACGACGGCGTCATCACGTACCTCGGCGAGGCCGCCGGCTACGTCCTCACGTTCGAGAACGGCCTGACGGTCTACTTCGCGGGCGACACGTCGCTCTTCGGCGACATGCGGCTCATCCACGACCTGTACAAGCCCAGCGTGGCGTTCCTGCCCATCGGCGACCTCTTCACGATGGACCCGGCCGCGGCGGCCAGGGCCTGCGAGTTCCTCGGCGTGAAGACGGTGATCCCGATGCACTACGGCACGTTCCCGGTGCTGACCGGCCGGCCTGAACAGCTGCGCGAGCTGGTCGCGCCCATCGGTGTCGAGGTGATCGAGATGAAGCCGGGGGACACCGTCTGACGCGGCCCGTCGCCGCTGTCGAGCCTTGAGCGAGTGTCACCGGCGGGCCCTTGACAGGCGGAGGGGGGAGGGGATAGTTTAAAGGAGCGAAACGAGCTTCCACATTTTGGAAGCGACACCCGCATGAAGAGCGATGAGGCAGCCGGCCCACCCGGTGCGACGACGTCGATCGAGAAAGCCCTCGAGGTCTGCGAGGCCCTGAGCCTCGCGCCGTCTGGGCTTCCGCTGACGGACGTTTCACGCGCGGTGAATCTGCCGCGGCCGTCGGTGCACCGGCTCCTGGCGATCCTCAAGCGCCGCGGTTACGTCCGCCAGGACGAGGAATCGCAGCGCTACAGCCTGACGCTCAAGATGCTCGACCTGAGCTTCCGGCTGCTCGGGCGCTCGGAGTTGCGCCTCCACGCGTACCCGGTCTTGCGCGAGTACGTGCTGCGCGGCCGGCCTCGCAGTTTCGTGGCGGTGCCGTCGGCCGGCGAGGTCACGTATATTTGGGGAGCCGGGCCGGACGAAGCGGCGATGCGCACGGCGTACGGCAAGCAGATGCCGGCGCACTGCGCCGACTATTTCGACAGCGCAACCCAGGGCACCAGGCGGCTCAGCTGTCTGCGGCTCGGTCGCGCGAACGACGTGGTCGAGAGCGCGTCGCGGGTCGTGCGGCTGGGCTCGCCGTCCTCGGACGGCGGCCAGCGGTTGTTCTGCACCTGCGCGCCGGTGCAGGACTACACGGGGCGGGAGGTTGCGCGTGTCGGTGTGTTCGGGCACGGGCCGGACGACAGCCCCATCCTGACGGAGCACAACCGCGAGGCGTGGGATCTGGGACGGCGGGTGTCGACGAGGCTCGGGCACCTGCCGGCGGCGGGACCGGAGCTTCACTGACGCGGGCGGGCCGCCGGGCCCGGCGTCGCGTGACACAGGAGGACGAAGGTGGCGTACATCATCTGTGAGCCGTGCATCGGCACGAAGGACACGGCCTGCGTGGACGTGTGCCCGGTCGACTGCATCCACCCGCGCAAGGACGAGCCCGAGTTCGCGGCGTCCGAGCTGCTCTACATCCACCCGGACGAGTGCATCGACTGCGGCGCCTGCGTGCCCGCCTGCCCGGTGGAGGCCATCTTCGTGCTCGACGAAGTGCCGGAGCAGTGGAAGGGCTTCATCGCGAAGAACGCGGAGTACTACCAGAAGTAGCTGGGCTGCCGCTCCCCCGCAGCGAGGATGCGCCATGGGTGTGATTGACCACCGGTTCGCCGACAACATCATCACGACGAACCTGGACACGGTGCTGGCGTGGGCCCGCAAGAACTCCCTCTGGCCGATGTCATTCGGCCTGGCCTGCTGCGCGATCGAGATGATCGCCGCGGGCGGCTCCCGCTTCGACATCTCGCGGTTCGGCTCCGAGGTGTTCCGTGCGTCGCCGCGCCAGTCGGACCTGATGATCGTCGCCGGGACGGTGACGAAGAAGATGGCGCCGGTGCTGCGGCGCCTGTACGACCAGATGCCGGAACCCAAGTGGGTGATTTCGATGGGGAGTTGCTCGAACGCGGGCGGGCCCTTCCCGACCTACAGCGTGCTGCAGGGCGTGGACAAGGTCGTGCCGGTCGACGTCTACGTCTCCGGCTGTCCGCCGCGCCCGGAAGCACTCCTCTACGGCCTCATGCGGCTGCAGGACAAGATCTCGCGAGAGAGCACGGTGTTCCGCAAGGAGCGCTGGATCCCGGCGGGCGGGACCGAACCCATCGTCGTCGAGGACCGGGGATGAGACTCAAGGACTTGCTCCGCTCGTTCTTCCTGGTGGACCTGGTCAAGGGCCTCTGGGTCACGCTGAAGTACACGCCGCAGCCGGCCTTCACGTTCCAGTACCCGTCCGAGCGTCGCCCCGTCGCCCCGCGCTTCCGGGGCGTCCTCCGGCTGCAGGTCGAACCCGATTCCGGCGCCCAGGTCTGCATTGTCTGCGACCAGTGCGCCAAGGCGTGCCCGGACGACCTCATCTCGCTCGGCGGCCATCGCGAGCCCGGCATGAAGCTGAAGGCGCTCGACTACTTCGACTTCAACCTGTCGCGCTGCAGCTTCTGCGGGCTGTGCTCGGAGGTGTGCCCGACCAAGCCGATCAAGGCGCTCATCATGAGCGAGGACTACGAGCTGGGCACCTACAGCCGCGAGGCCCAGATCCTGCGCATCGACGACATGTACGACGGCCTGCCGATCACGCAGTACACCAGGTAGGGAAAGGGGGGACTGGGGCGAGCGACTCGGGCGTTCGCGGCCCGCAGTCCCTTCTCCCTGCCGCCGTGTCCCTGTCGCTTCATCCAACCCGCCTCCCGTTTCCCGCCGTTCGCCGCCAC
>Ga0316605_10001904_pt1 | contig 11935 bp, 10 predicted proteins | sample OWC_soil_day20_n_FD_207666 | JGI IMG/M metagenome (GOLD analysis project Ga0316605, IMG submission 207666) | Wetland soil microbial communities from Old Woman Creek delta, Ohio, United States - OWC_soil_day20_noCT | ecosystem: Environmental > Terrestrial > Soil > Wetlands | place: USA: Ohio... | reverse complement strand
CTGCCGGCTGATCGCAGCCCTCCACTGCAGGAGGCGCTCAATGCGCTCAGTACCGAACTCCTGCGCGGCGGCCATTCGCGTGCTGATCTGGCAGTAATCAACGTCAATGATCTGCCGACCCTATCCAAAGCGCCACCCAAACTGATCATTGCACTTGGTAGTTCCGCCGCGCAAGCACTGGCTGAATCGGCTGGCAAAACGCCCATCCTCTTTGCCATGCTGCCGAAACAGACTTTTGACAACATCAGCGCTACAGGCAAAGCCCTGCCGCCGGTTTCAGCCCTTTACCTCGACCAGCCCATGCAGCGGCAACTGGCCTTGCTGCGGCTGGCTTTGCCGCAAAGCCAGCGCATTGCCATGCTGCTCGGTTCGGCCTCACGGCCGACAGAACCCCGCTGGAGAAACGCTGCAATGGAAGGCGGTTTTCAGCTCGCTGTCACCTATGTCGGCCAGGAAGAAATGCTACACGACAGCCTGCAAAAGGTTTTGACAGGAGCCGACGTTCTGCTGGCGGTTGCCGATCCACAAGTTTTCAACGCCAATACCATCCAGAATATCCTGCTCACTTCATTTCGCGCCCGTGTACCTTTGCTGGCCTTTTCTCCGGCCTATGTCAAAGCCGGGGCGCTGCTGGCGGTTTATTCAACCCCGGCGCAAATCGGCACCCAGGCGGGTGCCATCGCGCGCGATTTCCTGCTGCGCAAAAACCTGCCACCACCACAACATGCCGCCGACTTCACGGTGAGCGTCAATCTACCCGTGGCCAATGCACTCGGGCTGACCCTGGACGAAAATACATTGAGCCTGCGTTTGCGCCAAATCGAGAAAACGCCATGAAGCCCTTGAACATTGAGGCGCGCATACTGCTGGCCGCCCTGCTGCCCATGATCCTGCTGGCACTGGTTTTGTCAGTAATTTTTCACTTCAATCGCAGCAGCGAATTGAGAGACAGCCATATTCAGCGCGCCGAAGCCCTGGTGCGGCAAATGGCGGCGAGTAGCGAATACAGCCTTTTTACGGGCAACCGGGAAGCCCTGCAAGCCCTGCTCAACCAGCTTGTCGGCGAAGCTGACGTACGTTCGGCCACTATCGTTGGGGCAGATGGAAAGCTCATTGTCCGCGCCGGCACGCCCGGTTTTAGCGGGCTGCCCGAACTCGCCGACACGGAAATTTCTTCGCTGTCACCCGGCCGAAGTTTTTTGCTCATACGCCCGATTATCGGCTCGCAACTAGCACTGCAAGATCCTTTTGCCGAGACCAGCGATATGGTCGCCAAGCCCAAGCAAATTGGCCGCCTGCTGCTGGAAATATCGACGGAGAAGCTGGCAAGCCGCGAGCGCGAAATTCTGCTGACCGGACTATTGACCATGCTGGGCGGTGTCCTTTTCGGCAGCCTGCTAGCGGTGATTCTCAGCCGCGGCATCATCGTGCCGTTCAAGCAGATTATCGGTGTCGTCAATCGTATCGCCCACGGCGAACTTGGGGCACGCGTCCCCAAACTCGCCAATTCATCCCTGCAGTCGCTGGAAGAAGGCCTCAACACGATGGCCGCAAGCATCGAAACAGGAAAAGACCTTCTGGAACAAAGAGTTTCAGAGGCCACGGCCGAGTTGCGCGTACAAAAGGAAGCCGCCGAACTGGCCAGCAGCGCCAAGAGCAGTTTTCTGGCCAATATGAGCCACGAAATTCGCACGCCCCTGAGCGTCATTATCGGGCTCGGCGATCTTTTGCGTCATGACATCAGGAACCCCGGCCACAAGCGCAAGCTCGACCAGCTTTGCGCCAGTTCCGAACACTTGCTCGGCGTCATCAACACCATTCTTGATCTCTCGAAAATCGAAGCCGAGCGACTCGTCCTGCAGCATGGCGAGTTTTGCCTCGATGCCGTGCTTGAGCGTGTTTTGCCATTATTCGAAGACAGCGCCCAGGAAAAGGGCTTGCTGCTGGCAACCGACATCGCGCCGCCCTTGCGCGTTTTGCGCCTGCAAGGCGATGCACTGCGCCTGTCGCAAGTGCTCATCAACCTGCTTTCCAACGCCATCAAGTTTACGGAAAGAGGAACGGTAAATTTCGGCATTGAGCGGGTTGGCGCCGATGCGGCATCAATCAGGCTGCGCTTTTGCATCAGCGATAGCGGCTGCGGCATTCCCCTTGCCGACCAGACGCGTCTTTTCCGACCCTTCAGCCAGATCGACAGCTCGACAACCCGTCGCCACGGCGGTACTGGACTCGGTCTGGCCATCAGCCAGCATCTGGTCAAAATGATGGGGGGCGTGATCGAAATCAACAGCCAGCCGGATGTCGGCAGTACCTTTTATTTCACGCTGACCTTCCCGCGCGCCAGCGCCAGAACAGCGGATACTGCTCCCTTGCCCGCCAATGCCATCGGCGCAAACATGCAAGAGCAAAGAATTTTGCTGGTCGAAGACCATCCGCTCAACCAGGAAATTCTGTTGGAAATGCTGGAAAACCTGGGCTGCAAGCAGGTCGATGTTGCCGCGGACGGAATCGAAGCCATCGAATGTGCGCTGACGCAGCACTACAGCCTGATTCTGATGGATATGCACATGCCACGTCTGGATGGTACGCAGGCAACGCAAAATATCCGGGCGTTGCCCGGCTACAGCACCACACCCATTATTGCGCTGACCGCCAGCGCCCTGGCCGAAGACCGCCAGCTTTGCCTCGACGCCGGCATGAACGATCACCTCGGCAAACCCGTGACCTCGGACATGCTCGCCACGATGCTGGGGCGCTGGCTGCCCGGCATTGCCCCAGGTAGTGACCTACCTGCACTGTGCCAGAATGAACTGAGCCGCGCCTTGATGCAAATCCCGGAAATAGAGATCAGCACCGTCTGGCGTAGCTCGGCCAAACAAATCGAAACCTATCATTCTTTGCTGGATCGCTTTATCCATACCAATCGGCAGGAAATACTGCGCTTTCAAGAGCAACTCTCAGCAGGAGAACTCGATCTGGCGCACAACTACATCCACGGCCTGAAAGGCGTGGCTGGATTTCTTGGCGCCCGTCGCATTGAAGCCCTGGCGCGCGAAATTGAGCAAGGACTGCACACCGGCATAGGCATTGTCGGCATCAAAGGACTGGGGCGCCAATGCCAAGCGGAATTGCTCAAACTTGAGCAGTCACTGCAAAAGCTGCCGGTGCCGCAGACGGCCGACTGACCCGGTCTGTTCTTCGCAAGATTTTTCTCTGATGCAATAGCCGGCAAGCGCTTGCCGTATAATGCTTCCTTTGAATTTTCAGTCGGTTTTTCATGTCCCTAGATGTTAAAACTCAGCTCACGGCACTGATTCAGCAGGCGCTGGCCAGTGTTGCCCCTGCAGCTGCGGATACTCCTATCCTGCTGGAGCGCCCGCGTGATGCTGCGCACGGCGACTTTGCCACCAATCTGGCCATGCAACTGGCGCGCAGCCTGAAAAAGAATCCGCGCGACATTGCGCGCCAACTGGTCAATGAATTACCAGCTTCACCTCTGGTTGCCAAGGCCGAAGTCGCTGGTGCCGGCTTCATCAATTTCACTCTGGTTTCCTCCGCCAAAACTGTCGTCATCGCGGATGTACTGAAAAAAGCCGCTGATTTTGGCCGCCAAACGCTCGGTGGCCAGCAGAAAATTCAGGTCGAATTCGTTTCCGCCAACCCGACCGGCCCGCTCCACGTCGGCCATGGCCGTGGTGCTGCCTATGGCGCATCGCTGGCCAATCTGCTGGCTTTTGCTGGCTGGGATGTGACCCGCGAGTTTTACGTCAACGACGCCGGCCGGCAGATGGACATCCTGGCCGTATCGACCTGGCTGCGTTATCTGGATCTGAACGGCGTCAGCGTTACTTTCCCGGCCAATGGTTACCAGGGCGATTACGTGCGTGACATGGCCGGGCAAATTGTGGCGGCGCATGGCAAAAAATACGTCCATCCAGCCAGTGCCGTCGAAGCCAGGCTGCCCAGACTGCCCGAACCCGAACGTAGCGACGACGAGGCCAAGAACCAGCGTGAAGCCTATCTTGACGCCCTGATCAGTCGCGCCAAGGAATTACTCGGCTCGGACTGGGCCTACGTGCACCAGCACGTCCTTTCCGAACAATTGGCCGACTGTCGTAACGATCTGGAAGAATTCGGCGTTCATCACGACGTCTGGTTTTCGGAAAACGCCCTGTTCGATACCGGTCTGGTCGCCCGTGTGGTCGATGCGCTCGATAAAAACGGCCATCTCTATGTGCAAAATGGCGCCAAGTGGTTCAAATCGACCGCTTTCGGCGACGAGAAGGATCGTGTCGTCCAGCGCGAAAACGGTCTCTACACTTATTTCGCTTCCGACATCGCCTACCATCTCAACAAGTACGAACGCGGTTTCGACAAGATCATCAACATCTGGGGCGCCGATCACCACGGCTACATTCCACGCGTCAAGGGCGCCATCACGGCGCTCGGACTAGACGCCGACAAGCTGCAGGTGGCGCTGGTGCAATTTGCCGTGCTTTACCGCAACGGCCAGAAAGCCTCGATGTCCACCCGCTCCGGCGAATTTGTCACCCTGCGTGAACTGCGTGGCGAAGTCGGCAACGATGCCTGCCGATTCTTCTACGCTCTGCGCAAGTCCGACCAGCACCTCGATTTCGACCTCGATCTGGCCAAGAGCCAGACCAACGAAAATCCGGTCTATTACATCCAGTACGCCCATGCCCGTGTCTGCTCGGTGCTGGCGCAGTGGAATGGTGAAGCCGAGGCACTGGTCAACGCCGATCTCGGCCGCCTCGACAGCCCGCGCGAACAGGCGCTGGCCAATCGCCTGGCTGAGTTTCCGGAAGTTATTGCCAGCGCCGCCCGCGATCTGGCACCGCACCAGATCGCCTTCTATCTCAAGGATCTGGCCGCCGATTTCCACACCTGGTACAACGCCGAACGCATGCTGGTCGACGACGCCTCCCTGCGGGACGCCCGTGTCGCCTTGGCCGCCGCCGTGCGCCAGGTTATCGTCAATGGCATGACCCTGCTCGGGGTCTCCTGCCCCACCTCTATGTAAGGAATCGATATGACTCGCAAAAGCAGTCCCAAACCACCGCACAGCAAATCGAGCGGCGGCACCCTGGTCGGCATGTTTATCGGCCTTGTTCTCGGCGTCTGTATTGCCGCCGGTGTGGTCTGGTACATCAACCGGGCGCATTCACCATTCGTCGCCAACAAGCAGCAAAGGGGCGAAGCGCCAGCAACCCCAACCAACGGCAAACCCGGCGCCCCACAGCAACCGCTTGCCCTTTCAGGCAAACCGGGCGACCCGATGCCGCAAAAGCGTTTTGACTTTCACGATATTCTGACCGGCAAATCGGACGCTTTGCCTGAGACCAAACCAGCCGCCAAGCCCGCAGACGGGAACGAAACAGCCAAACCCGACTCGAAGAAAGACGATGCCAAGGTGGGCAAGGACGCCAAGGATGTGAAGGATCCCAAGGAAAGCAAAGAGTCGAAGCAGCCGGTCTTTTTCCAGGCCGGTTCCTTCACCTCGGCGCAGGACGCGGACAACCAAAAGGCAAAACTGGCGTTAATGGGCATGGAAGCCTCGATTCTGCAGGTGATGGTGCAGGACAAGACTTTCTACCGCGTTCGCATCGGGCCGTATGGCAACAACGAGGAGGCCAGCCGCATTCGTTCGGAACTGGCCAAAAATGGAATTGATGTCACGCTGACCAAAAAGGAGCCGTAATGCACCAAACCACCCGCTTCATTTTCCGCCAGATTATCGCCCTGGCCGCCCTTGTGCTGGCGCTGCCGGTTTTCGCGCAGGCAGCTTACAGCCCGGTGCAGCCGCCACAACCAACGGACAATCCGGCCAAGATCGAGGTGATCGACTTTTTCTATTACACCTGCCCGCACTGCAAATCCTTGAGCGCCCCATTGTCAGCCTGGGAGAAAAAACTTCCCGATGACGTCTATGTGCGCAAAATCCACGTCAGCTTTGGCAGCGCCTCGATTACAAACCTGTCGCGCCTCTACTACGCGCTTGAAGCCACCGGCGACTTGGCCAGACTTAATCAGGAAGTGTTCAAAGCCCTGCACGAGCAGCGCATCAACCTGGCCATGGAAGGCAAGATGCTGGAATGGCTTGCCAAGCAAGGCGTCAATACGCAGAAATTCAGCGATGCCTACAAATCCTTCGGAGTTGAAAGTAAGGTACGGCGCGCCGATCAGTTGTCGCAAGCCTACCGAATTCAGGGTGTTCCGGCCATCATCATCGACGGCAAATATCTGCTCGAACCCAATAGCCCGGAAAAGCTGCTGGCGCTGGCCGACGAGTTGATCGCCAAAGTACGGGCTGAACGCGCTGCCAAGAAGAAATAGACCCTAATGCGGGTTTTCATCACAGGAGCCTCGTCCGGAATCGGCGAGGCTCTTGCCGTTTACTATGCCGGACAAGGCGCGACACTCGGCCTGAGCGCCCGCCGCGGCGATGCCCTTGCAGCGCTCAATGAAAAACTGGGCGGCCAGCACGCCATCTATGCGCTCGACGTGACTGATGCGCCAGCGCTTGCCATTGCTGCCGCCGACTTCATTGCCCGTTTTGGCGTTCCCAACATTGTTATCGCCAACGCCGGCATTTCGGCCGGAACCCTGACCGAATGCAGCGAAGACCTCGCCGTTATCAAGCGCATCCTCGACACCAACGTCTTCGGTATGGCCGCCACCTTTGCCCCCTTCATTGCTGCCATGCAGTCGGCCGGTGGCGAACGTCGTCTGGTCGGCATCGCCTCGGTGGCCGGCTTACGCGGCCTCCCCGGCGCCGAAGCCTATTGCGCCTCCAAGGCAGCAGTCATCGCCTATCTGGAAAGCCTGCGGCTGGAAATGAAGACTTTCGGCATCAAGGTCGTGACCATCGTCCCCGGTTACATCGCCACGCCGATGACCGCCGTCAACCCCTACCGCATGCCCTTCATGATTTCCGCGCCGGTTGCAGCACAGCGCTTTGCCCGCGCCATCAAGTACGGCTGCAGCTACACCGTTATTCCCTGGCCGATGGACATTGTCGCAAAAATCCTGCGCCTGTTGCCCATTTGGCTGTACGACCGTCTCTTCCTGCACGCCACCCGCAAACCGCGTGGCCTGATTCAACCCTGACCCGACCATGCCCGATCAAAACCATTCACCCGATACGCCAGATTCCGCTGAGCAGCCGAGCCGCCACATCCGCAGCTTTGTTCTGCGCCAGGGACGTTTTTCACTGGCGCAGGAACGTTTCCACGCCGAAGCCCTGCCGCGCTTTGGCATTCCCTACGCGCCGCAAAGGCTCGATCTTGACGCCGTTTTTGGCCGCGCCGCGCCGCATATTCTGGAAATTGGCTTCGGCATGGGTGAAACCACGGCCGCCATCGCCGCTGCCCAGCCGCAAAACGACACGCTCGGCATCGAAGTCCATACGCCGGGCGTCGGCGCCCTGTGCAAGCGCCTGGTCGAGCAACAACTCAATAACGTCCGCATCGTCCAGCACGATGCCGTCGAGGTTGTGCGCGACATGCTGCCGGAACAAAGTCTCGACGGCATCCACATTTTCTTTCCCGATCCCTGGCCGAAAAAACGCCACCACAAGCGCCGCCTGATTCAGCCGCAATTCATCGCCTTGCTGACAACGCGCCTGAAACCCGGTGCCTACCTGCACTGCGCCACCGACTGGCAGGAATACGCCGAGCACATGCTGACGGTGCTTTCTGCCGAACCGCTACTCGCCAATGCCAGCGCCGACTACGCGCCACGCCCGGATTACCGGCCACTCACCAAGTTCGAAAACCGTGGCCTGCGCTTGGGACACGGCGTTTGGGATCTCATTTTTACCCGAAAACCGGATGAGGGCGCACAATAACAGTCACTCGCCTGACTTTTTCGGAGGCTGCCATGAAACGTTTCTGTCTCGCCCTCACGCTTTCCTTGCTTTGTTCGCTATCGCAAGCAGTTGATCTCTCCGGTATTTCAAGCACCGAAGCCAGTTCAGGACTAAAAACCGCGCTGACCAAAGGCGCCGACTACGCCGTTGCCAACCTGGGCAGGCAAGACGGTTTTCTCGGCAATCCCAAGGTCAGGATCGGCTTGCCGGACAGCCTGAAAAAAGGAGAAAAGCTGCTGAAAACCCTCGGCATGGGCAAATACACGGACGAACTCACTATTGCCATGAACCGTGCCGCTGAACAGGCAACGGCCGAGGCAAAGCCAATCCTGATCGACGCAATCAAGAAAATGACCGTGCAGGACGCCAAAGCCATCCTGACCGGCGGTGACGACAGCGTCACCCAGTTTTTCCGGCAGAACACTTCCGCGCAACTCACCCAGAAATTTCGCCCCATCGTCAAACGCGCCACCGGCAAGGTCAGGCTGGCCGAGAAGTACAACCAGTTTGCCGGCAAAGCATCCGGACTTCTTGGCGCTGACGCCGATCTCGACACCTACGTCACGCGCAATGCCATGGACGGCCTCTTTCTGATGATCGCCGAACAGGAAAGGTCAATCCGTCAGAATCCACTGGGAACCGGCAGCGCTGTTCTGCAAAAGGTATTTGGCGCTCTCAAGCGGTAACGGGCTAAAAAAAGCGGATAAAGGCGAAAAAGCCGGACGAAATTTATCGGTACTTTTTCCAACGATTCAAGCTGGCACCAAGTTATGCCGTTATCAGGGTCAGGAGCACGAATCATGAAACTTGACCACCTGACCTCGACCACCATGCCACACGCCCACGAAGCGCTGCGGCCTGCGCACGTCGGCACCGAATCGCTGGTTCGGCGCGTTGACGAGGCAGAGCGGACTGCCCCCGATCGCGATCAATCCATGCAGGAAAAATTGGCGCAGCAAACCCGGGTAATGCTGTCCGAGCCAACAACAGCGGCTTATAAGGTGCGCGAAGTGGTGGCGAAACTGATACGGCTCGGTCCACAAGCCAGAAAACTGGTTAAGAAAAGCATACCCGTGGATGAGGAAGCCTGAGGCAATTTCGGTTAAAATTCTCCCTCATTTTGCGCCCCGCTTGCCGGGGCGCTCTGTTTTTCGAGCCATCTTCTTTTCATGTCCTCTGCCGCCAGCCTCAATCCCCAGCAACGCGAAGCCATCCGCTATCTCGACGGGCCATTGCTCGTCCTGGCCGGCGCCGGCTCGGGCAAAACGCGGGTCATCACCCAGAAAATCGCCTATCTGGTGCAGGACTGCGGCTTCTCACCCGGCAACATTGCCGCCATCACCTTTACCAACAAAGCCGCCAAGGAAATGCGCGAGCGCGTCGCCAAGCTCCTGCCCGGCACCCCGGCCGAAGATTTCCACATTTCCACCTTCCATTCCCTAGGTGTGCGCATTCTGCGCGAGGAGGCCAAGGCGCTCGGCTACAAACCGCGCTTTTCCATTTTTGATGCGGCCGACTGTGCCGGCATTATCGGCGACTTGGCCAAAAGCATCGACAAAAGCGCCTTGCGTCGTTTGCAGGCCATTATTTCCAACTGGAAAAATGCTCTGGTTTCACCCGAGGCCGCCCGCCAACAAGCCGACAGCGAGCATGAAAAGCTGGCGGCGCAGGTTTATCTCTCTTATGCAGCGACGCTGAAAGCCTACCAAGCCGTCGATTTCGACGACCTCATCCGGCTGCCGGTCGAATTATTCGAAGCCCATCCGGAAATTACCGAAAAGTGGCAAAACCGCTTGCGCTACCTGCTGGTCGACGAATATCAGGATACCAATGCCTGCCAGTACCGCTTGCTCAAGCAACTGACCGGCGTCCGCGCCCAATTCACGGCAGTGGGCGACGACGACCAAGCCATCTACGGCTGGCGCGGCGCCGACATTGAAAACCTGAAAAAGCTGCCCGACGAGTTTCCGCTGCTCAAAGTCATCAAGCTGGAGCAGAACTACCGCTCGACGGTGCGCATTCTCAAGGCCGCCAACAACGTTATCGCCCACAACGAAAAACTGTTCGACAAGAAACTGTGGTCAGAACTGGGCTATGGTGACCCGATCACCGTCAGTGCCTGCAAGGACAATGAAGCCGAGGCGATCCATATCGCCATGAAACTACAGGCACACAAGTTCGAGCATCGCGGCAAGTTTTCAGATTACGCCATTCTCTACCGCTCCAATCATCAGGCGCGGGCACTTGAGACACAGTTGCGCGAACAGCACGTCCCTTACTTGCTTTCCGGCGGCCAATCATTCTTCGACAAGGCTGAAATAAAAGACATCACCGCCTATCTGCGCCTGCTGGTCAACGACGAGGATGATCCGGCCTTCATCCGTGCGGCCACCACGCCCAAGCGCGGCATTGGCACCAGCACCCTGCAAGCTCTTGGCACCTATGCCGGCGAACGCCATTTGCCATTATTTGCCGCTCTCTTTGAGCAGGGATTCGCCCAGCGTGTTCAGCCGCGCCAACTTGAAGCGCTGCTCGAATTCGGCCATTTCATCAATCGCATTCAATCGCGCGCTGGCCGCGAACCGGCGTCGCAAGTGTTGGCTGACCTGCTCAAAGCCATTGATTACGAACGCCATCTCTACGATCAGGAAGAAAACCGGGTGGCCGAAAGCCGCTGGGCCAATGTGCTCGAACTGGTCGAATGGCTCAACAAGAAGGGTGAAGAAGAAAACAAAACCCTGATTGAACTGGCTCAAACCATCGCCCTCATCAACCTGCTCGACAAAAATGAAGGAAGTTACGATGCGGTTCAGTTGTCTACCCTGCACGCCGCTAAGGGACTGGAATTCAGGCACGTCTTTTTGACCGGCATTGAAGAAGGCATTTTGCCGCACCGTGAATCGGTCGATACCGGCAAGGTCGAAGAAGAACGCCGCCTGATGTATGTCGGCATCACGCGTGCCCAGCTTTCCTTGCATCTTTCCTACTGTGAACGCCGCAAGCAGGCGCGCGACTTTTTCCCCTGCCAGCCCTCCCGCTTCATTGCCGAAATGGGCAAGGAAGACCTCCGTTTCTCGGGTGGCCAGCACGCCACGGAACCGGACAAAGCCACCGGCAGTTCACGGCTGGAAGCGCTGAAGGCCATGCTGGCGAAAGGTAAGCCTGCGGAGGAACACGATTACTGAAAATACCGGATTTATCTATCTGCGTGCAGCACACAAAAGTCGAGATAGCAAAACCAACATTTTCGGCGCGGCAAAAAATTTATGGATGATTCTCCTGCACAAGCGCTCAGTTCTGTCATTGACGCAACCAGAGCCCTCGTGGATAATCACGCCTTCCTTGGCCAGGTAGCTCAGTTGGTAGAGCAGCGGACTGAAAATCCGCGTGTCGGCAGTTCAATTCTGCCCCTGGCCACCAGTTTTACGAGGGCTTAGCCAATTGGCTAGGCCCTTTTAATTTGGTCACCGTGACAGAAACGTGACAACTCGATCACGTTTTCCGTCGAGGCCATCTCGATCCGGGCGGCCGCTCTTGCCAAATGTTCGGTTGCAAACTTGGCATAACGATCCACCATTGACCGCGTTTTCCACCCGCCGAGTTCTTTGAGTTCGTCACAACTGGTGTGCTTGAGGCCGTGACACACAGTCTGGGTTCGACCCACAGCGGAAGTTGCTGGGATGGGTAAGCGGACCGATTGAATTAGCACGCCGCAGCCATGGCGAGCTTGCGATAGCAAGAAGTACGGTATTCACGGCCATAATCCCAAATGATGCACGTTTCTCTTTATGCATTGGCTTTCTGCAAGCATTTTTGCAGGAATACATTATTGGGCAAATGAGGTACAGGCATCAATAAAGCGCTGCTTGTTCTTTTCCACACGAAGGGTACTTTTTCCCATAAAAAAATCGCCCGCAATGACCTGCCCTTTACTGTCATATCGGACAAAAGCAAGGGTAGCCATAGTCATATCTTTACAGTCGAACGCCGAAATTAGGACTGACTTTTGACTGTATTTTCCAAAGACAGGGAAAGGGGTTTCAATAT
>Ga0316605_10001903_pt1 | contig 11937 bp, 7 predicted proteins | sample OWC_soil_day20_n_FD_207666 | JGI IMG/M metagenome (GOLD analysis project Ga0316605, IMG submission 207666) | Wetland soil microbial communities from Old Woman Creek delta, Ohio, United States - OWC_soil_day20_noCT | ecosystem: Environmental > Terrestrial > Soil > Wetlands | place: USA: Ohio... | reverse complement strand
AGAATCAGCTCAGGACATCTTTCTTCGAAAAAATATACCAAGTTACCAGGTAAAAACCAACGCTGAACGCGCCGAGCACTAGCACGGAGTGGAGCACTGAATCCCAGGGCACCGGATCTTCGAACACCTTTGCCCAGAGGTCAAGATAGGTCGTAAACAGATACGGCTTGATGGACGCGAACAGCTCGACCGGCACATTGGCAATGATATACGAGACGATGATCACGGCCATTGTTCCGATGATCGGACCGATGGCGTTTTCCACAAGTGAAGAGAAGAGAAACGCCAGAGACGCCACCGTCCACATTCCCCACGTCGCCAGCGCGAGCGCCATGGCCATGCGCCAGAGGACATCGTGTTCCGGATGCACGATGAGCATCCGTCCAGGCACCACCAGATCACCCGTCCCGAACAGCGCCGTGCCGAGTCCGAGAGAGAGTGCTCCCATGAAGAGTACAAGCGCAGCGGTGTACAGCAGCGTTGTCATGTACTTGATCAACAGGATGCGCGTCCGGGAAGCGGGACGCGTCAGCAGAATGCGGAATGTCCCCCCCGTTGCCTCGCCGGCGAGCTGATCTCCCGCGCCGATCGTAATCAGGAAAGGGATGTGGATCCAGAGCGCATTCAGAATGAAGTAGGTGATGAAGTATCCGTTCTTGATGTTGCCCATCACCAGAAAATCCTGCGCCAGACCGCGCGTGACCGAGCGCGTCCATCCGCCACTCTCCAGCAGAAGCGCGATATCCAGGAGGGGGATGATAACGCCGACCGTGATGAAGGAGATATACGAACGCCATTTCAGCGACATCTTGAGGATTTCGTTGCCAAGGACGGTTTTCACGGGAGTCTCTCCCCGGTTATTCCTGCAGGGGGTGAAAGATCCGGGGCATGCACATCCGAAGTGCCTTCAGTGATAGAGAGGAAATACTCTTCCAGAGAGCGACGCGGGATGATCGCATGCACGGCAATGCCCGACTCCACAAGATCACGGGTCAGTGCGGCTGTCGCCTCACGGCGCACGGTGCACTGGATATACGGCTCCACCACAGTTGCTGTATCGACGAGAGGCGACGCTTTCAGGATTTCCAACGCCCGTTCGCGCGGCCGCGCATCAAACCGGATGACAGATGGTCCGGATGCAAGCAGCTCCGCCACAGTGCCCTGCACCACAAGGGATCCCTGGTTGATGATGGCCATGCTTGTTGCGGTCTGTTCAATCTCACTGAGGAGATGTGACGACAGGAACACGGTGATGGTCCCTGCCTGCGACAAACGCTGGATCAGCTCGCGGACCTCCTTGATCCCCTGGGGATCGAGTCCTGATGTGGGTTCATCCAGCACGACGAGTTCCGGATTGCCCAGCAGGGCCTGGGCGATGCCAAGCCGTTGCTTCATTCCATGCGAGTAGGTCTTGACCGCATCGCCCGCCCGTCCCAGCAGTCCAACGACGTCCAGGACGCGGTCAATGTCACCGGATGAGTGATCTCCCCGAAGTGCCGATACGATTTCGAGATTTCTCCTGGCGGAGAGATACAGATAGAAGTCCGCCGCTTCCACGAGTCCCCCGACGCGTTTCAACACCGATCCCCGGTTGCGGAGCAGAGCCCTGCCGAAGAGCTCGACGCGGCCCGCAGTTGGTTTGACCAGCGACAGGATCATGCGGATTGTCGTGCTCTTTCCGGCGCCGTTCGGACCGAGGAATCCGAAGACTTCGCCCCGGCGGACGATCAGATTGAGGTCACGCACCGCCCATCGCTTCTTGTAGCGCTTGCTCAGGTTGTACGTCTGCAGAATCGGTTCGTCATGCATGGGAAGCAATCCGGGACGCAGACGTACGGTGCGGACTGGTACGGTGAGGAGTGGTGGGGTGAGGAGTGGTCATGTTGGCTTGACTCTGGAAGTGGTTTTGGGTATTTTCGCGTAGTACCGCGTAATGAAAAAACGTCCACCATCGCGACCACCCGGGAAGGCAGCAAAGCGCCGCCCTGCAGTACGCCGGCCCGCCAGGGCGTCGTCGCCGTTCCTCAGCGCCCTTCAGCAGAACATCCTCTTCCGTGATGTTGAACCGCGCATCATCCGGAAGAGTCTTTCCCACTTCACCAGCCGTACCATCCCGGCAGGCGATCTTATCTTCGATGAATACTCGAAGGGCCGCGATCTCTACCTTCTCTGCAGCGGCCGGGTACGCATAAAGAAATATACGAAATTCGGTGTTGAATCGTTGCTTGCCGTCCTGCACCCGGGCGACTTCTTCGGCGAGATTTCACTGATTGACGGATTCCCCCGTTCCGCCCGTGCAGAAGCAATGGATGAGTGTTCGGTGCTGATCCTCACGGCGGAGAAATTCCGCGGCCTGGTCAACACAAACCGCCAGGTTGCCTTGAATCTGCTGCATAATCTCGCTCTCCGGCTGCGGACAATGGACCAGACCTTTGTGATGGAGCTCGGCCGCAATGCGCTTGCTTCAAAAAACAAGCTGGACAAGCTGAGCATGCTGATCGAGGCATCCAAGGTCGTCAATTCCGCGATCGATCTGGACGTGCTTCTCGGCGTCATCCTGGATGTGGCCTCACGCAGCATCGGGGCAGACCGCGGGACGCTGTACCTCATCGACCGCAAAGCGGATGAGCTCTGGTCCAAGGTCGCGCAGGGAGACGGGATGGTGGAGATCCGCCTCCCCATCGGCAAAGGCCTGGCTGGCTACGTGGCACGCACGGGAGAAGTCGTCAACATCACCGATGCCTACAGCGATCCGAGGTTCAACCCGGAAATCGACAGGAAGAGCGGCTATTCCACTCGGACCGTTCTATGCATGCCGATGCGCAACAAGAACGGCGAGATCATCGGTGTTATCCAGTTGCTGAACAAGCGCATCGGGCATTTCGGGCCGGAAGATGAGGCCTTCATCGAGGCGCTCTCCGTCCATGCCGCCATTGCGCTGGAGAACGCCCGCATGGCGCAGGAGATGGTCCAGAACGAACGGTTGAGCGCCGTCGGACGGATGTCGTCGACCATCCTGCATGACATCCGGGGCCCGATGGGGACCGTAAGACTGTACGCTGAACTGATCAAACAGGGAAGTGGCGCACGCAAACCCGCCGAGATGGCGGATGCAATGATCCGGCAGATCGACAGTCTGAACGCGCTGGCACAGGACACACTCGATTTTGCCAAAGGGGTCAGCAATCTTCGCCTCGAGACGGTAGAACTCGGACCAACGCTGAACCGGCTGTTGAATGTGCTCGAGGCCGACATGGCATCGCACAGCATCACGCTTGTTCGCTCCTTCGACTACACGGGCACCTGTACGCTGGATGTGGACAAACTCGCGCGCGTGCTGTACAACCTCACTGGCAACGCGGCCGATGTTATGCCTGATGGAGGTACAATGACGATCCGGACCCGCGCCCAGGAGGGATTCATTGCCATCGAAGTTGCAGATTCCGGACCCGGCATTCCCGACGAGATCCGCACGCGTTTGTTTGAACCGTTTTTCACCCATGGGAAGAAACACGGAACCGGGCTGGGGCTCTCCATCGTCAAGAAGATTGTGGAGGACCATCATGGCCGCGTAGAGGTTGAATCCACCTCCGGCCAGGGCGCCACATTCCGCGTTCTGTACCCGCGCGTCTCCCTTTAGGCCCCGCCTCTTGGAGGCCCGTCTCTTTGAGGCCCGCCTCTCTGAGGCCCGTCTCTTCGAGGCCCGCCTCTCTGAGGCCCGTCTCTTCGAGGCCCAATCTCTTCGAGGCGCAGTCTCTTCGAGACTCCACCTTTTAAATGGGCCGCCTCATTGAGACCCCGCTACTTTGAGGCGCCACCTTTCCGAGACCCCGCCTGTCCGAGACCCCGCCCCCTTGCTTGGAACTCTCTTCCTTTTTGCCTATATTACTGTATTATAGGGTATTTGGACACATACGCGCCACCGGGCATATGGCGGAATTGGCAGACGCGCTAGACTTAGGATCTAGTGGAGCAATCCGTGAGGGTTCGAGTCCCCCTATGCCCACCGAACTGGCGGATGCCGCCATTTATGGTTCACTCATAACGTAGCGAGGTTGTCCGTTGCAGGTCACCATCAACACGCTCTCCGACGTCAAACAGGAAGCGACCATCGAGCTCGTGCACGACGAGCTTCAACCCCATTTTGATCAGGCCTATGCGAAATACCGTGCGAAGGTGGAACTTAAAGGGTTTCGGAAAGGCAAAGCCCCTCTCGCCATGGTGAAGAAGCTGTACGGGGAAGCGATCGAACACGAAGCACTCGATGACATCGCAAACACCTTCTACCACCAGGCCATGGAAGAGCGGAATATTCAGCCGCTCGGGCGGCCGTCGATGGTGGATATGGATTTCAAGCGCGGAGAACGCTTTCAGTTCCGGATTGAGTACGAAGTCAAACCGCCGGTCGAGCTGAAGACCTACAAAGGCATTGCCGTGGAGCGGCTGGCGCATACCGTCTCCGATCAGGAAGTGGACGAAGAGATCCAGCAGCTGCGCAAAGCCAACAGCACCACATCGCCCGCTACCACCGTTACGGATGATGAACACATCGTCACGGCCGACGTGCAGGAGCTGGATGAAGCGGGCACACCGCTCATCGGCCGGAAGTCCAATGGCGTGCGCTTCTATCTCTCCGATCCTTCGCTGGCGACGGAGATCCGCGACGCCCTTCGTTCTGCAGCGGTCGGCCAGCCTGTGCAGGTGACCTACGAATCGACCCACGGCGACCACAGCCACACCGTGCGCCTGGCCGTCACGCCGAAAGCGATCGAGCGGGTCCATCTTCCAGAGTTTGACGAGACGCTGGTGAAGAAGGTCACGCGGGATGCCGTTACCTCCCCCGACGCATTCAAGATTTCGCTGCGCGATGACCTGCAGCGGTACTGGTCGGAACGCGCGGAAGCCAAAGTTGCCGATGATATCGCCTCTGAAATCGTCCGGCAGCATGAGATTACTGTGCCGGAAGCATTTGTCGAGGCTCTGCTGGATTCCTACATTGAGGAACTGCGCGGCCGCTCACGCGACCGGTCCCTACCGGCGGGATTCGATGAGAAGAAATACCGGGAGGAGCGACGCACGCAGGCCGTCTGGCAGGCAAAGTGGATGATGATAAAAGAACGCATTGCTGAAGTCGAGAGCCTGACCGTCACCGACGAGGACATTGACGTACTGGCCACGGAAGAGGCCGCAAGGGCAGGACTGGACAAGGAGAAACTGCTTCCGCACTACAAGAAGTCAGAGGCAGTACGTGACCGCGTGCTTTCCGGAAAGATTATGGGCTTTTTGAAACAGCATGCACGAATCGCAGAAAAGGAACTGAAGGAAGGGTAGGCGTTATGACACAGAGGAACAGCATCATGAAACCCTATGAGATCTACAACCAGTTGGTTCCCATGGTGGTAGAGCAGACGGGCCGCGGCGAGCGGGCCTATGACATCTTCTCGCGCCTGCTCAAGGAACGCATCGTCTTCATCGGTACAGCCATCGATGACACCGTCGCCAGCCTGGTGATTGCACAGCTGCTGTTCCTCGAGTCAGAAGATCCTGACAAGGACGTCAATGTCTACATCAACAGCCCCGGCGGCAGCGTGTCTTCGGGCCTAGCTATCTATGATACCATTCAGTACATCCGTCCCGATGTCGCCACCATCTGCATCGGCCTGGCGGCAAGCATGGGCGCTGTGCTGCTGGCGGGAGGGACCAAAGGAAAACGGTCCGCCCTCCCCAATTCCCGTATCATGATCCATCAACCCTGGGGCGGCGTCCAGGGTACCGCATCCGATATCAGCATTCAGGCGGAGGAGATCCTGCGCACCAAGAAGCGCCTGAACGAAATCCTCGCCAACCACTGCAACCAGCCGATCGGCACCATCGAGCGAGACACGGACCGCGACCGGTACATGTCTTCGGAAGAGGCAAAGACCTACGGATTGATTGACACCGTGTACGTCAAGAAAGAACGTGAAGTCAAGAAGTAAGCATCCAGAGCGGAATCACCATGACACAGCGCAACCGGAGTGGAGACAAAATACACTGCTCGTTCTGCGGACGAACCCCTGAAGAGGTTCAGAGCATCATCGCGGGACCGGATGTCTATATCTGCGACATCTGCGTCTCCAGCTCGGTCGATATCATCCGGAACAACCTCGCGGCGTTCACCGCACGGCGCGGCCCCAAATCCGGGCTCACACCCGTGCAGATCAAAGCCGCCCTCGATGAATATGTCATCGGCCAGGACCACGCAAAGAAATCGCTCGCGGTCGCAGTGTACAATCACTACAAGCGCATCGACGCCAAAGACCACCTGTTCGAGCTGGACGACGTCGACATCGAGAAGACCAACATCCTGCTGATCGGTCCGACGGGCACTGGCAAGACGCTGCTCGCACAGACCCTCGCAAAGATCCTGGATCTCCCCTTTGCCATAGCCGATGCCACGACGCTCACCGAAGCCGGCTACGTCGGGGATGATGTCGAGACCATCCTGGTCCACCTTCTGCAGAACGCCGAGTACAATGTCGAAAAGGCGGAGCGCGGCATCGTCTATATCGACGAGATCGACAAGATCTCACGGAAGAGCGAAAGCGCCTCCATCACCAGGGACGTGTCGGGCGAAGGCGTCCAGCAGGCACTGCTGAAGATCCTCGAAGGGACAATTGCGGGCGTCCCGCCCAAAGGCGGACGCAAGCACCCGGAACAGAGCCTCATCAACATCAACACACGCAATATCCTCTTCATCTGCGGCGGGGCATTCGAGGGGCTGGACAAAATCGTTGCGCGGCGTGTGAACAGAAACCCCATGGGGTTCGGGGCAGACATCAAGGGAAAGAAGGACGCTCATCCGGACGAGTACCTGCAGCTGGTCCAGCCCGAGGATCTGATCAAATTTGGTTTGATTCCCGAGTTCGTCGGACGCCTCCCGCTGATTTCTTCGCTGCACGCCCTTAGCGAGGAGGCGCTCCTGAACATTTTGACCGAGCCCAAGAACGCCATCGTCAAGCAATACAAGCGCCTCTTCCGTGTGGAGGGGGTGGAGCTGGTTTTTGAGGAAGCGGCGCTGAAGGCGGTTGTTCAGAAGGCGATGGAACGTGGGACCGGCGCGCGGGCGCTCCGGTCCATTCTCGAGGAAGTGATGCTGGACATCATGTACAGCCTCCCCGAGAGACGCAACGTCAGCAGCTGCACGATCACCCGGGATGTCATCCTCCGGAAGAAGGATGCGCTCTACAAGTACGAGGAACAGAAGCAGTCGGCATAGGTTCTGTCCGGCGCCGTGCCGGACATGCGCTTTACCTTACCGTCCGCCGGAGTGTGCTCACCGCACCCCGGCGGAAGCATTTCTGCACCTGCCGTAAGATCGGCGGTGCCCGTTACAAGGGAGGTTTCAAGTTCGAGTCTCGTCCACCCCGCACACACATAGGTCACAGAGAGCACTCTTTGGCCCATTTTCTTTGATTTCTGCAATCAGGCAGCCCACTCCCCCGCCTTGTTGATTTTGGGTTCCTGTGGCAATACATTGGCTCCAGACACGCTGTTCCCCGATGACGGAGTCAGTGCGCCTCGAAAGTTCCCCACCTACTCCCTCTCGGCCCCCCCACACACCTCGAAAGGACCTGCCATGCTCCAGAACGTCGAGGGACCCCGCATCTGCCAGACATTCTTGCATATCATTGCCGTCCTCCTCTCTGCTATGCTTTGCGCAACGCCACAGTCGGCAGCAGCGTATGCTGAGCGGATGGGAATGATACAATCCACCGACCATGGTGCGACATGGGCTTTCAAAGGGTACGCGAACTTCCATGCACCATTGTTGAACCCCGTGGATCCCACCGCGCTCGTCGACAACGGCCTCAGCGTTGTCTACTTCTTCGACCTTCTGAGTCTCGATACAGACACCGCCATCGTCTATCGTTCGGTGGCGACCGATGCTTCCGGCCTGGATTTCACCCCTCCGACCGTGGCGTTCCGGTTGGCCGGCGACCTTACCGATCCGTGTGTCGTCAGATTCGCCGCCGGGAAGTACCGCATGTACGTTCATTCGCCGGTCGCGATCCTGAGCGCAACAAGCAACGATGGCTTCGTGTTTACTATTGATCAGGGGGAACGGACTCGGGATGGTGGAGTACCGGGAGCGTTGGTTCTTCCCGGGGACAGTGTCCGACTCTTCGTCTGCGGGAAAGGGATCACGAGTCTCAAGAGTGGAAACGGGCTGGACTTCGCGCCGGAGCCAGGCACGCGGATCCAGATCCCCTTCACGGGACAGCTCGTCGCAGACCCCCACCCCATAAAATGCCAGGATGGCAAGTACCGGATGGCCTACAAGGTACGCCCGAAAGGGACGACGGGCCCGGAGTTGGACGAAGTGCATCTGGCGGAAAGCGACGACGGTGTGGACTGGAATCCGGGGCCGGCTTCGATCGCGATCGGCAGCGTGCCGTCGATGATCGAATTGCCGGATGGTCGGCTCCGCATCTATTACGTCGATTTCACGCCAGCCTTTCCGACATCGCTCTTCCGGCTGACCAACAGGACGCCCGTGACGCCTGATTCGGTATTTCTCACCGGCAGTTTCGTCAGGGTCGGGTACGTGGGATCACGGGACCATCTGGCAGTCACCTTCAGTGGACTGCACAAGTTGCCGGGCGGGCCGATCATCAACGGCCGCGGCGTCAAGGAGTACACACCGGAAATGCTTACTACCAGCGTGACGGGCATACTGACGAACGACGACGGTGACAGCAACGGGCGGATCGTGGGAGATTCGTACTACGACGCAGTGATGGCCAAACAACAGCAGCAACCAGACAGCGTCGGCTGGAGGATCAGCAAGTTCGACGTCACGTCGTGGACCAAGGTGAAGCAGTTGTTCTTTCCTGTAGATTTCCCCAGGGAAGACGTCGGCGACATGATGCTGGCGTCCGTCAACAGCCAGCTGGATTTCAGCGCGGGCTACACCAGCTACGGTGGACCCGCTCCGCCGGACACTGGCGCTGCAACACATCATCAGTTCTTCACGACCGACCTACAATTCCAGGGGAAGAAGATCCTGAACGATTTCCCACACATCGTCGGATCGTCGCTGCTTTTCGTCGACAACATATATTGCCTTGTGTCGGCGAGCGCGTATACCGGCAACGTTGTCGTGATGAAGTATGACCAGAATTGGCGTTTCCTCGAGGCGAAGAAGCTGATCGATAGAGCGCACTGGCCAACGGGCATGCTGTACGATGGGAAGCGGTATTACATCGCGTACCTTGATACTCGACTGTTTTCCGTGCCGACTTTCTTTCCATATTGCCCAAACGTCCATCTGGCGGCATTTGACTCCGGGTGGAATCTTGTCGACGACATCGCCGTGACGAACTTCTCGTGGGAGGATTCCTTGTTCACCGGACGCCCATCAGTCTTTCAATGGGGGAACCGCTTGTATGTGTCGTATGATGTGGTCCCCTGGCCTGAGGATTTGAGCAAGATCGAGGGGTTTGTGAGCGTCTATGAATTGACGCCTGCGGTCTCCGCGGTCCCGGTGAGGGAGGACGCTCCCACGACCTTCCAACTGGACCAGAACTATCCAAACCCGTTCAACCCGTTAACAGTTGTCAGGTATCAGTTGCCAGTTGTCCGTTGGGTAAAGCTGGTTGTCTACGACCTTCTCGGGAGGGAGGTAGCGGTGCTGGTGAACGAGAGGAAGGGACCGGGGAGCTATGAGGTGGAGTTCGGTGCGGCCGGCCTCGCAAGCGGGGCCTATCTCTGCAGGCTATCGGCTGGCACGTTCGTGCAGACCCGGAAGATGCTGTTGATCCAATAGATGCCCTGGACGTATCAGCAGTCCCCCGGGGCTATGGTGGGCATCCGATCACTCATGGGTGACCTGCCTGCGGTTCCAGGGCGATACCAACGGCCATCAGAGTTCGTTCCGACCCCCATTGAGCCCGCACCAATTCAGTGTGCAACGAAGCCCGATACCGTCGGGCTTCTTCATTTCACGGCAGACCCCTGCGGCAGATGACCCCTGCGGCAGACAGCCGCACATTGATTCTCCCCATCCTCTTCCCTATCTTGTCCCAGAATGCTGATTCTTCGTGCCGTAGGGATCATTCACGCCCGTGGAGATTCCCATGATCGGCCAGACTGTCTCCCACTACAAGATCCTCGAGAAGCTCGGTGAAGGCGGCATGGGGGTCGTCTACAAAGCCGAGGACACACGCCTTCAGCGCACCGTCGCGCTCAAGTTCCTTCCACCCGCCGTAGGGGAGAAAGACAAGGCCCGCCTGGTCCGAGAAGCGCAGGCCATCGCCCAGCTTGACCACCCCAACATCTGCACAGTCTATGAGGTCGACGAGGCGGAAGGCTCGCCCTATATCGCCATGGCATATGTCGAGGGGATGACACTGAAGGCGCGCATTGAGTCGGGCCCCCGGTCGATCCCAGAAGTCCTCGACTTCGCCCGACAGATCGCTCGCGGACTGCAGGCAGCCCACCGGAAGAAGATCACCCACCGCGACATCAAGAGCTCCAATATCATGTTGACCCCCGACGGGCAAGTCAAGATCATGGATTTCGGGCTCGCAAGACTGGCCGGACGAACGCAGCTCACCAGGGACGGCAGCACAGCGGGAACCGTGACGTACATGTCGCCCGAGCAGGCACGCGGAGAAGAGGTGGATCACCGCACAGATCTCTGGTCGTACGGAGTGGTGCTGTATGAACTTCTTTGCGGGCAGCTCCCGTTCCAGTCGGAATACGAGACAGCGGTGGTCTATTCAATCCTGAACGACACGCCTGCTCCGATGGGGAAGTTCAATCCCGAGGTCCCTCCTGATCTCGAAGCCCTGGTCCAGAAACTCCTCCAGAAGAACAAAGAGGACCGCTGCCAGTCGGCGAACGAGGTTCTGCTGGATCTGGAAGCATTGTCGGGGACAGCGGGAAAGGGGATCGGCCTGCGAAGACTGTTCGCCGGACGCAAGCCGCTCATCTACGCGGGGGCTCTCCTCGCCTTGCTTCTCATCGCCGCCGTGTTCCTCTGGACGAGATTTGGGACGGCGCGTGGGATAGAGTCCATCGCCGTCCTCCCGCTGGAGAATCTCTCCGGGGACACGGAACAGGAATACCTCGTCGACGGGATCCATGACGCACTGATCACGGATCTTGCGAAAGCCGGCGGCCTGACGAGAGTCATATCTCGTTCGTCCGTCATGCGATTCAAGGGGAAGGGAACGCCGGTCGGCCAGATCGCTCGGGAGCTAAACGTCGACGCCCTGGTGACTGGAGCCGTGGTGCGTGTCGGCAATTCGATACGGGTGACGGCCCAGCTCATCAACCCGATGACCGAGGGTACGCTCTGGGCGGAGCGGTACGAAAAAGAGCTGCGCGACGTTCTCTCGCTGCAGAACGAGATCGTGTCTGCGATTGCGACTCAGCTCAAACTGAAGCTATCGCCGGGGAGGGCCGAAGAGCTGGCAAAGGCCAGGCCGGTCAACCCTGAAACGTACGAAGCATACCTTCGGGGAATGTACTGGCTGCACAAGGGCACCCCCGATGGAGCCAAGAAGGGTCTTGCGTACCTTCGGGAAGCCGTTGACAGGGATCCAGGCGACCCGCGGGCTTACGCCGGGCTGGCCCACGGATTTATGACAATTGCTCACGGTCCGGACCCGCCACCTGATGCCCTTTCATTCGCAAGGGCCGCGGCCGAAAGGGCTATCCAGCTAGACAGCACGCTGGATATGCCCTATGTCCCACTAGGATTTCTGAAGGCGTACTACGACTATGATTGGGAATCAGCCATGCGGCTGATGAAGAGGGCGATCAGCATCAATCCTCACCTCGCGATCGCGTACTATCATCTCTCGTGGTTCCATGTGGCCCTTGGACGCATGGACGAGGCGCTCGCCGAGCACAAACGCGCCCAGGAGCTCGATCCCCTCTTGCCGCTGC
>Ga0316605_10001901_pt1 | contig 11939 bp, 14 predicted proteins | sample OWC_soil_day20_n_FD_207666 | JGI IMG/M metagenome (GOLD analysis project Ga0316605, IMG submission 207666) | Wetland soil microbial communities from Old Woman Creek delta, Ohio, United States - OWC_soil_day20_noCT | ecosystem: Environmental > Terrestrial > Soil > Wetlands | place: USA: Ohio... | reverse complement strand
GCCGGCATCCAGTTCAGTCATGTGCTGGATTTCATGATCATGATGCCGCTCGGGCCGATTTTGATGGCGGCGCTGGGCATCGGTACGCACGAGTTCGGTCTGCTGGTCGCTTCCTACAGTTTCAGCGCGGCGGTGTCCGGCGTGCTGGCGGCGACTTTCGTCGATCTGTTCGAGCGCAAGCGGATGCTGCTGGTCAGTTTTGTGTTGTTCGTGCTGGCCACGCTGGCTTGCGGCCTGGCGCCGGGTTACTCGACGCTGCTCGTGGCGCGCGGGCTGGCCGGGATTTTCGGCGGCATCATGGGGGCGCTGGTGCACACCATGATCGGCGACGCCATTCCCTTTGCGCGGCGGGCACGGGCGAGCGGCGTCGTATCCAGTGCCTTTTCGCTGTCGACCATCGCCGGCGTGCCGCTGTCGTTGTGGCTGGCCAACCATTTCGGCTGGCGGGCGCCGTTCGTTTTCATCGCCGCTTTGAGCGTGCTGTTTCTCGCCATCGGCCTGCGTTTCCTGCCGGAGTTGCGCCATCACCTGAGCGACGAGAAGCGCGCCCATCTGTTGTCCGCCACCTTCAGCGTGCTGGGCGATGCCAACCACCGGCGCGCCTTGCTGTATTCGGCGCTGATTACTTTTTCCGGCTTCACGGTCATTCCCTACATCACCGTTTATGCGGTGAATAACGTCGGCATCGCGCTGGCGGACGTGGCCATCGTCTATCTGGCCGGCGGTTCGGCGACCCTGGTTAGCGCCCGCTTGATCGGGCATTGGGCCGACAAGCACGGCAAGATCGAGGTGTACCGCCGGCTGGCCGGGCTGGCGACCTTGCCGTTGCTGGCCGTGACCCATGTCGGTGCCTTGCCGTTGTGGGGGTGGCTGATCTGTTCGACCAGTTTTTTCGTGCTCATTTCGGGGCGGATGATTCCGGCCATGGCGATCATTGCCTCGGCCGCCCAGACCGGATTGCGCGGCACCTTCATGTCGTTGAACGCGACCGTGCAGTCGCTGGCCATGGGCTTGGCCACCACGCTGGCCGGGTTCCTGATCGCTCTCGACGACAGCGGGCGCATCGTCGGCTACCCGCTGGTCGGCTATGTGGCGTTGACGGCCAACCTGCTGGCCATCTGGTTTGTCTCGCGTATCGTCATGCACGGGCGCAACGCCTGATCGGTTCTGGCCGGCGCCGGTCCGGCCGCGAATTTCCCCGGCGTTTTGACCGTCGACCGCAGGAATCCTGGCCGTTAGCGGCTTGGCCGAATTTGCACGCAGCCTGTCCGTCTGCACAGTGGCCGTCATTGCCGCCCTCGCCTACGATGCCGTTTTGCCAACGCATAAACGAGGAGACAGCATGCAGGCGTTTCAGGATTACTACCCGGAGAATCTGGCTCATTGCTACGGCTGCGGGCGCCACAACGCGGATGGGCACCAGATCAAGACCTTCTGGGACGGCGACGAGACCGTTACCCGCTTTCGGCCGCGCCCGGAGCACACGGCAATTCCCGGCTTCGTCTATGGCGGCCTGCTGGCCTCGCTGATCGACTGCCACGGCACGGGCACGGCGGCCGCGGCGATGTACCGGGCGGAAAACCGCAGCATGGACAGCCTGCCGGCCTTTCGCTTCGTCACCGGCTCGCTGCAAGTCAGTTACCTGAAGCCGACGCCGCTCGGGCCGGAACTGGAGATTCGCGGCCGGGTGAAGGAAATCAAGGGGCGCAAGGTGGTGGTCGAGGCCACGGTGTACGCCGAAGGTGTTGCCACGGCGCGCGGCGAAGTGGTGGCCGTGCAGATGCCCGACAGCTTCGTGGCGAAATAGGACGGCCGGGCGTGGCGGATTTCTTTGCCGGGGATCGTGAATTCACCTATTAAAAATCCATTTAACCAGCGATAATTGCCGGCACATGAACGCCACGCGTTCTACGAAACCTGATTGATTCGGGTGGAGGAGACAAAAAACAGGAAAGCCCACTCAGATGGGCTTCTTTTTTGTCCGTCGCGCCGCTGGTCTCCACGCCTGCTTTGTCTTTTTGCCCCAGGGCTTGTCTCGGCGCGGGGTCGGGTGGACAAAAAAATGCCCGCACAAGGCGGGCATAAATCCATTTTTTTGGAATGGAGGAGACAGCCCCCATTATCGCAATACTTTTGTTGCATCGCAACATTTTTTTGTCGGTTTATGAAAAGATCAAAGGCCAAGCCATAAACAAGCCTCGGGCAGCCGAAGCGCCGGCGACTTCCTGCTACCCTTGCCCTGTTCGATCAGTTGTCCTCTGGAATACCGATGAAAGATAGTGTTTGCTGGATTTTGCGTTGCGACAATCGCCTGCTGGCCATGCCCGGCCAGGCTGGCGAATCGCTTTTTCCGTCGGCGGCGGTAACGGCGTTCGGCGAGCCGGCAGATGTCCTGTATGTCGGCGAACTGTGGGGGCGTCCTTGCCATGCGGTCGACGTCGCTTGCTTGCCGGAAATCTCCGGCTACGAGCCGACGCCGTTGCGCGCCATTTTCGCGCAGGCCGGCGCGGAAGCCTTTGCCCTGGCCGGTCGGGCAACACAGTTGCTCGATTGGCGGGCTCACCACCGCTACTGCGGCAAATGCGGCACGCCGACGGTGCTCCAGGCCGGCGAGCCGGCAATGTGCTGCCCGGCCTGCGGACTGCTCGCCTATCCGCGCATTTCGCCGGCGGTGATGGTGCTGGTGGGCGACGGCCAGCGCCTGTTGCTGGCCCGTAGCCCGCATTTCAAGCCGGGGGTGTTCAGCGCCCTGGCCGGTTTCGTCGAGCCGGGCGAAACGCTGGAGGAGTGCGCCGCCCGCGAGGTACGCGAAGAGGTTGGCATCGAAATCGCCAACCTGCGCTATTTCGCCAGCCAGCCCTGGCCCTTTCCCAACTCGCTGATGGTTGCCTTCTTCGCCGACTATGCCGGCGGAACGATTACTCCCGACCCGGATGAGATCGAGGCGGCTGCGTGGTTTTCGCTCGATGCGCTGCCTGTCTTGCCGGAGCCGATCAGCATTTCCCGCCGACTGATCGATGCGGCACTGGCGGCTGGATACTGACGGCGACGGCTGACGGAGAAATCGGGTAAAAAACGGGAGGACAGCGATGCACCGTCCTCCCGTTTTCTTGCGCGCCATTGGTTTCGGCGCCGGGTGTTTGTCGGCTTACTGGCCGGGCTTGGTCGATAGCGCCTGGGCGAGGTCGATCAGGCGCAGGAATTCGCCGCGATAGCCGTAGCGGTCGGTACCGAGGTTGTCTTGCGCCAGTTGGCGGGCGTCGCCGTAGGTCCATTTGCCAGTGTATTTGCCGCTGCGCAGCAGTTGACCGTAGCCGGCGACGGCAGTGGCGAAGCGGAATTCGCGGTCGGTCTTGGCCAGCGGCTGAATGGCTTCCTTGTTCAGCGGCGTTTCCAGCAGTTGGCTGGCGCCGCCGTCGGGGGCCTTGTAGCGCAGGCGCAGGAAGCCCAGTTCCTTGCTGCGGGCCGCCTTGGCGTCGGCCTTCCTGGCGTAGCGCAAGGGATCGATGCTGCCCTTGCCGCCGGCCAGGGTCAATTCGTAAAGGGCGGTGACGGTATGGCCGGCACCGATGTCGCCGGCGTCGACCTGATCGTTGTTGAAATCCTCACGCTTCAACTGCCGGCTTTCGTAGCCGATCTGGCGGTATTCCTTGACCTGCGCCGGGTTGAACTCGATCTGTACCTTGACGTCCTTGGCGATGGTGGCGAGCGTCGAAGTCATTTCGTTGACCAGCACCTTGTGCCCTTCCATCAGGCTGTCGATGTAGGAATAGGCACCATCGCCGGCGTCGGCGATCTGTTTCATCAGGCGGTCGTTCAGGTTGCCGGTGCCGAAGCCGAGTGTAGACAGCGAAATGCCGGATTTCCGCTTCTCCTCGATCAGGCTTTTCAACTGGCGGTCGTCGCTGATGCCGACGTTGAAGTCGCCGTCGGTGGCGAGCAGGATGCGGTTGATGCCGTGCTTGACGAAGCTTTGCTGCGCGGCGTTGTAGGCAAGCAGGATGCCGGACGCGCCGGCCGTGCTGCCACCGGCTTGCAGGGCGTCGATGGCGGCATTGATGGTGGCTTTTTCCCGGCCGGAGGTCGGCGGCAGGACGACCTGGGTGCCGGAGGCGTAAGTGACCAGAGTGATGTTGTCCTGCTCGCGTAGTTCATTGACCAGCAGTTTCAGCGCGTTTTTGAGCAGCGGCAGCTTGTCCGGGCTGTACATTGAGCCGGAGACATCGACCAGGAAGACGAGGTTGGCCGGCGGCAGCTTGGCCTTGGCGACATCCTGGCCCTTGATGGCGATGCGCAGCAGGACGCGCTCGGCATTCCACGGCGCCGGCGCCAGCGCCGTATGCACGGCAAAGGGCCGCTGATCGGTGGGCAAGGCGTAGTCGTAGGGGAAATAGTTGATGAGTTCCTCGACGCGCACGGCATCCGTCGGCGGCAGACGGCCGGCGTTGAGAAGGCGCCGGACGTTGCTGTAGCTGGCCGTATCGACGTCGACGGAGAAGGTCGACACCGGCGCTTCTGCGACGAGCTTGACCGGGTTTTCGTTGATCTGGCTGTAGCGTTCGCGGCTCTCGGGTTGGGCCGGGTAGGCGTTCGTCGCGGCCGGGAAGGGGGCGACCAGGGGCATCGGGATGGAGGCGCGCGAGGCCGCGGGGTTCAATTCGTGGGGGGCAGCGTCCTGTTTCAGCGACGGGCGCTCGGCACACGCGACGAGCAGGCTTGCCGCGAGGAAAGCCAGAAGACGAGACAGCAGTGGGCGAGGGGGCATGGGGAGATGGCTCCGGCAGGAAGGTCTGGGGAACGTCGAGGCGGGAAAGGGGCACGTCGGCGGCAGGCCCCGTATTCCGTTCGCAAGTATGCCATCGAACTGGTCATGGAGGATCGGGCGGTTCTGGGGTGAGCCGGGATACTCCTTGCCGATCCTGCGGTTGACCGGTGAAAACGGCGAAAAATCGCCGGGTGTTGCGGCGAACGGCTAACTCAGGCGGCCGTTCAGTTCGTCAATGACGCCGGCCCAGTCGGCGTCCTCGATGATTTCCTCCTTGAGGAAGGCGCGCTGAGAGGCACTCCAGAAGGGGGCGCGGTAAAGGGCGGTGCCGCTGTCCAGCGGGCGGTGGGCGGCGATGAAGGATTCGATGGCCGAGGGGTCGGCCGGCAGGCCGAGTTGGGCAAACAGGCTGTCGATGGTGTGCCGTTGGGTATTCATGGCGAACTCCTTGACGGGGATGGACTCTGGTTCGATAGGCGGCGCGTGGAACAGTTCCGCACCACCTGTGTTCGCCAAATGCTGCGGTCGACGGCCCGGGGCGGGGGAAAATCCGGCGGGCATGGGTTCAGCCGCAGGAGCGGTTGCCGGCCCGTTCGAATACCAGATCGGCCTGCGCTTCGTGGTAGTTCGGGGGAGCTGGTGGCGTGCTGGCCCGGGCGGTGGCTACCAGCTGCTGCCATTCGGTCTCGCTGATGCTCAATTCGACGATTTCAATCTTGCGTTGTTCGATCCGTCGACGTCGTTCGATCTTGCCGGGGAAGCCCTTGTCCTCTTGTCGGCGGTCCTGTCCTGATCTTCTTTCGATAGCCTGTTTCATGGGGCTTCCCTCGTCGCTGGGTGGGTCGAGCGGCTGTTATGTGCGCTTGGCCTCATTATCGGAATGCTCGCGGCGAGCGGCGGTGAAGGGCGACATGGTTCCTTTGGATCAGGGGGCGATCCCGCCTTGCCGGCTTTGCCGGTGGCGGTCAGTCTGCACTCAAGGGGGACGGTTCAGCGCAGCGGGCCGACTTGCTCTGCGTTGCAGTCGCAGCCGATGCCGGCGGCGATCCAGCGGGCGAGCAGGCGGCTGGCCAGCCGGTTGGCGAAGGTCGGCAGCCAGGCCAGGTAATGGCCGGGGCGGGTAAGCAGGCCGCAATGGTAGCGGTTTTGTCCGGCCGCCCATTCCAGCGCCGGGCAGGGGCCGGCTTTCTGCCGGAAACGCAGCCGGGCGGCCGGGCAGGTTTCGAGCGCGCAGCAGACGCCGCAACCGTTGCATGGCAGGCCTTCGGCCGGTTTGAGCGGGGCGGCGGGGTGGAGATGGACGATCTGCCGGTCGCTCATGGACGGGCGAGGAAAAGTTCGGGATCGACCGGCGTATTGTTGAGGATGACCGCCCAGTGCAGGTGCGGCCCGGTCGCACGGCCGGTGGCGCCGACGGCGCCGATGTGTTCCCCCTGGCGCACCGTCTGGCCGGTACGGACGGCGATCTTCGACAGGTGCATGTAGGCGGAGATCAGGCCCTGGCCGTGGTCGATGAACACGGTATGGCCGTTGAAAAAATAATCGCCGGTATTGGCCACGACGCCGTCGGCCGGTGCGCTGACCGGGGTGCCGGCGCCGGCGGCGACATCCAGCCCGGCATGCGGATTGCGCGGCAGGCCGTTGAAGACACGGCGCAGGCCGAAGCGCGACGACAAGCGGCCGGGCGCCGCCTGGATGAAATCGGTTGACGGCGTGGCGGCGGAAAACTGGCGCTTGACCGCTGCCGTCACGGCTTGCTCGCGTTCGATGCGGGCGAGGTCGGCGGCGCTCGGTTCGACCTTGCGCTGGTCCTTGATGGTCAGGCGCTGTTCCGGGTAATTCTTGATGCCGACGGCCACTTTCCTGATGCTTGCGGTCGACCCGGAAAAAACGTCGATTTCCAGTTCGCCGGGCAGGGTGTCGAGCGGAATGCCGAGCAGGGCGAACCAGCGCCCGTTGTTGCGCAGCACGGCCAGCGGCTGCTCGCCCCAGCGGACGGTCGGTGCCGGCTGGCTGGCCGGGCCGAGATCGACGACGGCGACGCCGCCGGGGACCGGCGTGTGTTTGGGCAGGGCGACGGCGGGCGCAGCCTGGCCGAGGGCCAGGACGCACAGCAGGGCATAAAGCGGTTTCATGGATTCCCCCGGCTGGCCCACCACAGACGCAGGCGCAGACCGATTTCGCTGGTATAGCCGACCGAGACGAAACGGATGTCGCCGGCCGGGTCGATGATGATGAAGGCCGGCACGCCGGGCAGGCCGTAGCGCTTGAGCAGGTCGCCGGGCGGATCGGCCAGCGTCGGCCAGGCATAGCCGCGTTCGGCCATGGCGTTGCCGACAGTGGCAGCCGGGCCGGACTGGCTGGCAATGCTGATGACCGGCCAGTCGGCCGCGATGGCCGTGACGTTGCCGGCGGTGGTTTTACATACCGGACACCAGTCGGCCCAGAAATAGAGCAGGTGGGCGTCACCCGGACGCTCGGCGCGCCAGTTGGCGAGATCGAAGGCCTGGCCGTCGAGTCGCTGGCCAGCGAAGGGCGGGGCCGCGCCGCGCGGCGTGTCGCGTGCCTGCCAGAGTTGCAGGGCGACGAACAGGGCAAGAAAAATCAGTGCCTCGACCGCCCAGCGCTGCCAGCGCGGGCGGGGCTTGTTGGGCGGTGGGCTGGCGTCGTTCAAACGATTTACAGCTGTGCCGTCTTGAAGGTGTTGCACTGGTTCATGTCGCCGGAGTCGAAACCGCGCCTGAACCAGCGCACGCGCTGGGCCGAGCTGCCGTGGGTGAAGCTTTCCGGCACGATGCGGCCTTGCGACTGCTGTTGCAGTCGGTCGTCGCCGATGGCGCTGGCGGCATTGAGGGCCGCTTCGAGGTCGCCCGGGTCGAGGATGTTCTGCATGGTGTCGGTCTGCTTGCCCCACACGCCGGCCAGGCAGTCGGCCTGCAATTCCATGCGTACCGACAGCGCATTGCCCTCGGCCTTGCCGGCGCGCAGGCGGGCCTGGTGGACCTTGTCGGCGATGCCGAGCAGGTTCTGCACATGGTGGCCGACTTCGTGGGCGATGACGTAGGCCTGGGCAAACTGGCCGGGGGCGTGGAAACGCTCCTTCAGTTCGCGGTAGAAGGCGAGGTCGATATAGACCTTGTGGTCGCTCGGGCAGTAGAACGGCCCCATGGCGGTCTGGCCGGTGCCGCAGGCGGTCGGCGTGGCGCCGGTGAACAGCACCAGCTTCGGCGCTTCGTACTGGCGGCCATTCTGCCGGAAGCTGGCGGTCCACACGTCTTCGGTCGACGCCAGCACCTTGGACACGAAGCGGGCGCTCTCGTCGCCCGGCGGCGGCTTGTGGGCGGCCGGCGCGTGCTGGGCGAGCGGCGCCTGCTCGATGAAGCCGAGCAGGGTCAGCGGGTTGATGCCGGTGAAATAGCTGACGACCAGCGCCAGCAGAATGCCGCCGATGCCGACACCGCCGCGACCGATGCCGCCACCGCCGTCCCGGCGGTCCTCGACGTTGTCGCTGTCGCGGTAGTCGTCGATGCGCATGGCGGTTTAGCGGTAGAGGTTGATCGCGTCGCGCGTTTCGAGGGCGACCTGGCGCGCGGCGGCGGCGAAGTTTTCGTCCTTGCCGGCGTAGAGGATGGCGCGCGACGAGTTAATCATCAGGCCGCGCCCATCGGCGGTGCGGCCGGCGCGCACGGTGGCCTCGATGTCGCCGCCCTGGGCGCCGATGCCCGGCACCAGCAGCGGCACGTCGCCGACGATGTCGCGGACGCGGGCGATCTCGGCCGGGAAGGTGGCGCCGACCACCAGAGCGCACTGGCCGTTGCGGTTCCATTCGGTGGCGACCAGGCGGGCGACGCGTTCGTACAGTTTTTCACCACCGACATCGAGGAATTGCAGGTCGGAGCCGCCCGGGTTGGAGGTGCGGCAGAGCAGGATGACGCCCTTGTCCGGGTAGGCCAGGTAGGGATCGACCGAGTCGCGGCCCATGTAGGGGTTGACCGTGACCGCGTCGGCCTGGAAGCGCTCGAAGGCTTCGACGGCGTATTGTTCGGCGGTGGAGCCGATGTCGCCGCGCTTGGCGTCGAGGATGACCGGGATGCCGGGGTGTTTCTTGTGGATGTGGGCGATCAGCGCTTCGAGCTGGTCTTCGGCGCGGCGGGCGGCGAAATAGGCGATCTGCGGCTTGAAGGCGCAGACCAGGTCGGCGGTGGCATCGACGATGTCGGCGCAGAAATGGAAGATGGCATCGTCGCGCCCTTTCAGTTGGGCGGGGAACTTGGCCGGGTCGGGATCGAGGCCGACGCAGAGCAGGGAATTGTTCTTTTGCCAGGCGGCGGTCAGCATTTGGGTGAAAGTCATGCGACGTCCTTTTTCGGATCAGGCGGAAGGAATTGGGAAAACTGGTCGGGCAGCAGGCAGGTTTGCAGGCTGCGCTGGGTGAAGATGAAGCGCCCGTCGCAGACGAAGCCGAGTTGCTGCCAGTCGACCTCCTTGTTCAGCATCATCATGCAACGGATCAATTCCCGGCGCGGCATGCGCTGGTTCTTGGTGAACAAGGCCAGGATAGAGCCGTCGAAGCTGTGGCAGTCGTGCAGGAAAAAAGGTTCCGGCTTGCGCGTGCGGCCATTGACGTAGATGCGCGGGTAGTCGTTGAGCGGGCAGGCGCGCCCCCATTGCCACCAGTTGCTTTCGTCGAAGTGGGTGACGCGGCGGGCGAGCAGCTCGCTCTTGTGCTTCTCCAGATGCGGATGCTTGATGCCGTAGAACATGCGCCGGGTTTCGCCGGTGTCCACAGTCTTCGAGCAGACGAATTCCATGTTGCCCTTGGGGTGGGTGAAGATCTTGTCCGCCCCGGAAACGGCACCGACCTTGACGGCGAACACGTCGGCCAGGCGGATGCGATGATCGTCGCGCAGGAACATCAGCTGGCCGTCGACTTCGGTGAAGGTCCGGCCGTCGGCCATGCGGCGGTCGAAGCGGCCCTTCTCGAAGCGGAAGATGCAGCAGTTCGGCGTCGCCCCGTCGAATACCCGCACGTCGCCGGTCTCGTAGAAATGGGTGATGCTGCCCTGCTCGTAAAGCCAGGCATTGAGTTTCTTGGCGGCGGTCAGCTTGATGAACTCGCGTGGCACGATGAACACCAGTTCGCCGCCCGGCTTCAGGTGGCGGACACACTTCTCGATGAAGAACAGGAACAGGTTGCTGCGCGAATCGAAGAGCCTGGATTTCAGGCGTTTTTTGGTGTCGACCGCAACATCCTGAAAACGCACGTAGGGCGGGTTGCCGACGATGCTGTCGAACTGCTCGGCCAACGGGTAATCGAAGAAGTCGCGTACCAGGGCACCTTTCGGCGCAACGCGCGGGTCGATCTCGATGCCGACGCAATCGGCGTGTCGGGCGCGCAGTTCCTTGAAAAAAGCCCCGTCGCCGGCCGACGGCTCCAGTACCCGTCCGGTGTTGCGGCACAGGTCGAGCATGAAGGCCACGACGCTGGGCGGCGTGAACACCTGGCCGAGTTGTTCGACGTCGCGCGGCATCAGTTCTGATTCGGGCTTGCCGCCTTGCGCAACAAGGTCTGCGAGTAATCGAGAAATTCGTCGAGGTGGGTCTCGATGATGCGGACGGCGATCGGCAATTGCAGGCTCTCGTAGTCGTGCACAGCGATGTTGCGAAAACCGACCATGCGTTTGAGGCCGTCGGCCAGCGCCGGCGTGATCCAGCCGCCCTGGGCGAGCAGGGTGAACACGTCGCGGGCGCTTTGCGGTACGCCGAGGCGTTCGCGGCGGATCAGGTGCTGGCCCATGTCGAGCGCCGCTTCGCAGGCACGCTGGATGTTCAGGATGGCGGCGTCCTGGCGGGTGAAGTTGGCCGAGAAGCCAGCCGGATCGGCGGCGTATTCCTCGCGGGCGCGGCGGACGCAGCGCTCGATGGTCGCTGCCTTGTTGATCAGTACGTCATCGACCATAAACCCGTCCTTCGCGTTGGATGTCGGCCAGCAAACCGGCGCGGGCGCCGTCCAGTTCGGTCTTGTCGCTGAGTACGCCGGCTTCGTAGAGATCGGCGCGGCTGTCGTTCGCCCACCAGCGTTGGCCGGTGGTCAGGATGCGGTATTGCATGACGGTCGACGCGGTGCGGAAATCGAGCAGGTCGACCGGGCAAGCGGCGAGGTCGGCTATTTCCCCGGACAGTTCCCAGAGTTGCGTCGGCTCGGCCTGGCCGGGCACCAGCACGGCCAGATCGAGGTCGCTGCTTGGGCCGGCCGTGCCGTCGATCCGGCTGCCGAAAGCGTAGATCGCCAGCAGCTCGGGTAGACGGGCCTGGAGCAGGGCGACGATGGCCGGCTGGTTCATGGCGCCTCATCCGTCGGCGGCTTGGGGCGGGCTGCCTGCTCCCGCGCCTTCTTTTCCCAGTAACGCTCGTTCTTGCTCTCGTCGGCAAAACGATAGCGGCCGGCGAGTTCGCAGCCCTTCATGCCCGGATTGCACGGCAGGTTATTTACCTTCGTGCAGCGGTCGTCGACCTCGTGCGGACAGCCCCAACTCCCGGCCATGTCAGCCAGCCTTGCCCCACGAATCCTTCAGCGTCACCGCCCGGTTGAACACCGGCACGCCGTCCTTCGAATCGACGCGGTCGGCGACGAAGTAGCCGTGGCGCTCGAACTGGAAGCGCTCTTCCGGCCGGGCATCCTTCAGGCAGGGCTCGAGCTGGGCGGTGATGACCGTTTTCGAATCCGGGTTGAGGTCGTCGAGGAAGTCGCGTTCCAGCTCCGGGGCATCGCCTTCGCGGCGGGCGCCGGGGGCCGGCACCGTGAACAGGCGGTCGAACAGGCGGATTTCGGCCTGGTAGGCGTGGGCGGCGGAAATCCAGTGCAGGTTGCCCTTGACCTTGACGCTGTCGGCACCCGGCGTGCCGGACTTGGTTTCCGGCAGATAGTTGCAGTGCACCGCAACGACCTTGCCGTTTTCATCCTTGTCGCAGCCGGTGCATTCGACGACGTAGCCGTAGCGCAGCCGCGCCTTGTTGCCCGGGAACAGGCGGCGGAAGCCTTTTTCCGGCACTTCCTGGAAGTCCTCGCCCTCGATCCACAGTTCGCGGCTGAACGGGATGCTGCGCTGGCCGAGTTCCGGGTGCAGCGGGTGATTCGGCGCGAAGCATTCCTCGACCTGGCCCGCGGGGTAGT
>Ga0316605_10001899_pt1 | contig 11939 bp, 8 predicted proteins | sample OWC_soil_day20_n_FD_207666 | JGI IMG/M metagenome (GOLD analysis project Ga0316605, IMG submission 207666) | Wetland soil microbial communities from Old Woman Creek delta, Ohio, United States - OWC_soil_day20_noCT | ecosystem: Environmental > Terrestrial > Soil > Wetlands | place: USA: Ohio... | reverse complement strand
GGTGGCTGTACTCGTGGGTCCACATTGTGTGAGCATGGGAGACGTGAGTGCCTACATGTTGAAGCTCCTACCGAATGCGCGTTTCTTCGGAAAGCCCATCCGCGCATGTATGGCCGCACACTGGGAGAAGGAGCTGCTGCCGGATCTTTACGGTTTTGACATGGAAGTGTCGGACGCGATCGCGCAGGACTACCACACACCGCCGCGTCTCCTTGAGCGCGCCGAGTTCCCGGTTGATGAGGAGGTCTGGCTGACGCAGGCGGATGTGGTCAAAGGGGAAGACACTGTTGTGAAGCGTGCGCTGGCCTGGATCAAAGGTGTGGCCTATGCACACGATGTTGCCGTGTCCTCCCGGTTTTGTCATCCTGGCATGGACACACTTCGACTGACTGCCCAAGTCGAGAATCCGAACAGCCACCCGATCTCCGTCAAGGCCTACATCAAGCGTGACACCACGGTTGTGGATTCTATGGCGTTTGCCGACGACGGCCTGCACGGCGACGGGAAGACGGACGATGGCCTCTGGGGGCTGACATGGAGGCTCCCTGCCAACGAGGAGATGTACAGCGCCACCGTCGTCACGACTGATCCCGTCGACAAGAGCGTCTACTCCATGCCGTTCAGTGCACGGTTCACTACCGCCGGGCCGATCGTGTTCCAGCACTTGTCTGCGAGAAAGCACTCTGGCGATCTTGTGGTGTTTGAGAACCCCGCTGTCTGTAATCATGGCCTCACGGTCGTCGTCCCGAGTGTAACGGGTACTCTTCGAAAGCTGGAGGGGGACACCGTCATCGACAGAGTGTACAACGCGAGGATCACCTATGGCGATATTCCTCCAGACAGTGTCATAGGCACATCCCGGTTCTATTCGTTGACTCTTCGATCTCCTGCCGATAGCATCCGACTCGGCGTGGATCTGGCGAGCGATGGGTTCACCTATTGGACGGACACGCTGACGTTCTACTTCCCCGACGCCGTAGCGGACAAGCACCTCAGTGTGATCCCAATTGATTTTGCGCTGCACCAGAACTACCCGAATCCATTCAACCCGAGCACGACCATCAACTACGGGTTGCCAAACGCGTCTGAGGTTCGGTTAGCCGTGTACGACCTGCTCGGTCGAGAGGTGTCAGTGCTTGTGAACGGGAGGAAGGATGCGGGAGTTCATGAGGTTAGGTTCGATGGCTCGGGGCTATCGAGCGGAGTGTATCTCTACAGGCTGACTGCGGGCTCCTTCGTTCAGACTCGGAAGATGATCGTCGTGCGTTAGGTTCTCGGCGGATAGCCAGGCAAAAAAGAAACGCCGCTGGTTAGAGCGGCGTTTCGTGCCTGGAAGAGAGGGCATCAACACAACCAGTGTTCTACCGGCAGCCAAGCTCAGATGAAGAACGGCGCGAGCACCAGCGTGATCGTGCTCAGGAGCTTCACGAGAACGTGAAGGGACGGACCCGCGGTATCCTTGAACGGATCGCCGACCGTATCCCCCACGACCGCGGCCTTGTGCGGGTCGGAGCGCTTCCCGCCCAGGGCGCCGGTTTCGATATACTTCTTCGCGTTGTCCCACGCCCCGCCCCCGTTGTTGAGGAACAAGGCGACCAGGATGCCGGTAATCGTCCCGACCATCAGCAAACCGCCGACTACTTCGGCTCCCGTGGCGCCCGCGGCCGGTGCACCCATGGCGTAGTACAGCCAGCGGAACACCAGACCAACCGCGACCGGTAGCAGCACAACGAGAAGCCCCGGCGCGACCATCTCTTTCAAAGCGGACTTCGTCGCGATGTCCACACACTGCTTGTAGTCCGGCTTGGATGTGCCCGCCATGATTCCCGGGTTGTTTTTGAACTGCTCCCGGACGTTTTCAATGATCGACTGTGCCGCCTTTCCGACGGCCTTGATCGCGAGCGATGAGAAGAGGAACACCAGCACTGCGCCAAGCATCGCGCCAACGAAGACTTCGGGTTTGTTCAGGTTGATGATGGGCTCGAACGATGGCATATACGCACGCACTTCGTCGATGTAGGCGCTGAACAGCAGGAACGCAGCCAGAGCCGCCGAACCGACAGCGTAACCCTTTGTGAGCGCTTTCGTGGTGTTTCCAACCGAATCAAGCCGGTCAGTCCGGTCGCGGATCTCCTTCGGCTGCTGGCTCATCTCGATGATACCGCCGGCGTTGTCCGTGATCGGTCCGAACGTGTCCATGGCCAGAATGTAGGCGGCCGTTGAGAGCATTCCCATCGTGGCTACCGCCGTGCCAAACAGGCCGGCATGCTGGAGTCCGGAGCTGTCTCCAAGGTAGTATGCGCCCACAATTGCAGAAGCGATAACCAGAACCGGGAATCCGGTGGATTCCATGCCGACGGCGATGCCGCTGATGATGTTTGTGGCCGGGCCGGTCTTGGAGGCATCAGCGATTGCCCGCACCGGACGGTACCTGTAGTCGGTGTAGTAGATGGTGATGAGGACGAACGCAAGCGCAGTCACCATGCCGACCACCCCGCACAGGAAGAAATGGAGGTAGTAGTCGGGGCCGAGCAGCCAGCGGGATGCCACAAAGAAGCCGATCATGGCGAGCACGGAGGTCACATAGAAGCCGCGGTTCAGGGCCTTCATCGGGTCTTCCTTGTCGGTCGTGCGCACGATCATAATACCGATCATGGAGGCGATGATACCGAACGCACGGGCTACCAGCGGAAAGAGGAGGACGCCGATCAGCGGGAGACCCTGTGATTCAAAGACGCCCACGTTTGCCCGATACAGAGCAGCAGCGAGGATCATGGCGCCGATATTCTCTGCCGCCGTGGATTCGAAGAGGTCGGCGCCGCGGCCTGCACAATCACCGACGTTGTCTCCCACAAGGTCCGCAATAACAGCTGGGTTCCGGGGATCGTCTTCCGGAATTCCCGCCTCCACCTTGCCGACAAGGTCGGCACCTACATCCGCAGCCTTCGTGTAGATTCCGCCTCCGAGCTGGGCAAAGAGTGCCACGAAGCTCGCCCCGAATCCGTAGCCCACGATGAGGAGGGGGATCTTCGAGATGTCATCGGTCACCCCCGCCGCCTGCACAATGGCAAACAGTCCGGCCACGCCGAGCAGACTCATGGCGACGACGAAAAAGCCTGAGACGGCTCCGCCGCGCAGGGCAGGCTGCAATGCGCTGTTCATATTCTTCAGCGCGCCCGCGGCCGTACGGATATTCGAGCGAATGGCCACCCACATCCCCATATACCCGGCGGCAACAGAACAGGCAGCGCCGAAAACGAACGAAAGGGTCGTCCAGAGGGCAAGCGCTCCCGTGCTCGCAGGATCATGGTCGGTGTGCCCACGCGCGAATGCGTACAGGATGTAGATCAGGCATGCGAGCGCAATGGCAAAGTAGATGATGGTTCGGTACTGGCGGGCCAGAAACGCCTCGGCACCGGCTTTGATCGCGTCTGAGATCTCGCGCATCTTGTCCGTCCCTGTGTCGCGCTTCAGGACGTTGCGGATCAGGTAGAACGCGAAGAGCAGACCAAGAACACTGATGCCCAGAATGAAGGTCAGTTCCATAGTGGAGAAGTCACTCCTTTCTCTGCTGGTTGGATTGAATGTACGAATCTGATTTCGGAGGTGTGCGCAATACCTTGATGAAGAAGTAGACGGCGAATGCGGTGACGATCGCCATGGTGACGATCATCATCAGGATGGCTCCTGTGGTCATGTGCCGGACTCCTTTCCCCTGGGCCGCCTGCGTGCGGCAGTGTACACCATAAGACAGACGCCGACGAAGACGGCAGTCAACAAAGCCCGTGACGCACTGACAAGGGTGAGACTCGTCTGCAAATGCTCGAGCTGTGCAGGGTCTGTGGTCGCCGCGATCTGCTCGCGGAGGCCTGTGTTGAGGACCATCTTGATCAGGGATCCGTTATCCAGGATCCACCCGTTCCCTGCCAGCAGACTGTTCCAGGCTCCCGCCCAGTCGCCGCCCATCGGCGAGAAGACCGATCCGATGAACACAAAGAGGAGGAAGAGGGGGGTGATGTATTTGATAATGAACTTGTACGGGATCGGAACCGTCATATCCGCTCCGCTGGTGATCTCCCTCCATCCCTTGTCGATGCCGAAGATCCAGGAGAATACAATTGATTCGGCGAGGGCGAAAACGACGAGGGAGACAGTCCCTGCCCAGTAGTCGTATTCGCTGAACACGCCGTAGTTATAGAAGAACACCGTGGGGAGACCCATGACCAGAACCAGGGCGCCAAAAGACCAGGCCGACTTCTCGCGGCCCCAGTTGAACTCATCCTGCAGAAATCCCATCCACGGGGTCCCCATCGCCAGGGATGACGTGATACCCGCGAAGAAGAGGAGTCCGAACCAGAACACTCCGGCGATCGCGGCGAGGACAGGGCCCCAGTTCTCAAAGAGGAATGGCATGGTCTGGAATGCCATCCCGAAACCCGCGTTCTCTTTCACCCAGTCGAGACCAAGATAGCCGGCGGCGATCGGGATCACGATCGAACTGCCGAGAACGACTTCCACGAACTCGTTCATCCAACCGGCGGACATAGCGTTCAGGGCGACGTCGTCTTTCGCCTTGACATAGGCGGCGTAACAGTGGATGGTTCCCATGCCGACCGAGAGGGTGAAAAAGATCTGTCCGGCCGCGGCCAGCCAGACCTTCGGGTTCGCCAGGGAATCGAACTGTGGAGACCAGAGGAAATTCAGGCCTGCCCAGGCGCTGGCATCGGGATGGGACGCGCTTGCGCCGGAGGTGCCGAGCGTGAGCCCTCGGATGGCCAGGAACACCCCGAACAAAATGAGGAGGGGCATCCCGATCTTGGCAGTCTTCTCAACCCCGCCACTCAGCCCGCGCGAGAGAATCCATGTGTTCAGCAAAAGACAGAGGATGTAGAACACCGGGGCTTCGAAAGGGATCCCGGTGGTGGTGGTCGTGATGTCGACGTAGTTGAGGAAAAAGTTCGCTACTTCTGTCTGGGACATTCCGTCGAATGTGCGGCCGATAGAGTGCATCACATAAGACATGGTCCAGGATTCAATGTAGCAGTAGTAGGCCGCCACGGCGAGGTTCGTCCATATGCCGAACACGCCGAAATACTTCCAGAGTCTCTGGCGCGCCATGGTATCCAGCATGAACGGGGCGGAATGGTGCCCGCGCATTCCCCCGAACCGACCCATGGCCCATTCGATCCAGAGGAGCGGAATGCCCATGACAAGGAAAGAAACCAGATAGGGGATGATGAATGCGCCGCCACCGTTGTTGATGGCCTGAACGGGGAAGCGGAGGAAGTTGCCAAGGCCGACTGCATTTCCGGCCATCGCCAGGACAAGCCCTACGCGTGTCCCCCAGCGCTCAGTGTTTGTAGACATAGCGCTCCTTTGTTCCGGTCCGTGCTGCATGCCCCGTCCGTCTGCGGAGGGGCTACAGCGAACCGGTTACACCGCTTCCGGACCGCATGGCAGGGCGCCCTGCGGTGAGCGGAAGCATCGTGATGATAACGGGAAGAACAGAATACACTAGCGCGAGAAGCAGAACCAGGGTTGTGAGAAGGTTCATGCGGTATTACGATGCCGGAGTCGTGTCCCGGGCTTCGGCAGGCGCGGGCGCTTCTTTGCCCTTGCTCATCCGGTGCCGCAGGTATTTGATAATCAGCGGAAGCACAGAAATGGTCACAACGACGATAATCACATACTCGATGTGGTGCTCGATCCCCGGGATTAAGCGTCCGAGGAAGTACCCGGTCAGCGTCATGCTGGCTATCCAGAAGATCGCACCAAAGACGTTGAAGGACGCGAACCTGCGGTATTTCATCTCGGCTATGCCGGCTACCACAGGAGCGAACGTGCGTGCAAAGGGGATGAACTGGGCGAGGACAATGGTGATGCCGCCATACTTCTCGTAGAATTCTCTGGTCTTGATCAGATGGTCCCGCCGGAACCATCGCGACTGAGGGCGGTTGTAAAGGGCATGGCCGGCTTTAAGCCCGATCATGTACCCGGTCGCATTGCCGCTGATGGCGGCAATACACAGCAATGGGATGAGGAGGCGTATGTCTAGCTGTCCGCGCGCGGCAAAGAGCCCGGCCGTGACCAGCAGTGAGTCTCCGGGCAGGAAAAACCCCACCAGCAATCCTGTTTCAGAAAAGATGATGGCAAAAAGGCCAATGTAGCCCCCCCAGATGACAATCTCTTCAAGCGTCGGCAGCTGTTCGAACACGAGCCCTCAAGTTGTTGTTGAGACAAGTCAAGATACGACCTTTGCGGAAAAGACACAACGGGAAAGTGCCCGGCCTTGCGAGTGGAGCCGCATGGTTGTATCTTCTACACTATGCACAGCATGTGGACCGCGTGACACTACCAGCGATGACATCGGTACTGGACCAACCGGTACAGTTTGTGAAGGGCGTCGGCCCCAAGAAAGGCGACGCCCTGGCGAGCGTTGGGGTCTCTACGATCGGCGACCTGCTGATGTATGTGCCACGGCGCTACCTTGACCGCACAACGGTTGCCACGATCGCCCAGGTGCGACGGCTGGCCCTTGCGAACGGCACCACGGCAGAAACAGACGTCCGGCGCGAAGTTACCGTGCTGGGTGACGTGCGTTCGTACAGGGTGCTCGGCGCCGGCCGCAAAGCCCGTTTTATGATTGTCCTCGGGGATGACACGGGCTCACTCCAATGCGTCTGGTTCGGGGGCGTCCACTACTGGAAAACCAGGTTCAAGGTGGGTGACCGGCTCGCCGTTTCAGGGCAGCCCTCGCTCTTCGGTGCGATCCTGCAGTTCGTGCATCCCGATGTGGACTGGATTGAATCCCGCGGAGAGGGGGGAGAAGGCGGAGATGAGTGGGGCCGTTTGCTCCATGGCGATGGCCTGATTCCACTCTACTCGAGCACGCAGGATCTCACGCGGGTTGGACTGGACAGCGGAGGTTTTCGCCGCCTGCTGATGCATGTCATCCGGCAACACCTGGACACGCTCGAGGACCCCCTTCCCGAATCCCTTCGCCAGCAACACCACCTGATGCCGTGGACCATGGCCATCCGGAGCGCACATTTTCCGCGGACCGATGCCGACATCCCCGAAGCTCTCCGCCGGTTGAAATATCAGGAACTCTTCGAGTTCCAGCTCAAGCTTGCGCTGCAGCGCAGACGGACAAAACAGGAATCGAGGGGGATCACGTTCAGGGTGCAGAGCAAACTCGCCCGGGACTTTGTCGACGGATTGCCGTTCACACTGACTCCGGCACAGACGAAAGTGGTGCGCGAGATTCTGGATGACATGGGATCAGAGCATCCGATGCATCGGCTCCTGCAGGGTGATGTCGGGAGCGGCAAGACAGTCGTGGCCCTCATAGCGATGCTCGTTGCCGTCGACAGCGGATACCAGGCTGTGTTCGTGGCGCCGACGGAAATCCTCGCGGAGCAGCACTTCCGCACCATGCGGGCGCTGCTGGGCGGTCTTCCGGTCCAGCACAGGCTGCTGGTCGGCGCACAACGGTCAAAGTTGCGCCGTGATGTCCTGGAGGACATCCAGTCAGGCGGGGCACAGATCATCGTCGGCACACATGCGGTGTTCGAGGATGAGGTCCGGTTCTCCCGGCTGGGCCTGGCGGTGATCGATGAGCAGCACCGGTTCGGGGTGCTCCAGCGCGCGCGGATCCGTGCGAAGGGCGAAAACCCGGATGTGCTGATCATGACGGCTACGCCGATTCCCCGGACGCTTTCGCTGACGCTCTATGGCGATCTGGATGTTTCGGTCATAACAGCCCTCCCCTCCGGCCGGCGCCCGATCAAGACGGTCCTGAAGTTCGATGACGAGAAGGAGGGGGTCTACGGGTTCGTCCGTGAGCAGATCACGGCTGGCCGGCAGGCATATTTTGTCTATCCGCTCATCGAGGAGTCGGAGGCGCTGGACCTGAAGGCGGCTACGGTGCACGTTGCCCACCTGCAGGAGCAGGTGTTTCCGGACCTCCGGGTGGGCCTGCTGCACGGCAGGCTGACGTCGGACGAAAAAGATGCCGTCATGGCTCAATTCCTGAGCCGGGAGCTGGATATACTGGTGGCCACCACGGTGATTGAGGTGGGGATTGACGTGGCGAACGCGTCGGTGATGGTCATTGAGAACGCCGAGCGGTTCGGCCTCTCACAGCTCCACCAGTTGCGGGGTCGGGTCGGGCGCGGAAGCGACCAGTCCTACTGTATCCTGATGACCCAACGGTGGCTGGCCCAGCGGGCCCGGAGGGCGGGGGGGGCGCTTGCCAACCAGGAATCGCTCGAACAGTACCGCGCGGCAGAACAACGGCTCGCCACGATGGTCCGGACCACTGACGGGTTCGCGATCGCGGAGGCGGACCTCGCCCTCCGGGGCCCCGGGGATTTCTTCGGCACGCGGCAGAGCGGCATGCCGGAGTTCCGTGTCGCGAACCCGGTGACCGACGTCGCGCTTCTCACCCTTGCACGCGACGATGCCTTCGCCATCGTCGCGGAAGATCCGCAGCTCCGTCGCGACGATCATCGGACGCTCGCCGGACATCTTCGCTCCCGTTTTCAGAAGGAGCTCATGTTGATGCAAACCGGATGAAAATCACACTTTTTTCTTGACTCAGATGCAGAATTGCTTATATTGATCAGCAAGACGAGTCAGTTACACAACACGGACTGTTCCTGGTACCTCCTCATACAGAGCTTCCACCGTCAGCAGTGACGATCGCGTTGACCTACAACGCCAAGACGGAAGCAGATCTCCCTCCTTCGACACTTTCCGATCAGGCAGCAGACCCTTCACCAGACGGCGCTCTCGCGTCATCACGTGCACACAGAGCATCGGCACAGGACTTGTACGCGGAATGGGATACGATGGACACCATTCACGCGGTGCGTGATGCGATTGCAGAACGCTACACGGTGGAGCTGGTCGAAGCGAATGCAGATGCGTTCGAACGTCTCCGCTCCATGAAGCCCACGTTCGTCTTCAACATCGCTGAAGGCCTGCACGGTGTCTCGCGCGAAGCACAACTGCCTGCGATGCTGGAGCTGCTGCAGATTCCGTATCTCGGTTCGGATCCGCTGACGCTTGCATTGTGTCTGGACAAGGGACGCACGAAAGAAATTCTGGCGTATCATGGTGTGCGGACGGCTCCGTTCGTGATCGTGGCGACGATGGATGAGCTGGAGGACGCGCGCGTGCGCTTTCCGCTCATCGTGAAACCGCTTCACGAAGGATCGAGCAAGGGGATCTACAACTCGTGCGTGGTGAGGAACAGCGAAGAGCTTGAGCTGGAGGTGCGGACGATCATCGAAACCTACCGGGAACCTGTCCTTGTTGAGGAGTTCCTTGCAGGCCGCGAGTTCACCGTCGCCATCATGGGCAACGGCAACGCGCTGACCGTCCTTCCGATCGTGGAGATCTCCTTCGCAGCGCTTCCCGCGGGCATGAACCCGATCTACTCATACGAAGCAAAATGGATCTGGGACAAAGCAGAAAATCCGCTGGAGATTTTTTCCTGTCCGGCACACATACCGGATGCGCTGGCAGGCGAGATCGAGGCGCTGTGCAAGCGCACCTACCAGGTGCTGCGCTGCCGTGACTGGTCGCGGATCGATGTGCGTCTGGATGGAGAGGGGAATCCGCACATTCTCGAAGTGAATCCGTTGCCCGGCATTCTTCCCCGGCCCGAAGACAACTCCTGTTTTCCGAAAGCGGCGCGGGCTGCGGGGATGAGCTATACGCAGTTGATCAACAGCGTGCTGGATTGTGCGATGGAACGGTGCGGCATCGTGATCAGGGAAACTGCTGTGGCGGCTGCGGGCAACCAATAACGGAATCCGTATGAGCAAAAAGCTACGAATATCTATTCTTTTTAACGAACCTGTGGTGAACGGGGGAATCGCCCCCACGCCCGTCAATTTCCAGGGTCCGGCGAAGAACGAGGCCGACCCTCTATTAAAGAGGGGGGCCTCCGAAAAACCGCGGGAGCCGCAAAAGGTTGAGCCCCAGGTGGATCTCTCCGAAGTGGGCGTAGTCGAAGAAATGCGGGACATCAAGGTCGCTCTGGATGCGCTCGGCTACAAAACCACCATCGTGAATGTCAACAGCGAGGTCTACCGCCTCATTGACTATCTGCGCAATGAGCGTCCGGATATCATCTTCAATCTGGTCGAATGCGTCGAGAACGAATCGCTGCAGGAGATGAATGTCGCGGGACTCTATGATCTTTTGAAAATACCGTACACGGGTGCCGGACCGCTTGCCCTGGGCACTGCTCTCAACAAGCCCCGCGTCAAGGAGATCCTCACGTACCACGGCATCCGCACACCGGACTATCAGGTCTTCCGGCCGCAGGACAGGATCGTTCTCAAAGAAGGCCTGGCCTTCCCGCTGATCGTCAAGCCGTCACACGAAGACGGCAGCGTCGGTATCTCTGATCTCTCTATCGTCTATACCCCGAACGACCTGCGCAAACGCGTGCGGTATATCCAGACTGAGTTTCAGCAGCCTGCCCTGGTGGAACAGTACATCATCGGACGAGAGTTGAATGTGGCAGTACTCGGTTCCGTGCATCCGCAGGTGCTGCCCATCTCCGAAATCGACTTCTCCGGAATGCCCGACACCATGCACAAGATCGTCAGCTATGAGGCGAAATGGATGCATGGGACTCCTTCCTATGAAGGGACACGCGGCGTCTGCCCTGCCAAAATCTCCACACGGCAGGAAGCGGCGATCAAACGTACGGCCCTGGCCTGCTTCCACCTGATCGGGTGCAGGGACTACGCCCGCGTGGATTTCCGCCTGACGCCCCAGGGCGTTCCGTACGTGCTGGAAGTCAACCCGAATCCCGACATATCGGACGATGCCGGGTTCGCACGGTCGGCCCGCGCGGCCGGCTACACTTTCCCGGAAGCCATCGGCAAGATCGTCGAATCGGCTCTGGAACGATGGAACACGAAGTAACGACACATACCATACGCGCGCTGAAACCGTCTGACCGGGAACCGCTCGAGCGGCTCCTGGCGGAGACACGCGTGTTCACAGATGACGAGATCGACATCGCGCTCGAACTGATCGATGCTGTCCTCACCAACGCGCAGCAAGAGGACTATGAGATCGCCGTCTATGACAGGGGAGACGGCCCTGCGGGTTATACCTGTATCGGACCCACACCGGGAACGGACGGGACGTACGACCTCTATTGGATTGCAGTCGACCCTGCACTCCACGGGCGCGGTGTCGGACGCGCTCTGGACAAGCACGTCGAGGACACGGTGCGGGCACGGCACGGACGGCTGATTGTCGCGGAAACCTCATCCACTCCGCGCTACGATGCGACCCGGATGTTTTATCTACGCTGTGGCTACCAGGAGTGCGCCCGCATCACGGACTACTACCGGGAAGGCGACGATCTCGTGGTCTACGGCAAATATATTGTCCCACAACAGGGAGTCTAACAGGCTCGCATGGAACTCTGGCAAGACATGCTGCGACAAAGTGTCGACAGCTCCAGGGATCTGGTTGAACGGTTTGGATTCAACAAGGATCTTTCCGAAAGACTGAACCACCTCTTCCACATCCGGATCAACCCCTACTACCTCAGCTTGATCCGGTATCCCGGAGATCCCATCTGGCTCCAATGCATACCTGACGCGAAGGAACTGGACGAGGACGGGCTTCCCGAAGACCCCCTTGCTGAAGACGCGCACAGTCCCGTTCCGAGCATCGTCCACCGGTATCCGGACCGCGTGCTGTTTCTCACAACAAGCCAGTGCTCGATGTACTGCCGCTTCTGCACGCGGAAACGGAAGGTCGGAGACTCCAGCAAGATCAACATGAAGTACATTCAGGACGGCATCGACTACGTCGCCGCCCATCCCGAGGTCCGCGACGTGATCATGTCTGGGGGCGATCCGCTGATGCTCACCGACTTCATGCTGGAAAAGATCCTGTCG
>Ga0316605_10001896_pt1 | contig 11944 bp, 10 predicted proteins | sample OWC_soil_day20_n_FD_207666 | JGI IMG/M metagenome (GOLD analysis project Ga0316605, IMG submission 207666) | Wetland soil microbial communities from Old Woman Creek delta, Ohio, United States - OWC_soil_day20_noCT | ecosystem: Environmental > Terrestrial > Soil > Wetlands | place: USA: Ohio... | reverse complement strand
TCGCCTCGGGGACGTCCTTGAAGGCCAGGTCCATCTCGGACGGCGACTTCATGTAGTAGCTGTCGACGACGTGCTTGAGCCGCTTCTCGTCCTTGAGACTCTTGCCGGTCTGGATCGCCATCAGCACGTCGTGTGCCGCGGCGTCGCTGCGGTTGACGTAGTGGCAGTCGTTGGTGGCGACGAGCGGGATGCCGAGCTTCCGGCCCATCCGCACGAGCTCGCCGTTGAGCGTCTCCTGCTCGGGCATCGGCGTGGGCATCAGCTCGAGAAAGAAGTCGCCGGGCGCGAACATGCTCGCGTACTCCTTGGCGGTCTCCTCGGCGGCTGCGACGCCGTTCTTCTCGAGAGTCTGCGCGATCTCGCCGCCGAGACAGGCCGACATCCCGATCAGGCCCTCGCTGTGCTCCCGCAGGATCTGCTTGTCGATCCGCGGGTTGTAATAGAAGCCCTCGAGGTAGCCCTTCGAGTTCAGGAACGACAGGTTCTTGTAACCGACGTCGTTCTGGGCGAGCAGGATCAGGTGGTAGTTGCGGCGGTTGGTGCGATCGTGGCGATCCGTGGCGGCCACGTAGGTCTCGCAGCCGAAGATGAGCTTGATGTCCTTGGCCTTGGCCTCGGTGTAGAGGTCGATCGCCCCGAACATGTTGCCGTGATCGGTGACAGCGACCGTGTTCATGCCGAGCTCGTGGACCTTGTTGAACAGGTCCTTCACCCGGATCGCGCCGTCGAGCAGGCTGTACTGAGTGTGCAGGTGGAGGTGGCTGAACTGCGACATGATGCTGGCCGACCTCTGGATATTCCGTCGACGGTCTGACGCTCAGATCTAGCCTATCCGGCAGGCACTCCCGAGCAAGGCCCGCAGGATTCTGCACGTCCCAGCGTGGCGACCCACCGACGCATCGTGGCACTGTTGGGTCGTTGCGCGCCGCCATTTTCGTGTTGCTGACGGTCGTCGCCTGCGCGCGGCGAGATCCCCCAACCGTCACCCCGGCGACGCCGCTGACCGCCGAGCCCGCGATCCACTTCGCGTCGATGCAGGTCGAGTGCGACGCGATGATGAGTGCGCTCGCGACCTACAAGGCCTGCCCAAACCTCGAGCCAGCAGACGTCGAAGACCTCGACGCGTGGATCGAAGCTGCCGAGCGCAACCTGGCGGCGAGTCGGAAGGCGAACCCCGAGCCCCATGCGCAGGAAGCGATCGCCGCGGCGTGCCACAAGGCAGCGGAATCCGTGAAGGCCGCGGCGGCTCGATGTGCCGTGGGTCCGCGGCCGAAGCAGGATTGACTCGCGAGCTAGCTCGGCGCTTGCGACTTCATCTCCTGGACCGTGCGGCGATAGTCGGCGAGCTCGTCGCGGGTGAGCGAGAGCCACCCGGTGAGCGAGTAGCCCGCCATCCAGAAGAACACGAGGTCGAACAGGTAGTCGGGCCGGAAGATCAGGAAGACGCCCATCGACAGGAAGAACACCGCGGAGAGGACCTGGACGTACCAGCGATGGCTGCGTGCGAGCCGGTGGCTGGGGAACGGCAGGTAGGTCAGCGTGGCGATCGCCATCGCGGGCATCAAGATGACCCCGAACCACAGGCCGCCCGGCAGCTCGGCCGCGAGCTTGGCGTTGCAGTAGCCGATCGCCCAGAACCCGAGCACCGAGCGGGGAAGCCCCGCCCAGACGCCCTTGTAGTTGACCGGGGCGACGATGTTGCGCGCGTGGCGCACCGAGACCGCGAGGATCAGCGAGGTGGCCAGCGCGATCGCAAGGATCTGGTTCCACGGCTCGGGGACCAGGTCCGCCTTCCGGTAGACCGTGTAGACGATCGCGGCCGGGGCGATGACGTGGGAGAGGTGATCCGTGATGGTGTCGAACTCGGCCCCGAACTGGTTGGCCGTGTTGAGCTTGCGGGCGACCCATCCGTCAAGGGTGTCCCCGAACAGATACCCAGCGATGACCGCCAGGCCGGCCTCGGACGGGTGACCGTCGATGCAGAGGCAGATCGCGACCACCCCACCGAGCAGATTGATGGTGGTGAAGAGATCTTTGATCCCGAACATCAGCTCAACGTCGACTGTAGGCTCACGCGATGCGGCGGTGAGCGCGCAACTTGGCGGCGATCGACGTGACCGGGCCCTCGAGCTGCGTGATGTACTCGAGCTCGTCCATCTTGCGGCCGGTGTAGGCGGTGTTCACGAAGGTTTCGATGATCGCGCGGTTGAGCGCGAAACCGTACTTCGACGCCAGGCACAGCACGTTGGCGTTGTTGATCATCCGCGCGAGCTCGGCATCTTCGACCGTGGTGCAGCGGGCGGCGTAGACCCCACGAAACTTGTTCGCGGCGATCGACATCCCCATACCGGTGCAACAGCCGAGAATTCCGAAGCTGTCGGGATCGTCCTGCACGGCGTTGCAGACCATCTCGGCGGAGCTGAGGTAGTGGAGGTGCCCGACATCGACCGCCTCGATCAACGCGCCGTGCGACGACAGCGCTGCGCGATAGGCCGCGATGTCAGGCATGAGGTAGCGATCGTACCCAAAAACGACACGCTTACCGGCGAGTGAACCAAGGCGACGAATCACAGGACTCCCTTTTAACAAGTCTGCCGGAACTGAAGCAAGATCGTTGCCAGCCGTACACAGGCTCGTCACCTCGGGTTGGTGTTCAGTTTCTGTCACATCCGCCTTCGTAGGCCGACCGTTCGTCAACAATCAGTCAGCGCTCGAACACCCGGGCCATCGCCCCCTGGATGCCGAAAATATGGGCATCGTCGAGGTTGCCGATCGTGCTGAGCTGAAAGTGAGTTTGGTCACCCGGGATCCCGTACAGACAGAAGTAGCCTTGCTGCTCCATCCGCTGGGAGAAGTCGCTGTAAGGCATTCCGACGGGTAGCCGGAAGTTCACGGCAATATTGGAGCGGTACCGCTCCTCCAGCAGGGGGTGGACCCCGAGCTTGGCGAGGTACTCGATGAGGCTCTGCATCTGACGCTGGATCCGCGCCATGTGGGCTTCGATCCCGACCTCATTGAGATGCATGCAGGCTGCGCGGAGCGCCGCGTGGAGCGCGACCGGCTGGGCGAAGCGCGGCTGGAGCTCGCGGCTCTGCTTCTCGTACTCGGCGATCACGTCGAGGTAGTAGCCGCGCGGGCGGCCGGCGGCCTTGATCGTGGCGACCGACGCCTTGCGCGTCATGACGATCCCCAGCCCAGGCGCGGCCATGATCGCCTTCGCCGACGAGGCCGTCAGCAGATCAACCTGCGAGGCCTCGACGTCGATCGGATATGCGTACGCGCTCGAGATCGCATCGGCCGCGACCATGCAACCGTGGGCCTTGCAGATCCGGCCGATCGCCTCGAACGGGTTCCGTAGCCCGGCACGGGTCTCGTGGCTGACGAAGAACACCCACTTGATCGTGCGATCGCCGTCGAGCGCGGCCCCGATCGCATCGGGGTCGAGCGGCCGATCATTGGGCCCCTCGACGACGGTGAAGTCCATGCCGTTCTGCCGGGCCTGATCCACGACGCGCGACGCGAAGAACCCGTTGTTCGCGATCAGCCCCTTGCCGAGGCCTTCGAGCGCGAGCAAGCACGCCTCGTTGGCTCCCGTGCCGGTGGCCGTCATCTGGGTCGCGAAGTACTCGTCGGGCTTCCGGATCCCGAGCAGCTTCTTCAGATCGCGCTCGGTCTCGGCGAACATCGCGCTGAACGCTTCCTGCCGGTGGTAGTTGCAGGGTGGGCGCGCGAGGTACTCCGCAACCAGCGGCGGTATCCGGACAGGTCCCGGCGTGAATAGAATCAGGTCGGCGGCTCTCATCGGTTCTCGTTCGATAGTCGCCCGCGTGTATCACGGCGACGCTGGCATAAGGCGGAGAAAACCACGACGTTCGACCTGCCGCCAGTCCGTTCCGCCAGGTGGTCGCAGTCGCTGGCGTTCGACGGCATGGAGCGGTATAGCCCACGGCCGTGCCTCGGAACCTGGCGCACCGGTACGCGGCCTGGCTCGACTTCCACCGGGTCGGCATCCTCGTGCTGTCGCTGCTGGTGGCGATCGGCTGCGGATACCTGGGGGCCCGGTTGCCGGTCCGGACCGATCTCACCAAGCTCCTGCCCGAGTCCAAGCAGTCGGTCCAGAACCTCGCCGCGGTCCAGCTCCGGGCCCGGTCGTTTGGCACGGTCCACGTCGTGGTCGAATCCGCCGATCCCGCCCTGCGCGAACGCGCCGGCGCCGCGCTGATTCAGCGGCTCGCAACCCTGGGGCCCGATCAGGTCGTCGCGTTCAGTCGCGACGACTCACCGCTCCATCAGTTCGCCTGGAATCATCGCTTCCTGCTCGCCCCGCTCGCCGACCTCGAAGCCGCGCGCGATGCGCTGCAGGCCCGGGTCGATCGCGCCAAGCTCCATGCCAACCCGCTGTACGTGTCGTTCGACGACGACGACGATGCTGACCGTCCCGCTCATGACCGACTCAGCGAGCTCGAGAGCAAGTTGGCCGAGCTCGAGAGCAAGGCAGGCGCGCCACCACGCCGGGTATCCAAGGATGGCCATCTCGAGCTCCTCGTCCTCCAGACCGCGTTCCCGTCATCGGACTACGACCGCAGTCGCAAGCTGACGAACCAGATCGAAGCGCTCGGTGACGAGGTGGTGAAGGAGGTCGGGCCTGGCGTCACCGTCGGGCTCGCGGGCAACACGGTGCTGACTCTCGAGGAACACGACTCCGTGCTCGAGGGCATGTCGCTGTCGATCGGGCTCACACTGTCGCTGTGCGCGCTCGCGCTCCTGCTCTACTACCGCTCGGGCCGCGTCGTGCTCGCGATGCTGTGGGCGCTCGGGGTCGGGGTCAGCGCCACGTTCGCGCTGGCGCTCCTGGTGGTCGGCCACCTCGACATGATGAGCGCGTTCCTGATCGCGATCGTCGTCGGCAACGGCCTCAATGCCGGGCTGATCCTCGTGGCGCGGTACCTCGAGGAGGTGCGCGGTGGCCGTGCCCCCAAGGACGCCGTCGGACCCGCGATCGCGGGCGCCTTGCACGGCACGCTCGCCGCCACCGCGACCGCTGCGATCGCCTACGGCTCGCTCGTGGTCACCGACTTCCGCGGCTTCCGGCACTTCGGGATGATCGCGGGGATCGGGATGACCCTGACCTGGATCACCACGTTCACCGTGCTGCCTGCCCTGCTGTTCGTGCTGGCGCGGCGCGGCCGGATCCACGCCTCCCGCCCCCCCGCGATCGGACGCGTGCTCAGCCGGCTGCTGCCGCGTCGCCACCTCGGCACGGTGGTCGTGGTCGGCACGTTGATCACGCTCTGCGCCGGCGTCATCACCACCCGTTACATCATCCGCGATCCGTTCACGAAGGACTGGCGTGATCTGCAATCGACCACGCAGGGCATCGCCAAGACCCGCGCGGTCGGCAAGAAGGTGAGCGAAGCGTTCGACAGCGGAGCCGTGCTCTCCGGTCAGGCGTACCAGGTGGTGATCGCGGTCGATCGCCGGGACCAGCTGGGCCCGCTGATCACCCAGATCCGCGCCGCGGATGCCGCGCGCCCGCCCGACCAGCGCTGGCTGAAGGACATCCGCAGCCTCGATGACCTCGTGCCGCCTGACCAGGCGCGCAAGCTCGCCGTGCTCGCGGAGATCCGCGCGTTGATCGATGCGCCGATCATGGCGGCTTCGCTCGAAGAGGCCGATCGCGCAAAGCTCTTGAAGGTCCGCCCGCCGGAGACCTTGCCGCGGATCGTCGATGCCGATGTCCCGCACGACCTCATGTGGCCATTCATCGAGCGCAACGGCCTGGTTGGCCGGCTTGCGGTGCTCCGCGGCTCGTCGAGGCTGGATTCGTTCAGCGTCGCCGATCGGCTGCGGTTCGCGGCCGAGATCCGCCGGCTCGAGCTACCACCCGGGACGCTCGCCGCCGGCGAGGCGCTGGTGGTCGCGGACATCATCGAGACCATGGAGAGCGATGCCCCCGTGATGATCGGGTTGGCGCTCATCGGCTCGATCCTCGCCGTATGCTTCGTGATCGGCGTGCGACGGCACGGGATCGTGACGATCGTGTGTGGCCTCAGCGGCGTGGTCGTGATGATCGCGCTGTGCGCGCTGGCGGGGCTCCACGTCCACTTCGTCGACCTGATCGCGTTGCCGATCACGATCGGGATCGGGATCGACTACGCGGTCAACCTCGCGGTCCGCGATCGCGAGGACGGCGAACTGGGCCCACATCACCTGCTCTCGACCACCGGCGGCTCGGTCCTCATGTGCTCGTACACGACGAGCGTGGGCTATGCGACGCTGCTGCTGTCCGCGAACGGCGGCATCCGGGCGTTCGGCCTCGCCGCGCTGCTCGGCGAGATCTCGTGCATCGCGATCGCCCTGCTCGTCGGCCCGGCGCTGTTCGCCCTGCTCCGCCGCCGGAGCCTGCCCCCTACTTTGTTGGGGGCAGCAGGCGGTCGAGGATCGGCTGGAGCGCCGCCGGCAACCGGCGCAGATCGCGCTTGAGCGCGACCGGCGCCTCGGGTCGCTCGTTGTCGATCACGACGTCGGCCCGATCGCGCGGCGCGAACGAGGCGCGGTAGCGCTCCTGCGCTGGGAAGTAGCGGCGGTCGATCCGGCGCTCGATCTCCTCACGCGTCCGGCCCTTCTCGAGGTCGCGCGCGATGATCCGGCGGCGAGCCTCGGGCTTGCTCGTGTCGAGGTGGATGACCATGCCCGCGGCAGCAGGAGGAATGCGCAGCGGAAACACGCCCTCCACGACCGCGACGCTCACGCCTTCGAGCCGGACGTGACGAGCGCCGGTGACTCGCTCGGCCCTGACATCGAAGCTCGGGATCGCAACCTCGGGTGCGCCCGCGAGGAACTGCGCGAGCGCGGCCTCGGCAGCCACAAGATCATAGTAGCCGTCGTAGTAGAGGTCGGCCTCGTCGGCGGCCGTGGTCCACTCGACCACCCGTCGGAAGTCATCGACGCTCACCGCAACGCCGCGGTAACCACCGGCCTCGAGGCCCGCGAGCAACCGGCGGGCAAACATCGACTTGCCGCTACCGTCTATGCCGTCGACCGTGATGATGGTCCGGGCGATCGTCATGGCGGGCCCGTCGGGATCTCGATCCGGACGATGTCGAGCAGCGCGGCGTGGCAAGCACCATTGCTCGCGATGCTGCCGCGATGATGCGCCAGATCACGCTGGTTGTAGCGAAACAGCTGGCCGTCCGCGTCGGTGACCATGCCGCCGGCCTCGCGGATCACGACCTCGGGCGCGCAAGTGTCCCACTCCTGCTCGCCACCGCCGAGGTTGATGGCCGCCTCGAGCGCGCCGTCGGCGACGGCCATGTGCTTGACCGAGGCGCCCATCGCGACCGCGCGATCCTGGAGCCCGGCCGCGGCGAGGCAGCGCCAGATCCGCGCGCTCGCGTTGAGCCGGCTGACGCCCACCCGCAGCTCGGCGGGGTTGGTGACGCTCGACACCCGCAGTCGTCGCCGGGTCTCCCCCTCGACGCGCCAGGCACCGCCACCGGCGGACGCGAGGAACAGCACGCCCGTGGTCGGCTGATAGACCGCCCCGACCACGGCCTCTCCGTCCACCGCGAGCGCGACATGGACCGAGAACTGGCCGGTTCGCGCCACGAAGTCACGTGTGCCATCCAGCGGATCGACGATCCACACGCGCCGGCGGTCGAGCCGGGCAGCCGGATCCGGTAGCTCCTCGCTCACCACGATGTCGTCGGGAGCGTCCCGAGTGAGGATCTCGACGATCTGCGCATTGGCATCGCGATCGGCCTGCGTGACCGGCGACTGGTCCGCCTTCAGCTCGACGGCGATCTCGCCGCGCGCATAGTACTCCGCGACGATCCGCCCGGCCGCGCGTGCTGCGCGCTCGGCGATCTCGAGGTCGTGGCGATAGTCCACGGACGAAAGCTATCATCGATCGCGCGGATGCCATGCGGATGCTCGCGGCACCGCCCGGCAGATCGCCCCGCGAACCCGCGAGCCGCGAGCCGCGAGCCGCGAGGCCATTGTCTACGCCCGAGTCGCCCAGGCTCGTCGGGCAATTTGCTATACGTCATCCTCCTGTATGGGTCTCGGCGACACCGTCTACCTCGACTATCCGGGCGATCGCGTCGCCGCCATGGTCATCGGGGGGATGACGGTCGTCGAACGCATCCTTCGCGAGGCGGCGAGTGCCGGCGCCTCACGCGCCGTGATCCGGGGCGATGGCTGCCACCTTCCCGTGTTGCCGCCCTTGCCGATCGACGTCACGATCGTGCCGCTCGCCTCGCCGGTTCCGCCCGATGCGCGAACGGTCCGGGGCGATGTGATCGCGAACGTGGAGGTGCGAGATGACGAGTCGCGCCGCCTCGCCTCGCGGGCGCTGTTCCAGACCTGCCGACGGCCCTACGACGGGATCGGAGACCGCTACGTCATCCGCGCGATCTCGCTCCGGCTGACCAGCGTGATGTGTCGGCTCGGACTGACGCCGAACCAGGTCACCACGGTCAACATCCTGATCGGGCTGGTCGCGTGTGGGTTCGCCGGTCCGTTCGGCGGGTCCCGGCAGGCATTTGCGCTCGCCGGCGCGCTGATGTTCCTCCAGATCGTGCTGGATTCATGCGACGGCGAGCTCGCGCGCATCCGCCACCTGAGCAGCCGGTTCGGGATGTGGCTCGACAACACGTCCGACGACGTCATCGACAACCTGTTCATCGCGATGCTCGGCGTCGGGCTGGGCGGCATCTGGCTGCCGATCGGGGTCGCCGCGGCGTGTGCGCGCGGCGCGTGCTGCCTGATGATCCACATCGCGGTCGCGCGGCTCGGCAAGCCGGGCGATATCATGGTGTTCAGGTGGTGGTTCGACGAGGCCGATGAGGCCCTCGCCGAGCGGTTCGACACCAAGATGTCGGTCCTGGGACTACTGCGGGCGGTGGGCCGGCGCGACCTCTACGTGCTGCTGTGGAGCGCGTTTTGTGTGGCCGGGCTGCCAGTCGTCGCGCTCGGGCTCGGAGTCGCGATCAGCGCCATCTACTTCAGCCTGATGCTCGTGCACCTCGCGGTGGTGCGCCGCGCCAAAGCCTAGGTGCCAGGCGACCGCCAGACGACCGCCAGACGACGCTAGCCGCCGCGGAGCCTACGCAGCGAGCCGTTCGCTCGCAGCGAGGCGCTCACGGGCCGAGTCCAGGTCTCGTGCCTGAAGGCCGCGCTTGATCAGCATGCTGGCGAGCTGCGCGCCTTGCGAGACCGCCAGCAGCCAGCAGACCCAGTCGAGCCGGTCGATCACCAGGCCGAGCCCGATCCAGAAGAACAGGTCGACCTCCTCGAACATGACGATCCGGAGGATCGACGAGGCGAACCACCGGCCCCACTCCGACGGGGTCCGCGCGGGCGGATTCATCGAAGGCTGCACCAGGCTGCGCCGGGCTGGCGGCTGGGTGCGCGCCTCGAGCCAGTCGAGCTTCTTCTGTTCGGCGACGACGATCCACTTCATGTAGCTCATCACGAGCAGCGCGTACGCGGACGCGACCGCCATGATCGGCAGCACGACATCACCGTAGTCGTGGTACGCGGCCCAGCCAACGGCGCAGGTGATCGCGAGCCAGGTCACCGCGTCGCTGACCTTGTCGTAGAACGCGCCGAACGTCGTGACGGATTGACGGTAGCGAGCGAGCGTCCCGTCCAGGTGGTCGAGGAGAAGGCCGAGCTGGATGCACAACGCGGCGAGCACGCCGTGCTCGCGGTGGTTGACCACGAGCAACACGGCGCCGGCCAGCTTGGCCACGTTCGCTCCGCTGGTGACCATGTTGGGCGTCAGCCAGCGCCAGTCCGCGACGACGAGCATGACGAGGATCGTCAGCGGGCGCATCACGAGACGCGCATAGAACTCCGAGCTCTGCCAGTTGCGAATGCGTCGGAGCCGATCCGGGTTCATGGCACCGCTCGGAGCTTAGCCACCGGCCACGCGTCGGATCGCAGGCTCGACGCGCGGGCTAGACTCCCGGACCACCGGCTTGTTGAGCGGGATCGGGGCGTTGGCGCGAAGCCGGGTGATCTCCTCGCCGAGCACTTCGAGGAAGCGGGCGATCGTGGCCTCGCTCAGGTCACCCATGTTCGCGATCTGGAGGAAGCGATCGGCGAGGATGCCCTTGCATCCGTAGACGATGATGCCTCGCTCCTTCACCGCATCGTAGAGATCCTCGTAGCTCACCCCGACGGGCATCCGGCACGTGACGATCGAGTGTGACTCCACACCGGTGTTCGTGAACGAGGTCATCCCGAACGCCGCGAGGCCCTCGCGCAACTGCTGGTTGCGCCGGCGGTACGTCGCGAACCGAGCGGCATGCCCATCGGCGAGGAACTCGGAGCACGCGGCGTCGAGTGCGAAATACACCGAGACCGCCGGGGTGAACGGGGTCTGTGCGAGCTCGTCCATGTACCGGCGATAGCGACGCAGATCGAGGTAGTACGAGCGAGGCTTGAGCGTCTCGATCCGACTCCACACGCGCGGCGAGACGCACATGAACGACGCCCCGCTCACGGCGTGCAAGCACTTGTTGGCGCTGCCGTAGCAGATGTCGATGTTGTCGCGAACGACGTCGAGATCTTCGGCACCGAGCGATGACACCGCGTCGACGATCAGCAGCGCATCGAACCGGCGACACAGCGCGCCGACCTCGCGGACCGGGTTGAGCAGCCCGACCGAGGTCTCGTGGTGGATCATCGAGACCACCGCGATCTCGGGGTGGTTGCGCAGGGCGCGCTCGACGTCCGCGGGCGACACCGTCTCGCCCCACTGGTACTTGAGGTGGACGATGTCCATCTCGTGGACGCGTGCGACCTCGACGAGGCGCTCGCCGAACGCGCCGTTATCGATGATGAGGATCTTGCGATCGGGGGGCACGGTGGAGACCAGTGCCGACTCCATCGCCGCGGTTCCGCTGCCCGTGATCGCCACGACCGTGTGGTGCGGGGTGCCGCGGAAGATCCGTCGCAGCTTGCCGGTCAGCGAGACCATGAGCTCGCTGAACGTCGAATCACGATGGCAGACATCGTGGTGAACGAGTGCGCTCTTGACCGTGGCGGTGGTGTTCACCGGGCCTGGGTTCAGCAGCACGTAGTGGGCATGCCGCTTCGCATCGAGCAGCGCCGCAATCTTGTCCTCGACCTGGATCGGTTGCTGCTCGTCCCACTGCGACGCGCTCGTGAGCGCGATGACCCGGCCGCGCTGGACGAGCTCGAGGAGGCCGTGCTCGAGAGTCGGGTTGGGGAGCTTGAGCAGCGCATCGAGGATCGTGTGGTTGACGACAGCATGCCCGGTGAACACGGCATCCGCGCCAACCAGGTCTTCTCCCAGCTCGTGGACGGTGCAAAGGCCGGTGTCGTGCTCGTGGGTGAGCTTGACGCGGACGTCGCAGCCTGGCATCGAGCCGGCGGTCGAGACGACGATCGCCGCGTCGTGCGCGGGGGCGTGCTCGCCGATGTCGACCAGCATCCGCAGCGTCTCGACGTCGAGCGGGCGATCTCCACGCACCACGAGGCAACGCTGGCTGTCTTCGATCCACTTGCGCGCGACCAGCACGGCCGCGCCGCTGAGGTTCTTCCAGCTCATGTTCGACAGCACGCGGACGTTCAGCTGCGGCAGCTCGTGAAGCTGGAGCCGGTGACGCAGGACCTCAGAATGCCGCCCATCGACCACCGCCACTTCCCGCACGCCCAACGCCGCGAGCCCTTCCAGCGTCTGTCGAATGCGCGTCACCGCAACACCCGAGAGCTGGTTTCCCGATTCCAGTGCCAATCGAGTTGCGAGCACGACGGCGTGCGAGACAGGCATGGCTGGCCGCGCTGCAACAAACGAACCATTCGCGATCCCGCGAACTTGCAGAACTTTGCGTCAGGTATTCACCGCATTGTGACGGTGGTTTGACAACCATGTACCGATGCAGCGGCAGCGTCCTCGTGTTGACGTGAAATT
>Ga0316605_10001894_pt1 | contig 11948 bp, 11 predicted proteins | sample OWC_soil_day20_n_FD_207666 | JGI IMG/M metagenome (GOLD analysis project Ga0316605, IMG submission 207666) | Wetland soil microbial communities from Old Woman Creek delta, Ohio, United States - OWC_soil_day20_noCT | ecosystem: Environmental > Terrestrial > Soil > Wetlands | place: USA: Ohio... | reverse complement strand
CCGGCAAGATCGGCGACGGCAAGGTTTTCGTCTTCGACCTCGAACAAGTCATTCGTATCCGTACCGGCGAAACCGGTACCGATGCCCTGTAAGGAGATCGTGTCATGAAACGTTTATTTGCCATGCTTGCCCTGCTCGGCGCCGTCGGCTTCGCCGCGCCGACCTGGGCTGAAGAAAAGGCGGCTCCGGCCGAAGCGGTGACGGCTCCGGCCGCCGCCGCCCCGGCTGCAGCGGCAGCTCCTGCCGCTGCCCCTGCCGCCGAAGCTGCGGCGCCTGCCGCTGCCCCCGCCCCCGTCGCCAACAAGGGCGACAATGCCTGGGTGATGGTCTGTGCTGCCCTGGTCATCCTGATGTCCATCCCCGGCCTGGCGCTGTTCTACGGCGGCCTGGTGCGCACCAAGAACATGTTGTCGGTGCTGATGCAGGTCTTCGTCACTTTCTCGCTGATCTCGGTTTTGTGGGTCATTTATGGCTACTCCGCCGCCTTCACCGAGGGTAACGAGTTCTTCGGCGTGCTCGACAAGCTGTTCCTGAAGGGCGTCACGGTCGATTCCGTCGGGGCCACCTTCACCAAGGGCGTCGTCATCTCCGAACTGGCCTTCGTGATCTTCCAGGGCGCTTTTGCGGCCATCACCTGCGGCCTGATCGTCGGTGCCTTTGCCGAGCGTGCCAAGTTCTCCGCCGTGCTGGTTTTCATGGTCATCTGGTTCACGCTGTCCTACATCCCGATGGCGCACATGGTCTGGTACTGGGCGGGTCCGGATGCCTACATCGACGCTGCGGCCGGTGAAGCTGCCGGCAAGACCGCCGGCTTCCTGTTCCAGAAGGGTGCCCTCGACTTCGCCGGTGGTACGGTCGTGCATATCAATGCCGCCATCGCTGGTCTGGTCGGTGCCTACATGATTGGCAAGCGTACCGGTCTGGGCAACGTCGCCATGGCCCCGCACTCCCTGACCTTCACGATGATCGGTGCTTCCCTGCTGTGGTTCGGCTGGTTCGGCTTCAACGCCGGTTCTGCCCTCGAAGCCTCTGGCGGTGCTGCCCTGGCCATGGTCAACACCTGGGTTGCCACGGCTTGTGCCGCGCTGTCCTGGATGTTCGCTGAATGGATCCTGAAGGGTAAGCCCTCCATGCTGGGTGCCGCTTCCGGTGCTGTTGCCGGCCTGGTGGCGATCACCCCGGCGGCCGGTTTCGTCGGTGTCATGGGCGCCATCGTCATCGGTCTGCTGGCCGGCATCGTCTGCCTGTGGGGCGTCAATGGCCTGAAGAAGCTGCTCGGTGCCGACGACTCGCTCGACGTGTTTGGTGTGCATGGCGTGGGCGGCATTCTCGGCGCCCTGCTGACCGGTGTCTTCGCCGATCCGGCGCTGGGTGGCACGGGTGTCTATGACTACGTGGCCAACGCTGTCGGTGCCTACGACATGACCGCGCAGGTGATCTCGCAGGCCTGGGGTGTCGGTACCGTGGTGGTCTGGTCCGGCGTCGTCTCCCTGGTTGCCTACAAACTGGTGGATATCGTCATCGGCCTGCGTGTGCCGGAAGACGAAGAGCGTGAAGGTCTCGACCTCACCTCGCACGGCGAAACCGCCTACCACCACTAAGCAAGGAAAAGCAGTCTCTCTCCCTTCGGGCACCTGCGGGTGCCCGCTTTTTTGCCCGGATTTCGCGGTCGACCGCAGGATCCGGGCAAATTTTTATTTGATGAGCGGCAGGATGGCGCGGAAGTCGTCGGTGGCGGCCTGGCCCAACCATTCGAAGACGACCATTTCGGTCGTCACGATGTCGGCGCCGGCGGCGCGCAGGCGCTCCAGAGCGGCGTGGCGGTTGTCCGGGGTGCGCGACGAGGTGGCGTCGGCGACCACGAAGACCTGAAAACCGGCGCCGAGCAGGCCGAGGGCGGTTTGCAGCACGCAGACGTGGCTTTCCATGCCGGTGAGCACGACTTGCGGGCGGTGGGCGGCATGCAGCAACTCCAGCACGCCGGGTTCGCCGGTACAGGAAAAGTGCGTTTTTTCGAAAAACCGGGCGTCGACCGCAGCCGCCTTGATTTCAGCCACGGTCGGGCCAAGGCCGCGCACGTATTGTTCGGAAACGAAGGTCGGCACGCCGAGTTGGCGGGCCGCCGCGAGCAGGCGCAGGTTATTGGCGATGGCGGCATCGCCCTGATGGATGGCTGGTGCCAGCTTTTCCTGGAGATCGACGACGAGCAGCAGGGATTCGTCACGACGGATCAACATGGCGGTGCTTCCTTAACGGAAAACGACGGTCTTGTTGCCATGCACCAGCACCCGGTCTTCCAGGTGGTAGCGCAGGCCGCGGGCGAGCACGGTTTTCTCGATATCCTTGCCGTAGCGCACCATGTCTTCCGGCGAATCGGAATGGTCGATGCGGATGACATCCTGTTCGACAATCGGTCCGGCATCGAGTTCGCTGGTCACGTAATGGCAGGTGGCGCCGATCAGCTTGACGCCGCGCTCGTAGGCCTGATGGTAGGGCTTGGCACCGGCGAAGCTGGGCAGGAAGCTGTGGTGGATGTTGATGATCTTGCCGGCCAGCGCGTCGCACAGTTGCGGCGACAGGATCTGCATGTAGCGGGCGAGCACCATGGTATCACCGCGCACGTCCTCGAAGATGCGCTGGATCTCGGCATAGGCGCCGGCCTTGTTGTCGGCGTTCACCGGCACATGGTGAAAGGGGATGCCGTGCCACTCGACGAAACCCTTGAAGGTGTCGTGGTTGGAGATGACACAGGGAATCTCGATGTCGAGTTCCCTGGCTTGCCAGCGCGCCAACAGGTCGTACAGGCAATGTTCCTGCTTCGACACCAGCACGACGACCCGTTTCTTGACGGCGCTGTCGTTGATCCGCCAGTCCATTTGCAGCGGCTCGGCGACTTCCGTGCGGAAGCGTTCGCGGAATTCGGCGAGCAGGCAGGGGAGCGAACTGGCCTTGATTTCCAGTCGCATGAAATAGCGGCTGGTCAGCGCGTCGGAATGGAAGCTCGATTCGAGAATCCAGCCGCCGTGGCCGGCAATGAAGCCGGAAACCTTGGCGATGATGCCGACTTGATCGGGGCAGGAGGCGGAGAGCGTGTAGAAACGGTCGCTGTGCATGTTGGCGAGAGCCTGAAGCGGGGAGGATGAGCCCCGGGGGGGCGGGAGCGCAGCGGGCCGGGGCTGTCCGCTGCGCTGAGGGCTGGCGCCCGGGCGGTCAGACGCGGGCGAAAGCCTTGTCGATCTCGGTACGCAGGTCGTCGTAGTTGAATACCACCGGGAATTGCGGGAATTCGCGGATGACGTTTTCCGGCGGGTGGAACAGGATGCCGCCGTGGGCTTCGCCGAGCATCGCGGTGTCGTTGTAGCTGTCGCCGGCGGCGACGATCTTGAAATTCAGTTCCTTGAAACGCTTGACCGCTTCGCGCTTCTGGTCCGGCATGCGCAGGTGGTAGGCGACCAGCATGCCGTCGGCGTCGTCTTCCAGCGAATGGCAGAACAAGGTCGGCCAGCCGAGCTGGCGCATCAGCGGGTGGGCGAATTCGTAGAAGGTGTCGGACAGGATGACAACCTGGTAATCCTCGCGCAGCTTGTCGAGGAAGGCGCGGGCGCCGGGCATCGGGCCCATTTCGCCGATCACCTTTTGAATGTCCGGCAGGCCGAGCTTGTGCTCGCGCAGGATATTCAGGCGGTAGGTCATCAGCTTGTCGTAATCCGGCTCGTCGCGCGTCGTGCGCATCAATTCGGGAATGCCGGTGCGCTTGGAGAATTCAATCCAGATTTCCGGAACCAGGACCCCTTCGAGGTCAAGACAAACGATTTGCACGGTCAACTCCCTGCGGACGCGAAAAAACGCGATTTTACCCGATCAATCGGGCGAAATATCCGCTACCGGCCGCGAAAGATGGAAGCCTTGCGCATAATCGACGCCGATCTCGGTCAGCAAGGCCAGGGTTGCCTGATCGCCGACGAACTCGGCGACCGTCTTCTTGCCCAGGCCGCGCGCCACCTCGACGATGGCGCGGACGAAAACCTGGTCCTCGCGGCTGTGCAGCAGGTTACCGATGAACATGCCGTCGATTTTCAGCACGTCGGCCGACAGGTGCTTCAGATAGGCGAAGGACGAGAAGCCGACGCCGAAATCGTCGAGGCAGACGGTGCAGCCGAGCGCCCGGATGTCGGCGATGAAGCGCTCGGAATCCTGCATGTTGGCCAGCGCCGAGGTCTCGGTCAGTTCGACGATGAGGCGGCGCGGTTCCACGTGAAACTCGGCGAGCAGCGCGCTGATCGTGCCGGCCAGCGCCGGATCGTCGAAGGAGCGGGCCGAAATGTTGATGGCCAGCGCCGGTTGCGTCGGGTTGGCGGCCAGCTGGCGGATGGCGGCGCGCATGACCCAGCGGTCGATATCGACGATGCGCCCGGTGCGCTCGGCGGCCGGGATGAAGGCGCCGGGCAATAGCAGCTGGTTCGGGTCGCTCGGATCGACCATGCGGACCAGAGCCTCGTAATGCGACACCTCGCCGTTCCGGCAATGATGGACGCCCTGATAGTGCAGAACCAGCCGGTTTTCGTTGAGGGCGGCCTGGATTTTCTCGTTCCAGCCCAGTTGCGCCAGCATGGTCGCCGAGTGGTCGAGGTCTGAGCGATACATGCGCCAGCCGTTCTTGCCGGCGTGCTTGGCTTGATACATCGCCGCATCGGCATGCGAGACCAGTACCTCTGCACTTTGCCCGTGTTCGGGAAAGAGGGCGATGCCCAGGCTGACCGTCAGTCCCAGGCGACGACCGTCGAAGTCGAAGGCCATTTCGGCGGCTACATTGACGATCCTCTCGGCCAGCGCCTGCGCACCCTCCCGGTCGGCACCGGGGGCGATCACGGCGAATTCGTCGCCGCCAAGGCGGGCGAACAGTTCGTTGCTCCGGATCAACTGGCCGACCGCGTCCGCGGTGCGAATCAATATCTGATCGCCGGCGCGGTGGCCGAAGCTGTCGTTGACGGTCTTGAATTCGTCGATGTCGAAATAGAGCAGGGCGCCATGCACCGTCGGGTCGCGCCCGAATTGGGTCATCAGGCGAGCCAGTTCGGCATCGAAACGGCTGCGGTTGGCCAGCGCGGTCAGCGGGTCGCGTTCGGCCATGAAGAGCAGGCGTTCGGCCGTCTGCCGTTCGCTGGTGACGTCCTCGAACAGCCACAGGCGGCCGCTTTCGCCGCCGCCCTGATGAGGAACCGGGACGCTGGACTGGGTCAGCAGCCGTCCATTGCCCAGGGCGAATTCGATCAGGGTGCCATCGCCGGCGAACAATTGCGGTTCCGACCCGGCTGGCGTGCCGGCGGCGGAGGCGAGCAGGCGACGGCGCAGGACGTCGACCGGCTGGCCGACCGGGATGTCGTCCGGATCGAGCTGCCAGAGCTGGCAGAACGAGGGATTGAGGTAGGCCAGCCGACCGTCGCCGGCGACGAAGACCAGGCCGATGCGGATGGCGGCGAGCAGGGCGTCGAGCCGACCGCGTTCGACGGCAATGGTCTGGGCCAGCGCGCGTTGCTCGGCTGCCGAGCGTTGCAGGTCGAGTACGCGGTTTTCCAGGGCGGCGGCCATGCCGTTGAAGGCTCGCAGTACGCTGTCCAGGTCGTCCTGATCGGCTTCCGGCAGTGGCCGGAAGGGGCGGCCGGCGGCCAGGTCGTGGCTGGCCGCGGTCAGCAGGCCGAGGCGGCGGGTCAGCCAGAGGGCGAGACCGGCGAGGATCAGGGCGGACAGGACAATGCCTGCCGCACCCAGCGCGGTGTTTTGCAGCAGGATGGCGTGCTGGGCCTCCTGGAGGAATTTCAGGTCGAGGCCAATCTGCAATTCGCCGTAGCGGTGCTGTTCGAGCACGATCGGGAAGCGAATGTGCAATTGATCCAGTTCGAAAATCGGACGTTGATCGAGGTTGACCGCAGGCATTGCTTCTTCTTTTGGCCAATTGGCGGCGGCGATGCGTTGTCCCTGTTCGTCGAAGACGACCAGATAGACGATGCCTTGCAATTGTTGGGCGGATTGAAGCGTTTCGCTGATCGCCGCATAGTCGTGCTGAACGATTGCCGGACCGACGGCGGCCTGGAGCAGGCTGGTAATTTCTCCCCGGCGCAATTCGAACTGGCGGGTCAGGTGTTCTTCGGCCAGGCGTTGGCTGTTCCAGACGACGGCAACCAGCATCGCCGCCTCGACCGCCACGGTGAGGGCGATCAGGCGGCTGCGCAGGGAGCGGAACAGTCCGGGGCGCGACATGGGCTCAGTGGAGAAGGCTGCCGAGTTGGCGCCGCGTCTCCGGCAGCATGCGGTCGAGCAGTTGGGCGTCCTCGCGGGTCGGTTCGCGGAATCCGACATGCGACGTCTTCTCGAAGAAGGCTTGCCCTTCCGACGAGCGTTCGAAGGCGTGCAGGGCTTGCTTGACTTCGGCCTGGCGGGTGCTGGCGAGGTGTTTGTTGGCGATGTAGAACATGCCGGGAATCGGCGGCAATTCGCGGAAGATGACGGCATCGCGTTGCAGTTCCGGTGCGGCGAGCATCAGCGTCGAGTGGGAAATGATGGCGGCGCGCGACTTTCCAGCCAGCGCCCCGTGCAATGCGCTGCTGTGGGAGACGCTTTCGACGAACTGGTAGTCGCTGTTTTCCTTGAGGCCGGCCTCGGCCAGCAGCAATGCACCGTTGATGGCCATGACCGCGCTGCGGTCGACAACGGCGATGGTCTGGCCGCGCAATTCGGCGAGATCGGTCAGCGGCTGATTGCGGGCGGTGACCAGCACGCCGCGGATCGGCGCCTTGTGGATCAGGATCGGCGAGTAGCCGTAATCGCGAATGGCCAGGCGGGCGTAATGGGGGGCGAGCAGCACGAGGTCGTATTCGCCGTCGATGACGCGCTTGACGAAGGTGTCGAAATCGGGGGCGGTGACCAGCTGGACCGGCTGCTTCAGTTCCTGTTCCAGGCGGCTGGCTACCGGCTGATAAAGGCCGAGCAGTGCGCGCGTGGTCAGGTAAGGCATCAGTCCGAGCGTCAGCGGCTTGATACCCGGTTTTTCCTGGGCCTGGGCCAAGGGAAAGGCGAGTACGCCGAGGCAAATGGCAAGCAGGAACAGGCGTAACGGACGCATCGATCTTTCCCCCGGCTGAAGTACGTGATCGCCGATTATAGGATTGCACCCGGCGATTGCGGTGGATTTATCCCGAAATCGCGGTTCCCCGCGGTCGGGCTGCTAGAATCGACACAATTCGCCACTTGCTCCTGCCATGATTAAGCAGATTCGCGTCGACCAGCTTAAACCGGGAATGTATATCCACGACCTCAATTGCGGTTGGCTGGATCATCCCTTCCTGACCAATGCTTTCGCCGTGCATGACCAGGCGACGATCGACAAGATCGTCAAGGTAGGCATCCGCGAACTGTATATCGATACGCTGAAGGGGGCCGACGTCTGGGCGGCGCCGACCCAGCAGCAGGTCAATGCCGACCTGGAGCGCCGGCTCCATGAAATCGCCCAGAAGCAGCCGGAAAAGCCCGTCGTCGTCGAGGTGCGCGAGGAGGCGGCGCGGGCCAAGCGCCTGCACGGCGAGGCCAACAAGATCATTCGCCACATGATGGACGACATCCGCCTGGGCCAGCAGGTGCAGATCGACCGGGTCGAACCGATGGTCGAGCATATGGTCGATTCCATCTTTCGCAACCAGGATGCCTTGCTGCCGCTGGTTCGCCTGAAAAACCACGACGACTACACCTTCGAGCATTCAGTCAGCGTTTGTGCGCTGATGGTGGCGTTTGCCCGCGGCATGAAACTGCCCCGCGAAACGATCAAGGAAATCGCCATGGGCGCCTTGCTGCACGATGTCGGCAAGGCCCGCGTGCCGGACGACATCCTCAACAAGCCGGCCAAGCTGAGCGACGAAGAGTTTGTCCGGATGAAGGATCATGTCGTGCAGAGCGTCGTCCTGCTCGAACACAGCCCGGGCATCAGCCAAACGGCCTTGCAGGTTGCCGCGCAGCACCACGAGCGCCACGACGGCACCGGCTACCCGAACAAGCTGGCCGGCGACCAGATCTCCATCTATGGACAGATGGCGGCCATCGTCGATGTCTACGACGCCATTTCCTCGGAGCGGGTCTATCACAAGGGCATGTCGCCGACCCAGGCCCTGAAGAAATTGCTCGAATGGAGCAACCACCATTTCAACCCGCAACTGGTGCAGACCTTCATACGCTCCATCGGCATTTACCCGGCCGGCACTCTGGTGCGGCTGGAGAGCAACCGGCTGGGGGTCGTCGTCGAGCAGAACGAAGGCAAGCTGCTCGAACCGCAGGTGCGGGTGTTCTACCATGCCGGCCAGCAACATTACATCGCGCCCGAATTGGTCGATCTGTCCAAGGTGCATGACCGCATCACCGGGTTTGAAAATTACGAAAAATGGAACATCGATCCCTATCAGTGGTTGCCCAGCTAGTCGCCGTGCTGCTGGCGCTGCCGGTCTCGGCAGCCGCGGCCGACGAGGCTGCGACGGCCGAGCGGGCGGCGCGCCTGGAACGGGCGAGCCAGCTCAAGCGCAGTGCCGCACAGCGCCAGGCCGAGGCCAATCGTCGTTTCGAGCAACTCGAAGCCGGCTGCCAGAAGCGTTTTCGCGTCAATGCCTGCCGCGACGAGGCGCACCGCGAACTGACCCGGGAAACCAACGAGGCCCGTCGTCTGGAAAACGAAGGCAAGGCGCTGGAGCGCCAGGTCAGGAAGGAAGAACGGGACGAACGCGAGGCGCGGCGCCAGGCCGAGGCGCCGAAACGGGCCGCCGAGTTGCAGGTTCGGGAGAAGGAAACCGCGGCGGCGCGCGCGGCAGTCGAGCAGCGCGAGGCCGATAGCCGGACCGCCAAGGCCGCCAAGGCCAGGGAAGGCGCACGGCGCAAGGCCGCCGATGCCGAGCGCCTGCACCGGAAGCAGGCCGCACATGAGGCGCGTCGGGCAAAAAAGATGGAAAAAGCCGCGTCGACCGCAGGCGAGGCCGGCCAACCTTGAAGCGGGCAAGCCGGTGATCCGCAAAATTTCCGCCCGGGAGCTGTTGCCCGGCATGTACGTCGTCGACCTGCACAAGGGCTGGCTGGAGCATTCCAGCTGGCGCTCGCAATTCCAGGTCAAGGACGAGGCCCACGTCCGGAAATTGCTGGCCGACGGCATTGCCGAAGTCAGCATCGATACGGCGCGCGGCATCGATCTGCCGCCGTCGCCGATAGCCCGCATCAACGAAGTCGAACGCAAGCTGCAATCGCTGTCGCTGGCCGAAATCAAGGCGGCGGCACCGCGCAAGGTATCGCTTGGCGAGGAAAGACGACGGGCGACGCGCCTGCTCGGCGAGGCGAGCGGTACCGTCACCGACCTGATGAACGCCGCCTGTGCCGGCCGCGAGGTCGATGCCGCCCGCCTGGAGCCGATTGTCGGCAAGATGATCGAATCGGTGATGCGCAACCCGGATGCCCTGGTGCCGCTAGCCCGCCTCAAACAGCAGGATGCCTACGCCACCGAACATGCGGTGGCCACGGCCGCCCTGATTATCGCCCTCGGCAAGCAGCAGGGCCTGCCCGACCCCGAGCTGGAAAAGATGGCCCTCGGCACCATGGTCAAGGACATCGGCCAGGCGGCGCTCGACGCCAAACTGATCGCCAAGCCGGGCATGTTGTCGCGCGCCGAGTTTTCCGTCGTGCAAAGCCACGTCGAGGAAGGCCTGGCCGTGCTGGAGGCGACCACGCGGCTGTCCGAAACCTCGGTGGCGGTGGTGCTCGAACACCATGAACGCTACGACGGTAGCGGCTATCCCTACCGCATGGCCGGTGACGAAATCACTCCGGCCGGCCGGATGGCGGCCATTGTCGACACCTACGACGCCATGACCTCGAACCGTCCCTATCGGCCGGCCCTGTCGCCGTCGGCGGCACTCAAGCAGCTCTACGGCCAGGGCGGGCGCCAGTTCGACCCGGAACTGGTCGCCGCCTTCGTCAAGACGGTCGGCGTGTATCCGGTGGGGACGTTGGTGCTGCTCGAAAGCGGCCACCTGGCCGTGGTCGATGCCGTGCATCAGGACAATCTGCTCAGCCCGGTGGTGCGGGTCATCTACCATACCGGGCGTCGGCAATATGTCGCCCCGGTCGAAGTCGACCTCAGCCGCAAGTTCGGCAACCACTACGGCCAGATCGTGCGGGCCGAAACCTATGAGCGCTGGGGCATCAGTCCCTTGCGCTGGCAACCTGCCTGATAAGTTTTCGGATCGGCGTCGGCACGCCGGCACCGGCCGCCGAAGCCAGGGGTACCCATTCGATTCCCGGTTCGCCGACCCGCGGCGCGGGCGCGACCCGGCACCACACCGGCTCCAGCGTCAGCCGGAAATGGGTGAAAGTGTGGCGCAAGGGCGGCAGGCTGCGGCAGTCGACCGCTTGCAGGCCGTAGCGGCCGAGCACCGTCGCCGCGTCGCCTTCGGGCGGCACCAGCAGGCCGCCCCACAGGCCGCTGGCCGGGCGGCGCTCAAGGAGCAGATGCTGGCCGTCGCTAATCAGAATGAAGCCGCTGCGTCGTTCGGGCAGCTTGGCCTTCACTTTCCTGTTCGGCAATTCGCCCTGCCGCTCTCTCAGGCGGGCGATGCAGTCGGCGGCGACCGGGCAGTGGGCGCATTGCGGCCGCTGGCGCGTGCACAGCGTTGCCCCCAGATCCATCAAACCCTGGGTGTAGGCTTCGATACCCTCTTCCGGCAGCAGGCTTTCGGCCAGCGCCCAAAGCCTGCGGTCGACGGCCGCGCTGCCCGGAAAACCCTCGATGCCGAACTGCCGGCACAGCACCCGCTTGACGTTGCCATCGAGAATCGCCGCCCGGCGACCATAGGCAAAGGCGGCAATGGCCGCCGCTGTCGAGCGGCCGATGCCGGGCAGGGCGGCCAGTTGTTCCGGGCTATCGGGGAAGCGGCCGCCGTGCTCGGCCACCACCTGCCGGGCACAGCGGTGCAGGTTGCGGGCCCGGGCGTAATAACCCAGGCCGGCCCACAGCTGAATCACGCGCTCGATGGGGGCTGCCGCCAGAGCCTGCACGTCCGGGAAATTGTCGAGAAAACGCTGGTAGTACGGGATCACCGTCGTTACCTGCGTCTGCTGCAACATGATTTCCGACAACCAGACCCGGTAGGCATCGCGGGTTTGCTGCCAGGGCAGGTCGTGGCGGCCTTCGACCTTTTGCCAGGCGAGCAGGCGTTGGGCAAAGGACGGGGCGGGTAAGGACGGGTCGGACAAATTGTTCCTCGACGCAGGGGGAGCGGACCCGGATAATACGGCCTTTTTTTCGCCAGCCAAGTACGATGACCCAGCCGCCTACCGATACCCGCGCCCTGCGCAACGCTCTCGGGCAATTCGCCACCGGGATCGCCGTCGTCACGGCCATCGATCCGGACGGCCACCCCATCGGTCTGACCGTCAACGCCTTCTCGGCCGTCTCGCTCGATCCGGCGCTGGTGCTGTGGTGCCTGGACAACCGCTCGCACAACCTCGAAGCTTTCCGCAAGGCCAGCCACCACGCCATCAATATCCTGTCGGCCGGGCAGACCGAGCTGTCCAACCGCTTCGCCACCTGGCCGGTCGACCGTTTCGCCGGCCTGGGCTGGCAGCCGGGCGCCGGCGGCGCGCCCCTGTTTGCCGATTGCTGCGCCCAGTTCGAGCTGGCCAACGAAACCCTGCATCAGGGTGGCGATCACACCATTTTCGTCGGACGTGTCGTCTCCTTCCGCCAAACAGCCTCGCTCGCCCCCCTGATATTTCACGCCGGGGCCTACCGCCAGCTGGCAAACGATTGAACCGGGGCGCTTCTGCGCTTAGAATGCTGCCTCCAGCCCTCAGAGCGGGCGTCGTATAATGGTAATACCCTAGCTTCCCAAGCTAGAGCCGTGGGTTCGATTCCCATCGCCCGCTCC
>Ga0316605_10001891_pt1 | contig 11963 bp, 10 predicted proteins | sample OWC_soil_day20_n_FD_207666 | JGI IMG/M metagenome (GOLD analysis project Ga0316605, IMG submission 207666) | Wetland soil microbial communities from Old Woman Creek delta, Ohio, United States - OWC_soil_day20_noCT | ecosystem: Environmental > Terrestrial > Soil > Wetlands | place: USA: Ohio... | reverse complement strand
ACCTGCGCTCGCGAGGCCGTTCAGCAGGGCGCGCGAAGCGAGCGGGCCCTTCGCGGCCGGCGTGTCCAGCACGTCGCGCCACACGCTGTCTGCTGCCGTGGCAGCGAGCGACGCGATGGCGATGGCGATGGCGGCGAGTATCCCTGCGAACGCGGTCTTTGGCATGGCGATTCTTCGATGGTTGACGAGAGGGAAATCTTTGCTGCGAATCTGAGCATTTTCCGTGGTGGATCGGCACCCAACACCCCCCTCACCGGGGAGGCTCGCGTGAGGATGGCGGCAAAAAAAGAGCCTCTTGCGAGGCTCCTTTCTGTTTGGACTGCTCGTACCGACTAGCGGATGCCGGAACCCGCAAGTGCGTCCGAGGTCCACTCGCGGTCCGCGAGCGGCTTGGTGTGCCGCACTCCGCCGGTCTCGGCGATGAAGCCGGTCAGGTGATAGTTGCGCGCCACCAGGTCATAGTGGCTGAACATGTCCGTGTACGGCGCCGGCAGGTCATAGCTCGGCGCCATGTACGCCAGGCCCACGCGGTACAGCTGTCCGCGCATGTCGTACTGGTCGGACGCCAGCGCCGCCCACGAGTCCTCGTCGAGGTAGAACGTGCGCTTGCTGTAGATGTGGCGCTTGCCCTCGCGCAGCGTTGCCTCGACGACCCAAACGCGATGCAGTTCCCACCGCACGTGATCGGGGTTCAGGTGTCCGGGCTTCAGCAGGTCGTCCTGCTTTGCCTGGTAGACGGCGCCGTAGGCGTTGTACGGAACATAGATTTCCTTCTTGCCGACCAGCTTGAAGTCGAATCGGTCCATCGAACCGATGAACAGGAAGATGTCGTCGAAGGTGTTGGCGCCGGCCGTTCCGGGATTCGGCGTATCGAAGTTGAAGTCCGGCGCGACCTTCACGCGGCGCTGCCCCGGCAGGTAACTCCACGCGCGGCGGTCCTTGGTGCCCATGTCGATCGGGTCGACGATCAGCAGCCCCTCGCCGGCGCGGCGTGCCGGGCCTGTGTACATCAGGCGGATGCGCCAGTAGGTCTCGGCGCTCGACTTGCTGTTGTCCCAGAACGGGTACTCCTGGACGCTATTGCCCTCGGTGGCAAGCGCCGGGCGGCCGTTGGCGTCGACGGTCAGGTTGCGGTACTTCGACTCATACGACTGGCCGTTGAAACGCACCAGGTGGTTCCACATCGCCTCGTAGCCGTCTTTTGGAATCGGGAACGGGAAGCCGGCGTGCGCCCCTTCGATCGAGCGGCCGGCGTTGGTCGTCTTGGCCTGGGTGGCGTGCTTGAGCGTGTTGTCGGTGACGAACTTCGGGAACGCGACCGTGCGGTGCGTCGGATAGACGTCGACGCGGAAGGTCGGGTACTTCTGCAGCATCGCCTTGGTGCCTTCAGTCAGCTTGTCGGCGTGCTGCGCCATGTTCTTGGCGTCGATCACCAGGCGCGGCTTTTCGCTGACAAATGGGTTAGGCCGGATGCCGTCGCCGGCTTTGAAACCTGCCGGCGGCGTCGTCAGGCCGCCCGTGTAGGCGGGAATGGTGCCGTCCTTGTTGGCATTCTTGTCCGCGCCGACCGGAGTCAGTGTCGTGCCAAGCGCCTTGGCTTCCTCGGCGGTGAGTGCGGCGTTGGCCTGTGCAGCAAAGGCCAGCGTCAATGCGACCGCCAGTCGCTTTATTGACTTATGCATGGTCGTCCCCTTAGAAGGTTGTCTTGAACGTCAAGCTGACGAAACCGCGGTCCGTCAGGAAGGTTGTCAGGCCGTTCTGGCTCGTGACCGACGTGCCGTTATCCTTGTAGCGGCCCACCCAGTCGATGTACTTCAGATCGAAACGGTATTTCTGGAACACATCGGCGGCGATGCCGATGCTGTAGTTGCCGAGGGCCTGGTTACCGCCGAATACTGTGGGGGCATTGCCGCTGAGGCCCACTGCGTAAGTCACCGGGGCAAACAAGTCAACGCCCGGAAACACCTGGTACCAGGTCGGCGTGAAGGCGAGCGCGAGGCCGGCGTAGTTCCTGGTGGTGCAGCCGTCCCACTTGTCCTTGCCGGCGCATGGCACATAGCCCTCGGCCATGAACAGGTTGGCGCCGCTGCGTACCTTCGTGTAATGCGCAAACGTCAGTTCGGCGGCCCAGGTGGCGGCATCGAACACCGGCGTCTGCGGAATCACGCCCAATGTGTTGACCAGCCCGTGCAGCGTATCGCCGCGCGGTCCTTTGGTATCGCCTTCGGATGGCAGCCCCGGCGCGATGCCGAGCACCTGCGAATTCAGCGGCGTATTGCGCCGATACGAGAACTCTGCACCGACACTGACGCCGCCGATGTTCTTGGCCAGACTGACCCCGAACAGATCGATGTCGTCCGCGTAGATGAGGTTATAACGACTGGTGTTGCGCCCGACCTGTGTCAACAGCGTCTGCGGCAGCTTGTCGGCGTAGTTGCGGTAGTAGAACCCGAGTGTGCCGTCGAGCCATTGTGGGCTCCAGCGTGCGGCCAGGCCCCATTCGCCGTATTCCTTCGGCTCCGAGGGGTTGCCATTTGCGGCAAAGCCGAGTGCTGCCGACAGGAACTGGCGATCGGGACCGTTGAAGACGAAGTCAACCGGGCCCAGATACGTGCCGCCTTCAGGGTAGCGGTAGCCTTCCCATTCCAGCAGGTATTCGGCGGAGATCGACAGCGTGTCAGTGATCTGCGACGTGGCGGAGATCTGGTTCAGCGGACGGAACAGTTCCTTGGCCTCCGAACCCGGCGTGGCGAAGCCCTTCTGCAGGTCGAGCGGGTTCTGCGAGTAGGCGACGCTGTGCAGGTTGCCGTTGACGAACAGCGACTCGCCCCAGTAGATCGTATGGCTACCGACCTTGACCGACGTCGGTGCCGACCCCAGGTCGAAGCCGGCAAACACGAACGCGTCGAGGATTTCACCCGACGGACCCTGGTAGAAGCGATTGGTGTAGGTGCTGTACTTCTTGTTGATGTAGCTCGGAATCTGCGTAAATGGCAGATTCGGATTGGTCTTGCTGTCGTCGCCGTAGGCGAAGTCGTACCAGCCGGCGGCACTCAGTCGCGCTCCAAACCGCTTCATATAGACGACATCGATTTCGGTCAGCACGTCGAAGCGGCTGGCGACGGTATCGCCCCGATCGAAGCTATAGGTGCCTTCGTCGGCGATCACCGTGTTGCCGATCTTGCTGTCCCGATTTTCAACGCGGACGCCGTAGTTGTAACGAACCGTGTTGTCCCAGCGTATCGACAGATCCGGATTGCCGGTGTCGAATTCAAATGCCTGGGCACTTGGTGCCATGGTCGCAGCGCAGGCGGCTGCGACAGCCGCGGCGATGGCGCGCGCGGCGACGGGCAGGCGCACCGTCTGGGTCTTCTGATCTTTCACTTGTTCTCCCGTTTCACTGGTGCCAGGCAACCGTGGTCCGAACCACGGAGTGGCGGCGAAACGCATTCTCAACAGCAAGCTCCAGCCCGACCCCCCCCTTGGTCGGGGGGAGTGCTCCCGCACCGGCGCAACACCGCTGCTGGGTTATCCGGAATCCTGTCAAACGGGAGGTGACGGTCCGGGCTAGGGAGCCGGCGGAACCAGCTTCGCGCCGTTTTCCACCAGCAGCTCGCGCAGCATGGAGCGGTGACAGTGCGCTTCATCCTCGCAGTAGCATCCGACCGCGAAATTCGTCTGGTGCGACAGTGCCGCCAGCAGCGCAATTGCGTGGCTGCACTCCGGACGTGTCATTTCCGAGCGGTAGGCGCGGGTGAACGCGGCCCACTGCGTCGGCGTGCGCGCCGCCTGACCGAGCTTCATCGTGTCCGGACTCGGCGAGAGGTTGGGAAACCAGACGTCGTACCAGTTGCGCAATGCAAATTCGCTCTTTGGAACACCGCGCGGCGGTCGACGCACGGTTCCGATCCGCAGGCCCTCATCAGGGGTGCGCGCAGTGCCCAACCTGATCACGCGAATTGCCATGGAGCCCTCCCGAGCGCAACTTGGATGTGTAGATTCTAAAAACAGATGCACACTCTCTCACCAGTTGCACACTTGTGTCTGATGGGAAAGCGATGCCGCAAAATGCCCCCGAGCCCACCTTGGCCAACATTTCACGTGAACAAGCCCGGAAGAAACTCGACGCCGTCACCGCGAGGCTTCACCTTGATCGAGCTGATGGTGGTGGTGGCGATCATCGCCATCCTGGCCATGATGGCTGTCCCACTCTATCGCGACAAATACGTCCGCGAGCAAGTCATTGAGGCGATGCGGCTGACCGACATCGCCAAAGGGCCCATCGCCGCCGCCTGGGCCACCACCAAAGCTTTCCCCGATGACAACGCCGCGGCGGGCTTGCCCGCGCCCGACAAGGTGGTCAGCAACTACGTCAAGTCGCTGACGGTCGAAGCCGGTGCCATCCACGTGGTGTTTGGCAACCAGGCCAGTAGCGCGCTACGCGGCATGACCTTGAGCCTGCGCCCTGCAGTGGTCGAAGATGCCCCCATCGTGCCCGTGGCCTGGGTCTGCGGCCTCGCGGCGGTGCCCGAGAAGATGACCGTGACGGCGGCCAACAAAACCAACCTCCCCAGGGGCTGGCTGCCGGCCAACTGCCGCTGAACGACGTCTCAAGTGATCGATGACGTGAATCTCGCAAAACCAAGCGCCGAGAGCACCCGGTCGAGCCGCCGGCCGAGACCGTGGCCAAGGCGGCTCTGTAGTCAGCGGCGTCGAGGCAGCCTGATCGTCTTCACGCGGCCAAGAGCAGAAGTCTCACCGATGCGGGCGGTTCGCCGAAGAGCGGACGTCTCGCCCCCTCAGTTCGCCGCGGGCTAGCCGACCGTTATCAAAGTCGCCTATTGGAGGTCGCCCCAAGTCACCAGCTGGCGTATCTTGAGACAGGAGTTCAGCCGTCTGCGTCACGAGTCCATTGCAAAACCACAAGAACCCTTACAACAATTTTCCGCAATTTGCGGGCAGGTCCACATGAATTCTCCAGACATCGAACTCGAACGCCGCATCGCTTCCCGCCTGCTGGACGTCCTGATCCGCGCCGGGCTCATCGTGGCGCTGGCCCTGCTCTGCTACCGGATCTTCTCGCCCTTCCTGACCCTGATGGTCTGGGCGCTGATCCTGGCCGTGACGCTGTTCCCGCTGCACCAGATGCTCGCCGCCAAGATGGGCGGCAGGCAGGGCTGGTCGGCGACGGTGCTGACTCTCCTCGGGGTCGCGTTGATCGTCGCGCCGACCGCCGTGTTGATGAGTTCGCTCGGCGACTCGGTGCAACAGCTGATTACCGAAGTGCAGAGCAACACCTTGGTAGTCCCGCCGCCGCGCGACGGGGTGTCCGAGTGGCCCCTGGTCGGAAAGAAGGTGCATGCGCTCTGGTCCAGGGCCCATGCCGACCTTCCTGCCCTGATCCAGAGCATGCAACCGCAGATCGGCGACATCGCCAAGTCGGCCCTCGCCTTCGTCGCCGGCATCGGCGTCGGGCTGCTGGCGTTCGTCGGCTCCTTCATCATCGCCGGGATCATCATGGCTTTCGGGAAGGCGGGCAGCGGTGCGAGCCTGGCGATCTTCTCGCGCATCGTCGGCCCGGAGCGCGGCCCGGAGTTCACCAAGCTGTCGACGGCAACGATCCGCGCCGTCGCGGCGGGCGTCCTCGGCGTGGCCCTGATCCAGGCCATCATCGTCGGGCTCTGCCTGCTGCTCGCCGGCATTCCCTTCGCAGGTGTCCTCGCGCTCATCGTCCTCGTCCTCGGCATCGCTCAGGTGCCTGCATTGCTGGTCACCCTGCCGGCGATTGCCTACATATGGACGACCGGTGACTACGGGACCGGCGAAGCGGCCCTCTACACCGCCCTGCTGTTTGTTGCCGGCATGGCCGACAACGTGCTCAAGCCGCTGATGCTTGGACGCGGCGTCGATGCGCCTATGCCGGTGATCCTAATCGGCGCGCTCGGCGGCATGGCGGTCTCGGGCATCCTCGGCATGTTTGTCGGTGCGACGCTGCTGGCCCTCGGCTACCAGATCTTCATGGGCTGGGTGCACACCGATCCGGATGCTCTTATCGGCAAGGAAAAGAGCGGGACAACCGTCGCCGGTTGAGCGAATGCGCGCCACCCCACCGCAGCGCGGGCTGCCGGGGAGCCTGCTGCTGGCGGGCTGCCTGCTGCTGGGAGCGTGCACGACAGTTGGCCCCGATTTTGCGCGGCCGGAAGTTCCGTGGTTGAAGGACTGGTCGAGCAGCACGCTGCGGTCGGAGTCGGCTGCAGGTCAGTCGCGCGAGCGCGCGTCGACCGAGGAATGGTGGCGCAACTTCAATGACCCGGTACTCGACCGGCTGGTCGCCGAAGCACAACAGAGGAATATCGATGTGCGCACGGCCGGCCTGCGCATTCTCGAGGCGCGCGCCCAGCTCGGCATCGCCGGCAGCGGTCTGTATCCACAACTGCAGCAACTGAACGGCGAGGTGCTGCGCGCAGGTCAGCAGCAGTCCAATGGTCCCGATAACGCTGCCTGGACTTACGGCATCGGACTCGACATCGGCTGGGAAATCGACTTCTGGGGCAAGTTTCGGCGCGGCATCGAGTCCGCCGACGCCGCTTACTTCGCCAGCATCGCCGCCTACGACGACACGCAGGTGCTGGTCGCGGCGCAGGCCGCCAGTTTCTACGCCACCATCCGCACGATCGAACAGCGCCTGCGCATCGCGCACGAGAACGCGGCGCTGCAAAAGCGCAGCCTCGAAATCACCGAACGCCTGTTCAAGAGCGGCAACGAGTCGGAGCTCGATGTCCAGCAGGCGAGAACGCAGTACCTGAGTACCGTCGCTTCCATTCCTGAACTCGAGGGCAGCCTGCGCCAGGTGCAGAACGCGCTCAGTGTGCTGCTCGCACGCCCGCCGGGACCGCTGCCCGAGATGGAGGCAGGACGCGAGAAGATTCCGACCGCCGAGCTTGCCGTCATCGTTGACCTGCCCGCCGACCTGCTGCGCCGCCGGCCGGACGTGCGCGCAGCGGAGGCGCGACTGGCCGCGCAGTCGGCCCAGATTGGCGTCAGTGAGGCTGCTCTCTACCCGTCGATCGCGCTGGTCGGGTCGGTCGGCCTGTCCGCCACCTCGCTCGACGGCTCGGTGCGCATCCTGCAGTGGGGCGTCGGGCCGGCGCTGGTGTGGAACATCTTCGACTGGGGCCGGCTGAAGGACCAGGTGCTGGTCCAGGATGCACGCTTTCAGCAGCTCTACGAGCAGTACCAGGGCACCGTGTTGCGAGCCGCCCGCGAACTCGACGATGCCGCTGTCGATTTCGCCAAGTTCCGCGCCCAGGTCGACATTCTGCGCGAGGCCGTCCAGGCGGCCCGTCGGTCACTCGACATCGCGAACATCCAGTATCGCGAGGGGCTGGTCGGTTTTGAGCGTGTTCTTGACTCGCAGCGCAGCCTGTTCAGCCAGCAGGAACGCCTGGTGAGCACCCAGGGCGGCGTCACGCAGAGCCTGATCTCCGTATACAAGGCAATGGGCGGTGGCTGGCAGGCCGCCCGCGCCGAGCCCTTCGTCGATACATCCACCCGCGAAACGATGAGCGAGCGCAGCGACTGGAAGCGGCTGATCGACGCGCCCCTGCCGCCCGCCGACACCGAATTCTTCCCACCCCCGACAGAAGCGCCATGAACCAGGAAACCTCGAGCAACGCTGCCCTGGGGGCCGGTAGCCGTATCGGCGCGATCGTCATCGCGATTGCGATCCTCGTCAGCCTGCTGCTTTACTTCATCGGTGATCGGCTGACTCCCTACACGACGCAGGCGCGCATTCAAGCGTTCGTCGTGCCGGTGGCGGCCGAGGTGGCAGGCAAGTTCTCGAAGGTCTACATCCGCAACAACGACGAGGTGCAGCCGGGACAGTCGCTTTTCGACATCGATCCAAGGCCGTACAAGATCGCGCTGCAACGCGCTCGCGCCGACTACGCGTCGGTGCGCAGCTCGGTCAACGCGTCAGCGGCTGGCGTGGACGCAGCGCGTGCCGCGCTGTCGGCGGCGCAGGCGCACCGTGCAATGGCCGAAAGCGATGCCAGTCGGCAGGAGAATCTGTACAAGGAGGATCCCGGTGCGATTTCGGTGCGACGCCTCGAGGGTGCGCAAGCAACTCGCGAGGAGGCGCGCAGCAAGGTCCGTCGCGCCGAAGCCGATCTGCGCAAGGCGCAGGAGGCCGCTGGTGAAGCCGGTGACGACAACACGCAGGCGCAGAGCGCCCGCGCGGCCGTCGAGAAGGCCGAACTGGACCTGGCCCGAACCAAGGTGCTGGCGCCGGCGCGCGGCATCGTGACTGACCTGCGCACCGACGTCGGCCACTTTGCGCAGCCCGGCGCGCCGGTGATGACGCTGATCGCGATGCACGACCTGTGGATCAGTGCCGAACTCACTGAAAACAATCTCGGCAACATCGACCCGGGTGACGAGGTCGCCATTGTTCTCGACATCCTGCCCGGGGAGGTGCTCAAGGGCCGCGTGCGCAGCATTGGCGGCGGTGTCGCCGGCACGTCGCCACCGCCGCCGGGCACCCTGCCTCAGGTGCAGAACAGTCGCGACTGGCTGCGCCAGGCGCAACGCATCCCGGTCGCGATCGAGTTCGATCCGGCCGAGTTGCCGCGCCTGCGCCTCGCCCGCATCGGCGGCCAAGCCGAGGTGATGGTCTACACGGGCGACAACCCGATCATGAACACGCTCGGCACCTTCTACATCCGCGTCATGAGCTGGGTTTCCTATCTCTACTGAGCGCCGAGCATGCACCCCGGCGACAAGGCGACACTGCGACTGACCCTCGGTCTTGGCCTCGCCACGTTGATCGCCTACGGCCTGGCGCTCACGGCTCCCTACGTCGTCTGCGTGATGGCCGTGATCCTGCTCAGCAAGCCGGGGCCACCGCTGCCGTTGACGAAGGGGATCATCGTTGCATTGATCTTCGCCGGAGTGGTCGCCGCGGGCATCGTGATGGTGCCGCTGCTGGAGAACTACGCCCTCACCGGCGTTCTGCTGACGGCGGTCCTGCTCTTCACGATCTTCTTCGCGGGGCTGGTCAGCGGCAACCCGTTGACGATGGTGCTCGTGATCGCCTTCGCGCTGATGCCGGTGGCGGGCCTCGTCGAGCAGGCACTGGTCGGCACGCTGGCCGTGACGCTCGCTGTGGGCGTCGCCGTCGGTACGCTGGTCGGTTTCATTTCGAGCGCCTTCTTTCCGGACCGGACGGCGCCGGCCGCGCCCTCGGCCCAACCGACGCGGCCCGGCCGCGCCGCCGCCGCATGGATTTCGCTCCGCGCGACGCTGATCGTGATGCCCGTCTTCGTCCTGGCGCTGACCAATCCGTCGTTCTACCTTGCCGCGATCATGAAGACCGTCACACTGAGCCAGCAGGCCGGCGAGACCGACGCCCGTTCCGCCGGCCGCGAACTCGTGGGGTCGACGCTGATGGGTGCCTTCGTCGCCGTTGGAATCTGGTCCGGCCTGTCGCTGTGGCCCAGCTTGTGGATGCTCGTGCTCTGGATGATGGCCGCGGCACTCTGGGTTGGCTCCGCGATGACCGGCGCCCGCCGTTCGCGCTTTCGTTCCTCGTTCTGGAGCAACGCGCTGATCACGGCACTGATCCTGATTGGCCCTGCGATTGAGGACAGCGCCAGCGGCAAGAGTGTCCTCGAGGGCACCGCCGTGCGTACCTGCCTCTTCGTCGGCGTCGCGCTATATGCCTGGGGCACGATCGTGCTGCTCGAACGCTGGCGTCCTGATCAGTTGCCGGCGTCCCGGACCATACCCGCATCGGAGGAGAGACCTGCATGATTCTCGCAAACTTTCTCGTCGGCCTTCTTGTCATGCTGGTGTGCCTCGCCATTCAGGCGTTCGTCGCCTTCTGGTGCGTGCGCTACTTCGTGCGCAAGACTCGCCGATTGAAAGCCGAGGATCATTTGCAAGCCAGCATCCGGCCATTGCTGGTGGCGATGGCAGCGATGATGCTCGGCACCTTCGTCCAGGTCGGCCTATGGGGGGTGCTGTTCGTCGTTCTCGGCGAATTCTCCGAGCTCTACGAAGCCGTCTACCACTCGGCGGTCAACTTCGCTTCGCTCGGCTACGGTGACATCGTGATGAGCAAAAACAGGAAGCTGCTCGGCCCGCTGGAAGCCATCAACGGCGTGCTGATGCTCGGCATGAGTGCAGCAGCGCTGATGGTCATCCTCCAGCAGCTGGTCAAGATGCAGTATCGCGACGGTTCGCAGGCTGCGGACGACGAAGGCTCGCAGTAGCAAGGTGTCAGAGCGCTCAAGACCGAACTGGTGATGCACTGCGACTACCAGACGCGTGACCCGGCGCGCGCGACCCTCAGCCGTCCTCGCTGCGCTCCGGCGGCAGCAGCTGCACCGCCTGTTCGACCGGCAGTGCTTCGACGGCGCGCAGCGCACGACTCATCTGGCGGGTGCGCGTCTCGGCCGCATCGATCGTGTTCGACGCGGTCTGCAGCTGCGACTTCAGCTTGCCGAGCACATCGCCGAACTTGCCGAACTCCGTCTTCACCGCGCCGAGCACCTGCCAGACCTCCGCCGAGCGCTTCTCCAACACCAGCGTACGGAAGCCCATCTGCAGGCTGTTCAGCATCGCCGACAGCGTAGTCGGGCCGGTCACGACGACCCGGTACTCGCGCTGCAATGACTCAACGAGTCCAGGCCGGCGCAGCACCTCGGCGTACAGGCCCTCGGTGGCCAGGAACAGCAGTGCGAAGTCGGTCGTATGCGGCGGTTCCACGTATTTCTCGTGGATGCGCCGTGCTTCCAGCTTGACGCGCGTTTCGAGCGCACGACCGGCCTCGTCGACCGCCGCTGCGTCGGCACGGTCCTGCGCGAGCTGCAGCCGCTCGTAGTCCTCGACCGGAAATTTGGCGTCGATCGGCAGCCAGCATGGCGAGTCGCCATGACCCGGCAGCTTGATCGCGAACTCGACGCGCTCACTGGAATTCGGACGGGTCGCCACGTTGACCGCAAACTGATCCACCGTCAGCAGTTGCTCCAGAAGCGCCGCGAGTTGCACCTCGCCATAGCCGCCACGCGACTTGACGTTCGTCAGCACGCGCTTGAGGTCGCCGACACCGGCTGCCAGCGTCTGCATCTCGCCCAGCCCGCGGTGCACCTGTTCCAGACGATCCGACACCAGCTTGAACGACTCTCCCAGCCGCGCTTCGAGCGTGCTCTGCAGCTTCTCCTCGACGGTCGCACGCATCTGGTCGAGCTTGGTCTCGTTGCCCAGTTGCAGCGCGCTTAGCTGTGCTTGCAACGTAGTCCGCACCTCGGCGAGATTCAGCTGAATCGAGCGCGTCAGCTCGGCGAGCTGCTGCTGCATGCGCGCAGAGAAGTCCTGCAGCTGCTGTGCGCCCTCCTCGCGATTCAGCCGGGCTGCCGCCTCGGCGAGTTCGGACATCCGCGCAACCTGCTGGCCGAAGCCGAGCAGTTGCTGGCCCTGCACGCCACCGAGCCCGGTGACCTGCTGCACCAGCCCCGTCTGCAGCTCGTTGAGGCGGGCCCCGGTTTCCATGCGCAGTGCCGTGGCCGATGTCTCGACGGCGGTGCGCAGCTCGCGCTCGAGCCGCTCGTTGGCACGTGCGAGTTCATCGAGCCGTTCGACCAGCGCAGTGGCCGAGCCGCGCGATCGGATCGCGAAGATGGCGACGATCGCGAGGACGCCGACGCCGATAGCAAGCGCAACAACAATAGATTCAGTCATTGAACGGCGATGATACGGGGCGGCGCCACGCGTCCGCTGGCCGCGGGACGCCGGCGAGTCAGCCCTGCGGCTCGGGCCGGTTGTGCATCCAACATTTCCAATTACCACTAACAGCGAGGGAGCCGTATGTCACTGAAACCTTGGCATCCCTCGGCGGGCGATCCGCGTCCTGATTGCGCCAACGCAGAACGTCTTTACGACGACGCCTGCACGATCGCGTGGCA
>Ga0316605_10001887_pt1 | contig 11970 bp, 4 predicted proteins | sample OWC_soil_day20_n_FD_207666 | JGI IMG/M metagenome (GOLD analysis project Ga0316605, IMG submission 207666) | Wetland soil microbial communities from Old Woman Creek delta, Ohio, United States - OWC_soil_day20_noCT | ecosystem: Environmental > Terrestrial > Soil > Wetlands | place: USA: Ohio... | reverse complement strand
TCTTCGCCACCCACTTGGCGGTGGCGGGCATCAGCTGCATCAGGCCCTTGGCGCCCACCACGGATTTGGCGCCCATGATGAAGCGGCTTTCCTGGCGCATCAGGCCGTACACCCAGCCGCTGTCGAGATCGAGCTGCTTCGCCTTCGGGTCCACCTGATCGCGGAACGGCGCCAGGTAGCGCAGGCCATAGTCGTGCTGGGCCAAGGTGCGGTCAGCGGTGTTGATGGCGCGGTCAAAAATGTCGTGGCGGCGCGCAAGTTCGGCGGCGGCGAGAAGTCGGCGGTCGTCCATGTCGCGCAGGGTCCAGTTCCACTCACGCACGGCTTCGGTACGCAGTTCGAGCTGGAACAGGGCGAGGGCGCGGCGCAGGCCCGGCGTGGCGAGGGCATGGGCCCGCTCCTCGCTGGTCACGGCGGTGGCCTTGGGCGGCACAACGATGGGGCGGCCAAGTTCCTCGTCAGCCAGATTGCCGTAGAAATTCGGCTGGCTACCGATGCGGCGGAACAGGGCAGTGGCTTCGTCGCGCTTGCCCTGGGCGGCGAGGGCGCGGCCCAGCCAGTAGGTCCAGGCCGGATCGGCGGCCAGGCTCGTCGGCATGTCGGCAATCGTCTTCTGCACCAGAGGCCAGTTCATCACCCGCAGGGCGGCGCGCACTTTCCAGGCCCGCTGCTCGTCGTTGAGGGGCGCGTCCTTGGCCAGTTCATACCAGGCCAGAGCCTCAGGCTGGTGACGCTGGGCGGCCTGCCAGGCGATCTGACCCCAGGCGTAGCCGCGTTCCGGCGCGGTGAATTTGCTCTCGATACCCTGCCACTGGGCGGCGCTGGCGGCCGGGTCCTGGCGCGCCATGCGCTGCACGGCCAGCAGCGCCATCTCGCGTCCGGCGCGGCTGGCGGCGAAGTTGGCGGGGAGACGCACCAGATACTGCACCGACTTGTCGCCGGCGCTGTCCATGGCGTGAGCGTCGGGACGCTGGGCGGCGGGCAACAATTGCAGGGCGGCGCGAGCCTGGCCGGGGCGCTTCTGCTCCAACTGGCGGCGCACCCGCAGCCAGATTTCATCCTCGTTCAGACGGTTGGCGGCAACCACGGCCTCCATCAGGGGCGCGCAGGCCTCCGGCAGTTCGGCGCTGCTCAACCAGAGAGAACGCGCCTCGTCGAGGGCCGTGGCGTCCTGTTGCAGAGCCAGACGCGCTTGCAGGCTGTAACAGACGACGTCGGTCTCCGGTTGCAGGATGCCCGCGGCGTCCTGCTGAAAGGCTTCCCACTGCTGACGCTTGCCGAGGGCGCGCAGCCAGTCGCCACGCAGCTTCTCGGCCAGGTAGCTACCCTTCTGCCGTGTCAGGAAATCACCCACCAGAGGTGCCACCTGGGGCGTGGCATTGCGGTCGGAAACCACATCCTCCACCCGCAGGCGCAGGCCCCAATACTCGACCCAAGGTTCCAGATCATGGCCGCGCAGGGCTTCCAGAGCCTCGGCGAGCTTTTGCCGGTCGCCCTTCTGCACTGCCTCCCGCGCCGCCAGGAAGCGGCTCTCAGGGCTTGGAGCGGCGGCCTTTTGGGCCGGAGCGGCGGCAGCCGCGTGACGCGCCGCCGGCGCCGGCAGGCTTACGACCACCAGGGGCAACAGGCACAGCCAGCGGGCGCCAAAGCGACGCGCCAATGCCGTGGGGAAGGTTTTCGTGTAGCGTTTCATTTTCATCCTTTAACTGTAGCACCCGCCCACGCCTAACGCCGCCTTGAAAAAACCTGACGATTCCCCCCCTGTTCGCGCCCTGCTGCGGCGCGAAAAACTCGCCGCCCGCGAAGCCCTGCCCACAGCGGAGCATCAGCGCCTTTCCGCCGCCCTTGGCGCGCACCTGTACGCCTTTCTGGCGCGCCGGGAGCCCGGCGTCCTCGGCTTCTGCTGGCCGATGCGCGGCGAATTCGACCTGCTGCCCCTGGCGCCGCGCCTGCTGGCCGCCGGCTGGCGCCTGGCTCTGCCCGTCGTCATCACGCCCAACGCGCCCCTCCCCTTTCGCGCCTGGACCCCCGCCACCGCCATGAGCAAAGACCGCTATGGCATCCCCACCCCCCTCGACGGCGACTGGCTGACGCCAACGGTGCTGCTGCTGCCCCTGGTGGCCTTCGACAACGCCGGCTACCGCCTCGGCTACGGCGGCGGCTATTTCGACCGCACCCTCGCCGCCTTGGTTCCCAGCCCCCTGGCGGTAGGCGTTGGCTTCGAGCTGGCGCGCACCAACAGCATCGCCCCCGAACCCCATGACATGCGTCTGGATGTGATCGTTACCGAAGCCGGCGTCACGGAAATTCGCCGCTGACGACACCCGTCCGGGGGGGCGAGCCGCCCGGGGATCAGTCGCCAGCGGCGATCGGAATGTCGCCCAGATCCCCCGGCGCCACGAGCTGTGGTGTCTGGGGTCCGGCGCTGCGGTCCCGCAGCCGGTCGACGATCAGGGCCGAGGCGTCGAACAGCTGCCGTAGGGTCACCGGCGCGGGGGTCTTCTTGTCTGCTGTCGTCGAGGTCAGGGCGGAGAGCAGGGCATAGGTGAACAATCCGTGCCGCCCCGGCTCGTATTCCTGGGACTCCTCGTCACCCTTGGAGGCGACCAGAATCGGGAACAGGGAAGCCGCTGAACGCTTGAGCAGCGAATGAGTTTCGATGCTGCCCTCGATGCCCCGCGCATGGCAGGTGTCCACGATCAGAATCCGCCGACCGGGGATGCCGCGCAGGACGTCAGAAAATTCGGTCCAGTGGATCAGGGAACCCGTCGCCGCCTTGCCCTGGGTTGCCGCTGACACGTCTTCCAGTCTGACATCCCGGGGCACAAAGTAGTAATTGCCGGCGGTGTCGGCAACGCCGTGGGAGGCGAGAAAGATTATTACCGTGTCTTCAGGTTTGGCCTGCTGAATGAAGTCGAAGGCAGAAACGATCAGTCGCCGCGTGGGGAGTACCGGCTGTCCGTCAGCCAGGGTACGAACAAACACCTCTTTGAAGCGACCGCCAGCCCGTTGCTTGAGGGCCTTCGCAATCTCGCCGGCATCCTTTGCCGCGAAGGCGAGTTGCGCATATTCCGACAAGCGGGGAAATTCGTTGATACCGACGGCGAGCAGGTAGAGATTGCCCTTGGTCTGGATCGGCGCCACGTCGCCGGCCACGGTTACAAAGGTTTCGGCGACGCCCATGGCGACGCCGTTGAATGCCTCGACGCGGATGTCGTTTTCCCGCCGGGGCAACTCCAGTTCTAGGGAGCGGGTGAAGCGGCCCGCCTCGGCGCCGGACAGGCTGCGCTGGTGGCGCGGCGTTACCGGAATGTTGTTAACGAACACCGTGTAGTCCTTGATCGGCAGCGCATTGCGTTCCCCATCCAGTTGCAGCTTCAGTCGCGGGTGGCCGGTATCCGCACCTTCTACGGTCGGGGAACGCAGCACGATGCGTGGCGGGGCGATTTCGCGCAACCGGTCGATGCGGAAGTCGGCGCTAGTCGGGACTGCCGGGGTCGCGGTCGAGGCACCGGCGCCCGCGAGAAAGCGGGATGTCACCACGTCGGGCCGGTAGAGGATGCGATCGAACTGCACGGCCCGATAGAAGTCGGCCGCATGATCCTTGCCGCGATTGAGGTGCCAGCCGACGAAGTTGTCGCCGTAGATGGAGGAGGCGTAGTAGCCGTCGGGAACCCAGGTGATCCAGTCGCGGCCGTTGCCGTGGGAGAAATAGGCGAGAATTTCCCGGCCCGAGGCCATGTCGTACCAGCGCAGGGTGCCGTCCGCGAGGGCGGCCACCGCCAACTTGCCGTTGCCGGAGACGCTGACGCTCCAGGCCACGCAGGGCAGCGGAACATGCCAGATCGGTTGCGCGTCCCGGTCGAAAAGGCGCAACGCCCATTCGGTGCCCAGCAACAGACGGCTGCCGTCGGGCGTCAGGGCGTAGCTGCGGGCCATTTCGTAGTCGTCGAGACGCGGCGTCTTGCCGTTGATCAGGGGCTTCTCGCTGTTGCGCCAGTTCTCGATCTTGAAGCCATCTGCCTTCAGCCGTGGCGGCGCCACCGGCTGGGTTGGCGCGGCGGAGAGGGTCTGGCCGCCGGCGCCCAGAACCGAGAACGTGTGCCATTGCGTGGCCTCGCGGTTTGCCGGGTAGTGGACCACTGCGCCATCGGCAGAGACCTTGAGCTGGCCGTGGGCAGCGCTGAAGTCGTGGATGTCGGGGCCACGGAAGGCGAGTCGGCGCCCATCGCTCCCAACAATGCCGAAGCCGGGGTCTTCGGCGGCGTAGGCGATGCGTCCGCCGGACATCTGCTGGATCTCGGTAATGCGGTTGGCTGCCAGGGGGATGGCTTCGCGGCGCCCCTTGCCCTGGTCGCGCCAGCGGTAGAGCGGGTTCAGGCCGGCGCCCCGGTAATCGCCGGCAGCGTAGAGAGTCTGTCCGTCCGAAGACCACGTCACGGCAAGGAAACTGGCCTGATCGGCGAGGCCGCCGATGTCGGCCAGGTAAAGCGGCGAGAGGTCGCGACCCGAGGCCACCGAGACCGCCGCAGCGTCGGCGAAGCCCACCGCCAGCCGCTCGCCGTCGGGCGCAAAACGCACCGAGACCGGCTTGCCGCCGCCAACCAACTTGCGCCGGCCCAATAGGTGAAAGCCGCCATCGTAGAGGCGCACCATGCCGTCTAGCGCCACGGCGGTCAGACGGCCATCGCTGCCGAAGTCGAGGTCCATCAGCTTGTCGAGATATTGAGTATCGCTGGCGACCGTCTGGCCGTCCGCCACCCGCACCACGTCCAGTCCGGCGCGGCCTTGCAGGCCGATGGCCAGGTGCTTGCCGTCCGGCGACCAGGCCAGGGCATGGACGGCATCCCGCAGGCCGCCGATGCGCCGGACCATTTCGCCGCTGGTAGCGTCAAAGAGATAGACCGAGGCCTTGCCGTCCCAGTCCCAGCCGGTCCAGCCGCCAGCGGCGACGGTGCGGCCATCGGGGGAGAGAGCGAGGCCCAGAAGGCGACCTTCGTGGCCCGCGCCCAAGGGCACACGCAGGGTGGCGATCAGACGCGGCCCCGGCATTTGCCAGACGCGGATGGTCTTGTCGTCGGCGGCGGTAATCACGCGGTCGTTGCCGGCGTCCACGACGATGCGGCGAATCATCGAGGTGTGCATGCCGGTCTCGATGCGCAGCAGCGGCTCCTTGGGCGGTTCAGCCGCCCACGATACCGCCCCCTGGACGAGCAGGCAGATCAGCCCCAGGAAGTGCCGCAGCCTCATGGCTAGCGCCCGAGGTCCTCTTCCTGAGCTTGGCCGCGACCGCCGAGGAAGACGAGTTGGGGCTGGTCGGTAAGCGTCGGGGTCGGATCAATACCGGCGGTGAATCCGCCGCCGCCTTGGGATTCCGGCGGCGCCTCGCCCTGGCTGCCGCTAATGGCCACGATCGTGTTGTCGTTGACGCGTCCGCCAGTATCGGTGGCGGCCGGCGCTGAGGTCGGTGTCGGGTCCGGTGGTGGTGGTGGTGGCGGCGGCGGCGGTGGCACATAGATCTCGGCCAACGTTTCACCGCCCGTGAAGCCCGGCGTACTAGGTGGCGGGGCGCCGGGCACGGTCGGCGCACCGGGACCGGCGAGGGTCGGGCCGGGGCCGATGGGGCCCATGTTGGTGTGCTGGACAACCGGCAGCCGGGCGACTGGCATGACATCAATCGGGCTGGTTGTAAACACCACGCCATGGCCATCGGTAACGGACTTGGATGCCGTCGTTTCGATGCCCATGGCGCCGCCGGTGAATGTCACTAGTCCGTTGGGGGCGGCGATGGAGATGGCTCCGGTTCTGTTCGCGCCGGCGGTGGCGCGGGCTTCGTACATGGAGATATTGCCGGTGCTGGCCGTGATCTGGAGGCTGGCCAGACCCAGGTCGCTGGGATTCCAGAAATCCATGTTCAGCAGGTCCACATGGGCGCCGAGAGTGGCGCCGAGGGTGATGTTGCCGTTAGCGGAAGTTATGGCAACAGCCCCGGTCGTATCGAGACGGGACACGCCAATGTTGCCCCCCGCCGTCAGATTGACGGGCAAGCTTGTCGGGTCGTCGGTATACGAGTTGCGTGACGTGGAGACCCGCACGTTGCCGAGGGAGATGTCGCGGCTTGCATCCACCGTCATGCCGCCGGAGCCTTCGAGGTAGATCAGCCCCGAGGCGGTGACGTTGCCGTAAGCCGCGCCGTAGCTGCCGCCCCACGTCGGCACGCTGACACCGGCGATGGTGAGGGCGCCCAAGCCGGCGAAGGGATCGGTTCCGGCGGTGAGCGTCAAGTTACTCGCCGCAACCGAGACAGGGACGCTGCTGCTGTAGGAGCCATCGTTGTATTCAACATTCGGGGTAGAGCTGCCGATGGAGATATCCCGCCCGGCCTTGGCGGTCACCGATGATCCAAGGGCGTTGATGCCCAATGAGAGGACGATATCCCGTCCCGCGTAGAGGTTCGCGCCCCAGGGAAGCGACGGGTTGGTGATGTCTAGCGCGGCGACAAGCTTGGTATCGGAGGATGTGGCGCTTACGTCGGCGATGGATCCGTTGCTCGATATCGCGGAAAAATGGTTAGCTTTGCCGCTGAATCCGGAGATTCCGGCGTAGCCGGCCAGGTTGATCTGGTTGGGTGTACCCAACGACTGAACCGCGAAGTGGGGGTCTGGCTCGTTGGGATTTACCCAACGGCTTTCCTTGACAGTACCGCCGATAATGCTCCCTGCCGTGGATTTGAGCGTGATCGTGGCCGCCGAACGCAGCACCGATGTGCGTATGTCGCCGCTGGCCTGGAGCGTGATGTTGCCGCCCTGGGCGTCCATGTCACCGAGAGTATCGGTGGAAATTTTCGGGCTGGCATTCGGATCGGCGGGGTCGGCGGTGCCGGTCACTGTGATGCCGCCGGCCCCGGCGTTCATGGTGATGTCGCCGCCCTTGGTGTAGATGCGCTGGTTAACCTGGATCGCGTTGGCGGCGTCGATGGTGACCGACCCCGTGGTGTTGGGGATGATCTGGTTGATGGTGACGCTGCCGCCGGTGGAGGCTAGGTGGAGCGCGCCGGTGGTGAAATAGCCGGTGGTCGGCGCGAGATTCACCAGATAGACGTTGTTGCCATCCTTGCTGGTCAGGTCGCCGTTAATGTAGGGCCCGTTGTTGAGATTGCCGCCCGCGGTGACGGTGACGGCTCCCTTGTCCGACATGACCTTGATGCCGTTGGTAAGGCTGACTGTGCCGTTGGTGGCCGTGAGCTGGATTGCTGCATCGTTGGCGCCAGCCAGGGCGCCCTTGTAACTGGCAATGTCGGCGCCGATGTTGATGTCGTTGCCGGCGGTCATGGTGATGCGACCGCCCGCCGTGGGCGTGGAACCAGTCGCGGGGCCGATCTTGGCTCCCGTGGCGATGTTGATGTCCTGGCCGGCGTTGACGGTGAGGTTGGCGCCTGACGTGGCGTTGGCTACCGTCTGGTTGATGTTCACGTTGCCGACCGTGGCCGTGAGCGTCGTCGCACCCGTAGTCTCGTAGATCGGAGAGTTCACGTTAACGTTGCCGGCGGTTGAGGTGGCGGAGAGGCTGCCGGTGGTGACCAGAGCACCCAGATTCAGGTTGCTGGCGGAGCTTAGCGAAATCCCACCGGACCCGCTGTAGATGCCGAAGTTGCCGTAGATGGGGAAAGAGGTGGTGATGGCGCCGCCGGTGGCGGTGAGACTCACGTCGCCGTTGTTGGTGACGATGTGGTTGTAGAGGTCGATGTTATTGCCGGCGTTCATGATGACGTCGCCGCCGGGAGTGCCGCCACGACCGTCAATCATGGCGCGCAGGTAGATGTCCTGGTCCGCCTGGAGGGTGACGCTGGTGCCGGTTTGCAGGGTGGTGTTGATGTCGGCGGCGGCGACAGAGCCGATGTCCAAATATTCCGGGTCGAGCAGCAGGGAGCCGGCGTGGCCTTTAGGGCTGCCAGCATCGACGCGGCCGCGGAAGTCGAGCTTGCGCTTGCCGGAGACTTCGACCCGACCGCCATCGCCGGAGGCTTGGCCGCCGCGGGCGGTAATGGCGCCAGCGAAGCTCGTGTTGCCGTCGGACCAGACCACCACTTCGCCGCCCTTGCCGGCTTGGCCGGCGCTGGCGTCGAGGCGCGCGCCAGCGGCGACGGTGGTTGCGGTGGAGCGGTAGCTGTTACCACCGCCCTGCCAGGCGCCGCCTGCGTGGATCGTGCCGCCGCCGGCATCGCCGCTGGCGTTTAGGTTGCTGCCGGCGGCGAGAGTAACCTGTCCGCCGAGCACTTCAATCGTGCCCCCGGTCTGGCCGCTGCCGCTGCCCTGGGCGCTGAGGTTGCCACCGACCTCGACGCTGCCGCCCTTACCCAGCAGCAGAATGCGGCCGCCTTCCTGAATCGCTGCATCGGCCTTGATCGTACCGCTCATGTTGATCAGGCTGTCGAGCACCTTGGAGGCCGTATCGGCGGTGACCAGCACGGTCTTACCGCCGGCTGTGTCGATTTCGCCGGCCTGGGTGATCAGGCTCTTGACCGGATGGCCCTGCTCGTCGAGCAACTGGCGGGAAGGTACGTCGGCCATGGCGAGGCTGATCAGGCCGTCGCCATAGAGGTCGATGGAAAAGGTGTCGGCGGCGCCGAGGATCACGCGGCCCAGGCGGGCCTGAATCAATCCATCGTTACGTACATGAGGCGCCACCAGAGCGACCAGACCGCCCTCGGCGGCGGTAATGACGCCGGCGTTATTGATGCCGGCGCCGGGCTTGCCCGGCTCGTCGAAAATCAGGCGACCGGCCATGAAGTTCTGGTCGCTGATGTTGGCGGTGCTGGCGATCAGGCCGCCGACGTTGATTTCGGCGCCCTGGCCGATAACGATGCCATTGGGGTTGATGAGGAAGACCTGGCCGTTGGCGTCCATGCGGCCAAGAAGCACCGACACCTGGTCGCCGGTTACCCGGTTGAGGGTGGCAGAACTGGCCGAGGGCTGAACGAACTGCACCCGCTCGTCGGCGCCAATGCTGAAACTGCGCCAGTCGATAATCGCCCGGGTACTGGTCTGGTCAATCCGGGTGTACGCGCCGCCACCTCCGATCGTCGCTTGACCTGCCTTGACAATGCCGCCTTCGGGAGCGGCCTGGGCCAGGGTAACGGCGCCGATCAGGGCCAGTGCCAGCACCAGCGGGCGGCGGCGCAAGACGGCTTGGGAAGCGGATGAGCAGCGCATGGTCTTCTCCACGATATTGAGGGGGCGATCAGAAGCGGATCGACAGGCCCCCGTAAGTTCTCAGGTCGCGATTGCCTTCGGCGGCAACAATGCGCGTCAAGGGTTGCGCCAGTTCCAGAACAGCGGTGATCTGCCGATCCAGGCTCATCCGCAGGCCGAGGCCTGCGGAGGCTGCGGCCTGGCGCGCCGCCAGGCCCGCCCCATCCCGCTGACGGACGACACCCTGATCGTAGAAGGCGTAGGTCGTTGCAGGGGCGGCGCCGAAGAGCTGGCCCTTGTAGCGCAGTTCCAGCTTGAAGGCTCTGCCGTGATCGCCGACCAGTTCCGACGGGTCGTAGCCGCGACCGAACTGGGTGCCGCCGACGCTGTAGAGTTCCGGCGCCAGAAGGCTGGTGAAAGCATGTTGTCCACCCAAAGCGGCCAGCAGCGACCAGTTCGCCGACAGGGCCTGGAGGCGGCCGGCGTACCAGGTGAGCTTGCGGAAGTCGACCCGGCCACCGGTTCGCGACAGCAGCGGATCGTCGTTGGCAGAAGCGCCCAGGCCCTTGATGCCCTGACTGTATTCAAGGTCAATGATATTGATGCCGCGCCAGGCGTCGAGGCGGTCGTAGGTGAGACCGAAGCGCAGGGCGCGGATGCGATCGCGGGTAGCGACGGTGTCGAGGAGATTGCTCTCGCCGTCGTGGGCGGTGAGGCTGCCGCGAAGATAGAAATTCTCGTTGCGGCTGCGGCGCAGTGGATGACTGTAGGCCAGGGCCAGACTCGTGCCGGAAGTTTCCAGGTTCAGCAAGGAGGTGATAGCGTCCCCCGGCCGGGAGCGAGTGGCCTGGAGGCTTGCGCTTACCTTGCCGCCTTCGCTGCCGACGTGGTGCTCTTGGGAAAGATACAGGTAGTCAAGTTCCCGGTTGCCCGTGGTAATGAAGCGGACGCTGGTCCGCTCGTCGAAGCCAAGTCGGTTGTTGAGTTCCAGGTCTCCCGTCAGCCGGTAGGGGCCCAAGGCCCGGCCGCCGCGATTGTCGAGGCGGATTCCGCCTGTTGCCGCCCGCTCGGTCACCTGAATCAGCAGCTCGGCGGCACCGGGCAGGGCTCTGGACGCCATCAGCGTCGCCTTGGCATTGAGACCGGGCAGATCATTCATCAAGAGCAGATAGCGCTCAAGCACTGCGGCCGAAAGCGGCCGCGCCGTCTTGATTTTCGCGGCCAGGGTTTCGACCTTGTCCGACATCGGCGTCTGCCCTTCGATACGGATATCGGCAACGAAGCCCTCGATCGCCTGGAGCCGAATTACACCCCCTTCCACAGCCTGGGCGGGGACAATAACCTGAGAAAGGATGTAGCCGTCGTTACGGTAGCGGGTGGTCAGCTCACCGGCGATGGCGTAGATGTCAGAAAGCGAAACCTCCCGACCGAGGCGGTCTGCATAGACCGCGGCAAGCAATGCCGGGTCATAGACCGTTACGCCGTCGATAGTGATGCCCTGGAGTTGGAAGCGGATAGCGGCAGCATTCCCCGGCGGCAATTGCTGCGCGGGCCCCGGGATTTGGATTTCGTCGGAACGGACACGGGGCTGCGGTTCCGGGACGAATTGACGCTCGACCTGCCCCGGCTGCACGGCGGGTGGCGGCAAGACCTGAGCGAAGGCGGCGGCCGCCGCGAGGGTGGCCAGCAGTCCGGCAATAGCTTTGATGCACATTAAATCGTGTTTTTTCGGTTATTAGCGCCGGCAAAGAACCGGCTTCGGCAACGAAGCGACGAATCCAGCGCCGCAGCAAACTCTCCCATAATGCATACAGCTTAGCCTATAACCACATTTGTTGAAATGGTAATTTTGAGTGCTGCCGGGTTTTGGTCACGCTTCAGGCCAAACCCGTCCGGCGGTGTTTGTCGTCCCCGCCCGCCGCTGGAGCCGTCTGGAGGGTCGCCGGTGTAAGATTGCGCACCCAACGCCCCAATCCTCGTCCGCCTGCCATGAACCCCGACGCCTTGCCCCTGCTTTCCCTGATGCCGGTCAGTGATCTGGAAGGTCATTGGGTGGCACTGGAAATTCGTTGCGCCACCGGAGACATGGACCGGGAAGCTCTGAATACGCTCTGCGCTGAACTCAAGCTCGGCGCCGCCCTGGCTGGTCTGGCCTGCATTCTTCCCCTCACCAGCGCCTCCGTCCTTGATGCAGAGAGCGCCGCGCCAGCGCCCGGCTTCGTGCTCCTGCTGCCGGCCGACAGCGTAGGCGGGGTGGATCACGACACGATCACCAAGCTGCGCGGACTCTGTTACCGCTTCATGCTCCAGGCCCCCTTCGCGACCTCGGCCGCGACCGAGGGCTTTTCCCTCGCCTTTGCCGCGGCTGCGGTGGATGGCGTCACGCCGTCGCTTCTCGCCCATCGTCCGGGGCCGCATCTGGTGCAAGGCGTTGCTGAGCCGAGCCAGTTACCGCCCCTGGCCAGCGCTGGCTTTCAATGGTTTGGCGGCAACTGGCCGCTGCATCGCGCGGGGCATGGCAGCAGCCACGACGGTCCGTCCCGTGCGCGGTTGCTGAAGCTGCTGGCGCTGGTGGCGCGGGATGCCGACGCCCATGAGCTGGAAGCCGCCATCAAGCAGGACCCGGCGCTCTCCTATCAGTTGTTGAAGCTAGTGAATTCCGTCGCCTTCGGTCTCAGCCGCCCCATTGACCATCTGAACCAGGCCTTGATGGCCCTCGGTCGGCGTCAGCTCCAGCGCTGGCTGCAACTGCTGCTCTACGCCCATCCGGAAGGCGGCA
>Ga0316605_10001886_pt1 | contig 11973 bp, 8 predicted proteins | sample OWC_soil_day20_n_FD_207666 | JGI IMG/M metagenome (GOLD analysis project Ga0316605, IMG submission 207666) | Wetland soil microbial communities from Old Woman Creek delta, Ohio, United States - OWC_soil_day20_noCT | ecosystem: Environmental > Terrestrial > Soil > Wetlands | place: USA: Ohio... | reverse complement strand
CATCGCCGACACCGTCGTCGTCCGAGTCGACGAAGCCGCCCGAGTCTCCGGGGCACGGGTCGCAGTCGTCGGGCATCCCGTCCATGTCTTCATCGCGCATCGTCATCGGCATGCACGGAGCACGGTCCGCGGGCACGCCATCGGGAGGGACGTACGGGTGCTCGCGGAGAAACAGCACGTCGCACGCCGGCGTGACGCAGGCGACGAGCCCAAAGCCGCACGGCAGGATCAACGCACGAGGGCCGCACGATCTGGGATCATCTCGACGGATGCGGCGCGGCGGTAAGCTCGTTCGACGCGATAGACTCGATCGGGTGGGACGTGTCCTCGCGCTCGTGTTCGCGCTCTCCGGCTGCAATCAGCTGTACGGCCTCGACCCGACCGGGTTAAGGTTCGATGCAGCACCGATCGATGGCCCCGGATGCTCGGACGGCAAGTTCGGGGGGCCGATGGTGGTCAGCGGGTTCGAGGGCGCGGAGCCCGCGTTCGAGCCCCAGCTCCGCCACGATCTCCTCGAGGTCTGGTTCATCCGACCCGGCAACCCACCGTTCGATATCTACCGGGCGACGCGGACCGATCCGAGCCTGCCGTTCGGGACACCCGAGCTGATGCTCGGCGGCAGCGAGGACGACACCAGCCCGACGTTGACCGCCGACGGACTGCGGCTGATGTTCGTCAGCTCGCGCGTCGGCGCGAACGAGGTCTGGGAGATGACGCGTCCGACGCTCGCGGACCCGTTCGGCCCCCCGACCAGGGTGCTCGGTCTGGCCGATCGGTTCGGCTCGTTCGATGTCTCGTTCGACGGCAACACGCTCTACTACACGCAGGGTGACGGCGAGCTCTACGAGACGACGCGCGACGGCGCCGGTTTCAGTGCGCCGCGGCTGATCGGGACCAAGGTCACGTTCATCTCGATGTCGCCCGACGCGCTCGAGGTGTTCTCCAACTCGACCGAGTCCAGGCACCTCGAGCAGCGCGTGCGCGCGTCGACCGCCGACATGTTCACGAGCCCGCCGATCCTGATCCTCGACGAGGGGGATGATCCCGACCTCGCGCCCGACGGGCGCACGCTGATCATGGCGACCAACAACACGCTCGTGATCGAGCAACGCGACTGCCCGAAGTGATCATGCACGGACCGATCTATCAGTACCTCTCGCAAGATCACGCGCGACTCGGCGGGCTGTTGCAGCGCGCGATGGCGGATCCGACGGTCGTCGATCTGACGGCCTACGCACCGTTTCGCGCCGGGCTGTTGCGGCATATCGCGATGGAGGAGAAGGTCCTGTTCGCGGACGCGCGCGCACGCCGCGGTGGTGAGCCACTGCCGGTCACGAAGCAGCTCCACGCCGACCACGCCGCGCTCGCATCGCTCCTCGTGCCGAGCCCCACGCACGCGCTGCTCGTCACCATCCGCGACATCCTCGCGGAGCACGATCCGCTCGAGGAGGATCCGGACGGCCTCTACGAGCTGTGCGAACGGCTCGCCGGCACCGAGATCGAGGCGGTCGCCGCGCGCATGCACGCGATCCCCGAGGTCCGTGCGTCGCAGCATGTCGACGAGGTCCGCGTGCACGAGCACATCGCGCGGATGCTAGCCGCGCGGCGTGCTATCCGAGGATGACCATGATGCCGATGCCCGCTGCGAAGCTCAGGGCGAAGCTCAGGGCGATGACGCCGTAGTGCTGCTTGTCCGTCGCATCGGGAGGTGCGGGAAGGACGACCGCGTCGATCGCGGCATCGATCTCGGCGTTGTGGATCGCGTCATCGATCGCGGCATCGATCGCCGCGTCGAGCGCGGCGTCGATCGACGGGTTCGTGTCCTCGTCGAGGAGCCCCTCGAGCGTGACGGCCGGGATCCGAGCGGTGATGCGCTCCTCGTCGGCGTCGGTGAGGTCGAGGAGCTCCAAGAGCTCTTCGCGCCGGATCTGGGTCGTAATCTCGCGCTCCTGCATCGTCGCCCACCTCTGCATCCGGCGTGCTCGGGTACGTCCGTGCAACCTCGCGGGATACATCGGGTGAACGGAAGTGGGAGACCACGCGGGAGCGAGCGTCGGCGCGACACGGCCACGAGCAGCGAGACCGGGACGCACGTCGTTAGCGCGTCGACCGAGCCGGTGCGTAGAATCTGCCATGCGCTTCGCGACCTTCGTCGTTGGCCTGTTCGTGCTCGTCCTCACCAACGCCGAGGCCTCGGCGTGCGATCGGGCGCCGAGCCCGTTCGAGAAGCCCTCGGTCGGCGTGGCGGTCGCGGATGTCGTGGTGACCGGCGAGGTGACACTCGTGCACGACGGCGTGGCGACGGTGAAGATCGCGACCGCGATCAAGGGAGCAGGGAAGGGGACCTCGGCAGGTGACGACGTGCAGGTTCGTGGCGCCACGCTCGCGTCGGCGATGGATCGCTGCGGCGGGGTTCCGATCGAGGTCGGCAAGCGGTACGTGTTTCTGCTGTGGGCACCGGTCGGGCAGCTCGGCGCGTATCACGTGGTCGACGCGCACGGCGGCGTGGCGGACGCGACGACCGCGAACGAACAGCAGTTTCGCGACGCGCTCGCGAAGCAGCACCCGCACTCGCCGTGGCAGGCGAAGGGCGATGCCGCGACGATGCTCGTCCTCGACCCGAGCCCGGCGAACAGCGACGATGTCGATGTCGTCGTCGTGCTGCGTAACATCGGGACGAAGCCGAAGCCGTATCGGTTCGCCGCGTGGCCCCGTCAGACCCAGACGAAGTGCGTGCTGTCGGTCGTGAACACCGCGACGAACAAGCGTGTCGTCGCGAAGCCGGTCCCGATCGCGCAGAAGGACATCTCGGCCTACTTCTCGAAGCACGATCGGAAGTGGGAGTCGAAGATCGCCGTCGGCGATGCGCAGCTGCTCCGGCTACAACGCATCACGACCGCGAAGCAGGGCTGGGGCTACAAGGAGGAGCTCGGCTTCGTGTACTACCCGGTCGAGACACCGGGTGCGCACGCGGTGACCGCCGAGTGCGCGAACGTGTTCGGGGTCGGGACGCGCGCGGTGACGGCGGCGGTGACGCTCACGCTGTAGCGTCGAGCGAGTCGGCGAGCGCGGACACGAGGCTGTCGATCTCGGCCTTCTCGGTGATGAACGGCGGGGCGAGCTGGATCGTGTCGGCGCCGTAGCGAACGTAGAAGCCCTTGTCGAGGCACTTCATCGCGACCTCGAACGGCCGCTTCGCAGGCTCGCCCGGCACCGGGTCCAGCGTGAGGCCGGCGGCGAGGCCGAAGTTGCGGATGTCGACGACGTGCTTGCGACCTTTGAGCCCGTGCACCGCATTCTCGAAGTACGGCGCGAGCTCCGCGACGCGCTCGATCACGCGCTCTTGCTGCAGGAGGTCGAGCGCCGCGATGCCGGCCGCGCACGCGACCGGGTGCGCCGAGTACGTGTAGCCGTGCGGGAACTCGAGCATGTAGTCGGGGCCGCCCGCGGCCATGAACGTCTCGTAGATCTCCTTCTTCACGACGACGCCGCCGAGCGGCTGCACGCCGTTCGTGACCTGCTTCGCGAAGTTGAGGATATCGGGCGTGACGCCGAACGCCGCTGCGCCCGTCGGTGCTCCGCAGCGGCCGAATCCCGTGATGACCTCGTCGAAGATGAGCAGGATGTTGTTGGCCGTGCAGATCTCGCGCAGACGCTGGAGGTAGCCGACCGGCGGAATCACGACGCCCGCCGAGCCCGCGAACGGTTCGACGATGACGGCCGCGATGTTCGACGCATCGTGGAGCGTGACGAGGCGCAGCAGCTCGTCGGCGAGGTGCGCGCCGTCCTTCGGCTGGCCGCGCGTGAATGCGGCGGCCTTGTTGTAGAGCGCGACCTGCGTGTGCGGTAGGTGGTCGGCCTCGACGCCCTGGCCGAACAGCTTGCGGTTTCCGCCGATGCCACCGACCGAGATGCCACCGAAGTTGACGCCGTGATAGCCGCGCTCGCGGCCGATCAGGCGCGTCTTCGTGCCCTGGCCTTTCGCGCGCCAGTACGCACGCGCCATCTTGAGCGACGTGTCGGCCGACTCCGAGCCGGAGCCCGTGAAGAACACGTAGTCGAGGCCGGCGGGCGCGAGCTCCTTGATCTTGTTCGCGAGCGCGAACGACTGCGGGTGGCCGTACTGGAACGCGGGCGCGTAGTCGAGCGTCGCGACCTGCTTCTGCACCGCCTCGACGATCTCGCGGCGGTTGTGCCCGAGACCGCAGCACCAAAGACCCGAGAGCCCGTCGAAGATCTTCTTGCCGTTCGCGTCGGTGTAATAGGCGCCATCGGCGCCGACGATCATGCGCGGGTTCGCTTTGAACTGTCGGTTGCCCGTGAAAGGCATCCAGTGCGCGTCGAGCCAGGCGGCGTCGGTCCGGAACTGCATCGGGTCGGGTTTGTTCATCGTCGGGTCTCCGACGAGAACCTATCAGATCGCGGTCGCGGCGGACCGTGCGAGAGCTGCGTTCGAGGCCGCCGTCGTCGCGAGCGCGCGGGCCTCGTAGGCCTTCAAGTCGATTCGCCGCGTTCGCCACCAGTAGTCGAAGGTGAACCCTGGCCACAGGAGCACCTCGCCATCCGGAGCCATGTACCAGCTGCTACAGCCAGAGGTCCAAACCGTCTTCGCCAGCTTCCGGCTCATCTCCGCCCGAAACGCTTCCTCGACATCCGGCCGGACGTCGATCGATGCGAGCGCGTTGCGATGCATCGCGCGGATCGCGCTCACGATGTAGTGCACCTGGGACTCGATCATGAAGATCATCGAGTTGTGGCCGAGCCCGGTGTTCGGCCCCATGAGCAGGAACAAGTTGGGGAAGCCCGCGACGTTGATCCCGAGGTAGTTCCGCACCGACGTCTGCCAGGTCTCGTTCAGGTCCGCGCCGCGCCGCCCGATGATCCGCATCGACGACAGGTAATCGACGACGCGAAAGCCGGTCCCGAAGATGATCGCGTCCGCCTCGCGCAGCTTCCCGTCGCGCGTGCGAATGCCGTGCTCTTCGATGCGCTCGATCGGGTCGGTGACGAGCTCGACGTTGTGCCGTGCGAGCGCCGGATAGTAGTCGTTCGAGAGCAACACGCGCTTGCAGCCCATGCGATACGCGGGCGTCAGCTTCGCGCGCAGCTCTCGATCCGGAACCGAGCGCTCGAGGTGCCTCAGCACGACGCGCTCGAGCATCTTGTTCAGCTTCGTCGCGAACGCGAATCCGAGCACGCGGCTCTCGAACAGCCAGTACAGCCCCGTTCGCCGCAACCAGTTCGCGCCCGGCACGTGCTCGAACGCCCATTGCTCCGCCTTCGACATCGGACGATCTGACTTCGGCACGATCCACGGCGGCGTGCGCTGATACACGTCGAGCTGGTTCACGGTCGGCGCGATCTCGGGAACGAACTGGATCGCGCTCGCGCCGGTCCCGATCACGGCGACGCGCTTTCCGGCGAGGTCATACGCGTGGTCCCACCGCGCGGAGTGGAACGTCTTGCCCTGGAACGACGCCAACCCGGGGAGATCCGGAATCTGCGGCAGGTGCAGCGCGCCGTTGCCGAGGATCAACGCCCGCGCGCGAAACATCCGATCGTCGTCGGTGAACACGAACCACGTGCCGCTCGGCTCGTCGTACTCCGCCTTCGACACGCGTGCGCCGAACTTGATATGCGGGACGAGGCCGTACTTCGTCGCGCAGTGCTCGAGATACGCCAGGATCTCCGGCTGCCCGCCGTACGCGCGTGACCACTTCGCGTTCGGCTCGAACGAATACGAGTACAGGTGCGAGGGGATATCGCACGCGGCTCCCGGATACGTGTTGTCCCGCCACGTCCCGCCGACTCCGTTCGCCTTCTCGAGGATGACGAAGTTCTCGATCCCTGCCTCGCGCAGCTGGATCCCCGCGCACAGTCCCGAGAAGCCGGCTCCGACGATGACAGCAGCGAGCTCTTGCGTCATGACGCACAAGCTAGCTCGCTATTAAACAACGGTCAATAGTAAGCGGATTCCTGTTCGTGCAGTGACAGTTACCTGCGCATGGTCCTGCGACAATTTCGGCTATCGACGCAGCGTGCAGTCCTACGCGGACAGCTGGTCGTAGGCGGCGTCGACTTCGTCGAGCTCCCACAGGCGGCGCTCGATCTCGCGGCCGAGGTCGGGGTCGATCATCGGACAGGCCACGCGCTGGGCGACGAGGCGAACGAGCTCGTCGATCGCCTCGAGCTCGTCGGCGAGGCGCTCGACGCGGCGGAGGCACTCCTCGCGATGTTGCATGCGGCGGGCGACGATGTCGCGGCGGCGCTTGGAGCGATCGAGCGCGAACATGTTCTGCGGGAGGTCGTGGCTGCCGGCGAGGCGGAGGGCTTCGAGGCAGCGCTGGTGGGAGATGGCGAGCCGGACGAAGTGATCGAGGAGGTCTTGGAGCTCGAAGCGGGCGGCTTCGCGGGGATCGGTGCGCTCGACCTGCTCGACGAGCTCGCGCAGCTCGATGTACTGCTGCTGGCGGACAGGACCGGTCGGGCGGAGCTGGCGGAGGCGGATGGACTCGCGGCGGCAGCGCTCGCGGATCTCGGCCTGGCGGTCGAGGTGACGGCGCACACAGCGATAGCGCGTCGACGAGACACCGAGGCCGACGACCGCGAGCATCGCGACGAACGCGCCGAACAACCCGGCGTAGCCAAGGCCGACGCACGCGGCGAAGACGGAGAACGCGACGCAGATGGGACTGCCGACCGCGCCACGCATGTACGCGAGGCTCGTGTGACGAACCGTGAGCGCGGGGGGCGGGGCGGCGACGAGGCCGGTCTGCGAGGCGAGGGGCTGCATGAGGTCGGGTCGTGCGACCTGCGTGCCATCGGTGGGGCATTTCGCGCCGGTGCACTGTTTCTCGGACGGTGGTCGCCGACGCCACACCGTGGCGAACGAGGCGCACGTCGGCGAACATTGGGAGCCGTGGCGAGCGCGTCGAGCGAGGAGCCGATCCTGCGATGGACACCCGAAGAAGTGTGGGTGATGGCTGGGCTCGCCCAGCGACTGTTGGTCGCGACGATCGATGGCGTGGAGCACGCGTCGACGGAGGGCGGGGTGTTTCACGCGGAGGTGCACGCGGGGGCGGAGTCGATCGAGGTCGCGCTCGCGTTCGATGCGGATGCGGCGAGGTTGGCGCTCGGTGCGCGCGATCCGGCGGGGCAGCGATGGCGTGATGGCTGGCTGCTCGAGATCGCGCGCGGCGACGAGCGGTGGATCCTCGAGCCGGGTGGATCGACGGAGATCGGCGATGCGCGCCGAGGCCCCATCGTCGCGCATCTACGCGTGCGTCGCCGAGCGCTGATCGCGGCGCGCGCGGAAGACCACGTGCCGCTCGTCGACGTCGCGTTCCACCGGTACACCCGGCAGTCGACGATCGCGACCGAGAGAACGTTCGCGGATGGCGTCGTGCCGTGGATGACACCGACGGCGGAAGAACCGGCGCCGTGGTGGGAGATCGATCTCGGCCAACCGCGATGCATCACGTGGATGCGGATCGATCTCGCGCCGTTACCGAGTGGGACGCGGATCACGTGTCACGCGTTCGGGCATCCCACCCCGACGGGCACGACACCGGCCGGCAGCGTGGTCTCGGAGATCACCGGTGATGCACTGCACGTCGTCGACGGCCAGGCGTGGTTCACCGTCGTCGACGCGGTCGTCGCGCGGTACGTCCGCGTCCAAGCACACGCAGCCGACGGCGCCACCGTCACACTCGAGATCGTTGCCGCGGAGATCCAAGCCGCCGAGCTCTACGCCGAAACGCTGGCGCAAACGCTGCGCCGCGCGTTCGTGCTGCATGCTGATCGCACGCTGTGCCTCATCCGCTCGGTCGACGGCTACGATCCGAGCATTCGCTACGGCGACATGTGGGAGCGAGCGAAGGCGCTCTCGCGTGGCTTGGCCGCTCGTCTCGAGCCCTGCGAGGAGCGGATCGTCGTCGGCGTGATGACGCGCAACCGGCCGGAATGGATCGCGACCGACCTGGCGATCGTCGAGCGCGGTTATGTCTCGGTCGCGCTCGCACCCGACGACTCCGACGATCGCCTCGCGCAGATCTTCGCACTCGCGAAGCCGACGTGTGTCGTGGTCGAGGCGCCCGATGCCGCGCGCGTCGCGCGACTCGCGACCACCGCGAAGCTCGTCGTCGTCCTCGACGGTCCCGCAGCCGGCGACAACCAGGTCGCGTTCGACGCGCTCGTTGCCGACGAGGAACCGCCGCCGCGGGCGCCGCGCGCGGAAGACGATCTCTACGCCGTGCTGTTCACGAGCGGGTCCACCGGCATGCCGAAGGGCGCGATGCGCACGTACCGCACGTTCAACGCGATGATCGCGAGCTACGCGATCGGTCACTCGCCGCGACACCTGTCTTTCCAACCCCTCTCGCACCTGAGCGAGCGCATGTACCTCCCGGCGATCCTCGTCAACGGCGGCACCATCGCGTTCTCGCAAGGCGGCGCGCACTTGATCGACGAGCTGCGCGCGTTGGGCCCCACCACCGTCGGCTCGGTGCCGCGCCTGTGGGAGGTCCTCTACGCCGGCTACGCGCGCCGCGTGCGCGCCGACCCGGACGACGAACCACGCATCCTCGCCGAGACGCGTGCACAGCTCGGCGATCGCTTGCTCGCGGTGTCCGTCGGCAGCGCGCCGTGCAGCGCCGAGGTCCTCGCGTTCCTGCGTCGCTGCTTTGCCGACGTCTGGGTCACCGAGGGCTACGGCACCACGGAGCTCGGCACGATCGCCGTCGACGGCGTGATCGCGAAGGACGTCGCGGTGAAGCTGGTCCCGCTCGCGGACGGCGCGGCGACCGACGGCGGCGACCGCGGCGAGATCTGGGTCAAGTCTCCGCACGTGATCGCGGGCTACCTCGGCGAAGCCACGACCACCGTCGACGCCGAGGGGTTCGTCGCCACCGGTGACCTCGGCGAGCGCGACGCGAGCGGCCGCGTGCGGATCATCGGCCGCGTGCGCAACACCATCAAGCTCGCGCAAGGCGAGTTCGTCTCGGTCGATCGCGTCGAAGCGATCCTCGCGAGCTCGCCGGTCGTCGATCGCATCTTCGTGCACGCCGGCTACGGCTCCTCCCACCTCGCGGCCGTCGTCGTCCCGCGTGCCGATGTCGCGCGCGAGGTCGATATCGCCGCCGCGCTCCGCGCGCACGCAGGAGCCGCGGGGCTCGCCCCGTACGAGGTGCCGGCGGAGGTGCTACTCGAGTGCGAGCCGTTCTCCGTCGAGAACGGGCTGCTGACGGCGAGCGGCAAGCTCGCGCGCGGCGCACTGGTCGCGAAGTACGGCGCGCGCCTGGGCCCCGCGACGCGTCCGACGATCGCGGACCTGTCGCGCGCCGACGACAGCCTCGCCGAGCGCATCGCGCGGATCGCGAGCCAGGTCGCGAAGCGCGCGATCTCGATCGACGAACCGCTCGGTGCAGGCATCGGTGTCGACTCGCTCGCCGCCGCCGAGATCCTGGCCGCGATCTCGGAGGAGCTCGAGCGGGACGTGCCCCTGGCGTGGTGGTTCGAAGCGCGGACGATCGGCGACCTCGCGGCACGCCTCGTCGCGGCGCCGGCGGCGACCGACGTGGCGGCGAACCGCGAGCTCGCCCGCGCCGACCTCGCGCTCGCGACCCCGACCCCGATCTCGACCTCACCGCCGCCAGTCCGGCGCGTCTTGCTCACCGGCGCGACCGGCTTCCTCGGGGCGTTCCTCGTCGAGGCGCTGCACGCGCACGGGATCGCGGTCACGTGCTTGGTTCGCGCGCGCGACGACGCCGAGGCGCAGCGCCGACTCGACGCGGTGCTGGCGGAGCGCGAGATCGATGCGCCCGCCACGGCGATCGCCGGTGACCTCGCGGCACTCGCGATCGACATCGACGTCGATGCCATCGTCCACGCGGGCGCGACCGTCAGTTGGCTCGCGTCGTACGAAGCCCTGCGGGCGCCGAACGTGCTCGGCACGCTCGCGCTCCTCGAGCTCGCCGCGCGCCGCGGCGTGCCGTTTCATCACGTGTCGACGATCAGCACCGCACCGGCGGATGGCGACGAGACCTCACTGCTGGCGTTCGAGACGGCGCTCGTGTCGACACCGTACGCACTCTCGAAGTGGATCGCCGAGGCACACGTGCGGCGGGCAGGGGAGGCCGGCTTGCCGGTCGCGGTCTATCGGCCCGCGATGATCGCGGCGGATACCCGGCGCGGCATCGGGAATGCGGATGACTATCTGAACCGCTACCTCGTCGGCTGCGCCGAGCTCGGCCTGTACATCGATCGGGAGGACGCGGTGATCGACATGACGCCCGTCGACTTCGTCGCGCGGGCGATCGCGACCTGCGTCGCGCGCGGGCGGACGGGCGAGACGCTGCACCTCGCGAACGTGGAGCAGTCGATGACGTACGCGGCGCTCGGCCGAGCGCTCGTCGCGGCGGGGCTGTGCGCGGCGCCGGCGACGTATGAAGCGTTTCGCGCGGCGCTGCTCGCGAATCGGACGTCACGGCTGCATCCGCTCGCCGCGTTCTTCCCGGCCCGGTTCTCGCTCGGCATGGGGCCGTGGCCGTGCGCGCGCAGCGTGGAGACCCTCGCGGCGCAGGGCATCCAGCGGCCGCGCATCGACGACGCGCTGATCGCGCGATACGTCGCGCGGCTACGGAAGCAAGAACGGCTGTAGCTTCGCGCGCAGCGCGTCGGGCGCGGCATCGACGGCGCCCGCGAGCTGCTTCAGCACGTACGCCGCACGGACGACGCGCACGAGGTACTTGCCGTCGACGGGCGCGAGCGTGCCTCGCACCGCGACACCGAGGTAGCGGCCGTCTTCGTCGAACGCGCCGCCGCCGCTCATGCCGGCCGACGCGCGCGCGGCGATGATCATCTCGACCGCCGGGTCGTACGGGATCGCGGCCTCGTCGGCGTCCGCGCGCGACAGCATGTCCTTCGCGCGCGCGTCGTCGAGGATCTCGCCGATGCTCGCCACCAGCTCGCCACCGAACGCGTGGTCGGGTAGGTCGCGCGGGAAGCCCATCACGAGTGCCTGGGTGGTCGGCTTCGCCTCGGCCCACGGCGCTCGCGAGCCCGCGAGCTCGCGCGGGTCGTGGAGGGGGAGCTTCTGGTCGCTCACGGTCGGACTCGGCAGCGCACCGATGTGACCGACCACTTCGATCGGCGCGCCGCTCACGGTGCCGACGACGAAGTCGTGCTCCGGGTGGATGTTCGTCAGGTTCCCCTTCGCGTCGAACGCCGACTTCGGCGGGGCCGGCGAATACAACCGGTAGATGAAGAACAGCTGAGTCTCGCGACCGCTCCTCACCGTGCGGCCGGTGAGCTGTGCGGGCGCGCGTGCCTGAAACGCCGATGGCTCGCTCTGTTCCGGCTCGCGCAGACCATCCCCCGCGCCCGCACAGTGCTGACACGTGACGAACAAGCCCGCGCCGCGCGCCGGCCTCGTCGACACGAGCGTGCCGCTGAACGCGAGGCCCGTCGAGATCATGCGACCGTAGGCGGCGTCGACACGCGCGCGACACGGATGCGCGGCATCGCCGACGATCTTCGAGACCAAGACGAGATCGAGGTTCTCGCACTTCGCGGGCGCGGGCACGGTTGTGTGTGCCGCCGGCTGTTCCGTCGGGCTCGGCGCCGCCTGCTTCTCCGAGGCTCGGCATCCGAACAGGGCGACGACGACGACGAACGCTCGCATGGCCGGCACGATACTACTCGCCGAGCGCCATCACATCCGCGATCCGCGCACGTCCGCGCACGGCGCGGATCACGAGCGACAGCAGCGCGCGCGCTTCGGCATCGAGGTCGTGCGTGCTGACGGCCACCGCCGTCGCGAGCACCTGCCACCACTTGCGGAAGTAGCGCGGGCCTTGCTCGGCGTAGAGCGCGGCGACCGCACGCGCGCGGTGGACGGCGAGCGTGCGGTTCTGCGCGCGGAGCGCCGCTGCGACGGCGAGCTCGGCGCAGTCCATCTGATCGTCGACGCTCGCG
>Ga0316605_10001883_pt1 | contig 11990 bp, 6 predicted proteins | sample OWC_soil_day20_n_FD_207666 | JGI IMG/M metagenome (GOLD analysis project Ga0316605, IMG submission 207666) | Wetland soil microbial communities from Old Woman Creek delta, Ohio, United States - OWC_soil_day20_noCT | ecosystem: Environmental > Terrestrial > Soil > Wetlands | place: USA: Ohio... | reverse complement strand
GGGTCCCCCTTCCGCTGCGGCACGGGGACGGGAACGATCTCTTCGGCAAACTTTCCGGACTCGATCGCCGCCACGGCCCGGCGGTGGCTTTCGAGGGAGAAACGGTCCTGCTCTTCCCGGGAAATGGTCCGGGTGAGTTCGTAAATGTTTTCGGCAGTCTCGCCCATGGAGTCATGGCCGTACTTTTCCTTCATTTTTGGGTTGGGGAACCGCCAGCCGATCGTTGTATCCCAGACCGTTACGTTGCCGAAGGCGAATTCCGGGACCGTCTTGGGCATGGCATAGGGGGCCCGGGTCATGCTTTCCACGCCGCCGCCGATATAGACATCGCCTTCGCCGGCCTTGATGGCCCGGGCCGCGGCGTTGATCGCCGTCAACCCGGAAGCGCAAAGGCGGTTGAAGGTCACGGAGGCGACGGAAACGGGGAAGCCGGCCAGGAGGGTAGCCATGCGGGCCACGTTCCGATTATCCTCGCCGCCCTGGTTGGCGCAACCCATATAGACTTCCTCCACCAGCAACGGATCAACTTTGGCCCGCTTGACGACTTCGGCCAGCACCAAAGCGGCGAGGTCATCCGGGCGGACGGTTTTCAAAACGCCGCCGTGGCGGCCGATGGGGGTGCGGACAGATTCAACGATTATAGCTTCAGGCATGGGATTTCCTCCTTGGTTCTTTGGGGAGAGACAGGCTTATTCCTGGAAGATTTGATTATATTCCAAACCATAAGAGGGGGCAAGCTTTGGGGAGATGAGGGGGAAGGGGAAAAGGGAAAAGATGTCCGCTCAAGAAAGGATTCTGGCCATCTGTCCGGCGTAAACCACGACGTATCGGAGCATGAATCCTCAACTCCGGGACTCGCGCAGCGATTCCTCGACCATGTTTATGAAAACCGAATCGGCTTCGGCGACAAGAATGCGGGTCTTCCGGTTCATTTTATTCCTTTACTCACCACAGAGAGCACAGAGACCACAGAGCATAGTAATCAATAGACAAATTCAAAAATCGTTCACCCAGGGCATATTTTTTTATTTGCCGTTTGCTAAATATTTTTCTCTGTGACCTCTGTGCCCTCTGTGGTGAGTTCTTTATTTCCGTAAAATACGTTTATCCCCCACCCGCATCGTCAATTTCTTCCCGTCGAAATATTCCAGGAGGGGGATGGCGAACTTCCGGGAGACCTGGGAGATCTCCTTGAACTGCACGGGGGTCAATTCCTTGTTCTGCTGCAGAAAGGCTACGGTTCTTTGCTCCAGGTCTTCCAGGGCGGCGCGGGAGAAATAAAGGTCCTCCTTGACTTTGATCAGGGCACCCTCCTTGGTCAGCAGCTGGAGCACCGGCTTCAGCTCGTTTTCAGAGACCTGAAGCTCTGCCGCCACCTCCTTCACGGTGGGAGGCTGAAGGCCGCCCCGGCGGTAAAGCGCGGTCATCTTCCGGTGAAGTTCTCTTTCTTCCTCCTTCAGGGAAATCTTGTGGGAGGCGAGGCGGAGGGTCTCCTTTTCCGCCACTATTTTTTTCTCCGAAATCAGCGCGGAGAGAAGATAGTTGAAGAGGCGAAGGTCGACCTGCGGCGGCAGCTTGCTCTTCAGCTCCTCTTTCACGGCCCCCGGCTGCAGAGGGTTTTGACGATGAAATTCTTCGAGAAATTCCGCGACGAACCGTTTCAGATCCGCGGCCACGCCGGAGTGGATATACCTCTGCCGTTCGGGGTCGTAAAGAAGGATCCGGCCGCCGGAGGTCAGGCTGCCGACCACGGGTTTGAGTTTCGACGGGGAGAGATTGGAGCGCATGAGCATCTCCGCGAAGGAGAGCCCGGCAGGTCCGGCCTTGTAAAGCCGCAGAGCCAACTTTTCCTCTGAGGAGCCCCGTTCGAGGATCGTGAGCTCTTCCCGGGTTTCGGAGGCCAGGCGCTTGCGCCGGGGGGGGAAAGCGTCCAAAATTTCCCCGCCCCCGATCGTGAAGACGGGGGAGTAGCTGCGCAGCACGAACCGGTCTCCGGGAAGGGCGACGATGGGTGCCTCGACGCGGATCTGCAGGTAGGCTTCTTCTCCCCCCTGAACCTCTTCCCGGTCAAGGAGAATTACCCGCCCCAGGGCTTCCACTGTGCCTACGTGAAGGCGGAGCCGGGCGCGGTTTTTCAAAGGCTTCGGGACGCCGGGGAGGAGCTGAAAGACGCCGTCCACCAGGGTGGTAGGTTTCAAACTATGGAAATGGGCCAGGACGTCTCCCCGGTCGATCACCGCCTTTTCCAAGCCCTGCAGATTGATCCCTGTGCGCAGGCCGGCCGTGGCCGACTCCACGGGCCTGCCATGGGCCTGGATCCCGCGCACCTTCGCCTCGAGGCCCTTGGGGAGAACTTCCAGGGTGTCGCCGACGGAAACTTTTCCGGAGATGATCGTGCCCGTCACCACGGTGCCGAAGCCCTTCATGGTGAAGACGCGGTCGATCGGCAGACGCAGGAGCCCTTCCGGAGAACGTTCTTCCACCTCCCGGGCGAGCCGGTCGATTTCACCCAGCAGACTGGGAATGCCTTCTCCGGTCAGCGAGGAAACAGGAAGAATCTCCGCCCCCTCGAGGAAGGTCCCCTTGACGAATTCGCCGATTTCCTCCTTGACCAGGTCCAGCCAGTCCCTTTCGACCAGGTCGATCTTAGTCAGGGCGACCAGCCCCTTTTTCACGCGCAGGAGCCGGCAGATGTCCAGATGCTCCCGGGTCTGGGGCATAATGCCCTCGTCGGCGGCGATTACCAGGGCCACAAGGTCGATTCCTGTTGCGCCCGCGACCATGTGGCGGACGAACTTTTCGTGGCCGGGGACATCGACGATGCTGATCTCCTGTCCGCCGGGGAGAGTCAGGGAAGTGAAGCCGAGCTCGATGGTGATCCCCCGCTCTTTCTCTTCTTTGAGGCGGTCGCAGTCGACCCCGGTGAGGGCCTTGATCAGGGTTGTCTTCCCATGATCGATATGTCCGGCCGTTCCTAAAACGACTCGTTTCATAAAGACCTTCTCACCACCGAGAGCACCCAGAGATCATAGAGATAGGAATATCAAAAGGTCAAAAAGAAACAGAAAATAATATTGATGATTTTGACGTTTTGATTCTTACGCAAATCGTGTATTTCCTCTGTGTTCTCCGTGCCCTCCGTGGTGAGCGCCGTTAAGGCTTCTTTTCAAGGTTTTTCAGGACGTCTTCGAGTTTCCCCAGTTCTTCGCCGTAGCCCGCCCAATTTCCCTGCCTCAGCAATTCCTGGGCCTTGCGGTAATGGGCCAGGGCTTCGGCGGCCATCTGCTGCTCCGTTTTGCCCCGCGTCGGGACCTGGAGGGCGGCCGTTTTCGGGCCTTCCTTTTCTTTGATCAGCTCGCCGCCAAACACCCGCTGGAGGGAAAGCTCTAGGGTCTCTTCCATGGCCAGGGAGTTGCCGAAGGCCACGATCACCCTTTTCAACTCCGGGAGCTGCCCTTTTTCCGCCGCTAAGTAAAGGGGCTGGACATAAAGAATCGACTTTTCGATAGGAATGGCCAGGAGGTTTCCCCGGATGGCCTGCGAACCCCTCTGGTTCCAGAGGGAAAGCTGCTTGGATATTTCCGCTTCCTGATCGATGCGGGCATCGATCTGACGGGGCCCGTAGACCAGCTTTTGTTTGGGGAAGCGGTAGACCACGACCTTGCCGTAATGGGGCGCATCGCAACGGGCGGCCAGCCAGGCGGCCATATTGTCTTTCCGGCTCGGAGTAAAAGGCAGAAGCAGGACAAACTCCTCTTTCTTTTCATCGGGGAGCTTCATGACGGTGTAGTACGGCTCCATTTCCCGGTCCCCGCCCGTGCCGGATTTTCTCGGAATCGACCACAGGTCCTCTTTGTTGTAGAAAACCTGCGGATCTTCCATGTGGTAGGTGGCATACATTTTGGCCTGGATAGAAAGAAATCCCGGCGGATACCGGATGTGACTGAGCAAACCGGGAGGCATCTGCTCTAGGGCCTTAAAGGTCCCCGGAAAAATTTTGGCGAAGGTTTGAATGATCGGATCCGTGGGATCGCTGATGTACAGCTCCACGGTGCCGTCGTAGGCATCGACGACAGCCTTGACCGAATTGCGAATGTAGTTCCCCATGTTCCGGAAAGGCTCGGAGTAGGGAAACCGGTCGGTGGTGGTGTACCCGTCGAGAAACCAGAGCAGACGGCCCTCCGGGGATATGACCAAATAGGGGTCGCTGTCCAAACGTATAAAGGGCACAATCCGCGAAACCCGCTCGCTGATTTTCCGGTAGTACATGACCCGGCTGCCGGGGGTTATGTCGTCCGACAAGAGAAGCGTCAGGGATCCGAAGCGGAGGGCGTAAACCACTTTGCGAAGGAAGGAGAGAGGGACTCCGCCTTTCCCCTCATATTGAGTATAAACATTTTTTTCTCCGACCGGATAGTTGAATTCGGGCCGTTTGGTGCGGACGAAGGTATAATCGTTGGAGATCTCCCCGAAATAGATCTCCGGACGGGTGATTTTTATATCGACGGTGGAGACGGGGGGGATATCCTTGATGAAGAACTCCGGCAGACCCTCCCGGGTGATGCGGTTCACCGGCCCGAGAACGGCTCCGTAGCCGTGGGTATAATTCAGATGCTCGTTGACCCAGGTCCGCGCGGGGAGGGCGGGGTAGGAGAGCTCCCGGGGCGAAAGCATGACCTGCCGGAATTCCCCGTTTACGAGGTAGCGGTCGTTGTCCACATCCACGAATTTGTAGTACGTGCGGATTTCCTGGAGCTGGCCGTAGGTGGTCAAAAGGGGCGCGTGGTCCCAGAGACGGATGTTCTTGATGGTCAGGTCGTTTCGCCGCAGATCGGCCTGGGTGAGGGTCTCCTCCGCCGGGAATTCCCGGTCTTCCACGTCTTTCAGCCCGTAGGCGATGCGGGTATACTTGATGTTGCGTTCGAGAAAGGGCTTTTCCAGGACGATTTCATTGGGCACGACCTGAAATTTCTGGACCAGCGAGGGATAAATGCCGGTTCCCACCACGGAGACGATCAAAAACGCGGCAAACGCCACCGCCGGGATCCGCCAGTCGCGCCGGAAAATGAGCAGGAGAAAGGAAAGACCGCAGAGGCCCGTCACGACGATCAGAACCTTTAGAACCCAGAGCTGGGTGGTCACCTCGGTATAGCCGGGCCCGAAGACGACCCCCCGCTTGGCGAAGAGAATTTCATTGAGCTCCAGCCAGGCCCCCCCGGCTCCGACAAAGAAAAGAAAGGCGATCAGGATGGCCAAATGGGCCCGCGCCGCCGGGGCCACCTTAAGATCCTTAGGAGGGATGAACTGAAAGGAGCGGCGGAGGAAATAAAGAAGGCCCGAGCCCACGGCGGAGACGGCAAGAAGGGTCATTGCCCAGCGGTACAGGGTTTTTAAAAAGGGGATTTGAAAAACATAGAATCCGATATCGCGGGAGAACAGGGGATCGGAAATCTGGAAAGGGGTGGCGTTAAAAAATTGAAGGAAATCTTCCCAATGAGCCGATCCGCGCAAGGCGGCAAAGAGGCTGAAGAGAACGGAGCCGAGGAGGATGAGCCGGCTTAAGGATTTACGGCCGAGTTCCCAAGGGGGGATTTGGAGCAGCTGGTCCTGGTCCACCCAGAAGCCACGCGAGGAAAGGCGATTAGCCAGGAAAAGGTTCCCGTAGAAGATCACGAAGAAAACGATTCCGAAAAGCGCCGCCACTTTCATCTGGGTCAGAAAGGTCACCAGAAAGACCTTCTCGTATCCCACTTCCTGAAACCACCACCAGTCCGTGAGCACCTCGATGCCCCGCCAGAAGAGGGAAAGCAGGGCGATCGCCGCGAAAAAGAGCAAGATCCCCATGGCGCTACGAAGGGGGGGGAGCGGGGTTCCGGGATTTCCTCTCGGGCTCATGTACTTTGTCTCCTGAATGAAGGTTGGATTTTGGACCGGTCATTCGCAAAAGATAAAGAAGTATACCAGAAGCCCCCCTCATCCACAATTGCCTTTTGGCCCTTGACAGGAACTCGCGGCTTTTGTAACTTTTATTGGACGCCGATAAACTGAACAATCTGACAAAAACTTTGGGCGCTTAAGGCCCTCAAGGCATTTTGGGCACTCTTTATGCTTCTTGCTATCGACGGGTACAATTTTATCAAGCAATCCCCGGGGCTGCGCCGGTTGGAACAGGTCGAACTCCAGAAGGCCCGGGAAGGTCTCATCGAGGAGTTAGCCCGGTACAAGCGCCTGAAAGGGCATACGCTCCTGGTCGTCTTCGACGGGTGGCAGGCCGGAGGGGCGGCGGGGCGCCGCGAAAAGGTCCGGGGAATCGAAGTCCTTTTTTCCAGGACGGGGGAAAAGGCGGACGACGTTCTGAAAAGATTGGCCGCGGAAAAACGGGGGGGAATAACGATCGTCACGTCCGACAACGAAGTGGCCTTTCATGCGGAAAAGTGCGGTTCGCCGGTTATCTCCGCTGCGGAGTTCGGGGAGAGGATGGAGATGGCGAAATATGTGGATCTGAAAGGCGGCAGGGAGGAGGCCGAACCCCTTGGGCGGGGGGCGGATACGGTGAAAAAGGGCCCATCCCGACGCCTTCCCAAGTCCCGGCGCAAGAACCTATCGGCGAAGAAGAAATTGTAGATTTTGATGGTTTGGCGAAAAGGGTCATTCCCGCGCAAGCGGGAGCCTGGAACAGGTAGGGTGATCAAAAAAATTGAATTCACGTTTTGTTCTCCGGGTGCTCAAGTGACTCCCTCTCCCGGAACGCTGAGACGTTACCTTATTGCCGATAGCCAATGGCTATAGGCGTTTATCGCGCCCACCCTCTCTATCCCTCTCCCAGTCTTGGGAGATGAGGTTTTTCCCGACTCATAAATCTCTGTGCCCTCTGTGGTGAAGGTCTTTGTCTCCTTTTTCTCTTGACCTTTTTGCCGGAATTTCATAGACTGCCATCGTAACCTGAATTGCCTGTAATCCGTTCTTTCCTTTGACCACGACCCTTGCCTTTTGGAGAATAAGCATGCGCAGGAAGTTCCAAAAGGTGTCGATTCAAAGACTCTCCCAAGGCTACTTTCCGCCTGCGGAGAGTTTTTTTTGCTGCAGGCTTCCCACGATTGCGGACTTGCAGGATTGCGAGTTTGACAAGGGAAGGGAGGGGGATCATGACGAGGGAACAGATATACGAATTTTTCTCGCGGTTCGACGGCCCGGAGGGATGCAGCACGCGAAGCATCTGCATGCTGTCCGCGGTTCATCTCAAAGTCCGAGGCGCCAATGGCTCTATGGAGTGGGCCTGCCCGGGAGATCGCTCCAAAACGCTCTCCCGGCAAATACTGGATGAGATGAGAATTAAAGTTAAGCAACAAATTCGTTTCCTGAGCCTGCTCGACCTGTACGAAGGAAAATGTGAATGTGAGATTATCTGCAATATCCTGGAGGAGGAGGAAGGGGTAAGAATGTTCGCCGATGATTATTTGGGGGTAAGAACCGCAAATTGAACCTGCCGGCTTTTCGCTTCCCTTCTTCTTCGCCGGTTTCTCTTTTCCCCGGCAGGGGAGGAGGGGAGGGTGAACGAGCCTCGAACTTGGAGGATGTCCGTTTTCTGGAGGAAATCAAAAAGGCCCGGTTTCAGGGAAACCGGGCCTTTTTTTCCATGGGCTGGACCGGCCGATCATTCGGGGGTTTTCTTCCTGCGGACGACTTTCCGGGCGGGCCGGGGTTGGTCCGAGGAGAGCCGGCCTTGCTCGGCCCCTTCCGTTTCTTTGGCGGCGGAGATCTTTTTCGTAAACTGGCATTTCGGGTAATTGCTGCAGGCGATGAAGGGGCCGAAACGCCCTTTGCGGTGGACGAGGGGGGCTCCGCATTTATCGCAGTTTTCACCCGTCGGCTCTGCTTTGGCTTTTTCCCCTTTGGCCCCGCCGGCAGCCCCGATTCTCCGGGTTGTTTTGCATTTCGGGTAGTTTGAACAGGCGAGGAATTTTCCGAAGCGGCCGGTTTTGACGACCATGGGGGCGCCGCACTTCTCGCACACTTCGGAAGTGGCCTCTTCCTGGGCCACCTCCAGTTTGCCCTCTCCGTTCACCAGGATTTTTTTGGTGTTCTTGCATTTCGGGTAGTTTGAACAGGCGAGGAATTTTCCGAAGCGGCCGGTTTTGACGACCATGGGGGCGCCGCACTTCTCGCAGATCTCGGCAATCGACTTTTCTTCGACCACGGCGATTTCTCCCGATTCTTTCTTAAGAAATTCCTTTGTATTTTTGCACTCGGGGTAATTGGAGCAGGCCAGGAACTGCCCGTGCCGGCCTAATTTGATCACCATCGGCGCCCCGCATTTATCGCAGGTCAGCTCCGTGGGAACTCCCTTTCCTTTTATGTCCTGCATCTGGTCTTTGGCCCTGACCAGATCGGACTGGAACGGATCATAAAAATCCTGCAACGCCTGGGTCCAGGGCAGCTGCCCTTCTTCCACCTTGTCAAGCTCGTCTTCCATCTGGGCCGTAAACTGGATATCAAAAATGTCCCGGAAATTTTCAACCAGCAGCTCGTTGACCAGGCAACCGAGTTCCGTGGGAAAAAGCCGGCCCTTTTCCTTGGCGGCGTATTCCCGTTCCTGGATGTTGTCGAGGATGGCGGCGTAGGTCGACGGGCGGCCGATGCCCTTCTCTTCCAGGTCTTTGATCAAGGTCGCCTCGGTGTAACGGGGCGGAGGCTGGGTAAAGTGCTGCTCCGGCGTCAGATTCAGAAGTTTCAGAGATTCGCCGACGCTAAGCTCGGGCAGCTTGCCTTCCTGGTCCTGGGTTTCGCCGTTTTCCTCGACGGTTTCGATATAAAGGGTCATGAAGCCGGGGAAAAGAAGGATCGACCCGGTGGCGCGGAAAAGGTATTTGCCGGCTTCGATATCGACCGAAGTCTGGTCATAAACCGCCGGATTCATTTGGCAGGCCACGAACCGGTTCCAGATGAGCTCGTAAAGGGCCAGGTGGTCCGGGGTCAAAAACGGTTTTACCGTTTCGGGGTCATATTTCAGGGAAGTGGGCCGGATCGCCTCGTGGGCTTCCTGGGCGGTTTTGCGGCTTTTATAATAAATGGGGTTTTCCGGGAGATAAGCCGCCCCATATTTCCCCCCGATGAATTGGCGGACCTCCTGGAGCGCCTCGGGGGAGAGGCGAACCGAATCCGTGCGCATGTAGGTAATGAGGCCGACAGGCCCTTCCTGGCCGAGTTCAACCCCCTCATAGAGCCGCTGGGCCAGAGCCATGGTCTTTTTCGCCGGGAAGCGCAGCTTGCGCGAGGCCTCCTGCTGGAGCTGGCTGGTGATATAAGGCGGGGGAGGGAATTTCCGGCGCTCTTTCCTTTCGATCTCCTTGATGGAAAAAGGAAGGCCGGAAAGGTCCCGGAGAACCGCCTCGGTTTCTTCGTGAGTTTTAAGGTCGGGTTTCTTGGATTCGATTTTAAAAAGGGAGGCTTTAAAGGGCGGGGGGTTCGCCCCTTCCAGGGAGGCGTCGATAGTCCAGTATTCCTGGGACACAAAGGCCTGGATTTCCTTTTCTCGTTCGCAAAGCAGGCGGACGGCGACGGTCTGAACCCGGCCGGCGCTCAGGCCGCGGCGGACCTTCTCCCAGAGGAGGGGGCTGATCAGATAGCCGACCAGACGGTCCAGGATCCTGCGGGCCTGCTGGGCTTCGAATTTGTTGCGATTGAGCCGTTCGGGGCGGGCCATGGCCTCCCGGATGCTGCGGGCGGTGATCTCATTGAAGAGCACCCGGTGGATGTTCGCGGAGGGCCGGCTCAGCTCCTCGGCAATGTGCCAGGCAATGGCTTCCCCCTCCCGGTCCGGGTCGGTGGCCAGGTAGATTGCGTCAGCTTTTTCGGCGGCCTTCTTGATTTCCTTCAGAACCTTGACTTTGCCCTTGATAACATTGTATTCCGGGGTAAAACCGCTTTCGATATCCACGCCCAAACGGCTTTCCGGAAGGTCCTTGATGTGGCCCACGGAGGCTTTGACTAAATATTGGTCTTTCAGGTAATTGGCAATCGTCCGGGCCTTGGCCGGCGATTCCACAACGACTAACGGTTTGGCCATGAAACAACCTCTTTTTTACCGCAGCGAGCGCAGAGCACGCCGTTCTCCGCGCTCGCTGCGGTGAATTTATGTTTTCAAAAACCGCATGCCGGGGAGCTGCTTCGCGTGACCGGCAAGCTCCAACGACAGCAAAATCGACGAAACCCTGGCGACGGGCCATCCGCTTTTGGCGGCGATGGCGTCGATGTGCAGGGGTTGCCTTTCCAGAATGGAAAAAACCCTGTCTTCATCCGCGGAAAGCCTGGGCTTGGGCGGCTCGGGCGCAGGGGCCTGCTTAAGATGGGGCAGGATCTCCTCGACGATGTCCTCGGCCGCCATGACAAGCTTCGCCCCCTGCTTGATCAGGCGGTTGGTCCCTTCGCTCCGGGCCGAATCCACGTTTCCCGGAAGGGCGTATACTTCTCTTCCCTGTTCCAGAGCGAAGCGCGCCGTAATCAGGGAACCGCTGCGCAGGGTCGCCTCAACCACCACAACCCCCAGGGAAATTCCGCTGATGATCCGGTTTCGGATCGGGAAGTGGTCGCTGTCCGGCGGGGTGCTCAGGGGGAATTCCGAGATGACGGCCCCCTGCCCGGCCACCTGCCGAAAGAGGTCTCCGTTTTCGGGAGGATAAACCAGGTCGATTCCGCATCCGAGGACTCCGATGGTCCTGCCCCCCGCGGCAAGGGCCCCCTGATGGGCGGCGGAATCGACGCCCCTGGCAAGGCCGCTCACCACGGCAATCCCGAGTTTTCCCAAGCCGAAGGAGATCTTTTCGGCGGCAATTTTTCCGTAGGTGGTAGGGTAACGGGATCCGACTACGGCAACCGCCCGCCGGTCCTGGGGAGCAATCTTCCCCTGGAGGTACAGGACCGGAGGGGGGTCGTAGATCGCTTTCAGGTTGGGAGGATATTCGTCATCTTCCCAGGTGAGAATCCGCCCTCCGATCTTTTCCAAAGAACTCAATTCCTTTTCCGCGACGGATTTCCAATCGTGGCGGCGGAAGGAAGAAATCACCTTGGGGCCGATCCCCTCAATTCCGGCCAAATCCTTCGCCGATGCCCGGAGAGCCGCAGCCGGGTTGCCGAAAGCTTCGACCAGGCGCTTGAAGAGGACACTGCCGATCCCGGGGGCCATGGAAAGGGCCACCCAATGGTAAAGATCCCCCACCTGCTCTCCATTGAATAAAAAAGGGATCGCGGTTATGGCTGACCCACAATCCCTGAGCTTCCAATCGGCCTGCGTCTGCCGGCAGTCCCGGGGTTATTTCCGGCCCGAAGCCACCCTGTCCCCGATATGAATTTCCTGAAGGGATTGGGTCACCAGGGCGGTTGAGGTCTCCTCCTGGACAGACACGACCACGAGTTCTCCCACCTTAAATTCGGGCAACTTCACCTTGGCCTTCATGGTTTCCTCGGTGAAGAACCCGGTTTGATAAACATAGAAGAGATCTCCCGGAATCAGCCCGTCCCTTCTCCCGCGGTCGATAAATACGACTTCCTTATCCGTGATGTTCTGGCTGTCCTCCAAGGAAAATAGAATAGATCCCTCGATGTCTTTCGGGGAGCGGATCGGAATGCTTGCCGGAGGGTTAGGGAAAGGGGAGAGAACCAGGTCTCCCGCGAAAAATGTACTGAGCGATTTTTCGATTCGGGCAGTGGCAATTTCTTCCTTGGCGCTCACAATCATAATCTCCCCGGCGACGACCACCAGATCCCCCATTTTTTTCTTGGCTCCGGGGAGAAAGACCTCCTGGGCCAAATGTCCGACAACGAACCGATCTCCCGGTTTAACGTTTGCCCCGGGGATAAGTCTCACAAAAATAATCTCCCCGGCGCTAAGCTCAAAAGCCTGGTTTTTCGTGCCTACAATCTTTCCCCATGAGGCCACGGGCTGGGTGGCTATGAAGCTGGCATAGACCCGGTCTCTCAGTTTCTGGGAAGAA
>Ga0316605_10001881_pt1 | contig 11991 bp, 15 predicted proteins | sample OWC_soil_day20_n_FD_207666 | JGI IMG/M metagenome (GOLD analysis project Ga0316605, IMG submission 207666) | Wetland soil microbial communities from Old Woman Creek delta, Ohio, United States - OWC_soil_day20_noCT | ecosystem: Environmental > Terrestrial > Soil > Wetlands | place: USA: Ohio... | reverse complement strand
CAATTTATTCTAGACAGTATAGACCTCGCCATCGATAACGACTCAAACAAGGGGTTGATGATTTATGTCAATTCTCCTGGCGGCGGTGTATATGAAAGTGATGAGCTCTATCTAAAAATCAAAGAATATCAAGAATTCACCGGCCGACCGGTGTACACTTATATGGGGCCTATGGCGGCATCCGGCGGTTATTATATCGCTGCGCCATCCGACAAAATCATTGCCAACCGTAATTGCTGGACCGGTTCCATCGGCGTCACAATGGGTACATATTTTGACATTTCCGGACTTTTGGATAAGTACGGCGTGAAATCAGTCACCATCACCGCCGGGAAGAACAAAGCTATGGGAAGTTACACAGATCCCATGTCGGAAGAACAACTCGCGATTCTCCAGTCGTTGGTGGACGAGGCATATGACCAGTTTGTCACCATTGTCGCCGAAGGCAGAGATATGGACAAAGCGCAGGTGGTCAAATTGGCGGACGGAAGGGTTTATACAGCGAAACAAGCTAAAGCGTTGGATTTGCTGGACGAAATCGGCACCTTTGAGGAGGCCGTTTCCACAATGCAGACGGACAATGGACTGACCGACTGCGATGTGTTCTATGTGTCACCGCCTTCCATCGGTTTTCTTGAGCAACTGCTGGGTCAGGTCAAATCCATTCAGCAATCTTCCAGCGATTTGTCCATGCTGATGCAACTCATGACAGAAAACGGTCAGATGCCGATTGCCTATATCAGCGACATTCTGAACTAATATCCAAGTCAGCAACCCCCATGCAGCCCGCATGGGACTTGCCAAGAATCCTGGCAAACACTCAGCCAAGCATTTTGTAATATAACAGTTCAAATACCCTGCATTAAAAGCAGGGTATTTTCTTTATTGAAGTGGCCAAAAAAATTCAATACAAGTAAAACCAAATCAATGACAAGTGAAAGTGCTTGACAGACAAACCTCGCTATGGTAGAGTACTCATGGTGTCAAGTGAAAACACTTCACACGGAGGGAAAACATGTTGGATTCAATCGCCCGGCTCAGCCTGCTCAACGATTTTTACGGAAGTTTACTGACTTCTCGCCAGCAGGAGGTCATGCGGCTTTACCATGAAGAGAACCTATCCTTATCCGAAATAGCGGAAGAGTTTGGAATCTCAAGGCAGGGCGTTCATGATACATTGAAGAACGCAGAGCATGCCTTGCTGGAATATGAAGAAAAATTAGGTCTGGTTGCCAGACTGGAAGAGACCAAGCTGGACGTGCTTCAGATTGATGGGTTGATAGCTAGCCTGTTGGAACAGAACCAGTCAAACCCAACCCTGACAAAGGAGTTGGAACAAATCAAAGAAATTATCAACCGTCTCAACGCGTAACGGAGAAACATATGGCATTTGAAGGCTTAACCGAAAAACTTCAAAAAACCTTTAAGGTATTAAAGGGCAAGGGATCCCTTACAGAAGCGGATATTGATGCCGCAATGAGAGAAGTCCGGCTTGCACTTTTGGAAGCTGACGTAAACTTTAAAGTTGTGAAGGACTTTGTGGCAGCGGTCAAAGAAAAATCTTTGGGCGCCGACGTCTTGCAAAGTCTGACTCCCGCACAACAGGTCATCAAAATAGTCAATGCACAGTTGACGGATCTGATGGGTGGAGTCAATAGCAAATTGACTTATTCCCCCAGAGGGTTTACCGTCTATCTAATGGTAGGGCTACAAGGAACAGGAAAAACAACCACCTGTGGCAAGTTGGCATTGTATCTCAAAAAGAACGGCAAAAAGCCAATGCTTTGCGCATGCGACATTTATCGCCCTGCAGCCATCGACCAACTGGAAGTGGTGGGCAAGTCGGTAGATACCCCGGTCTTCACTAAGCGGGATAGCAAAGAGCCTGCAAAAATCGCACTGGAAGCCATGCAACTCGCTGAGCTAAAAGGCTATGATGCTTTGATTGTGGACACAGCTGGTCGGCTGCAGATTGATGAACCCTTAATGGAAGAGTTGGCGCAAATCAAAAAAGCGGTCAAACCTCATGAGATACTTCTCGTGGTTGACGCCCTTACAGGTCAGGATGCTGTCAATACCGCAGAGGGATTCAACGAGAAACTGGGCATTGACGGTATCATTATGACCAAGCTGGACGGTGACGCCCGGGGCGGTGCCGCATTGTCCGTTAGACGAGTAACCGGAAAACCCATTAAATTTATCGGTATGGGTGAAAAAATAGACGCCCTTGAACCGTTCCATCCGGAAAGAATGGCCAGCAGAATCCTGGGCATGGGCGACATGATGTCCCTCATCGAAAAAGCCGAAGAAAACTTCGACAAGGATCAGGCCGAAAAGCTGGAAAAAAAGCTTCGCAAGAATGAGTTTACCCTGGATGATTTTCTGGAGCAAATGTCCCAGATCAAGAATATGGGTGGCATAGCCAAAATGCTCGAAATGATGCCGGGCGCCGGATCACAACAAATGAAGGGTGTGGACGTGGATAAAAGCGAAAAAGAAGTGGTTCAGATGGAAGCCATCATCCGGTCCATGACCAAAGCGGAACGCCGGGATCCTTCTGTATTGAATGCAAGCAGACGTAAGCGGATTGCAGCAGGGAGCGGACAGCCGGTCAGCAGAATCAACAGCTTGATCAAGCGGTATGAGGATGCCAAAAAAATGATGAAAACCTTCTCTAAGCCAGGCGCAAAATTGCCAAGGATGTTCAGAGGTTTTTAATAGAAGAATTTATATATTTCAGGAGGAAACAAAAATGGTAAAAATCAGATTGAGAAGAATGGGCGCACATAAGAAGCCTTTCTATCGAGTGGTAGTCGCAGATGCACGTTCTTCAAGAGACGGAAAATTTATTGAAGAGTTAGGCTATTACAATCCCATGACAGATCCGGCGGACATCAAGCTGGATAGCGAAAAAGCCAAAAAATGGCTGGATAACGGCGCACAACCCACCGAGACCGTTCGGAGCTTGTTCAAAAAAGCCGGCATCTTACAGTAAAGGAAGCGGTACAAACAAATGATAGAATTAGTTGAAGTCATTGCCAAATCCCTGGTGGACCATCCAGAGGCTGTTGAGGTAACTGAAACGACTGACAGCCAGACAACGGTTCTTCAGCTTAAGGTTGCCCCGGAAGACATGGGCAAAGTCATCGGCAAACAGGGAAGAATCGCGAAAGCGTTGCGTACGGTCGTCAAGGCGGCAGCAACCAAAGCCAACAAAAAAGTAGTTGTTGAAATTGTATAACCAACAAAATCGGGCACATATATCTATTTGGGTATATGTGCCTGACTCATAGAGAAGAATGAATATGATAAAAATCGGAGAAGTTGTCAATGTGGTAGGTCTTCGGGGCGAACTGAAGATTTATCCCTACAGCGAAAACAAAGAACGTTTTGAGACGCTCAAGACAGTATATTTTGATAAAGCGGAAGTAACAATTGAGCAAGTACGGTATAAGGACAACCTTGTTATTCTGAAAATTCAAGGGGTGGATGACCGTACAGGTGCAGAAGCCTGCAGGGGAAAAGAAGTATTTATGAATGACGAAGATCTGGAAGAGTTGCCTGAAGGCACTTACTACGTCAAAGACATTCTGGGATTTTTGGTTGAAGATGTTGCACGCGGAGTCATCGGCACCTTGAAGGATGTCAGGGATAACGGGGCGCAGGATCTGTTTATTATTGAAAAAAACAATGGCGGTGAGCTTTTGGTTCCGGCTGTAGAGCAATTCTTCACGGGTGTGGACCTTGATCGCAAGGTAGTGTTGGTAGACTTGATAGAGGGAATGTATGAAGATTGAAGTATTGAGTCTGTTTCCCGAAATGTTCAAAGGCACGGTGGACAGCAGTATATTGGGGAAAGCGGCAGACCGGGGATTGCTGAATGTCCATGTAACGGATATCCGTGCATACACTTTGGATAAGCATAATCGGGTAGACGACACCCCTTTTGGTGGTGGTGCTGGGATGGTCATGTCGGCCGATCCCATTTTTCGTTGTCTGGAAGCCGTTGAGGCCAGAGGCAAAAAAATCATTTACATGTCTCCCAAAGGTTCAATCCTAAATCAGGCAAAAATCGAAGCCTTATCAACGGAAGATGAGTTGGTTATACTATGTGGTCATTATGAAGGAATCGATGAAAGAGTACTGATCGGCTGGGACATTGAAGAGATTTCCATAGGGGACTATATTCTTACAGGCGGTGAACCGGCGGCTGTTGTGCTGATTGATGCGGTTGCCCGACTGATCCCGGGGATTTTGGGCAATGAAGCCTCCCACGAAGAAGAATCAATTTATTCGGGGCTTTTAGAATACCCACAATACACAAAACCAAGAAACTACAGAGATATGGAAGTGCCGGAAGTGCTGGTCAACGGAAATCATAAAGGAATTGCACTTTGGCAGTTTGAGCAATCTTTGCGACTGACAAAAGAGCGTCGTCCCGATCTCTTTGAAGCCTACATAAAAAATGCCGGCAACCTGACAAGAGATCAAAGAAAAATAATGGAAAAAGTAATAGACATGATGTAGAATAGAGCCGGAGGATGATTATGCCAAAACCCAAGAAAAGAACTATATATATATTTATCATCGCTCTGGTGACACTATATGTTGTGATAGAAATCATTCCGTTCCTTACAGGCGCATTGACCAGAACGGAGATTCTCAAGTACGGAGAATTAAAAGTTGAGCAAGAGGTTGTATGCTATCTTGTCAGGAATGAAACCGTATATAGCGCGCCGGATTCGGGAGATGTCAAATACAAATTTGAGGAGGCTTCCCTCATCAAAAAAGGAGCGAAAGTACTGACCTTTACCAAGGATTCAAGCATCACCACCGACGATGAAACCGAACGCATAAAAAAATCCGACTTCAAGGAGTTTATGGTACGACTGGGGGATAATCTGATAAAGGACCAAACCTTCACTGCAGCCGCCAGAGGTGTTTTCAGTACCAGCGTGGATGGATATGAAGCAATCTTCACACCAAAAACCATAAAGGATTTGGCTTACCAGGAAGTTTCAGGGATGTCCATCAAAAGTCAGGATGTTGCACGAAACTATGCGTTGAAAGGCGAACCTTTATATAAAATTGCAGATAACACAGTCTGGTATATGGTCTTTTGGATTAAAAGCAATGAAGCTTCAAAATACCAGAAGGACGCTACCGTTACCGTTTCATTGCCGGATGGCGATGTACGTGCCACAATCAACAAGTTGGTGGCAGACGATGAGCGGGTTAAGGTTGTTCTTTCGACGAACCGATATTACAAGAATTTCGCGAGTCAAAGAAAAGTCCAGGCAACCGTTTTAATGGTGAATCAACGGGGACTTATGATCAGCAATGAATCATTGACAACAAAAGACGGCGTCACAGGTGTTTATATCAAGAATACAATTGGGGACTATGTTTTCAAACCGGTCCGAACCATAGCCACAGACGGCGAAAAAACCTTGGTTCTTGAAGATGTGTATTATGATGAGGAGGGGCAGCCTGTGGATACTGTCAACGTTTATGACGAAGTATTAAAGAAACCGGAGGCTGATCAATAAGCATGAATTATATCAAAGAAAATTTGGAATCCATAAAAGCAACAATCCCTAAGGGGGTCTTGTTGGTAGCCGTCACAAAAACCAGAAGCGTAGAAGAAATCAATGAAGCAATTCAACTGGGCGTGACCGATATCGGTGAAAACAAAGTTCAGGAGATTCTGGAAAAATATGAACGGGTGTCGCCTGTGAGATGGCATTTGATCGGGCACCTGCAGACCAACAAAGTGAAACAAATCATTGACAAGGTGTATCTGATTCATTCAGTGGATTCATTCCATCTGGCAGCTGAAATCAATAAACGGGCTGCTCAGGCCGGTATCATGATGCGTATTCTGATTCAGGTCAATGCGGCAGAAGAGGAAAGCAAATTCGGCATTCCATCAGGCGAAACTGAAGCACTGATTCGGGATATTTTGGCTCAATGTCCCCAATTGATTATCCAGGGACTGATGTTCATCGCACCGTTCGATGACCCCCAAAATGTCAGAGGGTATTTTAATGACGTTAAACGGCAATTCGACCAACTCAAAAAAATCAAGCACCCCAGAATGGACTTTCAGGTGTTATCCATGGGAATGTCCAATGACTACGAAGTGGCCATCGAAGAAGGCGCCAATCTGGTCCGGGTGGGAAGCGCAATATTTGGCACCCGAAACTATTAACTGCACCAAAGGAGGAAAACATGAGCATTGTAAAGAAATTCAAAGACTTAATGGGTATCGAGGAAATCGAAGAAGAGGAATTTGAAGACGACATTCCTACAGGCGGCGAGACGTCGGACAGAAAAGGGATGGATTCCAAATACGCAGTCTCAAGGTCCAGAGGGGATAACAAAGAAAAATTGACATCTATGCAGGCCAGGACCACTAGTCCGTTTAAGCTTGTGGTAATCGAACCACAAAGCTTTGAAGAGTGTCCGAAACTGGTTGATTCCCTAAAATCCAGACGTCCGGTTATCATCAACCTTGAAAAGATTGAATCTGAATCTGCCAGAAAAATATTTGACTTTTTAAGCGGCGCCACCTACGCGCTGAACGGCAACGTTCAAAAAGTAGCCAACAATATCTTCGTTTTTGCCCCGGAAAATGTAGACATTACCGGCAGCAACGAAAACAAGGGATTTGACTTCAACAGTAACATTAAGGATTCATGGAGGTAATAATGATTACACCAGCTGAGATACAAGAAAAAGATTTTCCAAGAGGCGTTCGAGGATATAAGGAAGAGGAAGTGGATAAGTTCCTCGACCTGATTACTTTGGACTTGGAAAAACTCATAAAAGAGAATGTAAGGCTGAAGGCCGAAATTGCGGCCTTAGAATTGGAACACTCAAAGAACAAGGGATCAGAAAGCTCCGTCATTGAAACCCTGGAGGCAGCCAAAGCGCTTATGAATGACATTTCTGTCAGTGCGGAAAAACGGGCAGAAATTTTACTGAAGAATGCTGAGATGGATGCTGAGTTGATTGTTCGTGAGGCCAGGGAGGCAGCTGTCCGTATTGATGCGGAACATAAGACACTCAAAAAAAGCTATACAAGTTTTCGTGATCGATATCAGCAGCTATTGGAGACAGAACTGACAAGGGTAGAGTCCCTCACTTCGGGGTTGTTCCCTGAGTTTGCCACAAAAGCGTCCCCCGAAATGGCGGTGGATAAATCGGCTACAGTTAATCGTGGCATATCCATCGAGGAATTCGAAATGGACATCGCCCATGGCAAACCTTTTGACAGAAAGACCATCGTGAAGGTGAAGTAAGGCATGAAGCTTGTACTATACTATCTGATTGTCGCATTGATAGCCGGTCTTGATCAAATAATAAAAGCAATCATCATCAAACAGGTCGAGCTGTTTGATAAAATACCGGTAATCCCTGGTATTTTTGACATTACACATATACGGAATGACGGAGCAGCCTATAATATGTTCAGCCAGGTGCCCATGTTGCTCATCGTCATGCCGGCGTTGGTGATGTTGGCCGGACTGATTTATATCGGCTACACCCACAAAGACAAAAATCAACTGTTGATGATTGCCGTATCCATGGTAATCGGAGGTGGACTGGGCAATCTGATTGACCGCGTCCTAAAGGGTTATGTAGTGGATTTTTTCGACATCCATATTATACCGGTGTTTAATGTAGCTGACATCTTTATATGTACCGGATGCGGATTACTTTTTATCTATTTGATTTTCATTGATGGGAAGCAGCATGGAAAATCCTAATATTATATCGATTATAATTGACGACGAAATCGAGGGGGCCAGATTAGACAAGGCCCTTTCTTTTTCATTACCGGAAACTTCCCGGACTTATTTGCAAAAATTAATAGAAATGGGGATGGTTTCGGTCAATGGAGATCCTTGCTGTTCCAAAAAATACCCGGTTAAAAAAGACGACCTCCTTGTTGTAAACCTTCCGGAACCGGAAGCGCTCAATGTTCTTCCTGAAAACCTGAATCTTCACATAGTGTATGAAGACAGCGATTTGCTGGTAGTGGACAAACCCAAAGGGATGGTGGTACATCCCGCCCCCGGGAATCTGACTGGAACCCTTGTCAACGGTATTTTGCACCATTGCAAGGATCAACTATCCACCATTAACGGCATCATTCGCCCTGGAATAGTCCATCGGATCGACAAGGACACAACCGGTCTTTTGATGGTTGCCAAGAACGATATGTCCCATCATTCACTGGCGGGTCAACTTGCCGCACATACTATCAACAGAGGTTACAAGGCGATTGTGTACAATAATTTTACGGAGGATCAAGGCAGAATTGATGAACCCATTGGACGTGATCCGGCAAACCGCCTGCGACAAAAGGTGACAGACTTAAATTCAAAAAAAGCCATCACAAATTATAAAGTGCTGGAGCGGCTCGGGAAATATACACTCATCGAAGCACGGCTTGAAACCGGGCGAACCCACCAGATACGAGTGCATATGGCCTACAAGGGGCACCCTTTGCTTGGAGACTATGTGTACGGCCCCAAAAAAAATCAATTCTCTGTCGACGGTCAATTGTTGCATGCATATCTGTTGGGGTTCATTCATCCCAGAACAGGTGAATACATGGAATTTGAAAGCCCGCTTCCTGAAGAATTTCAGAAAGTGCTGTCAAAACTAAAGAATCAATAAAGAGGGGAACAAATGAAGAAACAATTCAAACCCGGCACCATGTTGAATCCGGTGCCAACCGTAATGGTCTCGTGCGGAGTAAAGGACGATACCCCCAATATCATCACAATCGCATGGACAGGAATTGTCAATTCAGAACCACCCATGACCTATGTGTCTGTCAGGAAATCCCGTCACTCCCATCACCTGATTGAACAAAGCGGTGAGTTCGTAATCAATCTGCCATCTGAAGAAATGACTTTTGCCATGGATTATTGCGGGGTCAAAAGTGGTAAAGACGTTGATAAATTCCAAATCCAAAACCTTACTCCTGTGAAAGGAGATTATGTGGGTTGTCCCATGATTCTACAGGCGCCTGTGAATCTTGAATGTGTTGTCAGGGAAGTAAGGGAATATCCTTCTCACGATATGTTTGTCGCCGAAATCGTGGGTGTCCATGTTGAAGAAAAATACCTGGATGCCAAGGGCAAACTGGACTTTGGGAAGATGGGACTGATTTGCTACAATCACGGGTTTTATTATGGTTTGCAGACCAAACCGCTGGGTCGTTTCGGGTATTCGGTTATGAAGCCCAAAACAAAACAACGGCTCGAAGCGGCAAAGCGAAGGAAACCCACAAAAGCATAATTCTTGAACAAAAAACTAGGGCCGCGGATGCGACCCTAGAAACTTGATCTGCTTATAACTGTTGCAATGGCTTATAGATGATTGTATTGGGAATTGCTTTTTGGAGTGAAAGGATTAGCTTGCTTACTTACTATGATTACCAGGCATCAATTTCCGAATCCTGGATTCCAAAGGATTTGATGGAATCCAGACATTCTTCACAGATATATCCTTCCCTATATGAAAAGGTATCATAATAGTGGTTGCATATGGTGCATCTGTGTTTCATGTCATGCCCTCCTAACTATATAATAAGCAGATCAGTTTTTTCGCCTTGGGGGGCTAAATACAATTATAGACATTTGGCAAATAATCACAATAGCATATCGGATAAAAGCACTTATACTCCGTTTAAAAGCACTTAATCGTTGTTTGGCGGTAATTATCTATTGAATAGCATGAAAGGAAGTGGGCCACATGTTCAAAAATTTTGACCTAAATGGCAAAGAAAGCAAGGTAAAACTGATTGGTTATCACTGGGAGATGGAAAACCCCACGTATGTTTTGTGCATCATTCATGGTCTGGGTGAATTGGCTGGGCGTTATGACAGGATGAATGGATATTTGGCGAAGGCCAATATCGCATCGGTTTCCATGGATTTGAGGGGTCATGGGCTTTCTGGCGGACCCAGAGGGCACTGTGCACCAAGGGAATTTATTCTGCAAGATATAGATGTTTTGATTGAAACATCTCAAATCCTATATCCCGGTGTGCCGATTATTTTATATGGCCACAGCTTGGGCGGAAACATTGCACTTGATTATAAGAGCAGAGGAAGGCATAATGACGTGCCGGTTGCCTTTATTATATCGGCACCCTGGCTGCTGCTGAAAGAAACCCCGGCACCCATGCTTCGTAAGATGGTTTCAGTGCTCAGCCGAATCGCGCCTTCTTTTGCCATCAAATCAGCGATAGACGAAAAAATTCTGGGGCATCCCGACTCAGTGAAGCCATATAATGACAATCCCCTTGTTCATGACAAAATTTCCATGTTGGCTGCAAGGGAAGGGCTTGAAATCGGAGAAGCAATCGTAGCGGGCACCCTTGAAGACAATGGGGGATCGAAAGGAAAACCATGGCTACTGATGCATGGAACCGAAGATCGGATTTGCGACATCAACGGAAGCAGGGCGCTCTACCAAAGAGCACCGGAGAATGGCACGTTTATACCCTGGGAAGGGTTATTCCATGAAATCCACAATGGGAATGAGATTTCCCGAGGAGAAGAAGTCATCCTTCGGATGATTCAGTGGATTGGGGAATTGAAGGGGTAACATAAAGGGTTTTTTGCTCGGTATAGATGCATTTGCCCGGTTTGGCTCCCTGTGGTTTTTTTACATATCGGATCCGGGTATAGTCAACGGGCACGTTGTCGGACGCTTTGCCTTTGCTGTGATAAGCCGCTATGGCTGCAGCCTGGAATATTGCATTTTCTGTTGGCTCTTTGCCGTCGACCTTTAACACCACATGGGCGCCGTGTATGTCTTTGGTGTGAAACCAAAGATCATTCCGCTGGGACTGCTTGAACGTGATGTCATCATTTTCGTTATTGTTTCTGCCGGCAAGAACCACAAACCCATCATCAGTCACATATCGGAAAGGCAATGCCTTTCCTTTTTTCTTGTTTGCTTTTCCGCGTGGTTCTGCCTTGCTTCTCAGATATCCCGTTTCTGTAAGTTCCTCCCGGATGGTGTCCATGACTGCCGGATCTCTGGTGATGTCCAAGAAAACGGATACTGAATCCAGGTACTCATGCTCCGCCTGGGTTTCTGCAAGCATTCTGGTTTTTTCCAGAACTGATCGCTTTGATTTGTTGTATTTTTTATAATAAGACTGGGCATTTTGGGCAGGTGTCAGCCGTTTGTCGACTGGAATTTCAACTTCTTTGCCGTCGTAGTAATTCTGGACGGAAACAGAACTTGTGCCCGGTGTGATTGCGTGGAGGTTCGCAGTCAAAAGTTCCCCAAAAAGCCGGAACCGTTCCGCCTCTTCTGCCTGGAGCAGATCTTCCCGGATTCTTTTTTGCTTAAGCAGGTTTTTTTTAATGGCGGTTGAAACAGTTTTTTGAAGACCGGTAGCCTTTTGCCGAAGTCGGTCGGTGGAAGCCTTGTTGGTATAATAATAGTCGATGGCCTGGCTTGCCGTATCAAACTTTACAGTCTGATAGGCTGCGTAACGATGAAGAGGGACAACATGGAAATCCACGGGGGAATTATCTTTGTCTATAAATACCTGAGGCTCCAGTTCGCCTCTATCCAGACGTTTTAACAACGATGATATCCACTCGGTCCGCGTGCTGCTGTTCTCCAGGCCGGCTACTTCTTGTGCAATCTGTGGTGAGAAGCCCTGTATTCTTGCCAAAAGCCCTTCTGCGGGATCATTATCTCCTGAAATTTCATCCATCAGCCCGGAAGTGATTTGTCGAAATGATATCTTGTTTTGATTCTGCGGGTATTCGTATGGAAGCCCCGGAAGAATCTGGCGATCACGGCTTACATCTAAGGGAACCCGTTTTATGGTGTCGATGATCCGATCCTTGTCCATGTCCAAAAGTATAATATTGCTGTGCTTTCCCATAATTTCCACAATCAGTTTTTTGTTGGCGCGAAAATTCATTTCATCTCTGGTTTCCAACA
>Ga0316605_10001880_pt1 | contig 11993 bp, 8 predicted proteins | sample OWC_soil_day20_n_FD_207666 | JGI IMG/M metagenome (GOLD analysis project Ga0316605, IMG submission 207666) | Wetland soil microbial communities from Old Woman Creek delta, Ohio, United States - OWC_soil_day20_noCT | ecosystem: Environmental > Terrestrial > Soil > Wetlands | place: USA: Ohio... | reverse complement strand
GTCCCGGCTTCCATCGGTCTTCAGGAACTGGGTGAGCAGGTGCTTACCGTCAGGCGACCACGCGAGCGGAGAGATATAGAAGTCGCCATCTCGGGCGATCTGCAGGACCCGCGGCTTCGAGCCGTCGAGCGCGAAGATGCGGAGATCATACAAATAGCTCGAGTTGCACCAGTTGCAGGCAATCTGCCTGCCGTCGGGTGAGGGCACGGAGTATCCCGCGAACTCCTCTGAGGTACTCCAGGGCCCCTTGTCCGTCAATCGCCGGTTCTGGCCGGTCGCGAGGTCGTGGATGGCGAGATCGCCTGTCTCCTGGTCAGTGAACGACATGAAGCGGCCATCCGGAGACACCTGACCGTAGGCATCGGCGTCAGGGCCCGCCCAGACCCGCCTCACGGCCATCGTCGATCCGGCCGTCGATGGCTTCGCTCCCGCCAGCGCGGCGAGGCGCGCGCGGGCCTCCGCCACGATGCCGGCCTGGTCGCCGAACTCACGCACGACCTGCTCATACGCCTTGCGCGCCTCCGCGTCGCCGAGCTTCTCGTAGCACTGGCCCATGCGCACCAGTGCCCGGGCGGCGATGGCGCGGTCACTCGACTTGCCGACCTGCCGGTACAGCTCGATGGCCGCCTTCAGATCCCCGTCAACGACCTCCTTGTCCATCGCCGCCTTGAGCGCCAGCTCCGGCTTGCCTTGGGCGCGCGGCGCGATGCCGGCGACCACCACCAGGGCCAGCACCGCCAGCGCGATCAGCATCACCGTTTGGACGTGGCCTCTGTTGTTCATCGATCCCTCCAGGCCGCCAGGGTATCGCTCCACCGTCGAGCGTTGATGGGGCGTCCGTGGAGATTCGGTCGAGTACCGAACGGTCACGGGCTCAGGACCCGTGCTGGCTCCTAGCCGTCGAACCGGTAGCCGATCCCGCGCACGCCGCGGATGAAACGGGGTTCGCCCGGCACCGGCTCGATCTTCCGGCGCAAGTTGAGGATGTGGGTGTCCACGACGCGATCGGACACGTTGGTGCCCGCCTCCCACGCCAGATCAATCAGCTGCGCGCGGGTCAGGACGTGGCCCCGGTGGCTCACGAGGACCTTCAGCAGCCGGAGCTCGAGGGCCGTGAGTTCAACTTGCTCGCCTTTCCGGCGCACTTCGGCGCGATCGAAGTCCACCTCGACGTCGCCGAACCGCTCCACGCCCATCGAGCTGTCGTCGATGCGCCGCAGCACGGCCTTGATCCGCGCGCGCAACTCGCGGGGGCTGAACGGCTTCGTCACGTAGTCGTCGGCGCCAAGCTCCAGGCCGAGCACCTTTTCCGCCTCCTGCACCTTCGCCGTGAGCAGGATGATGGGCGTCCTGATGCGCAGGCGCCGAAGCTCGCGGCACACCTCGAAGCCGTCGATCTTCGGCAGCATGACGTCGAGCAGAATCAGATCCCACGTTTCGCTGCTCGCCCGCTGGATCGCGCTGTCCCCGTCGGCGACCGTGGCCACGTCGTAGCCCTGCCGGGTCAGATCGTCCTGGAGGCCCAGCGCGATGTCCGGCTCGTCTTCGACAACCAGGATGCGGATCATGGAGCCTCCGGTCAACGCGGATCAGGAATGCGTCTGTTCCTGCAGCGGCAGGAGGATCGTGAACGTGCTTCCTTCGTGCTCGACACTGGCGACACGCAGCGTCCCGCCGTGCGCGGCGACGATGTGCTGGACCATCGCGAGGCCGATGCCACTCCCCTTGATGCTGCGCGACGTTGCGGCGTCGAGACGCACGAACTTCTCGAAGATGCGCTGCTGGTCACCGGCCGGGATGCCGATGCCGTGGTCGCGTACGCTGATCGACACCTCGCCCGGTGTCCGGCCGACGGAGACGTCGATCCCGCGCTCGTCGGCGGAGTACTTCACCGCGTTGTCGAGCAGATTCCAGAGCGCGCGCGCGAGCGCCTCGGTATCGGCGTCAACAGGGTGCTCACCTGGCTCGACCGAGCAGCGCAGTTCGAAGCCGCGGCCCTCGATCTCCCGCTGGAACTCCTGCGCGACGTCGCGGACGAGCGCGCCCGCGTCGACACGCTGCAGCGTGTACGGACGCTTTCCCGCCTCCATCCGGCCGAAGTCGAGCAGTGACTCGACGAGCCGGTGAAGCCGCTCGGTCGCCCTGGCTTGCGCCTGGTAGTAGAGGCGCCGCTTCTCTGGCGTGAGATCGTCCGCCTCATCGAGCAAGGCATTGAATTGACGGAGCGCGGTCAGCGGCGTGCGGAACTCGTGTGAGACCGCCGCGATGAAATCGGCCTGAAGCGTGGCCAGCGCGATCTCCCGGTTGCGGGAGCGCACGACGAAGAAGCTCCCCGCCGCGACGAGCACGAGGATAGCAGCCAGGCCCGCCAGGAGCATTCGTCGTCGGCTCTCGAACCGGCCGGCGTCGACGTCACGTCCGAGCGTGACGACGAGGGTCCACGGCAGGCCCGAGTCCGCGGCGCTGCGGCGGGACGTCAACTGGCCGGCGGCGACGGGAGAGCGGGGCGCGCCCGGGTCGGTCGCCGCGAGGAGTGCGACCGTCGCCGGGTAGGCGGCGCTTCGCGCCTGTGCGAGCCACATTCCGTTGAGGTGCTCCTGCCCGCCGAGGAAGGCCCTCAGAGCGCCTTGTTCGAATCCCCAGACGATCGTGACCGTCCTGCCGTCGATGGCCAGCGCCCGAGCCCCGCTCGAGCTCATCCCGGCGGTCGAAGTCCCCGTCAATTGCCGGTAGAGCCAGTCCGTAGCCGCGGCGAGGTCCTCGCGGTCTGCACGTGGACGCCGGGCGGCACCGAGCCACTCGTCGAGCTGGCTCGAGACGTAGCGATAGCTCTCTTGATCCAGGCGCCACCGGCCGGCCTCAAGGTCCGCGTCCAGCGCAGCCGCTTCCTGCCGAAGCTCGGCCCCCTGTCCCGGCTCCTTGAGCAGGAGGCATCTCGCCCTGCGCGCCACGAGATCCGCCGGCCAGCCGTCGATCGAGACCGACGTGTACCTGGCCAGCGCGCCGTAGACCGGCAGCGCGTCAGCAGCACGACCGGTCTTGCGGAGCAGCCGCGCCTCTCGCAGGAGCGCCCCGGCCCGCACGGGCGGAGCAGTCGACCTCGCGAGCCTGCGGCTGAGATCGAGCGCCTTCGGCAGATCCTGCGCTTTGAACTCGGCGGCCTCCAGCTCGCGGAACACCGCCGCCGGCGGCTCCGGCATCCCTGACACGACGGGGTAGTAGGCCAGCGAAGAACCCGGAACCGCGCGCACGTCGTTCTGGGCGATCTCGACATAGGCAGACCCGGGCGGGGCCTCGGGGAAATGCCACGACGGATCGGACAGGCGCCTCCGGATCGCGGCCACGTCGTCGTCGAGCGCACGGACCGCGCGTTCGGATGCCTGCTCGAGGATCTCGGTGCGACGCTGGTGTGCCAGTTCGCGGTCCTGCTGGAGCAGCCGCACGCCGAGGAAGACGAGAGTGGCCGCAGGGACGGCCACGACTGTCGCGAACAGGATCAGCAACCCGCGGCGGGCGCCGAGCCACCGGGACACCATGTTCATGGGAGGTCGCTATTGCGGCCTATTGTGCGCCCTTTCGGTAGGGTTTGTATCGAGGCTCGGTCGAGATTCGGTTGAGGACGCGGCCGCTACTATCTGACGCCGCCCAGGGTCATCCCCAAGTCAGCGTCGTCACCGAGTCCCTGGGAAGGGCCACGTCTGCAGCCATACCCGCGATCCGCAGGCGCGCGGCGCGTTCGGGGCCTGTGTTCGTCAGGATCGCCGCGAACGTCCCATCGGAGTTCGCAAAGGCGACGTGCGACACGCCATCGAGGCTGCCCTCGGAGGCCAGACGGCGCGCGCCCCGCCGGACCGCGCGAGAGTAGTGGGCGAGGGCCCAGTACATGCCGCTGCGGGTGACCGCTTTCGTCGCCGAGTTGATCGTGACGAGACCGCCGCAGGTGAACGGCCCGATGTTCGGGCGGCCCTTCTCGTCGAGGGCGAGGTTCCAGCCGATGATGCACCGGGCCCAGTTGCGCAGGATGCCCGAGAACGTGGCTGACCACCTGGCCCAGTCGGTCAGGTACGCAGAATCGGTGTAATCGGGCCCGCCCTCGGTCCAGTACGCGTGCTTCCCGGGGTGCGCCTCGTGCACCCGCGACATCATGTCGGGCCGGCCCACGTAGCCGTGCCACGCCACGCCGTCCACGTACTTGGCGACGCCCGGCTCATCGAGCGTGCAGATGGCCCGCCCCCACAGGTTGTAGTTGTGATCCAGGATCCAGATCTTCGTCGCAAGGCTGTGCTTGGAGAGTTGCGGACCCAGGTGCTTGGTGATGAACTCGATCTCGTACTCCTGTCCCCAGAGGCAGGCCGGCATCTTGCCGTCCTGGTCGGTATCGACCTCGTTCTGCGTCGTGATCGCGTTGACGCCGACACCCTCGCCCGCGAACGCCTGGAGGAACCTGACGACGTACTGGGCATAAGCCGCGAAGTACTTCTTCCGCATCGAGCCGCCGAGGGCCGAGCCGTTGGCCTTCATCCACCCGGGAGGGCTCCACGGCGAGCCCAGCAGGAACAGGTCCGGGTTCGCCTTGCGGCTGTCCTTCAGGACGGGGAGCACGCACTCTCGGTCGTGGGCGATCGAAAACCGCCGAAGCTCCGGATCGGCGTCGCCATCGTCGTAACTGTAGGCTACGGTGGCGTAGTCGCTCGAGCCGATGCAGATCCGCGACACGCTGAAGCCCATCTCGGAGGGATGGAACAGCTCGCGCAGCAACTGCTCGCGGGACGTGGCGGGGAGCTGGCTGATCGTGTAGCAGGCGGCCTCGGTGAGCGACGCGCCGAACCCCAGCACCTCCTGGTAGACCTCACCCGGGTTCAGCCGGATCGAGCTGCCGTCGGTGCCGCCGAAGCGTTGCCAGCGGATCGACGGCTCCGCCGCGTACCGCTTCTCGCCACAGGTCCGGCGGACCCGGATCTCTCCTGAGGGCGGCGTCGGAGGTGCCTGCCCCTCACGTCCGGCTGCGGCAGACCGGGCCGCGCTCATCCCCGCCCATCCCGCCCCGGCGATGGCCAGGACCTCCCGCCGCGTGTGCAGCTTCGACATGTTCGGCTCGCTCCCGTGCTGAGACAGGTGCAGGCTACATCGGCATCACTTGTTCGGCACGCGGCTGGGAGCCCGCAGGGTCGCGCCGGGCTTCTTCAGCGAGACGCTGATGCGATCCGCGGGCCTGACGCCGTCCGGCAGCGTGTAGGTGATCACGTACTGGCTCGACAGCTCATCCGCCACCTGCTGCAGGCCCTGCTGGAAGGCCGGCAGCACCATCACCGGGACCCGGCGGCCTCCCGACTGCAGCGAGCCGTCTCCGATGATCTGAGATCGGCCGGCAAAATCGCGGAGGTTGCGTATCCCGGCGCCGGATCGCGATCCCGCTGGCTCGATGGAGACCGCCCAGAACTGGGCCTTGCTCTTCGCGATCTGGCTGAGAATGCTCTCGGGATCGATTTCGGTCGACTGGCCCTGCTCGACCGTCGCGAGCACGATGACGGGACGCGCCGGCTTCGCCTTCTCGAAGTTCTTCGCCATCTCGTAAAGCGCATCGGGCACGGCAGCCGTCAATCGGACCTGGCTCAGCGGCAGGTTGCGGATGCCCTCGACGAGGGCGTTCGGATCCGAGGTGAAGTCGACGATCGTCTCGTTGCGCTGCGTGATCATGAACAACGCAATCTCGGCCGACGGGCACATCCTCGCGACGAACTCGGCGAGCCCGGCCCGCACGTAGCTTTGCGAGGCCAGGAGTTGCTCGACCATCAGCGCCAGGCGGATCTTCTCGGACGCGGGCGCGACCGACGCGATCTCGCGCTCCTTGCCGCTCTCCTTCACGGTGAAGTCGGCCGGAGTGAGCCCGCTGACGGGCCGGCCGTTGTCGTCGACGACCGTCACGTAAACCGTCCGCGTGGTCGGGCCGGCGGCCGACAGGCAGACGCTGGCCGGGGCGCTGGCAGCAAGCGCGCACGCAAGGGCGACGACGAACACCCGACGCATGGAGTTCCTCCGCGGCCTCCTCGAGCCGGCCGCCGGCCAGTGGGAGTATGCCACCGGCAGCCCGCCGTGGGTGCACGAATTGCGCGCGCAGCGCAAGAGCCGGCTATTCCTGCCCGGCCGCCGGGAGCAGCGGCAGCCCTTCGTGCGGCGAGGTGCCCATCAGCCCCGTCTCGCGGTACACACGCAGCTTGTCGCGCGTGTCCAGGATGTCCAGGTTCCGCATCGTCAGCTGGCCGATGCGATCCTGTGGCGTGAAGAACACCTGGTCGCCCTTCTCCATCGTCAGCCGCTCGGGGTGGTAGGTGAGGTTGGGGCTGGTGGTGTCGAGAATCGAGTAGTCGTTGCCGCGACGCAGCTCGAGCGTGACCTCGCCGGTAATCGCCCGCGCGACCCAGCGCTGGGCCGTCTCCCGCAGCATGAGCGCCTGCGGATCGAACCAGCGCCCCTGGTAGAGCAGCCGGCCGAGGCGGCGCCCGTTGCTGCGGTACTGGTCGATCGTGTCCTCGTTGTGGATGCCGGTGACGAGACGCTCATAGACGATGTAGAGGAGGGCGAGACCGGGGGCCTCGTAGATGCCCCGGCTCTTGGCCTCGATGATGCGGTTCTCGATCTGGTCCGAGATCCCGAGGCCGTGCCGGCCGCCGATCGCGTTGACCTCCTGGAAGAGCGCCAGGGAGCTCGAGAAGATCTCCCCGTTGATCGCCACGGGCCGGCCTTCCTCGAACCGGACGCTGACGATCTCGGGATTCACCACCACGTGCTCGCGCCAGGACGCCACGCCCATGATGGGGTGCACGATCGAGACGCCCCGGTCGAGGAACTCGAGATCCTTGGCCTCGTGGGTGGCGCCGAGGATGTTGGAGTCCGTCGAGTAGGCCTTGTCGGCGCTCATCTTGTACTCGAGGCCGGCGCCGTCGAGATAGGCGGACATCTCGGCCCGCCCGCCGAGCTCGTCGATGAACTGCTGGTCCAGCCAGGGCTTGTAGATGCGCAGGTGCGGGTTGACCAGGAGGCCGTAGCGGTAGAAACGCTCGATGTCGTTGCCTTTGAAGGTGCTCCCGTCGCCCCAGATGCTGACGCCGTCCTCCTGCATGGCGGAGACGAGCATCGTGCCGGTGACGGCGCGCCCGATGGGCGTCGTGTTGAAGTACAGCTGGCCGGCGGTCGAGATGTGGAACGCCCCGCACTGCAGGGCCGCGATGCCCTCCGCCACCAGCTGATCGCGGCATTCGATCAGGCGGGCCTTCTCGGCGCCGTACTCCAGCGCCTTGCGGGGGATCGACTCGTAGTCGTTCTCGTCAGGCTGGCCGAGGTGGGCGGTGTAGGCATAGGGGATGGCGCCGTGCTTGCGCATCCAGTGCAGGGCGGCGCTCGTGTCGAGGCCGCCCGAGAATGCGATGCCGACCCGTTCGCCGATCGGCAGGTGCTGCAGGATGTTGCCCATCGATAATTATGCTCCAGACTGCATAACTATACACCACTCCGGGCCGCCCGCGACAGGCTTCCGGCCCGCGTCGAGGGGGTGCCGATGAGGTAGACTGCGGCGGCAGAACGCCGAGTGAAAGGGAGCACGGCATGCATATGGCCCCGACACGCATTCCCCCGGTCGCGCTTTGGGCAGCCGCACTGGCGGTTGCGCTCGCCGTCCAGCCCTGCGCCGGCGCGCAGCAGGCCGGCGCCGCAGCGGGAGCCTCGATCGAGATCCCGTCGGCCGCCCTTGCGCGGTCGGGCGACAAGGAAGCGCCGCGGGCGCTCGTGATCGACGCCCTGTTCCTCGAAACAGCAAGCGGCCGTGTGCCCTTGCCGGCGTCCCTGACCGCGAAGCCGGCAGCCGGTCTGCCGGTGTCCAGCGAGGCCACGATGGCCGACGGCCGGATCGTTCGGCTCGCCCTCGTTCCCGAAGGCAGTGCGTACTCGCTCCGCCTCACCGCCGAGCCAGCCGGGGACATCGTCCGGTGGGGACTCGCGATCGCGGCCGGTCCGGACGAGTACTTCACGGGGCTGATGGAGCGCGTGGTCGACGGCCCGCAGCAGGCGTCGTGGGCTCCCGGTATCACCGCCGCCATGAACCTGCGCGGCCAGCGCGTGGACATGATCGTCAAGCCCACCACGTCGGTCTACGCGCCCTTCTATCTCTCCTCGCGGGGCTACGGCGTGTTCTTCAAGGGCACGTGGCCCGGGCGCTTCGACTTCTGCGCGACGGCTCCCGATCGCGTGGCGATCGACTTCGAGGGGCCCTCACTCGAGATGAAGGTGTATCTCGACGCTTCGCCGGCGGCGATCGTCAAGGCCCACGCCATGGACGCCGGGCCGCCCGTCGCGCCGCCGAGGTGGATGCTCACGCCGTGGCGGTGGCGCGACGAGCACTCGCAGCTGCCGACGTACTACGACGGCACGCCGGTGACGGCCCCGTTCAACTCGCAGGTCATGGAAGACGTGCTGATGATGAACGCCTACGGGATCCCGAACGGGGTGTACTGGGTCGATCGGCCCTGGGGTCCCGGCCGCCTCGGGTACGACGACTTCGAGGTCGACCCGGTCCGCCTGCCGCGCTTCGCCGACATGGTGAAATGGCTCAACGGCCGCGGAATGCAGATGATGCTCTGGATCGCGCCGTTCTTCCAGGGGCAGATGGAACGCGAGGCGCTCGCCAGAGGCTTCACGCTCGCGGGCCAGCCGCCGCAGCGGAACAACTACCCCCTCGTCGACTTCACGAACCCCGCCGCGCGCGCGTACTGGCAGGAGGGCTTCTCGAAGCTCCTCACGCTCGGCGTGACGTCGTTCAAGCTCGATCGGGGCGAGGAGAACATCCCGGAGAGCGGGCCGTACCAGGTGTTCGACGGCCGGTCGATCCGCGAGCAGCGCAACGACTACCCCGTGATGTTCATCAAGGCGGCCTACGAGGCCGCGAAGAAGTCCCGGGGCGACGACTTCCTGCTCATGCCCCGCGGGGCCTACACGGGCAGCTCGAGGTACGGGGCCTTCTGGGGCGGGGACATCGGCGGCACCCAGGAGGGCCTGCGCGCGTCCATCGTGGCGGTGCAGCGCGCGGCGGTGATGGGATACCCGTTCTGGGGCTCCGACACGTGCGGCTACAACCAGCAGTTGATGGAGCAGGAGGTGTGCGCGCGGTGGCTCGCCTTCAGCGCGTTCACGCCCATCATGGAGGTCGGGCCCACCCGCAACCTGGCGTTCTGGAGCCTCCCGCGCGACCCGGCCTACGACGAGGTGCTGATCGCCGCCTGGCGCCTCTACGCGCGCCTCCACGAGCGCCTCATCGACTACGGCTCCCGCTTCGTGAAGGAAGCGACCGCGACCGGCATGCCCGTCGTCAGGCCGCTCTTCCTCGTCGAGCCTGCGGCGCCGCAGGCGTGGACCGACTGGACCACGTACTTGTACGGGACCGATATCCTCGTGTCGCCGATCTGGGAGAAGGGCCGCCGCGAAGCGACCGTGTACCTGCCGTCGGGCTCGAGGTGGCGCGACGCGTGGAGGAAGGACACCGTGTATGACGGCGGCCGGAGCGTCACCGTGGCGGCCGGCGTCCACCAGATTCCGCTGTTCGTGCGGGAGGGGAGCGGCCTCGATCTCGGCGACTTGAACCGGGAGTGGGAGGATGCGCAGGCCGCCGCGAAGCAGCGCCCTGACCTGAAGACGCTCGACGCCGCGCTCGCCGCGGAGTGGGGACGCGCGCCGGCGAAGTAGCGCGCCGGCAGCCGGAAAGCGAGGTTGAGACCATGACAGTCTCAGATCGGCCCGTCGCCATCGTCACCGGAGCGGCGCGCGGCATTGGACGGGCCTCGGCGCTGGCGCTCGCCCGCGCGGGATTCCACGTCGCCATCAACGACTTCACCGGGCCCGACGACACGGCACGGCTCGAATCGCTGGCGGAGGAGATCGGCCGCCTGGGAGCCGACAGCGCGGTTCACCCGGCCGACATCGCCGATCTGAACGGGCACGCGGCGCTCTTCGACGCGGCGGTTGCGCGGTGGGGCAGGCTCGACTGTCTGATGAACAACGCCGGCATATCCGTCAGGAAGCGTGGCGACCTGCTCGACGTCGAGCCGGAGAGCTTCGACCACAACCTGAGCGTCAACACGCGGGCGGTGTTCTTCATGACCCAGCGCGCGGCGCGCCTCATGCTCGCACAAGGCCAGATCGGGGAACAGCACCGCAGCATCATCAACGTCACGTCGTGCAACGTCGATGCGGTGGCGCTCAACCGCGGCGAGTACTGCGTGGCGAAGGCGGCCTCGGCCATGACGACGAAGCTCTTCGCGCTCCGGCTGGCCGACACGGGTATAGGCGTCTACGAGATCCGCCCCGGGATCATCGAGACCGAGATGACGAGACCGTCCAAGGCCAAGTACGACGTGCTCATCGCGGACGGCTTGGTTCCCATGAAGCGCTGGGGGCAACCGGAGGACATCGCGTCCGCCGTCGTGTGCATGGCGACCGGCCGCCTGCCCTACACCGTGGGCCAGCCGGTGAAGATCGACGGCGGCCTCACGATCCCGAGCTTCTGAGCGCGGCTGAATGGCGGGGTGGCTCGTATGAACGGCATCGACACCGTGCTCTGGAACGACCACGGCTCGTGGGGGGAAATGGTCCTCAACCGCCCAGAGAAGGGCAACGCCCTGACGGCGGACATGCTCGGGCGCCTGGACGCCATCGCGCGCAGCGCGGCGCAGCGGCAGGACCTTCGTGTCGTCGTGCTGCGCGGCGCGGGCGACCGGTTCTTCTGCACCGGTGGCGACATCGCGGAATGGGGCGCGATGACGCCGAGCGAGATGGCCCGTGACTGGATCCTGCCCGGCATCGACGTCTTCGGGCGCATCGCGCGACTGCCGCAGGTCGTCGTGGCCGCGGTCAACGGTCATGCGCTCGGAGGCGGCCTGGAGCTTGCGCTCGCCGCCGATCTCAGGGTGGCGATCGCCCGCGCGAAACTCGGCACGCCGGAGGTCGGCCTCGGCATCATCCCCGGCTGGCTCGGTACGCGCCGCCTCGCAGAGATCGCGGGCGTTTCGCGCGCCCGTCACCTGACGCTGCTCGGGACGCCGATCACGGCCGCGCAGGCCCTGGAATGGGGGCTGGTCACGGCGGTGGCTGAGACGCCGGAAGATTTCGAGGCGCAGGTTGCGGCCTGGCGCGAGCGGCTGTGCGCCAACGCGCCCGTGGCGATGGGGCTGGTCAAGGGCATCCTCGAAACGATGCACGCCGATTTGCGCCAGCACCATGCGAGCGCCGTGGCGCAGGCCGCCGCCACCGAGGACTGCCGCGAGGGCGTGCAGGCGTTCCTGGAGAAGCGCACGCCCGTGTTCAGAAACCGCTGACGGCCGGCATCCCGGCTGTGCCGCGCCGGTACCAGGAGTTGTCCGATGGGCCGTGCCCGCTTCATCGACGCCGCCGAGGCCGCCGCGATGATCCCCGATGGCTGCACGGTGGCCGTTCTGGGGAACGGCGCGGGGATGATCTCGGCCGAGGCCATCCTGGCTGCGATCGAGCAGCGGTTCCTCGCGGACGGCCACCCGCGGGACCTGACGCTCGTCCACTCGCTGGGCCTTGGTGACCGCGACCGGATGGGCACCAACCGGCTGGCGCACGAGGGACTCGTGCGCAGGGTGATCGCCGCGCACTTCACGTGGTCGCCGCGGATGCAGCAACTGGTGAAGGACGAGAAGATCGAGGCCTACTGCTTCCCGGGCGGCGTGGTGCAGCACCTGCTCAGGGAGATCGGCGCGGGGCGGCCCGGCCTGTTCACGCACTCCGGGCTCGGCACGTTCGCCGACCCGCGGCAAGGCGGGGGGCGCTGCAACAGCCGGAGCCGCGAGGACCTCGTCGAGCTGATGATGATCGACGGCCGGGAGGTCCTCCGCTACAAGCCGTTCAAGGTGGATGTCGCTCTCATCAGGGGCACCTTTGCGGACACGAAGGGCAATATCAGCCCCGAAGAGGAAGCGATCGAC
>Ga0316605_10001876_pt1 | contig 12021 bp, 8 predicted proteins | sample OWC_soil_day20_n_FD_207666 | JGI IMG/M metagenome (GOLD analysis project Ga0316605, IMG submission 207666) | Wetland soil microbial communities from Old Woman Creek delta, Ohio, United States - OWC_soil_day20_noCT | ecosystem: Environmental > Terrestrial > Soil > Wetlands | place: USA: Ohio... | reverse complement strand
CAGCTCTCTACCATGAGTACAGCGTGCTTCGATGCCATCCGGCGACGCTTTACGAGGTTCTCGCTTCGCTGGTCGGTCAGTTGACGACATTCTCGCCGGAGATGGAAGTGCGGTTGAACGAGTGGCCAGCGTACGACCATGGTGCGCCTGCGGCGGGATTCCTCTTCCTGGAAGGGAAGATCATGCAGCTCCTAGAGGCGGTAATTTCGACCAACTGCACGCCGATCCGTCTCGAAAAGAAGAGCGAAACGCGGTATATCGGTCGGCTGCCCGATGAGACTCTCCTGAGGAACGCACAGTTCTACCTCTCTGTTTCCGGTGACTTCCCCGAGCGAAAGGTGGTGGATGAACTGCCGCAGAAGATCAAAGTCGGCGCGCCGGAAGACATTGATATGCTTGTCGGGGCAGCGCTGCAAGGGTTGACGCTCATCCATACTCCCCGTGCGCCCGCGGGGCTGCCCACGCGCCCGAACCTTCTCTACTTCCGGCTTGAAAAGACTGGGAAATTTTGGGACTCCATCCGGAAAAACTGCTCGGTGGGAATCTTCGTTTCCGGAGAGTTCCGGGGACTCAATCTCGAACTGCTTGCGGTGAACGAAAACTAAGAAGGCAATCCCATGCACCAGACCTCATATGGACCTGAAGAAAGCCGTGACCTTGCGGGGCTCTGTTCAGATTTTCTGATGCTGATCATGCAAATCCGAATCACCCGCCAGTTGGACGATCCGGCAACCCTTCGGACAAGAATGAAGGATCTTCTGTCGCGGCTTGATTCGAAAGCTCGCTCTGCAGGGGTCGAGTATGAGCAGCTGGAGACCGCGAAATTTGCTCTCGTTGCCTTTCTCGACGAGGCAATCACGGGCATTGACTTTGCCGACAAGGACTCATGGCTGGCCTCACCGCTTCAGATGGAGTTATATAACCGGTTCGACGCTGGCGAGGAGTTTTTCAAACGATTGCAGCAGCTGCGGCAGCGCCCGCAATCCAACCTCCAGGCACTGGAGATCTATTACCTTTGCCTCGTGGCGGGTTTCAAAGGAAAGTACCACCACAGCGATCCGGAGGCCCTGAGAGGCCTGATTGAGGATATCCGGGCCGAACTTTTCAAATTCCGCGAAACCCGGCCTCCCCAGGTGCTCTCCCCTCACGGGAAACCACAGGAAGGCGTGCTCGAGGCCGTTTCAAAAGACATCCCCGCGTGGGTCATCGGCGTCGTGGCCGTTGCCATCGGTGTCCTCTTCTTCATCGTAATGAGGGTGCTCATCCAGGGGGCATCCGATGATACCGTCCAGGCGGTTCAGCGGGCCACCTACTCTGCGGCACTTGTCCTGTCCATGACCTTATCGAAGAGCTGACAACCATGAGCACATTCACGAATCTTCTGAGCAGACGCCGGCTGGCCGTCACGATAGGGTTGCTGGTCCTCATCGTGCTGACCTGGGTCGTGGGTTGGTGGCTGAATGGCCTCTCGGTGACGATCAGTTTCGCGATCACCCTGGTCATCCTCGTGCTCTGGATCGTCCTCCTCATGGTCGAAAGGATGGCATCGGAACGCGGGGCGAATGAGCTCGAGCAGTCGATCAAGGCCCAGAGCGAAGACCATGTGATGGGTCTACGGCCCGAGAAGCGGGAAGAGGTGGAACTGCTCCGTGGCCAGCTCGCGGGGGCGATCGAGTCGCTCAAGAAATCCAAGCTCGGGAAAGGCCGTAGCGGGAAAGCCGCCCTCTATGCGCTCCCCTGGTACATGATGATTGGGCCGCCGGCTGCGGGGAAGACGACGGCAATCAGGAATTCGGGGCTGGAATTCCCGTTCGGCGCGGATCGTGAAATTCAGGGTGTCGGCGGGACACGCAATTGCGACTGGTGGTTCACCAGCTCTGCAATCCTTCTGGACACGGCTGGCCGGTACATGACCGAGGAGGACGACAAGGAAGAGTGGCTGGCCTTTCTCGACATCCTCAAGAAGCACCGACGCCGGCAGCCCATCAACGGCGTTATCATTGCGGTGAGCGTCGCCGATCTGCTCAATGCCTCGTCGGACGAAGTGGATATGCATGCCAAGAATGTCCGCAAACGGATCGACGAGCTTATTCAACGGCTTGGTGTCCGGTTTCCTGTCTACCTTGTGTTCACGAAGTGTGACCTGCTCAACGGCTTCGTGGAATTTTTCGAGGACCTCAATCGCGTCCAGCGCCACCAGGTGTGGGGGTGCACATTCTCGAAAGACGAGCTGCAAAAGGACAATCCCCGTATCGTCTTCGAACAGGAGTTCATGTTCCTGTACCAGACGTTGCTCCAGCTGCGGTTGGCCCGTCTCGGCCCCGGCATGAAACGGGAAAACCGGCGGCTGGTCTTTGCCTTTCCTCTTCAGGTACTCGCGGCAAAGAATAACTTGTCGCAATTCGTCGGCAAAATACTCCAGCCGAATCCCTATCAAGAAACCCCGATCTTCCGGGGGTTTTATCTTACGAGCGGCACGCAAGAGGGAGTGCCGATCGATCGGGTGATCCAGTCCATAGCATCCGGGTTCGGATTGCCGCCTGAAGTCACGGAACAGTTCAGTCCGGAGATCAAACCAAAAACGTATTTCATCAAAGATCTCTTCACAGACATCATTATTCCGGACGAGCGGCTTGTCCGTCTCACCTCGCGCGCTGAGAGGAGCAAAAGGGTTGCACGGGTGGGGACACTGGTGGCAGCGGCGGCAGTACTAGCGCTGTTCATATTTGCGGTTACCCGGGGCTATCTTGCGAGCCGCTCAGAACTGAACGAGACGGCGCGCGAAATGTCGCTCATCAAAGGAGTGCAAGATTCGGCCCGCACAGTCCAGGTGACCGGCATGCTTTACGCACGCATTCAGAAACTGAGCGAAGCCCATCTCTTCTCCTTCGGCATGGACAGAAGCGGTGCCGTCCTCAACCCCGTGCGGGCGCTCTTCTATAAGGAGATAAATCCTCTCGTTCGCCGGAGTGTTCTCTCGGTCCTGGAAGCGCGCCTCCGCCAGGCGGGTAGCCAGCGGGAAGCAGTCTATGACAACCTGAAGAGCTATCTCCTCCTCACCTCTGACATCGAGCGGCTCCGGGATCACGAACAGAATCAGAAGTATATTACGGACAGAATGATGGGCCTCCTCAGTCCACAGGTGGCAGGGGCGATGCGGGATGGCCTGCAGTACTTCGCCCGTGACTTTGTCCAGGCTGTGGAAGAAAGCCTGACAACCGCCTTCCCGGCCAACAAAGATGTAATTGCGTCGGCCCGTGCCATCGCCGGCGCACCCAATGTGGACGACGAGTATGCTAAGCTGAGAAGCCGGGTGGGGGATCTCCAGGGAGTGACGTTCATTGATCGCGCGCTCCAGTCAGCGTACACCGTTCCCGGGCTCTTTACGAAGCCGGGTGCGGAAGCGATGGGAAAACTCATCGAGGGTGAGCAGAGCGGCTCGCGGGAGGAGACGGAATGGGTTCTCGACGTCCGTGATCAGATGATGTTGGCAACTGAGAGCGAACGGGCAAAGATGTCGGCTGCCGTCAAGGAGAAGTATTTCCACGAGTACGCGGCCGAATGGTGGAAACTGCTTGGCGCACTGCAGGTGGAGCCCTTCGCCGACCTGACATCTTCCGCCGACCGGATGAAGCGCCTCGGTGATCCGATCGAGTCGCCGCTTTTCAAAGTCTGCAAGCAGGTTGTAGAGCAGACACGCTTCGAATCGGGATTGTTACAGGAGCCGAAAGACAAGGTGGCCACGTTGGGTGTGAAGATTTGGTTGCGGCACCCGGTGGACGCGCGATTTGACGGATTCCACCAGTTCGTCGAAGGGAGCCCGGATCAGAAGACTGCTAGCGACCTCATGGTGCTTCTGACCGACCTGAGCAAGGTGGGAGACGAGGTTGAGGCTTTAAAGGAGGGCCCAGCGAAAAACACGAAGGCCTATGCCGCAAAGATCATGAAGGGGGAGAGTTCGGCGTTGGGCGATGCCCTTCGCGAGATCCGCCAGCTGCTCAAGTTGCGCGACGCGTCAACTCGAGAGACCATGAGCAACTTGCTCGTCCCTGCTTTGGTCCAGGTGGGGCGCACAATCTTTAGCACGACACAAGGGTACCTGAACCAGCTTTGGCGCGCGGAAGTCTGCGACTCGTATCAGCGATTGCTGGCGGGAGCCTACCCGTTCGATGCGTCCTCGAGCCGGGATGCTCCACTCGGCGATGTTACTCAGTTCTTTTCCTCGACCGGGAAACTCGGGGCGTTTCTCGAACTCGAAATGAAGCCGTTCTTCGCTGAGGGAGGCGACTGGGAGGCCCGGCAATGGGAAGGGATGGGAATTGGGATCTCCCAGGCTGCCCGCGAGGGGTTGCAGAGTGCGGATTTTTTCACCAAGGCGTTTTTCAAGGGGAACGATCTCGGAATAAATGTCGATGTGCACATCGAGGCACCGACTTCTTGCGAGGAGTCCCCCGATTTTGACCGAATTTGCCTGACTATTGGCGATCAGGAGGCCAATCTCGAATGGAAAAAAGATCGGACCAAGCCAGCCAAATTTAGCTGGCCCGGAGGCCAGGCGATGCGTGGGGCGGTGATCAAGCTCATCAATGAACGTTCCCTGCTCGGTATCGGGCTCGGAGAGAGCCTTGTAGATTCCATGGCTGCAGAGGGGGACTGGGGGCTCTTCCGGCTTTTGTCTCGGGCGGAGAGGCGTCAGCTTGGTAGCAAAGCGGAGATTCGCTATCGCTGGATGTTCAAAACCGGGATTGTTGTTCCCTGCCTGTTCAAGGCAGAGACGAGCACCCACAATCCGTTTTCTCCCCGTGCGGTGGCAGTCAAATTTCCGGATCGGCTGAACTAGCGACACCACAGAGAGTGATCAGGAGATCCTGTCGAATGAGTGCGACTGGTCTCTATCCTGCAGGCTGTCTGGGGAAACTCCCCGCATTTGCGGATTTCGTCCGCTATAACGCTACCGCGCGCGAGACGCTCGCCCTCGACGAGTGGCTGCATCATGGTCTCTACCATGCACAGCAGCTTCTCCGGACGGAATGGGATACGTCGTTTGAGAACTCGCCGGCGTACAGCTTCATCTTCTGGCCGGAAAATTCGGACCGGTTTCTGGTCGGGCACATGCTTCCGAGCAGGGACAGGAGCGGCCGCCGGTATCCTTTCGTGGTATCGCTCCTCGTGGACCGGCTCCGGTACGGAGAAAAAAACGTTTATCTTGCCCCGGCGGCGTTTGCGTCCTTCCTGGAGAATGCGCGGGAGTTTGTGTCACTCGCGATGGATGGGCTCGATGCACGGGAAATCGCCGAGCGGACACAGGCACTGAGTCTTCCCGTGGAGTGCGCAAACAGCGATGAAGAGTACCGGCGGTTTCTCCAAGGCACGACACTGGGCGACTTCTGCACGGAGCTCTTTGGCTCCCCTGACGTGCCGGTCATACATGCCGTGTTCGAAAGTCTTGCCGATCTACTATTGCCGCTCAGGCAGCGTCCTATTGTCCGTCTCTCTCTCGGACTCCGATTCCCGCTTTCGGCAGCGTCTTCCCGTTCCTGTCTCGAGACAAGCTTTTGGCTCGACCTGAGCCTCCGATTGATCAAGCAGCATGCCGTGACCCCTCTTCTCTTCTGGACCACTGGAAGCTCTGGATCTGGTGGGGCTGTGCATCTGTTTTTCCGTCCGCCATCTCCAAAGAACTTGGTAAACCTTATCAAACCGGAGTTGGAATCCGACACGATCTGCGTTCTGGAGCGATTCGAGAGGGGGAGAGAGGCGCCAGTGCGGTTTAAGGCGCTCCTTCAGGAAGAGACTCTCCATCTGGACACTCTGCTCGACCGCCTTGCGGCGATCTCATAGACTTCTAAGGACTCTTGAACCTATTTTCCACGACCATGGCTGACGAACAACCTACATCACAAGAGGGCGCGCAAGTTGCACTCTCCGCTTTACTCCAGGGAGTGCGCCGCCCGATTCCGGGCGATAACCCCTGTGGGAAGGATATCTCGTACGAGGACGATTTCCTGGCGATCAAGGCGCAGATCGACAAGCTGGGCACTGTCAGCGGCCAGATCGACCAGGAGCGTGCTTCAGAGCTTCGGCAGATGATGGATGCGACGAGAGGTGCTGTCAAGAAGACGGATCGCGCAGAGGCCGAAAAGCAGCTCGATCAACGGGGAAGCGTCGTGAAGCAAAGTGCCGGCCCGGATTACCAGCTGATTCGCCAGACGGCTTCCCGCGTCCTCACGGAGAAATCGAAAGACATCCGCGTAGCCAGCTATCTCTGCTTTGCGCTCTGGCAGCAGGAATCGTTCGCAGGGCTGGCCGAAGGCCTTTCGGCCATCGAGATTCTCGTCCGGGACTTCTGGGAGGGCCTCTTCCCCGGGAAGAACCGCCCCGGGGCACGCAAGGGCGCGCTGGAGTTTCTGACGGCGAAGCTGGATGACAGCGTTGCCTACGCGCAGGTTAGGGAGGCAGACCGAACACCTCTGGAGCGCGCGCGAGACACCTTGAAGGGTCTCCAGCAGCAATTTTCGGAGAAGATGCCGGAGAGCCCTCCTTCGCTTCTCGGTTTGTCACAGGCTGTTGAAAAATGCTTGAACCGGGTCCCCAAGCCAGCGTCCGCCGCCCCACCCGCAGCAGCGAGTCCGGCAGGGCAATTGCAAAGCCGACCAGCCGGTGAACCCGGACCTGCGGGTGCCGCCCCACAGGGTGATCTCCGGACCGCACAGGATGCGACTGCCCTGGTGAAGCAGGCGGCAAAATTCTTCCGGGATCAGAATCCCAAGAGTCCCACCTCCTACCGGCTCCTGCGGAGCCTCCGGTGGGACCCGATTCTGGCGCTACCTCCACATGAAAATGGCAAAACCAAGCTCGAAGCTCCCCCGGTGCAACGCCGCAACTTCCTGGCTGGTCTCCGGGAAAGCAAGAACTGGAGTGCGCTCCTGGAGGAATGCGAGGTGAGTCTCGGCCAGCCGGCGTTCCATCTCTGGCTGGACATGCAACATTTCACCGTCATCGCCCTGGAGGCGTTGGGACCGGACTATTCAGCCGTTCGTGCGGCCGTCATGTCCGAACTTGCACTCCTAGTGCAGAGGGTCCCAAAGCTTACATCACTCAGCTTTGCTGACGGGACGCGCTTTGCCGACCCCGCCACCAGCGCGTGGATCGATGATACCGTGCTATCAGCGGCGGGTTCTGTCGGGCCGACTGTCCCCGCATCGATCCTGACAGCTATGGATGCCGAACTTGAAAAACAGCTTGCTGGAGCAAAGCAAATCTTTGATACTGGCAATCTTGCCGGTGCCATTTCCATGCTGGCAGCTCCCCGTGCCGAGTCCTCCCGCAAGTCGCGCTTCCGTCGGAAACTCGCCATCGCAACATTCTGTATGCGAGGCGGGCAACCGGCAATCGCGCGCCCATTGTTCGAGGAGCTCGAGCAGGACATCGAACGATTCTCGATCCACGAGTGGGAGCCGTCACTGGCGCTCGAAACATGGACAGCGTTGTACCGCTGTTATGAAGTGCTTGCAACAAGTCCCGCGACGCCGAACAAACAAATCATCGTGCAGCGTGGAGAGAATGTATTCGAACGTATCTGCCGCCTCGACATCGGTTACGCCCTGGCCAGCGCGGGAGTGAAATCCACCGGGAAGCGTCCCGAACCCACCCAGGCGGCAGGCCAGGACGAGGGGAAACAACCCGTTGGCACTGCACAACCGGCGGACAGGACCGATAACGTATCTGTAGCGAAACAAGAACCCATTACTCATCCACAATCATAAGGAGTTGCGCCATGCCCGAGAGCTTTCAAAAGGAGAAACCGCCTGCAAGGATCAACCTCTTCCTCGAGGTGTTGAAAGGGGACGCCAAGAAGAAGATGGAGCTGCCGCTGCGGCTGCTGGCGCTTGGCGATTACAGCCAATCCGGCTCGGCCACACCGCTCAGCGAACGGGAGAAGATCAACATCAACAAGGACAATTTCCAGCAGGTGATGAAGTCGATGAACCTCAACCTGGACCTGGCAGTTCCCGACCGCCTCAAAGGGGGCGATGCCGAGACCAAGGTGCACCTGAAGTTCGACGACCTGAAGTCCATGGAGCCCGAAGAGGTTGCCAAACAGGTGCCGCAGCTTGCCAAGCTCCTGTCCACGCGCTCCCTCTTGCAGGACCTGCGGAACCGGGCCATCAGCACCAACGAGTTCCGCAAGGAGCTCGAACGGGTAGTGAAAGACAAGGCCGCCCTCGCACAGCTCAAGGGTGAACTCGAAAAGCTCGTGCCGACGAGTCCCCAGAAATAGATGCGACGTGCCGGATGATAACCATCACGGCTGACCATTCATAAGGAGGCATGCAATGCCAGAACAGAAAAAAGCAGTAGAGCCACAGGCGGCTGCCGGGACCACCGAATCCAAGGAAGGGCGGCTCAGCGTCTTGCTGGAGAAGGTCAATGTCACAATCCCGACCAGCACGGTTGCCATCGACCAGATCGCCGAAAGCGATAAGGGGGCGGTCGTCACCGCCGCGCTACGTGTCTTTGTCGACGCGATCGCCGAGATCCAGGCGCCCCTCGAGAAGATCGACAAGAACTTGCTCGACGGGCTCATCGCGAAGATCGATGCCAAGATGAGCGAACAGCTCGATGAGATCATGCATGCATCAGGATTCCAGAAGATGGAATCGTCGTGGCGGGGCTTGAAGTTCCTCATCGACAGGACGGATTTCCGGAAGAACGTCCGCATCGAGCTGCTCGACGTGTCCAAGGATGCCCTGCGCGAGTCCTTTGAAGACGCGCCGGAATTGATCCAGTCGGCGCTCTACAAGCAGGTCTACAGCGGCGCCTACGACCAGCCGGGTGCGGACCCTTATGGCGCAATGATCGCCAACTATGAGTTCGAAAACAGTGCACAGGATATCACGCTGCTGCAGGAAGTGTCGAAGGTCGCATCGTCCGCGCATTGCCCGTTCATCGGCTCGGTCGGGCCGAAGTTCTTCGGGAAGAACTCGATGGAAGAATGGAAGAAGATCCCCGATCTGAAGGCCTGGATGGAGACGGCCGAGTATACCAAGTGGCGCTCCTTCCGCGAATCGGAGGACTCGCGCTACGTCGGTCTCACCTTCCCCCGCTTCATGGTGCGCCTGCCGTACGGCCCTGAATCCGTCCCGGTCAAGGGGTTCAACTATGTCGAGAACGTGAAGGGCCCCGACCACGAAAAGTACCTCTGGTCAAATGCCAGCTTCGCCTTCGCGAGCAACATGGTGCGCTCCTTTGTCAGCGATGGCTGGTGCGTGCAGATCCGCGGGCCGCAGGCAGGAGGGACGGTTGAAAACCTTCCGGTGCATCTCTACGACGTGGGGAAGGGGAAACAAATGAAGATCCCCACCGAAGTCCCCATTGACGAGACCGCGGAGTTCACCACCGCGAACCTGGGGTTCATTCCCTTCAGCCATTACCAGGGACGCGACTACGCCTGCTTCTTCTCGGCCAATTCGGCGCAGAAACCGGCCGAGTACGATCAGAAAGAGGCAACCGCGAATAGCCGAATCAACGCCCGGCTGCCATATATCTTCCTGGCGTCGCGCATTGCGCATTATCTGAAGGTCATTCAGCGGGAGAACATCGGAACCGTCAAGGACCGGACCAAGATCGAGAAGGAGCTCAACGCGTGGATCAAGGGGCTGATCATCGGCATCAAGGATCCGTCCGAACAGCAAATCGCGAAGTACCCACTCCGGGATGCACAGGTGAAGGTGTATGACATCGAGGAGAATCCCGGCTTTTACCGTGTGGAGATGATGATCATGCCGCACTTCCAGATCGAAGGGATGGATATCAGCCTCTCCCTCGTCGGAAAAATGCCCAAAGGAAAGTAACCCCATCATTATCGTAGAGAAAGGAGTACTCCATGCCCACCCCATCATATGCGTGGCTGAAGGATGACCAAGGAGGAGATGTCAAGGGTTCGGTCCAGATTGCGGGCCGCGAGGGAAGCATCGAGATCATGGAATTCCACCATGATCTCCACATTCCGACGGATCCGCATACCGGAAAGCTGACGGGCGTCCGGATGCACAGCCCCGTGGTGATCACCAAGGCGTATGATTCCTCTTCGCCCTACCTCTATAAGGCGTGTTGCGAGGGACAGACGCTCAAAGAGGTGACCGTCAAGTGGTATGCGATCGATGACACCGGGACCGAGAAGGAGTATTTCATCCATAAGCTCGAACACGTCAAGGTCGCATCCATGAAGGCGCTCATGCCTAACACCAAGGATCCGGAGAAGGAGCGGTATGTGCACCTGGAGGAGGTCGCGCTGGTGTACGGGAAGATCACCTGGACCTATGTGGACGGCAACGTCGAGTATATCGACGAGTGGACTGCTCAAAAGTAATCACCGCCGGTCAACTCGTTCAATTCCTACGTCTGCCCCCCCCGCTTACCCTGTGCGGGCGATTCATCAGGTGTGGGGGGCAGCTCCAGTCCTGCATGACGCACGCATTGAAAGGGACAATGGAAGCAGGTCTCATTGATGTGATCCTTGGCCATTTCCTTGATGGACAGGCCGTTGCAGAGGAAGACCCGGCTCATCGGAAGCTCCGGAGTATTATCGACAGTCTGAGTCGGCTCTTCAACACGAGGCGTGGGTCCATCGCTCACGTCCCGGACTACGGGCTCCCGGACATCTCGCAGGTGTACCGCGACCTGCCGTATTCCATTGACGGCCTGCGCGCTGCCGTGAAGCTGGTTGTGGAGAAGTATGAGCCCAGGCTCCGCAGGATCCGCGTTGAGCAGCAGAAGGACAAGGAGGGAGAGTATGACATGCGCGTGTCGTTCATCGTAACAGGTGAGCTTCTCTCGGGTCAGAAGGTGCAGTTCCAGACCACGTTCAAGTCAAACGACCTGGCTGAGGTGTGCCAGTGGCGGAGAGCGACATAGCGCACCGCAAGCGATTGTTGCCGGCGTCGCGCCATTTGGGAAGGACGAACGATGATCCACCGCTATTTCCAGGATGAAATGCATTTTCTCCACGAGGCCGGGAAGGAGTTTGCCCGGGCGCACCCAGAGGAAGGGCGCTTTCTTAACATCGATAGCGTTGCCGACCGCGATCCCTATGTGGAGCGACTGTTTGAGGGTTTCGCATTCCTCACTGGCCGTATCCGGGAACGCCTGGACGACGAAGTGCCAGAGCTAATCGAATCGTTCTTCTCCCTGCTCTGGCCCCATTATCTCAAGCCTATACCCGCTCTCTCGATACTGGAATTCAAGCCGCGTCCCGGCCTCGTGCAGCAGACAACTGTGTTCCCGCGCGGAACTGAGGTGTGGAGCGGCCCCGTCGGGGAGGAAGGTGTGACCTGCCGCTTTCGCACAACTCAGGCGGTCCATCTCCAACCCATACGTCTTGCCGATGCGCAGCTTGCCTGGTCGCCGGACGGCACTTCCAATCTGACCCTTCGGGTCGTCCTGGAAAAAGGAATCGACTTCTCCAGCCTCTCGCTCAACCCCGTGCGGCTTTTCTTTCAGGCGGAGGACACGGTTGCTTCCATCATGCACCTCTTCTTCAGCCGGCATGTTGCTCGGGTTGTGATCTCGGCAGGCAAGGCGAGCACGACTCTACCTGGCCAGGGCTGGGTGTGTCCTGCCGGGTTGAGCGCGGACGAGGGCCTGGTCCCCTATACGCTCTATTCGTTTTCCGGATGCCGGTTGCTACAGGAATACCTGGCCTTCCGGAGGAAGTTCTGGTTCATCGACCTTTGCGGGTTCGACCGGTTCATTGCCCCGCAGAAAACAACCGAATTCACCTATCAGATCTTCTTCGACCTGAACTACCCGGAGGAGAAGAGGTTCAAGACAGAGAACCTGCGGCTCCATTGCACGCCGATCGTGAACCTTTTCAAGACGGACAGCGAACCGATCCGGCTGGACTACAGCGCCTTTGAATATCGCCTCATCGCGGATGCGCGATATCCGCGAAGCGTCGAGGTCTACTCTGTAGACGCTGTGCAGGGGATAGAAGAAGGGACGGGAAAAAGGCACTCATAC
>Ga0316605_10001873_pt1 | contig 12027 bp, 22 predicted proteins | sample OWC_soil_day20_n_FD_207666 | JGI IMG/M metagenome (GOLD analysis project Ga0316605, IMG submission 207666) | Wetland soil microbial communities from Old Woman Creek delta, Ohio, United States - OWC_soil_day20_noCT | ecosystem: Environmental > Terrestrial > Soil > Wetlands | place: USA: Ohio... | reverse complement strand
CCCGATCTCTATCCGTTTGTTCCTGGGCAGGTCGACGCCCGCAATACGTGCCAAGGTGGAGGCCCTCCTTATCCTTGTCTCTGTTTGTGACGCTTGTTCTCGCAGATCACGCGCACAACCCCTTTTCGCCGCACGATCTTGCACTTGGGACACATCTTTTTCGTCGATGCCCTGACTTTCATGGAAACCGTTTCTCCTCTTCAGAACCGCGGCATCCGGCGCCGGCGGAGCAGTTACTTGGATCGGTAGACGATTCGCCCCCGGCTGAGGTCATAGGGCGACAACTCCAGGGTGACTTTATCCCCGGGCAGGATTTTGATGAAATGCATCCGCATTTTGCCGGAGATGTGCGCCAAGACCTGGTGTTTGTTTTCCAGCGCCACCTTGAACATGGCATTGGGCAGCGTCTCGAGCACCACTCCGTCGACTCGAATAGCTTCCTCTTTCGGCATGAATCACTCCCACTGCGTGTCTGGAGCCAACCGCGGGCGCTCTCAGTTAATATCGACCCTTGACGCGCCCGGCGCCGCCCTTGAGGAACCCTTCGTAGTGCCGAGTCAGCATGTGGCTCTCGATCTGGGAAATCGTGTCGATGGCCACCCCCACCACGATCAGCAGCGCCGTTCCGCCAAAGTAAAACGGTACGTTGAAATGGCTGATCAGGATGGACGGCAGCACGCACACCGCCGACACATAGGTGGCGCCTCCCAGGGTGATGCGGGAGAGCACCTTGTCAATGTACTCGGAGGTGCGCTTGCCGGGCCGGATGCCCGGGATGAAGCCGCCGGCCTTTTTCATGTTGTCCGCCACGTCCGTCGGGTTGAACGTCACCGCGGTGTAAAAGTAGCAGAAGAAAAAGATGAAGCCGACATACATAAGCTCGTACACCGCCTGACCCGGCCGGATCATATCGGCGATGCTCTGCACCCAGGGAATCTTGATGAAGCTGGCGATGGTGGCCGGGAACATGATGATCGACGAGGCGAAGATGGGCGGTATGACTCCCGAGCTGTTGATCTTGAGGGGCAGGTGCGTGCTCTGCCCGCCGTACATGCGGCGGCCGACGACGCGCTTGGCATACTGCACCGGGATGCGGCGCTGGCCCTGCTCCGCGAAAATGATGACCCCCACCACCGTCACCATCAGCACCAGCATGATGATGACAAAGAAGATCCCGATCTCACCCGTGCTCACCAGCGTAAAGGTCTGCCCGATGGCGACCGGCATGCGGCAGACAATGCCGGAGAATATGATCAGCGAGATGCCGTTCCCGATCCCGCGCTCGGTGATCTGCTCGCCCAGCCACATGATGAAGGCGGTTCCGGCCGTGAGCGTGATGACCGTCAACAGCCGAAAACCCCACCCGGGGAACATCACCACCGCCGCACCGCCGGGGGCCGTCATGGTCTCAAGGCCCACGGCGATGCCGAACCCCTGGATGAGGCTCAGGACGACCGTGCCGTAGCGGGTGTACTGAGTGATCTTTTTGCGTCCCTGGTCGCCTTCCTTCTTCAGCTGCTCCAGATGCGGCACCACCACCGTCAGCAGCTGCAGAATGATCGAAGAGCTGATGTAAGGCATGATGCCGAGCGCGAAGACCGACAGGCGCTCCAGCGCGCCGCCCGAGAACATGTCCACCAGCCCGAGCAGCGTCCCCTTGGCGGTCGCAAAGATGGCCGCCAGCGCCGTGCCGTCGACACCGGGCACCGGCACCTGGACGCCCACCCGGTAGACGATCAAAAGCCCCAGGGTGAACAGAATGCGCCGCTTCAGCTCCGGGATCCGGAAAATATTGGCAAACCCGCTGCCGATCATGACTCGACCTCGACCTTACCGCCGACGGCCTCGATCTTGGCTTTGGCCGATTCGCTGACCAGGGCCAGTTTGATGTGCAGGGGGTGGCTGATCTCGCCCATGCCGAGCAGCTTGATGCCGTCCCAGTCGCCCCGGACCAGGCCGGCCTTGATCAGGGCCGCGCGGTCGACGATGCTGCCGCTTTCGAAGCGGGCCAGATCGCGAATGTTGATGATGGCGATCCGCTTGCGGAAAATGTTGGCAAACCCACGCTTCGGCACGCGCCGCTGCAGCGGCATCTGGCCGCCCTCAAACCCGGGGCTGGTCTGCCCCCCGGAGCGCGCCTTGTGGCCCTTGTTGCCGCGGCCGGCGGTCTTGCCCCAGCCTGAGGCGACGCCGCGCCCCACGCGCTTGATGCCCTTGCGGGAATTCGTTGCCGGTTTCAGTTCGTGCAGCTTCATGCCACCTTCTCCTCGGCCCTCACCAAATGGCAGACCTTTTGGATCATTCCCCGTACGGCGGGGGTGTCCTGGAGCTCCACGGTCTTGTTCACCCGATTCAGCCCCATGCCCCGCAGTACCTGGCGGTGTTTTTCTGGCCTTCCGATCATGCTTTTAACGAGAGTGATCTTCCACATTTTAGCCATGCTCATGTCCTTGTATGCGGCGTTGGTCGCCGGTCTCAGCGCATCAGGCCACCTGCTCCATCCCGACTCCCCGCCGCTGCGCCACCTGCTCCCGGCTTTCGAGCTGCTGCAGGCCCTGCACCGTCGCCCGGACCAGGTTGTGGGGGTTGTGGGACCCGAGGCACTTCGTGAGGATGTTCTGAATCCCGACCGCCTCCAGCACGGCGCGCACGGCACCCCCGGCGATGAGGCCGGTGCCCGCGGTGGCGGGCCTCAGCATCACCCGGCCGGCACCGAAGTGGCCCGTCACCTCGAAAGGGATGGTCCCCTTCGTCAGCTGGACGGAGACCATGTTCTTTTTGGCCTTCTCCACCCCTTTGCGGATCGCTTCCGGGACCTCGCTGGCTTTTCCCAGGCCGTACCCGACCGAGCCTTTGCCGTCGCCGACGACCACGATCGCGCTGAACCCGAACCGGCGGCCGCCTTTGACCACTTTGGCCACGCGGTTGATGTGGACGACTTTATCGATGAATTGATCTTCACTGTCATGCTTGTACAAGGGCCTGCCTCCTTCGCCTCAATCGGTCACAAAAACCACGCGGGGGACTAGAACTGCAAACCGGCTTCCCGGGCTCCGTCGGAAACCGCCTTGATCCGGCCGTGGTAGAGAAACCCGTTGCGATCGAACACGACCTTCTCGATCCCCTTTGACTTCGCCCGTTCCGCCACCAGCTTGCCCACCATGACGGCTTTGTCGACCTTTTTCTTTTCGGCGGCCGCCCCCGCCACGTCCTTCTCCAGGCTGTTGGCGGCCACCAAGGTGCAACCGCAGGTGTCGTCGATGATTTGGGCATATATGTGCCGTGCGCTTCGGAAAACGGACAATCTCGGCCGTTCCATAGTGCCCATGACCCTCTTGCGGATTCGGGTTTTGCGCCGTATCCGTTGATCTGATTTCGTTTTCACGCCCATGGTCGTCCAAAACTCCTGTGGGTTCGGTTACTTCGTGCCGGTCTTACCGGCCTTCTTCTGGATCCGCTCCTCGGCGTACTTGATCCCCTTGCCCTTGTAAGGCTCCGGCGGTTTCATCCGTCGGATGGCGGCCGCCGTGCGGCCCAGCTCTTCCTTGTCGATGCCGGCGAGCTTGATGATCGTGTTTTTCTCGATCGCGGCGCTCACCCCCTCCGGCAGCTCGAATTCCTTGGGAGTCGAAAAGCCGAGCTGGAACACCAGCACCTTGCCTTTCAGCTCAGCCCGGTAGCCGATGCCGTTGATTTCCAGCACGCGCTCGAACCCCTGCGACACGCCGATCAACATGTTGGCCACCAGGCTGCGGGTCAACCCCTGCAACGCCCGGCTGTTCTTGAGCTCCTGAGCGAGCCGGACGTTGACGGTCCCGTCGGCGATGCTCAGGTCCACCGCCGGGTGGATCTCCCGGCTGAGCTTGCCCTTCTTGCCCTCGATCGTCAGCGACCGGCCCGCATATGAGATCTTCGTGTTCGCTGGAATCGGAATCGGTTTCTTGCCTACTCGTGACATACCCTGCTCCCTCTTGCTCGGTCGGATCCACCCCGTTCATCCATCAGGAGACGGTGCACAGAATCTCGCCGCCGACGTTTTCCTTGCGCGCCTGCTTGTCCGTCATCAGGCCCCTGGAGGTCGACAGGATCGAGATCCCCATGCCGTTCAATATGGGCTTGATGTCCTTGCTCTTGACGTACATGCGCCGGCCGGGTTTGCTGACCCGCTGGAGGCTGTAAATGGTTTTTGCCTGGCCCTGCCCGTATTTCAGGTAGATCCGCAGGATTCCCTGCTTGCCGTCCTTCAGGAATTTGTAATTCTTGATGAACCCTTCATCCTTCAGGATGCGGGCCACCTCAACCTTCATTTTGGACCCGGGCACATCCACGCTGCTGAATTTGGCCTTGGCCGCGTTGCGGATGCGGGTCAACATGTCGGCTACTGGATCAGTGATTGCCATGATGTTCTCCTAAATGTCGCGAATGCCGGCACAGCGGCCGGCGGTGCTGGGGGCTGGACCGCCGCCGGAGAGGACGGCCGACACGCCCATCACCAGCTGGATTTTATCACCCCGGGAAGTTTGCCGTAGGAGGCCATGCTCCGGAAACAGATGCGGCAGACGCCGAATCTCCGCAGAAACGCTCTCGGCCGGCCGCAAATCGGACAACGGTTGTATGCGCGGACTTTGAACTTGGGGGTCCGCATTGCCTTCAATCTGAGCGACTTCTTTGCCAAATCATCCTCCTTGAGATCCTGCCTCGGTGCGCCGCCTGCCGCTCACGCGGCCCGACCGGCTCTTTGACCGCATCACGTCCGGAACGGCATTCCCAGCAGCCGCAGCAGTTCCTTGCCTTCTTCGTCGCTGCGGGCGCTGGTCACGATGCTCACGTTCAGCCCCTTGATCTTGTCGATCTTATCGTAGTCGATTTCGGGAAAAATAATGTGCTCCCGGACGCCGAGGGAGTAGTTCCCGCGGCCGTCGAACGCCTTGCCGGAAATGCCGCGGAAGTCCCTCACGCGGGGCAGCGCAACGTTGATGAGCTTTTGCAGGAAATCGTACATGCGCCCATGACGCAGTGTCACCATGCAGCCGATCGGCATGCCTTCCCGCAGCTTGAACGCCGCAATCGATTTCTTGGCCTTGGTGATCACGGGCTGCTGGCCCGCGATGAGCTTGAGTTCCTCGGCCGCCGTCTCCAGCACCTTGATGTTCTGGATGGCTTCCCCCAGGCCCATGTTGAGGACGACCTTCTTCAGCTTGGGAACCTGCATGTGGTTCTTGTACTTGAAAGTCTCGATCAGCTTGGGAACGGCTTCTTTTTCGTAACGGTCCTTTAGGTGAGACATTCTGCTCCTCCGGCGGCGTGCATCAGGACTCGATGGTCTCGCCGCATTTGGCACAGGCCCGGATCTTTTTTCCGTCCTCTAGAATTTTGAAGGTCGCGCGCGTGGCCGCCATGCACTTGTTGCACATCAGCATGACGTTGGACCAGGGAATCGGCGCTTCGCTCTCCAAGATGCCCCCCTGCCGGTTCTTGGCATTCGGCCGGGTGTGGCGCTTGATGATGTTGACCTTCTCGACGAGGATGCGGTCCTTTTTCCGAAGCACCTTGAGCACTTTGCCGATCTTGCCCCGGTCCTTGCCCGTGATGACCTTGACTTTGTCGTCTTTCTTGATGGCTACTTTTTCGAACTTCATATACCGTTTCTCCAGCGGACAGCCGCTCCGACAGGCCTGCTACAGCACCTCGGGCGCCAACGATATGATTTTCATGAACCGCTTGGCGCGCAGTTCCCGCGCCACCGGGCCGAAGATGCGGGTCCCAATGGGCTCCTTGGCCTGGTTGATCAGGACCGCCGAGTTTTCGTCGAATCGGATATAGGATCCATCCGGCCGGCGGACTTCCTTCTTGGTCCGGACCACCACGGCTTTGAGCACATCCCCCTTCTTCACCTTCGCATTCGGGATGGCCTCTTTGACCGAGACGACGATGATGTCGCCGACCGTGGCGTAACGCCGGCGGGACCCCCCCAGCACCTTGATGCAGTAAAGCACCTTCGCCCCGGAGTTGTCGGCCGCCTTCAATCGTGTTTCAACCTGGATCATGCGTCATGTCCCTTCCGCGTCAGGCCGCTTTCTGGACGATCTTGCTCACGCGCCAGCGCTTGCTGCGGCTGAGCGGCCGCGATTCGGTGATCTGCACTTTGTCGCCGATCTGACAGATGTTCGTCTCGTCGTGGGCGGCGTACTTGGTCTGGCGCCGGACGTACTTTTGGTACATCTGGTGCTTGACCAGGCGTTCGACCGAGACAATCACGGTCTTGTTCATCTTGTTGCTGACGACGACGCCGACCACCTGCCGTTTGGTTCCTCGTTCTTTCATGTCTGCCACTTATGCTTTCGCTTTTTGCGGGTTCAGGGAAACTGCACGAATGACCGTCAACAGTCGGGCAATGTCCTGCTTGGTCTGCCGGATCTTGGCCCGGTTCTCGAGCTGCCCGATCTCGAGCTGGAAGCGCAGGTTGAACAGTTCCTGCTTGAGATCGGTCACCTTGCGCTGCATTTCGTCGGGCGTCATATCGCGGATCTCGCGGGCGTTCATAGAGATTCGCTCCTCTCAATGAATTTGGTCTTGATCGACAGCTTGTGGGCCGCCAGCCGGAAGGCCTCCACGGCCATCTCCCGCGTGACGCCCTGGATCTCGTAGAGGATGCGCCCGGGCCGCACCACCGCCACCCAGCCCTCGGGTGCGCCCTTGCCTTTGCCCATGCGGGTTTCCGCCGGTTTCTTGGTGTAGGGTTTGTCGGGGAAGACCCGGATCCAGATCCGCCCGCCGCGCTTGACATAGCGGGTCATGGCGATACGCGCGGCTTCGATCTCCCGTGCGTTGACCCAACCGCTGCCGACCGCCTGCAACCCGAATTCGCCGAAGTTCAGCGAGCTGCCGCGCCGGGCCACCCCCCGCATGCGGCCTTTCATCTGTTTGCGAAATTTGACCTTCTTTGGACTGAGCATCGTCGGATCTCCTGTACCTTAGCCCTGTTCGGCCGGCGCTTGATCTTTGCGCAGGACCTCCCCCTTGAAAATCGTCACCTTGACGCCGACGATCCCGTAGGTGGTGCGCGCCTCGGCCACGCCGTAGTCGATGTCCGCGCGCAGCGTGTGGAGCGGAACGCGCCCCTCCCGGTACCACTCGGTCCGTGCGATCTCTGCACCGCCGAGCCGGCCGGCGCAAATGACCTTGATGCCCAGGGCGCCGAAACGCAGTGCGGACTGCACCGTGCGCTTCATGGCCCGGCGGAAGGCCACCCGGCGTTCCAGCTGGGTCGCGACATTCTCGGCCACCAGTTGGGCGTCGATCTCGGGTTTGCGGATCTCCTGTATATCGATCAGCACTTCGTGGGCCGTCAGCTTCTCGATCTCTTTTTTGAGCTGCGCGATCTCCGAGCCCTTCTTGCCGATGACGATGCCGGGACGGGCCGTGAAAATGCGCATCCGGATGCGCTTGGCCGATCGTTCGATTTCGATCCGGGAGACGCCGGCGTGGTAAAGCTTCTGCTTGATGAACTTGCGAAGCTTGTAATCCTCGAAGATGTAGTCGGCGTAATTCTTGCCGCCGAACCAGCGCGACTCCCAGGTTTTAACGATGCCTAATCTCAATCCGATCGGGTTGACTTTCTGGCCCAAGCTGAAACCTCCTTTGCTAAACCGACGTCTTTTCCGACAACACCACGGTGATGTGGCAGGTCGGCTTCTGGATCCGGGTTCCCCTGCCGCGCGCCTTCGTCCCCCACCGTTTCAGCATCGGGCCGTCGTCGGCCGTGATGTTGCGCACGATCAGCCGGTCGACATCCAGGTCCGGCTTCTGGTCGGCGTTGGCAACGGCGGACCGGATGATCTTTTCCAGTTTTTTGGCCGCCTGCTGGGGCATGAACTTCAGCATGTTCAGGGCGGACTCCACGGGTTTGCCTTTCACCGCGGCCGACACCTTCATTACCTTCAAGGAGGACACGCGGGCATATCTTGAAACGGCTTTAGACTCCATCTCAGTCGTCCTTCTTCCTTCTGGTTAAGCCTCGACCCTTTCGGGTCAGGCCGCCTTGCTCCTCTTATCGCCCGAGTGACCATGAAACGTCCGGGTCGGGGAGAACTCGCCCAGCTTGTGGCCGACCATATTCTCGGAAATGAACACCGGAATGAACTTGCGGCCGTTGTGCACGGCCAGCGTCAGCCCGACCATCTCCGGCACGATGGTGGACCGCCGGGACCAGGTTTTGACCACCCGGTTGCTGCGGGTGTCCTGCGCCTCCTGAACCTTCTTCAAGAGCCTACCCTCGATATAAGGGCCTTTCTTCAACGACCTTGCCATAGGGTCTCCACTCGTTGGCGTTGCGAATCATCTGGCGGCAGCCGCTCCGGCTGCTGACTATCTCCGCCGTTTCACGATCAAGCGGTCACTCGGTTTCTTCTTGCGGGTCTTGTGACCCTTGGTCGGCATGCCCCACGGGCTGCAGGGGTGCCGCCCGCCGGAGGATTTGCCTTCGCCGCCGCCCATCGGATGGTCGATGGGGTTCATGGCGACCCCGCGGGTGTGCGGCCGCTTGCCCAGCCAGCGCTTGCGCCCGGCCTTGCCGTAGGACACGTTCTCGTGCTGCACGTTTCCCACCTGGCCCACGGTCGCCCGGCAGTCCAACAGCACCTTGCGCACCTCGTTGGAGGGCAGCTTGAGCAGGGCGTAATTGCCCTCTTTCGCCATGAGCTGGGCGTACCCGCCGGCGCTGCGAACCATCTGGCCGCCTTTGCCGATGCGCAGCTCGATGTTGTGGACCTGGGTGCCGAGCGGCATGTTGCGCAGCGGCAGGCAGTTGCCGGGCTTGATGTCCGCTTTCGGCCCGGCCTCCACCATGTCGTTCACCTTCAAATCCGAAGGCGCCAGGATGTACCGCTTGTCCCCGTCGACGTAATGCAGCAGGGCGATGCGCGCGGAGCGGTTGGGATCGTATTCGATGGCCGCGACGCGTGCCGGGACCGCGACTTTGTCCCGCTTGAAGTCGATCACCCGGTAGTGCCGCTTGTGGCCTCCGCCGCGTTGCCAGGCGGTCACCCGGCCGAAGCAGTTTCGGCCGCCGCTTTTGCTCAGCGGCTGCAGCAGGGCTTTTTCCGGGGTGGCCTTGGTGATCTCCGCGAAATCGGCATAGGTTTGGAAGCGTCGTCCCGGAGAGGTCGGTTTTACTTTCCTGAGTCCCATCGTCTGCTCCTGTTAAGCGCCTTCAAAAAACTCGATGCGCTCGCCCGGCATCAGCCGCACGATCGCTTTTTTCCAGTCCCGGCGCTTGCCCTGAATTCGACCGCGCTGGGTGGTCTTGCCAAGCATCTGCAGGGTCCGCACGGATGCGACCCGCACCTTGAATCCCTCTTCCACGGCCCGCTTGATCTCGATGCGGTTGGCCCGGCGGTCCACCTCGAAGGACACCTGGTTGTGCATTTCCTTCTGGAGGTTGGTCTTCTCCGTGACCAGGGGCCGGATGATGACGTCGTAGTAGTTCATGCGGTCAGCCTCCCCTCGATGGTCTTGATGGCGGGCTGCAGCAGCACGAGCGTTTCGTACTTGAGGACATCGTAGACGTTCAACCCCTCGCTGCGCAACACCTTGATGGCCGGCACGTTGCGCGAAGACCGCTCCAGTGTGTCGTTCTTCGTCTCGGTGACGATGAGTGCGCTTTTCAGCTGGAGCGCCTGCATGGCCGCGATGAACGCCTTGGTCTTGATCTCGGCCAGGTCGAACCCGTCGAGCACCACCAACGCCTTCTCCTGGAGCTTGCTGCTGATGGCCATCTTGAGCGCCAGCTGCCGCACTTTCTTGGGCAGCAGGTGGGCGTACGTCCGGCCGTCGGGGCCGAAGATGACGCCGCCGCCCCTCAGCAGCGGCGACTTGATGTCGCCCCGCCGCGCGCGCCCGGTGCCCTTCTGCTTGTAGAGCTTGCGCGTGCTGCCGGCCACGTCCCCGCGGTGCTTCACTTTGGGGTTGGCCGAGCGCCGGTTGGCCAGCTGCATGGTCACGACATCGTGCAGCACATGGGTCTTGACCGGAATGTTGAAGACCTCGTCCGGGAGCTCCATCTGCGCCACGGGTTTGCCTGCGATATTGTGAACTTCTACGACCGCCATAATTCCACCATCATCTCTCGCGCCGCTGCGCTATTTCTTTTTGACTTTTTTGGGCTTGCGGATGGCCACCAGCCCCGAGGCCGGGCCCGGCACGGCGCCGCGTACCAGCAGGATGTTGTCTTCCGGCCGGATGTCGACGATCTCGATGTTCTGCATCGTCTGGCGCTCGAAGCCGTAATGACCCGGCATTCCCTTGCCCTTGGTGACCCGCGAGGGCCAGGCGCTGGAGCCGACGGAGCCCGGGATGCGGTGGCATTTGCTCCCGTGGGCCGCAGGGCCGCCGCTGAACCCTTCCTTCTTGATGACGCCGGAAAAGCCGCGCCCCTTGGTGGTTCCGCTGACGTCCACGTGCTCGCCGACCGCGAAGATCTCCACCGTGACACTCTGGCCGACGGTGAACGCCTCGGGGTGGTCCACGGGGAATTCCTGGACGTGGCGGAAGCAGACCGGGCCGCTTTTCTTGAAGTGCCCCTGCAGCGGCCGGGTCACGTGCTTGGGCTTGACCTCGTCGAAGCCGAGCTGCAGTGCGTTGTAACCATCGGTCGCCAAAATCTTGATCTGGGTCACCACGCAGGGGCCGGCCTGAATGACGGTCACCGGCACCACGCGCCCGTCCTGAGCGAAAAGCTCAGTCATTCCCAGTTTCTTTCCCATCAGTCCTTTGCACATAATCGCAACGCTTCCTTCCGGCAGGCTCCCCGGCCCGACCCCGGCTCCAACGAGCGCGGCGGCCGGCACACGGCGGGCCTATAGCTTGATTTCCACATCCACCCCGGGGGAGAGATCCAGCTTCATCAGCGCGTCCACCGTCTGCTGGGTCGGCTCGATGATGTCCAGCAGCCGCTTGTGGGTCCGCATCTCAAACTGCTCGCGGGATTTCTTGTCCACGTGCGGCGACCGCAGGACGGTGTACTTGTTGATCCGCGTCGGCAGCGGGATCGGGCCCACCACCTTGGCCCCGGTCTTGGAGGCCGTGTCAACGATGTCGGAGGCGGATTGGTCCAGCAGCTTGTGATCGTATGCCTTCAGCCGGATTCGTATCTTGGTGTTCATGATCATGGGTCGATCTTTCCTTTATTGGATGACTTCGGCGACGACACCGGCGCCCACCGTGCGGCCGCCTTCCCGTATCGCAAACCGCAGCTCCTTCTCCATCGCGATCGGGGTGATCAGCTCCGCGGTGATCGCTACGTTGTCACCCGGCATCACCATCTCAACGCCTTCCGGCAGATTCAAAATCCCCGTCACATCCGTCGTCCGAAAATAAAACTGCGGTCGATACCCATTGAAAAACGGCGTGTGACGTCCGCCTTCTTCCTTGCTCAATATGTACACCTCCGCCTTGAACTTCGTGTGCGGCGTGATCGAGCCCGGCTTGGCCACCACCTGTCCCCGCTCCACCTCGTCGCGCTTCGTGCCCCGCAACAGCACCCCCACGTTGTCCCCCGCCCGACCCTCGTCGAGCAGCTTGCGGAACATCTCCACCCCCGTGCACACCGTCTTCAGCGTCGGCCGGATCCCCACAATCTCTACATCATCGCCCACGTGCACCACGCCCCGCTCCACCCGGCCCGTCACCACCGTCCCCCGACCCGAAATGCTGAACACATCCTCGATCGGCATCAAAAACGGCTTGTCGATCTCCCGCTTCGGCTCCGGCACATACCCGTCCACCGCGTCCATCAACTCAAAAATGCACTTGGCCGCCTCGCTCTTCGGATCGTCCGCCTCCAGCGCCTTCAACGCGCTGCCCCGCACAATCGGTATGTCGTCGCCCGGAAACTCGTACTTGGACAAAAGCTCCCGCAGCTCCAGCTCCACCAGCTCGATCAGCTCCGGGTCGTCCACCATGTCGCACTTGTTCAAAAACACCACCACGTACGGAACCCCCACCTGGCGCGCCAACAATATGTGCTCG
>Ga0316605_10001872_pt1 | contig 12034 bp, 9 predicted proteins | sample OWC_soil_day20_n_FD_207666 | JGI IMG/M metagenome (GOLD analysis project Ga0316605, IMG submission 207666) | Wetland soil microbial communities from Old Woman Creek delta, Ohio, United States - OWC_soil_day20_noCT | ecosystem: Environmental > Terrestrial > Soil > Wetlands | place: USA: Ohio... | reverse complement strand
CGGGAAAGTTGGATGAGGTCGTTCTCGGTTACCTGCGACGCATCATGGAGTATCTCTTCATCGAGCGTTGTGTAATCCCACCACTCTGGCGCGAGCATGCTGGTCGCTCTCTTCACTTCGTCGCCTCCCGGAAAGGAATTACACTTTCAAATGCGCTCGTTGTACTTCTTGAAATGCTCCTCCTTGGCACTGGCCACCCAGCCTTCGGCCCGAATCCGGCCGTGGAATTGCGGCAGTTCACTGTCGACACGATCGATGTCTTCGTCCGTCCAGCGCGCGACATCTCTGAAGTAGTATACCCCCAGGTTGTTCAGCATCTTCTCCAACACGGGGCCGACGCCGTAGATCGCTTTCAAGTCGTCCTTGTCTTTGGGAGGCCAGGCATGTCTCTTCGGGGCCGCCTCCAATTCCTTGATCCGCGCAAGAAGCCCGGCGATTTCATTGTCCTTATCCCGTACAACAGAGACATAGCGCGTATCCCATTCGGCGAGCAGTCGGTCCTGTTCGTTCACCCTCCTGGGGAGTGGCTCAAGTTCGGCAACGCGCGCACCAAGCCGTCCGAGTTCCTGTTCCTTGTCCTTCACGATTTTGGAAAGCTGCGCGTCAAGATCCACAATGCGCGCCTGCTGGCGTGCAACTTCCCCCTGCAAAGGCTCCAGCTCCCCAACGCGCCACTGAAGCTTTGAGAGCGCTTCATTCTTCTCCTTCTCCAGAGCATGATATCGCGCTTCCCAGTCACGAAGCACGTTGTCGCGCTCACTCATCTGGACACGTATCGTTTCAAGTTCAGCGAGCCGCTCTTTCAGTCGGTCGATCTCCGCATCTCTCTCAGAAATAACCGACGCCATACGGGCCTGGAAGTCCTTGAGCTCCGCCTCGCGTAGCTGAAGCTGGCCGGTCAGAGGCTCGAGATCCCGGATGCGCTCCTGCAGGCGCAGCGCATCGTCGTCCCTGCTGCGCAACGCCGCGGCATGCTTTTCTTCAAGTTCCGAAATGTGTGCGTCACGGGTGTTGATCTGGTCCCTGAGTACATCCAGTTCGGCCATCCTGCCGAGGAGTACAGCATAGTCCGTCTCCCTCGCCGCAAGCCGTCTTCGCACGGCATCGAGCTCTGTAGAGATGGCAGCATAGGCTTTCGTGCTTGTATCGAGCGCCATTTCAAGGTCACCAAGGCGGGCTTTGTGTGAGGAGGACTCCTTTGCGGCTGCCAATTGCGCAGCCGAGGCGTTCTGCTCATGCTCCCGGAGTTCTTCTTCCCACTCAGAGTTGAGGTCCTCTATTTTTCCGCGGTCAAGCAGTTTTGCGAGGAGCCATCCTACGATGAAACCGATGATGGCAGCAAGAAGCAGACACACGACAATTTGCGAAATGACCGTCATCATGACGTACTCTCCTCATAAGACATGAAATTCAATGCGACGATTTGCCAGTCTCCCCCACGGCGTTGCATTGCTGGCAACGGGCTTCTTCGAACCGTAGCCGATCGCTTTCAGTCGTCCCCGGGGAACGCCTTTTGCCACAAGGTATTCCAGGACGGATTGAGCGCGCGCCTGGCTGAGCTCACGGTTGAGCGCTTCACCCCCCGTGGGGTCCGTATGACCCGAGATCTCAATGGAAGCGTCCTTGACACTCTTGATGATGGGAATGAGACGATCGAGAACGGCAGCCCCCCTCGCGGTAATCCGGGCCGAACTGCTGGCGAATTCGATCGTCTTCCCTTTCAGCTCCTCATCGAGGTTTGCCTGAACGCGTGCAAGTGCGGTTGCGCGTGTTGCCACGGCAAGCTGGACTTTCACCACAAGAGCCTCGTTCGCCGTCGCAACGGCATTCTGGAGAATTGCTGCCTTTACCTCTTCCGACTCCACTTCTCCTCTCAGCGTTAGTGTGTCACCGAATACCCGCAACCTCGCATTGTTGACGCCGCGGCTGAGCAGAGGCAGCATGCCGAGTACCTGGTCCATCCATCGCGGCGCCCCAACCGAGTCGGTAACACGCATACGATCGGTAACACGGTCCGCACCAAACACCTCATGAGCACGGGTGACTAGTCGCATTCTTGTGGTTTCGTCGGGCAGCAAGCCTCTCACAACGATTGTTCCCGCATCAGCAGTAAGATCCACGAGAGGGGGCATGCCAGCTTGGGCGATCCAGATGCTCCCGGCGTGAGTCCAAACACATAAGATCGCCAGGATGATGAGCGCAAGGAGGCCCAACCCGAGGATGGCATTCCTGGTCATTCTGCGTTCTCCTTTGCCAGTGATTCAGTTGCGGAGCTGCAAAAGTGTCAATGGAAGCGGCTCAATCTCTATCCCCCGCGAGGCTTCCCTGAGGATGGAGTACAAGACGAAGATAGCGCTGTCATTTGGCATAATCAAGGCGAAGGCCTTAGAGAAGAAGGGAAGGAGCAACTCCGGTGGGATTGAGATCCCCCCGGAAATGGCCATTGGCACAGCTATCCACGGGTCTTCCGAGAGGACTCGAAGACCTGCACGAAACCTTGACTTTGCCAGATCCGGAGCCCATATTTGCACCATAGGCTTCACGCAACGCCGGACCTTTCTCATACGCCTGCCGGAGGATATTATGACATCGCCCTTCATACATCCTCGACTTTTCATCTGCACAATTGCCTGCCTCGCCATCACGACGCCGCTCCGGGCGCAATGGAGCCGCACATCCGGCCCAGAAGGTGGGTATGCTGCCGACCTCCTGAGCACCCCTCAAGCTTTGCTCCTCGGACTCGAGAGTGGAGGAGTGTACCGATCGACCGATGAGGGCACGACATGGCAGTACGCAAGCACTGGGCTCACTGGTCTGGGCGCCGGGGGAGATGCGTTTGCGATGCTGGGGACAAAGGTGTTTGTCTCGACGGAAAACGGCATCAGCATCTCAGGTGATGGAGGACAGACGTGGACCCCTACAACGAACGGCTTGCCTGTGTATGGACTGTACGTCTCATCCTTTGCAGTCCGAAGTCCGAATGCCCTCTTCGCAGGTGCCGATGACGGCATCTACCGGACTCTCGACAGTGGGGCGACCTGGACGAAGACGTCGGCGGGCCTGACTGATTCCAGTGTGAGGGCTCTGATTTCCACAGCGACGCACCTGTTTGCGGGCACGGAGAATGGAGTCTTCCGCTCGTCAAACGATGGCATATCATGGGAGCTCGCAAGCACGGGACTCGCTGCGGGAGATGGCATGGAGATTCTCGGCATGGCCGCTCTCCCCGGTGTAGTCGTGGCGGGAACAAGGCAAGGCGCATACTATTCCTCGGACAACGGCAATTCGTGGAATCCGGCAGCGAGCGGATTGACTTCACATGCAGTCTCCACAGTTTTTGCATCCGGAACAGATTTCTTTGCAGGTACGTATGGTTTCGGCGTGTACCGCTCAACAGATGTGGGTGCCCACTGGTTCTCCTCCTCCCAAGGATGGTCAACAGGTAATGTCCGTGCACTGTGTGCACACAACGGAGTTCTCTTTGGCGGCAACTATGGCTCTCCGGTGGTCTACAAGAGTACCGACAATGGTGCCAGCTGGACACCAAGTGGCAAGGGTATCACATCGGAACTGACATACGCACTCGCAGCGGACGGCAGCCAGGTCTATGCGGCGACGGTGCAAGGCATGAAGCGTACCAGTGACGACGGTGGGACCTGGGTCGCGCCGCCTTCGGCGCTGAGCAGCACTGCGATATATTCGGTCTTCCTTATCGACGGCCTTCTCTTCGCAGGGACTGCGGGAGACGGTCCCTATGTGTCAACAGACAACGGGACCACCTGGAGTCCTGCAAACGGAAATCTCCCTGCCGGCAGTTCCAGATCGATCCTCTCTTTTGCAGCGGATTCCTCATACGTGTACATAGGAACATACGCCGGTGTGTATCGGTCCACCGACCATGGAACCTCCTGGCATGCTGCCAAGACAGGCCTGGTGGATAGCGTCACCTCCGCCCTCTGCGCGGTCAAGAACGGTCTGTTGGCCGGAACGTCGAAAGGGATCTACCGAAGCACAGACAACGGATCGTCCTGGACAGCTGTCCCGAGCGATTTCTCCAACTACAAGGTCGGATGTATTGCGGCCATGGACGGAGCGATCCTGGCTACAGTGGCTACGATTCCCAGTGTCTATCGGTCGACGGACGATGGGCTTTCGTGGAGCCCCTACGGTCAGGGGTTGTCGGTAGCAGCCCGTACGCTTCTCATCGCTGGGGGCAATCTGTTTGGTGGCACGTTATACGACGGAGTGTGGCTGTCCACGGACAAGGGGGAGCATTGGAGCGATATCAGCACGGGGCTCAGCGGTCCAGGACTCAGGATTGCCGGCCTTGCCTCGTCGGGGGGATACCTGTTTGCAGCCGGATCAAAGGGTGGGGTCTGGCGGAGGCCTCTCTCCCAGGTGGTCGCAGTGAAGGAGGGAAACTCGGTTCACAATCCATACCGGTTCACGTTGGAGCAGAACTATCCCAATCCCTTTAATCCGACGACGGCGATCAGGTACGAATGCTCTGCAACGTCAAACGTCCGGCTGGCCGTGTACGACCTGCTCGGCCGTGAGGTGGCGGCACTCGTCGATGAGATGAAGGCCCCGGGGAGCTATGAAGTGAAGTTTGCCGCCACTGGACTGGCGAGCGGGTTGTATGTGTATCGGCTCACTGCTGGAACGTATTCTCAATCCCGTCGGATGCTGCTGCTTCAGTGAATCGGGGCTTCGACGCCGGGACAACAATATTCGTATGATGACCCCCGGGGGGGATCATTGCTTCTTCTTTTCAAACAGTTTCTTCAATGCATCCACTGCCTTATCCTTCAGGGTCTCCTCCGCCCGCTTCCGGACGGGGGCGGTATCCAGTTGTACCTTCGGATTATCCGTCGTCCCCCCGACATTGAAGTCGAGCTTTAACCGCCCGCTCTGATCCTTGAACAGATCAGTCGCCTCCCCTGCAAGTCCGGAGATATTCAACTTCTGCCCGGCACTCTCGGGAAGGTAGAGAGCCATCCGGTAGTCGAGCGTGCCGTCGAGGCCCTGGGATCCGTTCACCACGTATTGCGCGTTGAGGGCCGTGATTGTCAGGTCCTTGACGACGAGTCGGCCATTGTGGACAGTAAAGTCGTTGCCCCAATCCGAGAACTGTATTGTCTCGAGCTCGGGGAGGCTCAGCAAACCTGCAAGGGACTGGTTCACCTTGAACCCCTTCAGAGAGCCATTCTTGATCCCGGCTTTTCCGTTCCCCTCCAGTGCGTCCGGGACCAGGCCGAGCGTATCGTTGAGCGCCCCTTTCAAGCTCGTGCTCATTGTCAATGCCCCGCTGAGGCGCTGGCCGAAGGACGTAAAATGCGAAAGCAGCGAACCAGCTTCCAGAGCATTCAGGTTCAGATTGAGATCAAACAGAGCCCGATCAGGTTTGTTGAGGTTGAGCGATCCGCTTGTAGCTACCGAACCTCCGAAGGTATTGAGCGTCAGGTTCTGCATCGTAACCACCCCCTTGGAGATGCGCAGAGAGCCCCGGACGTTGGTGAATTCAAACTTCTCGAGCGTAAGCGTACCGACCGCAGCGTTCACGTCCACCTCGAGGGGGAGAGCGGCGAATGCACTTTTCCCGCTGGCCTTCCCAGTTTTCGGTGGAGCGGGTTGTCCACCCTCTTGCGATCCGGATTTGCCCCCGGGGGTTTGTCCACTCCCGGCTTTTCCTGCGCCGGATGGCGAAGCTGGCGGCTCACTCATGAGGTCGCGGGTGAACATGTGGTTCGATTGCAGCGACATGGTGGCTGTCGATTGAGGGGCCTTTTTGTCTTTGGAGATCAGCGACAGATAATTTTTCACCCGGCATGCCACTGTCATGTCCGATTCACCAATAAGCAGGGAGAGCTTCTTTGTTTCGGCGATCTCATTGTTGAATGTGACCGTGCCATTGAGCTTACGGACAGGATTTACACTTGTGGCGGTCTGTGCCGTAACATTTTGGAATGTCATCGAACCTGAAGCCTGCATTGTCTTCGGATCGATCACTTTCCCCGCAATGCGAAGATCAAGTTTCATTTCTCCGGTAAGTTCGGTTCCCTTGTCCAGGGGGTAGAATTCGCGGATGGTAGCCAGGTTGAGGGATCCATTGGCGGAAAGTCTGATAAACGGGTCGTCAAAGTTCGTCACCGTCATTGCCACGCTGAAGGGAGCGCCGCCAAGGCTCACTGTGAGATTCTCCAGTCGGAATTCCTGGACCGTTGTCGTTTTGGTGAAAGTCGAGAGAATAGTGATATCGGTAATGGGTTTAGGAACCTGTGGGAAGCGGAGGCTCGCTCCTCTCGCCGTGATTGTACCGCCGAATTCTGATGAGGTCGAATCGGTGAGGGTGCCGGTGATGGCGATGGACACCTGAGCAATGCCGGTTCCTTCGGCTCCTTCGGCCTTTTCCATGTACTTTTCAGGCACGAGAGAGAGGAGATCGGCGATATTCAGGCTGTCAGAGCCAATGGTGAGGTCGAGCACGGTATTTGACTGGAGATGAGAGGCACTTCCTGACAGAGCAAGGCGCATATCCTGGAGCACCACGTCCCCCTTTTCGATCTTCAGGACATCTCTCGAGAGATCGTACAACATCCGGTGATCGAGCCGGAGATGAAGTCCTTCGAGCATGGGTGTTTCCACGCTACCGTAGCTCAGGCTGTCCGTGGTGGCGATGCCGGAGATGACGATGGTGTTTCCCTCTCCCCCCACCTCCGTTGTCAGAAACAGGTTTCGCATCTTCGTGGCAGAGTCGTCTTTGTAGTTGACATAGTCAAAGGTGCCGTTGTTGACCTGCAGTCCCGAGATGAGGAATGCGGCCGGTGGAGGCGGGCCGGCAGCGATTTGAGTCTTCGGCCTTGAGGCGTCGGAGAGTTCCACACTCCTCCCGCCGGGGGCCATCGCACTGCCGGCCGGGTTCTTTCCTCCAAACAGGTTCCTGTAGTTCGTTTCGTTCCGGGCATTCACCTCGAGCAGAAGATGGGGACGATCCAGCTCGACGGACGTAACTTCGACACGCGACTTGAGTAACGGCAGGAGTTTGACATTGAGACGAAGAACATCGAGTGCAAGGAAAGGCTCGGGAGAGAACCCTTCCCCCTTACGGTTTGCAATGCTGACTCCCTGCATCTCAACAGCAATGGAGGGAAAAATGCTCAGAGAGATAGTATTGATGGTAACCGGTCGGCCGGTGGTTTCCTCTACCATGGGGATGACCATCGACTTCAACCTCTCGCTCGTGAACATCACCTTGAGTGCAACGATTCCCATGACGCCAAGGACGAAGGGAATGGCGAGGATAACCAACCAGATTTTGCTCTTACGGCTCAATGGCATACAGTCCTCCGCCGGTCTGCTTCACGGCTACAGCATGAGCTCATCTTCGCCTTCCTTTTGCTCTTCAATACCCAGTCATGCCAGTATCACATAGATCATCGCTTACTGGCGCTTCTTGGATCTACGGGCGTTGTGACTGGGACGAGGGGCGAGCCTGGTTTCGACCGTCCGCGTGACAACACGTAGGGCGTTCTTGCCCGGAAGAATGTCAGAACCAAATCTCTCTGCATACAGCCGGGTGAATTCAGCTCCATAGAGGACAATTTGTGAAGAATAGTACGCCCACAGCATGATGACAACAATCGATTTCGCCTCACCGAAAGCTGAGCCCACGAAACCGTTGCCCAGATACAGCCCGATGACAAGTTTTCCGATTGAAAACAAGAATGAGGTCACTGCAGCTCCTATCCACGCATCCTCCCATTTCACAGTTGCGGCCGGCACAAACTTGAACATGAGTGTGAACATGACAGTGATACCCACAAATGACACTATGAAATCGAGGATGCTCACCATTCCTGCCAGGATGGCAAAGTGATTGCTCAGAGAGGCACTCATCGCTGCCGACAATGCGCTCAGAATGAGCGAAACCACCAGAAGGAACCCTATTCCTGTTATCATGGCGAACGAAAGGAGCCGGCCCTGGAGGAATGCGCGGATCGTGCCTGTCGCTTTTCGCTGGACGCGCCAGATGAGGTTAAGCGAATCCCGCAGTTGCACGAACACCGCACTTGCGGCGAGTACAATCGTGACAATACTGAAGATCGTTACAAGAATACTTGAGTCAGCTGTGTACGTATTGGTGATCAGGCTCTGAACGAAGCTCGCTCCTTCAAGTCCAATCAGTCCCTGAATTTGAGACACGAGATGGCCGCTCGCCGCCTCCTGACCGAACAGCACACTTGTGAACACGATTACCAGAATGAGCAGAGGCGCCAGGGCGAATGCAGAAAAGAACGCAAGCGCCGCACCTTGCGTCGCAAGATTGTCTGCATCCCAGGCAATCGCAGAGTCCCTCAGCAAGAACCAGATGCTTTTTCCGCGAACAGCTCTCATAACGACACCGGCATCTTTTGATTCTTTTCCATGATTCCGTCCGGCGCCTGGCGAGGAAAGGCCCGTTTGATGTGTTGAATTCCGGATTCATTCGGTAACAACACAGGCATCAGAATCGTAATCCAATCGCCAATTGTGCTGTCGTTGTCTTTGAGAGAAATCCCTTCAGCTGGATATAGGGATACACGGACTCACGCATCCCGAGGGCGGCCCCGGTAAGCAGATTAAGTCCGACATTGGTGTCGGAAAAACTGTTCACTTTCACATACTGCACACCCAAACCACCTCCCAGCCATACGTGCGCATCATTCCGGATCGGAAAATCATAATGCCCGTCACCACTGAGAAACAGACTTGTTCCCTCGCTGACAAAGACATATTCGATCATCGGATTGAGATACAAATTCGGTGCGATGCCTCCGATGATCCCGGCACCGAGTGAAACGTTCGACCCGTTGGTGAAGAAACCCACGCGCACATCACCGCGCACCTGCGCATAGGACTGAGATGTATGTGCAGCTGCGATAAGAACGATTGCTGCACATGTCGTCAGGAACAACTTGGATCCACTCATACACACCTCCTCTACTTGTGGACAAACATGACACGTTAGTGGGCCCCCGCCTGCTGCTTCCGGTTCTGGAGAATCTCCACCCTCTGGCGGAATGTGTTGAAGGCTGCCAGGGTCAGATGCGAACCAGTGCGCCGCGGGAGGTGGGAACCCGGAACCGAATCAGAATGGGAGCCTGATTCCTGCGTTCGCAATGAACGAGCGGCTCTTGCCGATATCAACAGTGCTCAGTGAGCTCACATCACTCACCGACCATTCGTACTGGAGGTCCAGGAAAAACATGGAGATATCCAAACCTGCACCGGCAAATACACCCCATGTGGGGCTGGTGAAGTCATCCTTCGACATGCCCGGGGCGCTCACGCTTGTAACGATGAAGGCTGACCCTCCTCCGAAGACGCGGAGCGCAACCTGGTCATTCTGGTCGCCGAGCAGATGGTAGCCAAGAGCCACCGGAATCCGCACGCCGTTGAAATCGTTCTCGAACTCCAGGTTCGTGCTTGTCACCGTGAACGCCGTGCTCTTCGTGGCATAGAATATCCCGCCTTCACCGTAGAACTTCTGCCCGAACAAGATGGATCCTCCGAGTTGCCAGCCGAGCTGACTTGTGACCTTGCCGTTAACAGGATTTTTGGACACATCGCTGAGGGTGATACCGATACCCGGCTTCAGTTCGGCCTGGGCGCACGCCTGTCCGGTAACCAGCAAGGCGAGCAAGAGGACAGCAACAATCTGTTGAAGTGTTTTCATTTCGAAAAATCTCCTAATTGTGAGAGCTCACATCGACGGCTCGTTAAAGCTTCGCGATTACCTTGCGAAGTTCTTCCTTGGTCTTACCGAGTTTCTTCTGAAGCCTTCCCATCAGTTCTTCTTCCTTCCCCTCTGCGAAGAGCACATCATCGTCCGTCAGGTTGGCATATCGTTGTTTGAGTTTTCCACTAATTTCCTTCCAGTTGCCTTCTATGCTGACCGTGTTCATTTGATCCTCCCATACGTTTATGAAATGAGACCATAGAGCAGACTATGCGACCCTTCTGCTGTTAATGACATTGACCAGGACAGCAATGACTGCGAGTACCAGAAGGACGTGGATCAAACCGCCCAGAGTATAGGAAGTAACGAACCCTAAGAGCCACAGGACGGCGAGGACTACCGCGATTGTAAGCAGCATCTGAATACCCTTACCAGTTTCGTTGACCGATTGACACCAGAGAATCTCTGCTGATCTGTATCTAAAGTATACCGAGCAAAGCCTCGGAATGAATCGACTGAAAGGATGAAAGAGTAGTTAATCCCGAAAGGGGGCCGTGTTATCCCGCGCAGGGCAGTGAGAGCAGAGACGCAGAAGGGGTAGTGATTTCGTCAAGCGAGGAAATAGCGCCCCGAGGCAAGAATCATGCTAGTCTCTGGGCGCGTAGATGATGCAGAGGGCACCAAATGGCTGAAGGCTTACCTCCACCCGAGATCGATTATCCGCGGTTCTCTCCACGGAGAGTTGTCGTTCACTTCCATCGGCAGGTTCCAGCCCTACTGCCCTGCCGCCAGCGCAGAAGGTGACCCACCCATCATATGGGGACGACGAGACGTTGACGAGAAAGTACGCCGGACCCTCGGGTCTTACGATGGTGGTGCAGAGAAGGCTCGGGGCCGCAGGATCGGAGACACACTCAGGAATGCACCGTGACCGTACAAGCTCTTGAAGGGAAGGCGATCCGACAGTCAATTCCCTGAGAGCACCTGCATCGCGCATGGCCTTCACCAGTTCCCTGATGTGCGCATCTTTGCCGGGCCCCTCCGCGGCATAGCGCGGGAGTAGCGCCGAAGCCAGAACAGTTCCTTTCTTCTCGACAAATGCCGCAAGGAGCTCCATCGTCCGAACGTGCAGCGTGTCCGTAGGAGGAAGGAGCAGAATGTCATATTGCCGCCATCCCACCACAAGTGTGTCCCCCTCTACACGCGCCTCCGCAAGACTCCCTTCGTCCACGACATCGAAGTCGATCTGAGACTGAAGCAGAGCGCGGCAGAGGCTCGCAAAGCCTTCGTCAATCTGGCGGACGATGGCATCAGGATGTGGCTCGTACATCGAGCGGTCCGACGGTTTGAAATGGGCCCAGAGCGAGGTGATCGGATAGAGCACGGCGACGCGGTTCGAAATGCTCCCGCTCGTGAAAAGCTGATGCAACCTTGTGGCGTACTCCGTATACCGCCGGTAGTGTGCCGGGTCGAGATCAGTCGGCTTCCTCTCCGTCTCCGGTGCGAAAGAGAGAGGGTAATAGCTCAGGATGTCCGTCACGCCGAATGAGAAGAGTATCCCAGCAGTGCAGAGCATCTGCTCCATCGAGGCCGGGTGTTTGTCCATATGGCCGAAGAAATCGCTGATCTCGCACATCAGACGTCTTTTCCCCTGCACTCGGGCCGCGGAACCCGCAATCTTCGGAACAAGGAAATACTCCTTTGCCATAATCTTCTCCGGATCGGAGAGGATCATGTCAATTCCCGGGATGTCGAACCTCCCATAGCAGGGAAACGGGCTGCCGTTGAAGCAGGTCTGCCAGACCATGGTCTCCTCCCCGAGGAGGTGCCCGCTCGATGCGACGTTGTGGGATTTGCACCAGGTTTCGATCTGTCCGAAGTACGTCTCAGCACAGAGATCGGCGATCATCTCGTAGAAGTCGCAGCGGACTTTTCGGTCCATCTCATCTACATCGACGAAAAGATGCTCCCTGTTCGACAGCAAATCATATCCTGTCCGGGCGCGAAAGATTTCCGGGAGGCTGCTGTGCCAGGGGAGCGTTAGCGGATACGTTCTCTCTTTCGGGATATACGCGGAGATGAGCGACGGTTCATCGGTGAAAAAGGCCTCGATGTACTTTCCGATCGGCTCAAGGACACGGGCATACTGGTCGTGGGTGACCGCAATGAAAGTCCTGACCGCCTCCGGGTCGAGGATGTTGATGTAGGGCCGCTTCCGATAGAAATTCTCTGTTGCGTGCGTGGCTTCGTAGAGGGTGACGACTTCATAGTGGACATGCCCGGCAGCATCTTGCGCACGGATGAGTCCTTGGGCTT
>Ga0316605_10001871_pt1 | contig 12035 bp, 9 predicted proteins | sample OWC_soil_day20_n_FD_207666 | JGI IMG/M metagenome (GOLD analysis project Ga0316605, IMG submission 207666) | Wetland soil microbial communities from Old Woman Creek delta, Ohio, United States - OWC_soil_day20_noCT | ecosystem: Environmental > Terrestrial > Soil > Wetlands | place: USA: Ohio... | reverse complement strand
TGCGGCGCAGCGGACCGGGCCGCGACCTGCTGGGCTTTGCGGAACGACCGATGAGCGGCTCAGGCGAGACGGTGATGCGCGCGATCACGCCCTTCATGGGCGGCGGCCAGGTGAGCTTCTTCGCCTCGATGCGGCTGGTGGCCGACATGGCCGACGACGAGAAGGTGCAGTCGGTCGTGTCCGGCGGCGTGGTCGAGCGGCAATTCCACCGCCACCAAAAGGACCAGCTGCCGGCGTGGAGCGATGGCCAGCTGTTGAACTGGTGGTTCGCGCCCGCGCAGGTGGAGGCACATGCGGTGCGTCGGCAGGAACTGGTGCCGCGATAGACGCCGTGGTCGGCAAGCGCGCGTCGACAAGTGTGCGGTGAAGGCCTGAGGCCCTTCGTTGCGCCGCGAGGCAAACTCGCCGACGAGTCACACCGGCACTGGCATGCGTCACCTGTTCGAGCCCCGTCTGGTCAATGATCGTTTCGGCGATCCGGGCCTGTACATCGAGTTTCGCGATGAACGGCGGGCGCTGCTGTTCGATCTCGGCGATGTCGGTGCGCTGCCGCCGCGCAAGCTGCTGCGCGTGTCGCATGTGTTTGTCAGCCACACCCATATGGATCACTTCGCCGGCTTCGACCAGCTGCTGCGCGTGGTGCTGGGGCGCAAGGACCACATCGCTCTGTTCGGCGGGCCCGGCTTCGTCGCGCAGGTCGAGCACAAGCTGCGCGCCTACACCTGGAACGTGGTCCATCGCTACGCGGTCGAGCTGGTTCTCGACGTGCGCGAGATCGGCATGGACGGGCGCGGGTCGAGGGCGCGCTTCTCCAGCCGCAACGGCTTCGCGCGCGAGTCGGGTGCCGTGTTCGATTGCGAAGGCGATCAGCTGCACGACGAGCCGCTGTTCCGGGTGCGCGGCCGCTTCGTCGACCACGAAATGCCCTGCCTGGCGTTCGCCCTCGAAGAGAAGGCGCGCGCTCGCGTCGCCAAGGATCGGCTGGCCGCGCTCGGCGTGGCCACCGGCGCCTGGTTGCGTGAACTGAAGCTCGCGGTGCTGTCGGCGGCGCCCGCCGACACCCCGATCCACTTGCGCTGGCGCGACCGCCGCGGCGAGCACGACATGACCCGCAGCGTCGGCGAGCTGAGCGAGGTCCTGCTCGACGTCGCCCCAGGCCGGCGCGTCGGCTACGTGACGGACCTGCGCTTCACCGAGGCAAACCGGCAAACGCTGGTGCAACTGCTCGCCGGCGTGGACCTGCTGTTCATCGAGAGCGTTTTTCTCGAGGCCGACCTTGCGCACGCGCAGCGCAAGAACCACCTGACCGCCCGCCAGGCGGGGCAGATCGCACGCGAGCTTGGCGCCCGGGCCGTCGTGCCGTTCCACTTTTCACCGCGCTATGGTCAGCGCGCTGCGGAGGTCGCGGCCGAGGTGCAGGCGGCATGGTCGGATCGCGCGGTGGCGAGCGTGGCCGCCATCCCCGCCGATCAGGGCGACTCGGACGCCTCGGGCCCGTGGACACGGGCAATGCTCTGAACCACTTGCGCGACTTCCTCGTCGGGCAGGGGCGGACGGCAATGCGTGCGGTTCCAGGCCAGCATCAGCTCCAGCACGACGTCGAGGTCGACACCGCGCCAGAGCAAATGGCCCGTCAGCGATGCGATGGTGTTGTTGCGTTTGCCTGGGCCGATGCCGTCGCGAATCAGCCGGCGCCAGTACGGCCTGGCGTGGCCCGCAGCACGTGCCACGCCGGCGGAGCCGAAGAAGTGGATCGGCGGCGCTGCGAGCGGCAGCTCGCCCGGGCCGTGCCCGCCGACCCAGGCGTAGCGGCGGCCATTGGGATGCACCGACGGCGGTGCGACGACGCAACCGCCATCGCCGCGCACGTCGATGCCGGGTCGCAGGGCGACGCGGTTGGCCACCGCCGTGCCCGGGTGCGCGAAGTAGAGATGGCGTCCGCCGCCGCCCGTGGCCGCCTCGACGGTCGCCGGCAACGGTCCGTGCTGCGCCTCGAGCTGGCCGACGCTGTCCGGGCCACCGTGGCGCGCGTCGACGTCGACCACCACGACGCCCGAAATGCGTCCGGTCACGATGCCCACGTTGCAGTCGGGCCAGTGTCTGAACCAGCGATCGATCTCGCCGATGCTCGCAATACGCTGCTGGAGCTCGCGCCAGGCCACCAGCGGGCGCTTGCCATGCGCTTGCATCGGGATCACCGACCAGCCGCGTCCCGCGTACGCGTGTGCAGCGTCGGCAATCGATGGCGACATTGCACCCGGACTTGGCGTGCTCATGTCAATCCCGGGCAAATTGCCATGAACTCCTGCCGGTACAGCCCGGCCAGCCGTCGCGCCTGGTGCTGCAGGCACTCCCGCTCCACCGACAGGGCCGTGCCGAGTCCGTAGGCCATGTCGTGCAGGTCGATCTCGGCGGGCCAGCGGTCGTCGTCCCAGGTGGCAGCGAACGCAGCCTGTTTGCTCGGGCGGCCTGCGGCCGCCGCTGGGCGGACGTTGACTCGCGGCAATGCGAAGGCGGTCGCGACGATCCTGCCGTGCAGGCTGCTGCCGCAATACGCACGGCTGCTGGCAATCAGCGCGCAGATGTCCCACAGGTCGATGGACTGGAACAGCCGCGCCGATCCGGGCCGCAAACGTGCGGCGAGCCTGCCGAGGCAGCCGAGATCGTCGTGCCATGGCGCCGCGCCCGCACGGAACAGCACGACGCCAAGACCTTCGCGGATCGCCACCTGGTCCAGCTGTGCCGCGATCTGAGTCAGCGAGTTGTCGTCGCCAAAGTCGGCGCTGAACTGGACCGCGACGTAGCCCTGTGGAAATGCCCGCCGCATCTGCGCCACCTCACCCCGCCGAGCACGCCTGCGGATGCGCGCGCCGAAGAGCTCGGCCACCATGACGGCGGGATCCGGCATCAGCCGGGCACCGATGCCGGCGGCAACCAATGGCTCGAGCGTGACCCTGTCGCGGACGCCGACGGCATCCGCCGCCCGCAGGTTCGCCAGGACTTCTGCGCGCATTTCAGGGTCGACCTGCTGCATCGCTACACCCCCGACGCCACTGTAGACCACGCTGAGCAGGCCGGGATAGGCCTGGCGCGACACGGTGTAGGGTGCGAGTGCGGAGGTTCCCAGCATGCGGTGTACCCAGTCGATCCTCTCGCGTGGGCGGGTCTCGAGGTAGGCGATGGTCTGTTGCGCCTGCTGCGGCGGTAGCAGCATGACTGCGGCACGCCAGGCGTCACAGGTGAGGATCTCGCCGCCGACGTGCACCAGCTTGCGCGGTCGATCGCCGATGTGCATCGCCAGCCTCGGCAACGCCACGACCTGATGGCCACCCCAACGACGTATGTCACGTTCGGCCAGCCCGGCGAAGACCAGCGGTCGTCCGGGCATCAGAGCCGCCGCGATGTGCGGAAACAGCAGATCGCCGAAGTTGTGACGATCGAAGGCGCCAAACAGGATGATCGGAGTCCGCACCGCGGCATCGTAGTTCAAGGCTCTTCGGCGCCGCCCCAGGTCTCGGTCACCCCGGCTTGATGTTATGACCCGGCGTCCCCATCTTCAAATGATCGTGAGGAAAACTGATCATGAATGACCGAGTCCGGCCGAGCGCGGTGGCTGGCATGTTTTATCCGGGTGCTGCAGACACGCTGGCGGCGGAGGTGGAGCGCCTGGTCGCTGCTGCCGCGCCGACCGAGGTGGCGCAAGCCCCCAAGCTGCTGGTGGTGCCACACGCTGGCTACATCTATTCGGGCCCGATCGCTGCGCAGGCCTACGCGTTGCTTGCACGCTGGCGCGCCCAGGTCCGACGCGTGGTGCTGCTGGGGCCGGCGCACCGCCTGGCCATTCGCGGCCTGGCCCTGCCCAGTGTGTCGGCTTTCGAGACGCCGCTCGGCCGCGTGGAACTCGACCGTGCCGCGCTGGCGCAGCTGCGCGGGCTCGCTCAGGTCAGCGTCAACGACGCCGTGCACGCGAAGGAGCACTCGATCGAGGTGCAGCTGCCGTTCCTGCAGCGTGTGCTCGATGAGTTCACGCTCGTGCCCTTGGTGGTGGGGGCCGCCTCTGTCAAGCAGGTGGCCGAAGTGCTTGAACGCCTGTGGGGCGGTGACGAGACGCTCGTCGTCATCAGCACCGACCTGTCGCACTACCTGCCCTATGCCGAGGCGCGCGCCACGGACCGCATGACGGTGGAGCGCATCCTGCAACTGGACCCCGAACTGGATCACGACCAGGCCTGCGGTGCCACGCCGCTGGGCGGCGCCTTGCTGGCGGCGCGCGCGCATGGCTTGGTGCCCCGCCTGCTCGATCTGCGCAACTCGGGCGATACCGCCGGGGATCGTTCCCGGGTGGTGGGCTATTGCGCCTTCGCCTTCGCGCCAGGCGGTGACGCGGCGGGCGATCGGGATGAAGTCGGCGTCGAAGACGACGCCGGGCTCGGCGCTGCGCTGCTGAGCCGCGCGCGCAACGCCATCGCCCGGGCACTCGACCTGCCTACCCACGACGAGCCGCATCACCCCGTGCTGCGGTGCCTGGGCGCCACCTTCGTCACCTTGCGCCGGGACGGCGAATTGCGCGGCTGCATCGGTACGCTGTCCGCGCAGCGTGAATTGGCCGACGATGTGCGGCGGCATGCCCTGGCGGCGGCGTTCCGCGACCCACGCTTCGAGCCTTTGCGGGTGGAGGAATTCGCGCAGCTCGAGATCGAGGTCTCGTTGCTCGACGCGGCCCGGCCGCTGGCCGCCGGCAGCGAGGCCGAAGTGCACGCGGCGCTGCGGCCCGGCGTCGACGGCGTGCTGCTGGAATGGCGTGGGCGCAGCGCCACGTTCCTGCCGCAGGTGTGGGAGCAACTGCCGCAGCCAGGCGAATTTATGGCCGCGCTGAAGCACAAGGCCGGGCTGCCGGCTGATTTCTGGGCTGAGGATCTGAGGCTGTCGTGCTACAGGGTGCGCAAGTACGTTCAGGCGGGAGCGGTGGCATGAGCGCACGCGGCGAATTCGCTTCGGCCGTGCAGCCGGCGCGCTGGTGGCACCGGCTCGACGATGGCCGGGTGCAGTGCGACCTGTGTCCGCGCGATTGCCGGCTGCACGAGGGCCAGCGCGGGCTGTGCTTCGTGCGCCAGCGCGTCGGCGATCAGATGGTGCTGACCACCTATGGGCGCAGCTCGGGTTTCTGCATCGATCCGATCGAGAAGAAGCCGCTGAATCACTTCCACCCCGGCAGCAGCGTGTTTTCCTTCGGTACCGCGGGCTGCAACCTGGCCTGCAAGTTCTGCCAGAACTGGGACATCTCGAAGAGCCGCGAGATGGACCGGCTGCAGGACGCGGCCTCGCCCGAGCGCATTGCCGAGGTGGCGCTGGATGCCGGCTGCAAGAGCGTGGCCTTCACCTACAACGACCCGGTGATTTTTGCCGAGTACGCGCTCGACACCGCCGATGCCTGCCATGCCCGCGGCCTGCGGACGGTGGCGGTGACGGCAGGCTACATCCACGCGCAGCCGCGGCGCGAGTTCTTCGCGAAGATGGATGCGGCCAACGTGGACCTGAAGGGTTTCACCGAGGATTTCTACTTCCGCCAGACCGGGGCGCACCTGGCGCCGGTGCTCGAGACGCTGGAGATGATCCATGCCGAAACGAACTGCTGGCTCGAGATCACCACGCTGCTGATTCCCGGGCAGAACGACAGCACGGCCGAGATCGACGCGATGACGCGCTGGATCCTCGAACACCTGGGCCCTGAGGTGCCGCTGCATTTCAGCGCCTTCCACCCGGACTACAAGATGACCGACGTGCCGGCCACGCCGCGGTCCACGCTGCAGCGCGCGCGCGCGATCGCGCTGGCCAACGGACTTCGCTACGTCTACACCGGCAACGTGCACGACAGCGCCGGTGGCACCACCGCCTGCCCGGGTTGCGAGAAGCCGCTGATCGTGCGCGACTGGCACGCGATCCTGCGCTACGAGCTCGACGAGCGCGGCCACTGTCCGCATTGCGGCAGCGCGATCGCCGGGCGCTTCAGCGGTCATGCGCCCGCGTTCGGCCGGCGGCGGGTTCCGATTCGCGTCGCGCCATGAGCGCATAGCGGCGGCGGAACCGGCGTGGCCGCTGCACACGCCTGACGATGGCGCCAGGCCTCGCGACTCATAGCGACTTGCGATCAAACACACTGTGGTCGGTGGCGGCTTTCGGCGCTTTGCGGTAATTCACTGTCCGCAATGTGTGCGCGAGTTGCGTGGCGGCGAAGCCGGCGCGGGGCAGGCCGCGACGCTTCGGTGGGGCGGTCGGCTGCGCCGACTGCCCTGTGATGCTCGCGACCCTGGCCTGGCGCATAACTCGCTACGCGCTTCGCGCTGCGCTCGGACAGATGCGCCAAGTCAGTGGTTGAAGCGCGCTGCGCGCGCGACCAGGGTCACTGCGCTTCTCGGCGCCCCACAGGCGCGTCGCGGCCCGCCCCCGCACCGTCTTCGCGGCGGCGCTCGTGGTGTTCGGCGCCAAGCAGCCCAAGCCCCGACCTCGCGCCGGGCGACACCCGACATGGGCGATTTGTGCGGCGACGCGCAGCGCAGACCCGGGCGAGGCGCGAACGCAGTGCGCGCCTTCCCATCTGACTCGCGGCATTTGTCCGAGCGCAGCGCGTCAGCGCGTAGCGAGTTGTGCCGCGCTCGACCGGACCGAGCAGCACAGTGCAGTCGGCCTGCAAGGCCGACCGCCGCACCATGAGCCCGTGGCGGGTGCCGCACGGCGCGATGCGCTGAACGAGGGAAGAAAAGCAGCCTCTCGCGAATAGCGGCACAGCGCCGGTCGAGCCCAACGCCAGCGCGCCCTTCGTGGCCACCGGCCGGGTCGGCTCGCGCGTGGCGCCGCAATTGCCCTCGCATCGCCCTCGCCACTCCGGGTGACATACCCCCCATCGGCGGTGCTGCTGCGGCCACCGACACGCCACAGCACACTGACACGGTCCGAATACTTGCTGCGATCGGCGCGCCGCGGCCCGAATCTTCATAGCGCCCATGCCTTGAATGCCCGCGGTGACATTCGCCGCGGTTTCCTCCCTCGAGGCTTGTGCGACACCTGCCCTCAGGTCGTCGCCAATCGTCATTCAGTACCGCATGACGGGCAGGTGTCCCACAACCCTAAACACTAGCTGACGCCGGTCCTGATCCCCTTGATTGGGCAGCGGCGAGTGGACTCGGCGGACCACGACGGTAGCCCACCGAGAGCCGCCGGGCGGCGGCCTGCCGCGACCGCGGCGCCGCTACTCGGCCTTGATCGAACCGCGCAGATCGGTGATGCCGCGCCGGCCTTCCTCCAGCACCTCGGCTGGAACTTCCTTCAGGTCCCAGACGATGCCCAGCAGCGCCAGCATGCGCAGCACCCAGTAGGTCGGGTCGGGTTCGTACCAGTAGAAGCCTGCGCGCGCCGCGTTCATGTAGCGGTGGTGGTTGTTGTGGAAGGCTGCGCCCATGCTGGGCAGCGTCCACCACCACATGTTGGTGCTGGTGTCGCCAGTCTGGAAGCGGCGCAGGTTGAACGGGCCGGGCCTGGTGCCGTGGGCAAACACGTTGACCATGTAAGGCGCGTGCTGCGAAGCCACCATGCTGACGAAGAACACCCACACCACCGCGGCCAGGCCCAACCCGGTGGCGCCGAACAGCGTGGTGTACTCGCCGACCAGGTAGGTCGCGGCCAGCGTGGCCAGCGGGAACACGTAGTGGTGCTTGTTGATCCACACCAGCTCGGGGTAGCGGCTCAGGTCCTTGGCCTCGTCCAGCGGCGTGGCCAGCGTGTCCTCGTCGATCAGCCAGGTGTAGTAGGCCTTGTACCAGGGCAGGGTGACCGGTGAGTGCGGGTCGCCAGGCTGGTCCGAGAAGCGGTGATGGCGGCGGTGGATCACCGCCCACCAGATCGGCCCGCGCTGGCCGTTGGCCGCAGCCAGCGCTGCCAGAATGCACTGGAAGGTGCGCGAGGTCTTGTAGCTGCGGTGCGAGAAGTAGCGGTGCACACCGCCTTCGATCGAGAACACGCGGATGAAGAAGCCGATCAGCGCAGCAATCAGCAGCTCCTTCGTCACCGGCACGAAGAACACCCCCAGCAGGGCGGCATGCCCGATGAGCGCGCGCACGATCACGGTACGCGGACCTTCGGTGCGCTGGATGTTGTCAGCGATCATGAACCCTCCCGACGACCTTGTAGGTGCTGTCCGCGCGTCATGGGCCGCGCGCGGTGAATCCATCGTACCCAAGCGCAAGGGCCGGATCAAGCTTCTGCGCGCGTGTCCTGCTTGGCGCTGCCGCGGCCGATCAGGCCCAGGCTCAGCGCCGTGCCCAGCAGCACCACCGCGCAGCCGGCCACCATCTGCAGCGTGATCGCCTCGCCCAGGTACAGCGCGCCGGAGACCATCGCCACCAGCGGGCTGAGGAAGGTGACCGACATCGCCGGCACCGTGCCGATGCGGCGCAGCAGCCGGAAGTACATCCACATGCCCAGGCCCGAGCTGGCGATACCGAGAAACGCCATCTCGGCCCACGCGCGCGCGCTGGGCGGCGTGCTCGGCCAGGTGGCCCAGGCCAGCGGTGCCAGGAACAGGCTGGCTGCGGCCAGGCTGCCGGCGGTAGTGACCATGGCATCGGTGCCGGCCATCTTGCGCCGCGTGTAGGTGGCGCCGACGCTCCAGATCATGGCCGTGCCCAGCACCGCGAGCACCGCCAGCGGGCCTTCGGCCGTCTTCAGCGAGACGTTGCCGCTGCTCATCAGGATGAGCACGCCGACGAAGCCCAGCAGCAGGCCGCCGGCGCGCCAGGCGCCGAGTCGCTCCTTCAGCACGAAGTGCGCCACCAGCGCGGCGAACATCGGTGCGGTGGCGTTGAGCACCGCCGACAGCCCGGCCGTGATGTGCAGTGCGCCCCAGGTCATCAGCATGAAGGGCAGGGCGGTGAAGGGCACGCCCACCATGAACAGTGCGCGCGGGCTGGCGCGCAGCTGCGGCCAGCCGCTGCGGTAGAAGACGATGGGCAGCAGGATCAGCGCGGCGATGCCCAGTCGCATCGACACCAGCGGCGCCGGGCCGAAGGCCGGCACGGCGGCACGCGTGAACAGGTAGGCGCCACCCCACAGCAGGCTGAGAAACAGCAGTTCGATCACATCGCGGGGGCGCATTCGCTCCAGCTTACCGGAACGCGGTGGGGTGCCTAGAATGCTTTTCCCTCGGCCCGCAGGCCGACCCTCATTGGAGACTGTCACATGCGCGACTACCTGAAGTTCTACATCAACGGTGCCTGGGTCGATCCGGTCACGCCCAAGACGCTGGATGTCATCAACCCGGCCACCGAGGCCGTGGCCGGCCGCATTTCGATGGGTTCGGCTGCCGACGTGGACAAGGCCGTGAAGGCCGCTCGCGTCGCCTTCGAGACCTGGTCGCAAAGCAGTGTCGAAGAGCGCATCGCGCTGTTCGAGCGGCTGATCGAGGAATACAAGAAGCGCTATGCCGACATGGCCGCGGCCATCACCGAGGAGATGGGTGCACCAGCCGTGCTGTCGCAGAAGGCGCAGGCGGCGATGGGCATCGGCCACCTGCAGTCGGCATTGGGCGTGCTGAAAAACTACCACTTCACCGAGCAGCGTGGTACGACGATGATCGTCAAGGAGCCGATCGGCGTGTGCGGCCTGATCACGCCGTGGAACTGGCCGGTCAACCAGATCGCCTGCAAGGTGGCGCCGGCACTGGCGGTGGGCTGCACGATGGTGCTCAAGCCCAGCGAGATCGCGCCCTTCTCGGCGCAGATCTGGACCGAGGTGATGCATGCCGCCGGCGTGCCGGCCGGCGTGTTCAACCTGGTCAACGGCGACGGCCCGACGGTGGGCGCGGCCATCTCCAGCCACCCCGGCGTGGACATGGTGTCCTTCACCGGCAGCACGCGCGCCGGCATCGAGGTGGCGCGCAACGCGGCACCCACCGTCAAGCGCGTGCACCAGGAACTGGGCGGCAAGTCGCCCAACATCATCCTGCCCGATGCCGACATCAAGAAGGCCGTCACCGCCGGCGTGCGCGGCGTGATGCAGAACAGCGGCCAGAGTTGCAATGCGCCCACGCGCATGCTGGTGCCGAACTCGAAGATGGCCGAAGCACTGGCTGTGGCCAAGGAAGTGGCTGAAGCCACCACGGTCGGTGCGCCGGACAGCGGCGCTGCGCTGGGCCCGGTGATCTCGGCCACGCAGTGGGACAAGATCCAGACCCTCATCAACCGCGGCATCGAAGAAGGCGCCCCGGTGGTGGCTGGCGGGCCCGGCAAGCCGGCGGGTCTGGAGACCGGCTACTACGTCAAGCCCACGGTGCTGGGCCCGGTGAGCAACGACAAGACCGTGGCGCGCGAGGAGATCTTCGGCCCGGTGCTGGTGATCATCGGCTACGACACGGTCGAGCAGGCGGTGCAGATCGCCAACGACACACCCTATGGGCTGGCGGCCTATGTGTCGGGTGGCGACCTCGAGGCCACGCGCAAGGTGGCGTCGAAGCTGCGCGCCGGCCAGGTCAACATCAACAGCGCCGCCACCGACCTGATGGCGCCCTTTGGTGGCTTCAAGCAGTCGGGCAACGGCCGCGAATGGGGCGACCATGCCTTCGGCGAATTCCTGGAAGTGAAGGCGGTGCTCGGCTACACGCCAAAGTAAGACCCCCCGAAGCGCCTTCGGCGCTCCCCCCAGGGGGCGCCGCTGGCGGACCGGCGTAGCCGGATCCGCTGCGGCCGCTCGATGCCACTAACCACAGATATGCACGACCCAACGGAGACAAGATGGCCGCCATCAATGAAGTGATCGACCTGAGCATCGAGGACGGCGTCGCCGTCATCACCTCGAACCATCAGCCCGTCAATGCGCTGTCGGCCATCGTGCGCGACGGCCTGACCGCGGCCTTCGACAAGGCCATCGCCGACGACGCGATCAAGGCCATCGTGCTGACCTGCGCCGGTCGCACCTTCTTTGCCGGTGCCGACATCAGCGAGTTCGGCAAGCCACCGAAGGGCGCGTCGCTGCATGCGCTGTTCGACAAGATGGAAAGCGCCTCCAAACCCATCGTCGCGGCGATCCACGGCACCTCGCTGGGCGGAGGTTTCGAGACCGCGCTGGTATGCCACTACCGCGTGGCCGTGCCCTCGGCGCGCGTCGGGCTGCCCGAAGTCAAGCTCGGCCTCCTGGCCGGTGCCGGCGGCACGCAGCGGCTGCCGCGCATCGTCGGTGCGGCCAAGGCGCTGGACATGGTGACCAGCGGTGTGCCCGTGGGCGGCAAGGCGGCGCTGGCGATGGGATTGGTCGACGAACTGGTGCCTGAAGGCTCGGACCTGCGCGCCGCAGGTGTGGCCTTTGCGCGCAAGGTGCTGGCCGAGAAGCGGCCGCTGAAGAAGGTGCGAGACCTGACGGTGGCCGGCGCCACGCCCGAACTCTTCGCCGAGTTCCGTGCCAAGAATGCCAAGGCCTTCCGCGGCTTCGAGGCGCCGGAAGCCAGCATCAAGTGCATCGAGGCGGCGGCCAACCTGCCTTTCGACGAAGGCAAGAAGTTCGAACGCGATGAGTTCATGAAGCTCGTCGTCGGCGTGCAGAGCCAGGCGCAGCGCTACATGTTCTTTGCCGAGCGCCAGGCCGCCAAGATCGACGGCCTGCCCGACGGCACGGCCATCCGGCCGGTGAAGAGGGTGGGCATCATCGGCGCCGGCACGATGGGCGGCGGCATTGCGATGAACTTCCTGAACAAGGGCATCCCGGTGACCATCGTCGAGACGCAGCAGGCCGCGCTGGACCGCGGCACGGCGACGATCCGCAAGAACTACGAGAACACCGCCGCCAAGGGCCGCATGACGCAGGATGACGTGGAAAAGCGCATGGCCGCGCTGTCGCCGTCGCTGGACCTGGGTGCACTGGCCGATTGCGACCTGATCATCGAGGCCGTGTTCGAGAACATGGCCATCAAGAAGGAGCTGTTCGGCAAGCTCGACAAGATCGCCAAGCCCGGCGCGATCTTGGCCAGCAACACCAGCTACCTGAACGTCGAC
>Ga0316605_10001870_pt1 | contig 12042 bp, 7 predicted proteins | sample OWC_soil_day20_n_FD_207666 | JGI IMG/M metagenome (GOLD analysis project Ga0316605, IMG submission 207666) | Wetland soil microbial communities from Old Woman Creek delta, Ohio, United States - OWC_soil_day20_noCT | ecosystem: Environmental > Terrestrial > Soil > Wetlands | place: USA: Ohio... | reverse complement strand
AATCGGCGATTTAATGTGCAAATGATGCACATCATTTGATACAAAAGATGCACATCATTTACTATGAAAGATGTGCATCATTTTTATTTAAGGAATTTTATATTTTGTTGTTTTTGGGCAGACACATTGGTTTGCCCCTACGTTGGATTTGTTTTACAAAGATAAGCAAATTATCTTGAATATTGGTCGTAATATCCTTTTAATTCACAATAAGTTTTTCTGTCTTTTGAATTTTTTCCCCAATGACTTTAATATAATATAATCCTGGGGTAAATTTAGATAAATCAAGTTTTGTTTCAATTGCTCCATTTGATGGAGACACTTTCATTTTCTTAATTTCTCTAGCTTGCTCATCAATAACAATTATATTTACAGCCTCATTTACTCCATTCATCTTTATGGTTGTTTGTTTATACGCTGGATTTGGATATAATGATAATGAAACATCATAATCAATATCTTCTAAGCCTACTACAATTGTATCATAAGTTGAACCACAACCATTATACTTAGCTGTTAGTATTACTTTATATCTTCCTCCTTCTATATATAGATGAGATGGGTTAATGTTTGCCTCTATTGGATTTGTCTGGCTATTGTAATACAAAATATCACTTCCATCACCGAAATCCCAAAAATATTCTATCAATGCAGTAGTATCTTGCACTGGAAAAGTAGTAGTATTAGTAAATTTCACTAATTCCTCTCCTTCTATCTCTTGCGATGGAATAAACCCAACTTTTGGTTTTGTATTTAATGCTTTAACTTTTATATATGACACATAACCTGGCGTGGTAGAACCACTAGTCATTTGAGAGGTTAATCTCACAAAATAATTGTCTCCATAATTAGCAAGAGTGTTATTCTTTACTAAAAAAGTATTCTTTGCTGGAACGACTCCAACAATATGACTTTCTGCCAAAGGCGTGCCTGTTGCAATGGTGCTAAGTTGAGACAGTGGTAAATCATTCGGGTTAGCAAACCATTCATATTTTGCAAATCCAGAAGGAGCAATAAGTTTTGCTACTGTATCTGCATTATAACATGAAGTTACAATGCATTCAGATGGAGCTACCTTTCCTACAAAATAACCATATGACCAGTGCCCTCCAAGTGTACACCCTGCAACTGTAACCTTCATTCTTATTCTTTTGGAACGAAAATCAGATAAATTCATTCCTATTTGTTTCCAGTTCTGCCAAATCCCACCTGAAAATAGACTCCAACCATCAGGGGCTGGTGTTTTACCAAGTACTTCGAAATATGTTGTTGGGTCTAATCTGCCTATTTCATTATCATTTTGATCTAATTCTATTATTTCTATCTGAAATAATGGATTTTCATAACCAGTATGACCTGGCGCTTGAAGAACCATGGCATAATTAAATGTAACCATTGAGTTATTTTCGCTTACTAACATATCATATGATAACATATTTGAATTAGAGCCACCTTTTTCAACGTTAATAGTCGTAGAACGATTAAATCCGAAGTAAGTAGGTATCTTAATTAATTTTGTTGCCCCTACATTAACATCGTATTCATAATAATTTTTATTAATAATAAAACAAGTATCCCCTGCTGCTGGAGCAGGTTGATTGCCATTCCAAGTACAAGAGGAAGGATTTGGATATAAAACCCAATTAGTAAATGAAATAGTAGTTGGGGTACTTATATTTTTTGACTGATAACCTTTCCAATATGTATAATCACCCATCGAAAAATTAAAATTTGTTCCATCTCCTATCTGAGAATAAGATTGTTCAAATCCTGCAAACATAAATAAAATTGCAAGGATTAAAGAATAATTCTTTGAATGAAAACTTTTCATACTAATATTTTTAGGTTAGTAAATTCTAAAATTAATATATTGGACTACTAATAAATAATTAAATTCTTAATAAGACTCATTTTATAATAAAGATTTAATAAAAAAGATCGAAGGATAAAAAAAAGATTGGCTAGTAAAAGCCAATCTTTTTCTTTGAATACAGAAATAAATTATTGAATAATCAATTTTTCTGTCCGTTGAATTTTATCTCCAATAACTTTAACAAAGTAAATTCCTGAAGAGTATTTACTTAAATCTATTTTCGTTTCAATTGTTCCATTTGAAGGAATTGCATTGATAGTTTCTATAACTTTTCCTTGTTCGTCAACAACTAATACTTTTGCATCTCCATTAACTCCACTTACCTTAACTGTTGTTTGGTTTGTTGCTGGATTTGGATATAATGATAAAGAAGCACCTGATTCAACATCGTCTAAACCAACCAAAGTTGCTCTTATCATAGTATCAAATGTTGTAGCACATCCATTAAACTTTGAAGTTAATTGAACTCTATAATTTCCTTCTTGGCTATATTGATGAGATGGACTTATATTTTCTACAATTGGATTAGTTTGGCTATTATACATTAAGATTTCACTACCATCTCCAAAATCCCAGAAATACTCAATTAATGCAGTTGTATCTTGTACTGGAAAATAAGTATCATTATAGAACTGAACTATATTTGATTGTCCCGATTGTTTGTAAAATCTTGCTTTTGGTTTTGAATTATAAGCTTTCACTTTTATGTATGAAACATATGCAGGAATTGATAAGCCTGTTGGTACTTGTGTTGTCAATCTAACAAAATAGTTCTCCCCATTAGTTGTTAATGTACTTTGCTTTACTAAAAATGAATTCTTTGCTGGAACAGATCCATTTACTGCACTTATTGCAAGAGGAGTACCGTTTGCAATTGTACTTAATTGCGAAAGAGGCAAATCATTTGGATTAGCAAACCATTCGTATTTAGCAAATCCTGGAGGAGCAATTAATTTTGCTATTGTATCTACTTTATAACATGAGTTAACTTGAATTGCAGATGCTCCAACTTTTCCAACAAAGTATCCGTATGACCAGTGTCCTGTTGGAGAACATCCTGCAACAAGAACTTTCATTCTAATCCTCTTTGACCTGAAGTTAGCTAAGTCATATGAGATTTGTTTCCAGTTTTGCCATATTCCATCAGAACTTCCAACAGTAAATTCGCTCCAACCATCTGGTTTTGGGAGTTGTCCCTTTACATCATAATATGTTGATGGATCTAATCGTGCAATTTCATTATCGTTTTCATCTAATTCAAAAATCTCTAATTGAAAGAATGGATTTTGATATCCTGTATGACCTGGTGCTTCTAGAACCATTGAATAGTTAAACGTAACTAAAGAATTTTTATCAGAAACCAACATATCATAAGATAACATATTTGTATTAGCACCATACTTTTGAACGTTAATTTTTACAGAACGGTTAAATCCAAAATATGTAGGTATCTTAATTAATTTTGTTGCCCCAACATTATAATCATATTCTGTATAATTTTTGTTTATAACAAAGCATGTGTCACTTTGCCATGTACATTCTGCTGGATTTGTAAAAAGATTCCATCCACTATATTTAATAACAGTAGCGTCACTATTATTTTTTGTTTGATAACCCTTCCAATAAGTAAAATCACTCATCGAAAAATCAAAATTAGTTCCATCTCCAATTTGAGAGAACGATTGATTAAAACTTCCAAATATCATTAAAACTGTAATGATAAATGTACAAAAACTTGTAGTTAACTTTTTCATTTGAATATTGAATTTAATATATAATTGTCGACTTAATATATAATGTTGCAAATATACAAATTAATTCAACAATACAAATCTTTATAAAGTAAGTGAGTAAGAAAAAAAATAACATTAATTATTGCTACTCAATAATTAATTTTTCAACCTTATTTATATCTGCTCCAATAATTTTTATATAGTAAACACCCGAAATATAACTTGAACAATCAATTATCGCCTCAATCTTACTATCCGATGTATATAAGTCGATTGTCTTTATTATTCTTCCTTGTTCATCAATTACAGATACTTGTAATTTCCCATTTACTCCTTCAATTTTTAGATTTGCTTGTTTTGTTGCGGGATTTGGATATAATGAAAATGAAGGTTCTGAGTAAATTTCATTTAACCCAATAAACGTTGCATGTATTATAGTATCATATGTAGTTGCGCAGCCGTTATACTTCGCAGTTAGTTGTACTCTATAAGTCCCTTGCTCTGAATATTGATGAGATGGACTTATGTTTTCAACTATTGGATAAGTTTGGCTATTATACATTAAGATTTCACTCCCATCTCCAAAATCCCAAAAATACTCTATTAAAGCTGATGTATCTTGAATTGGGAATTCTGTGTCATTGTAGAAGGTAACCAAATTAGAATCACCTGACTGTTTATAAAATCGTGCTTTTGGTTTAGAGTTAAAAGCCTTTACCTTAATATATGATACAGAACCAGGAGTAGATGTACTGGTCTGGGTTGTTAATCTAACAAAATAATTGTCTCCGTAATTTGCATGTGTGCTATATTTAATTAAAAATGAATTCTTTGCTGGGACTGAGCCAATAACATGACTTTCCATAATTGGTATCCCTGTTGCTATAGAACTTAGTTGTGATTCTGGTAAATCATTTGGGTTTGCAAACCATTCATATTTTGCGAAACCAGAAGGAGCAATAAGCTTAGCTACTGTGTCAGCATTGTAACATGAATTAACTTGACATTTTGAATATCCTACTTTTCCTACAAAATATCCATAAGACCAGTGACCTGTTGGAGAGCATCCTGCAACTAGCACTTTCATTCTTATCCTTTTTGTTCTAAAATTTGCAAGGTTAAATGAAATTTGCTTCCAATTCTGCCATATTCCATCAGCTCCACTTATGGTAAATGTACTCCAACCATCTGGAGCGGGAAGTTGACCTATTACTTCGTAATATGTTGTTGGATCAAGCCTAGCTATTTCATTATCATTTTCATCTAATTCAAAAATCTCAAGTTGAAAAAATGGATTTTGATATCCTGAATGACCTGGGGCTTCAAGAACCATTGAAAAATTAAATGTAACTAAAGAGTTTTTTTCAGCCACTAACATATCATAAGATAACATGTTCGTGTTTGCTCCTGGTTTTTTAACATTAATAGTTGTGGATCTATTAAACCCAAAATAAGTAGGAATTTTAATTAATTTAGTCGCTCCCACATTAAGATCGAACTCAGAATAATTCTTATTTATGATGAAACAAGTATCACCAGGTGCTGGAGCTGGCAATGAACCACTCCATGTGCATTCTGAAGGATTAGTATATACAACCCAATTGATAAATGTCACATTGGTTGCTGTACTTGTGTTTTTGGATTGATAGCCTTTCCAATAAGTGTAATCACCCATAGAAAAATCAAAATTTGTGCCATCACCTATTTGCGCAAACAAATCTAAACCACCTCCAAAAGATATAGCTGTGGTTATCATAGTAGACAAAAAATATTTAATTAACTTTTTCATGACAGTGTTTGTTTTGCATTAGTATGACAAATATACGATATTTATAAAAAAAATGCAAGTATTTTTTACATACAAAAATCATTAAATCAATAATTATTTAAATAATTACTATCTTTGCGACTATGATTTACTTCCCTATATGCAAAATAAATATTGGATTGAATATTATTGAAAAACGTAATGACGGATTTCATAATATTGAATCTGTATTTTATCCTATTGAATTTAAAGACGCTTTAGAGATTAGACCAAAGATTGAAGGTGTCACAGAATTGACTGTTACTGGATTACCTATAGAAACGAAATCTACTGATGATAACCTATGTATCAAAGCATTTAAACTCTTAAAAAATGATTTCCCAAATATTTCGGAAGTAGAGATACATCTCAATAAGATTATTCCTATGGGTGCTGGTCTGGGAGGAGGAAGTTCTAATGCTACTTGTACTCTCAAATTACTAAACTATCTCTTTTCTCTAAATCTCAATTCAGAAGAACTAGAAAATTATGCAAGAAGAATTGGATCAGATTGTGCTTTCTTTGTCAAAGGAGAACCTACTTATGCTTATGGAAAAGGGGATGAATTCAAACCAATAAATCTTTCTCTAAAAGGCAAAACTATTATTCTTATAAAACCTGATATTCATATTAGTACAGCTGAAGCATATTCAAATGTAGAAGCTCAAAAGCCCTTTTATGATTTATATGATTTTATTTCTAATGAACCACTAGATAACTGGAAAGATTTTATAAAAAATGATTTCGAAGTTTCCTTATCTAAAAAGTATGATATCTTTGAAAAAATAAAGAAGGAATTGTATAATATGGGGGCAATATACTCTTCTTTAAGTGGAAGCGGAGCAACTGTATATGGAATTTTTGAAAATCAACTAAGTTGTAATGAAATAAACCAATTGGTTTATCCGTTTGTAAAGCAAATTACTTTAAAATAATAACATTTAGAAATTAAATTTATACTGATTATGAGTGAATTAATTAATTTAGAACCAAAAGGTTTATGGAATCACTTCGATAAAATATGTGCTATTCCTCATCCTTCAAAAAAAGAAGCGAAAATTGTAGAGTCAATGGTAGAATTTGCAAAAGCAAACAATTTGGAACATATTGTTGACGAAATTGGCAATGTAATTATTCGCAAGCCTGCCTCAGAAGGTATGGAAAATCGCAAAGGTGTAATTCTTCAAGCCCACTTAGATATGGTTCCTCAAAAGAATGCTGATACAAAACATGATTTTGAGAAAGATCCAATCTTACCTTACATTGATGAAAAATGGGTTAGAGCAAAGGGTACTACTCTTGGTGCTGATAACGGAATTGGAGTTGCTGCTGCTCTTGCAGTACTTGAAGACAAAACCCTTGTTCATGGTCCTATTGAAGCTCTTCTAACTATTGATGAAGAAACTGGAATGACAGGGGCTTTTGGTTTAAAGCCTAACTGTTTGAAAGGCGAAATACTTATGAATCTTGACTCTGAAACAGAAGGAGAATTATATGTTGGATGTGCTGGTGGTATTGATGCTACTATTACTTTCGAATCAAAATTAGAACCAACTCCTTTAGAAATGTCTGGATTTGCATTAAATGTAACTGGACTAAGGGGAGGTCATAGCGGAATGGATATCATTACTGGTATTGGTAATGCAAATAAAATCTTATTCAGAATATTTAAAGCTCTAGAAAAACAAGGATTAAGAATATCTTCAATCAATGGTGGCAGCTTAAGAAATGCAATCCCTCGTGAGGCATTCTCAATAGTTACTTTACCTACTGCAAATATTGCTGATGCTAAAAAAATTATTGAATGTGTTTATGCTGATGCTAAAAATGAATTGTCTTTAGTTGATCCAAATTTAAATGTTTCCTTTGAGGCTACATCTATACCTGCAAATGTAATAGATTTAGATACTCAAACAAAATTAATCCGTTCTGTTTACGCATGTCCTAATGGAGTTATGAGAATGAGTGATAGCATGGAAAATCTTACTGAAACATCTACCAATCTTGCTATTATAAAGAGTAATGGTAATAATATTCAAATAAATTGTTTATTGAGAAGCTCAGTTGACAGCGCAAAGATGGATTTAGCTGAAATGATGGCTTCTGTTTTTGAACTTGCTGGTGCAAAATGCGCATTTGATGGTGCATACCCTGGATGGAAACCAAATATGGAATCCCCAATACTTAAAATAATGCAAGAAACATACAACAAGATGTATGGTAAGACTCCTGAAATAATGGCTATCCACGCTGGTTTAGAATGTGGCTTACTTGGAGGAGTGTATCCAAATTGGGATATGATTTCGTTTGGACCAACCATTATGAATCCACACTCACCAAACGAAAGAGTAAATATTCCTTCGGTAAAAATGTTCTGGGATTATTTAGTTGAAACATTAAAAAATGTTCCTCAAAAGTAAATCATAATTAATGAACAAATTCAAAAAAATAAAAATAAAATTTAGGGCGAGTCTTTCTCGCCCTTTCATTATTATTTTGTTTTTGATTTTACTAATTTCTAATCAAAAAGTATATTCGCAATATTACTCAACTGGGGTTGAAAATGGTTTTTTTGGTTGGAGACAAATTAAAACTGACAAGTTTAATATTATTTACCCTGATTTTTACGAAAAAAAAGCACAGGTTTTTGCATCTATTCTAGATACATTACAACCAATAATTGGAAAATCCCTAAAAACTACTGCTCCTAATATTCCTTTTATTCTTCATGTCAATTCTTCTTATTCTAACGGATTAGTAGTATGGGCACCTAAAAGAGTTGAGTTATGGATGTCTCCATCTCCAAGTTCTACTATAGCATATCCTTGGGATTTACACTTAGCAATTCATGAATGGAGGCATGCAGCTCAGATTCAAGCATTACATAAAGGACCTGCTAAAACATTAATTAATGTATTTGGAGAACATATTGTTGGAGCATTAATTGGTTTATATATCCCAAATTGGTTTATGGAAGGAGATGCGGTTGTTGCAGAAACATCATTAAGCCCTTCAGGTAGAGGGAAAACCCCTGATTTCAACATGTATTTAAAAGCTCAAGTATTAGATAAAGGGGCTTACAATTTCGACAAAGCAAAGCAAGGCTCTATGAAAGATTTCGTGCCTAATAGCTATATATTTGGATATCATATGGTAAGTTATGCACGTCAAAAATGGGGAGCAGACTTATGGGGAGATATGCTTGAAAACGTTGGACAAAATTTTTGGAAATTTGAATTCTGGGGCAAAAGTGAAAGAAGAGGATTAAGTATAAATCAGGAAAACCTATACGAAGAGATGATTAACAATTTATCTTCTAAATGGAAAGTCGAAGACATGGTTTATTATAACTCAAAAAAAGGGATAAAATACAAGATCCTAAGCCCTGAAAAAAAACACTACTCAAATTATCTATCTCCAAAACAAGTAAATGATTCTACTATTATTGCTCTTAAGGTTTCTAATTTTGAAACTCCAAAATTAGTAAAGCTTTCATCAAACAAAGAAAATGAAATTTATTCTCCTGGGAGAATAATGAATAACTATTACGACTCTAGAAAGGGTTATTTATTATGGTCAGAATATAAATCTCATTTTCGTTGGGATCATGAAAATTATTCAGACATTATTGAATACAATATTGATAGTAGTGTATATAAGAGGATAACTCTAAAAAAAAAGCTCTATCATCCATCTTATAATCCAAAAGATTTCAATATTATCGCTGCAATAGAAGATGATAGTCTAAATAATCAGAATATTATTTTAATGAATAGGTTATCATCAGAAATAACTAGATTAAATAATATTGAAGACAAGGCATACTCATTCCCTACTTGGGACGATGATGGAGAAAATATCTATGCCATTGAGACCGATGAAAATGGAAAATCGATTATTTGCATAAATATTAAAAGTAGAAATATTAAAACTATATTAAATTCAGATTATAGAAATATTCAACAATTAGAATTTTATAAGAATAGGTTATATTATATTGGAAGCTACGAAAATAAATACCAAATATTTAGTTTAGACCCAAACAATTTTGACAAGGAAGTAATTCAACATAGCCAATCTAGATTTGGGACTTTAGATTTTTCAATCAACAACGATTCAATTATTATATGTGATTATACTTCTGATGGAACTAATATTGTACTTCAACCATTAACAGAGATCAAAAAACTTTCAACTGATGATAATTTCCCTAACTTACCCCTTTCTGATACTATTACTAAACAAGAAAATTTCTTTTTATATAAGAAAAACATTAAAGACACAATTTGGGAATCTAAGGACTATTTAAAGTCATCACATTTATTCAATTTTCATAGCTGGGCTCCAATGTATTTTAGTATTGCTTCTAGGGACATGGGACTAGGTATATCTACATATTCACAGAATGTTTTAGGAACGTCAACATTTGAGGGTGGATATAAATATTTATTAGATGAAAAAAGAGATGAATTCTTTATTAGTTACACTTTTAAAGGATGGTATCCAATAATTAACACTAGTTTTAGATATGGAGCAAGAAATATAATTTTTGATACAGTCAGAAATTATGATTATTACTCAAGCTGGGATGAGTATACAACAAAAATTTCTATATCATTACCTTATAAGTGGACTTTTAACGATTGGAATAACTATATTGAATTTGATTATAAATATAGCTTCAGAAGTATTACCCCAGGCTATAATTTTTCTCAAGCTCTGACTTTATTCCACACATCTGGATTAGGTTTTTATTGGTCGATTAATAAATCTATGGCAAATAATGATATTAATCCTAAATGGGGTCAAATGATTATGATAAATGCTCAAAGAGCCCTAACATCAGACAACGGTCATATAGGATCTGTATATTCAAAAACATTTACTCCTGGAATTATGCGTAACCATAGTATTGAAATTGATTTAACCTTACAAAAAAATACTCCTAGTATATATTATTTCCCTAATGAAGTTCCATTTCCGAGGGGTGTTTATGGAGAGTATCCAACAATATATTATGGAGCAAAATTTAATTATCATCTACCAATTGCATATCCTGATTTTGCTTTCGGAGCGTTAGTATATATAAAGAGAATTACTGGATGTGGATTTTATGACTTTGGGATGTTTGATAATAAATTTTTATCAAGCATAGGTATTGATTTACAAACTGACTTTCATATTATTCGAATTGAGCAGCCATTAAACATTGGTTTTAGAATTGGATATTTACCACAAATAAAAGATTCCTTTTTAAATATTTTGTTTTCAATAAATATCTAATCCTTCTCTTCTTCCCCTTCTTTACTATTTATCTTAAGCTTCCCAACTTTTTTATCATATAAATCAATAATATTCGTAGCTATTCTTGGTGCAGAATGAGCCGTATTACTTAATGCAATAACAAGTAGCTTTGTATCTGGTCTATATACATAAGCACTTCTATATCCATTCCATCTTCCATTATGATATATAAAATCCCTACCATCTATATTTTTCCATCTAATCCCTAATCCATAAGCTCTAACAGAATTAGGTTTTGATTTATTGAAAGTCAACATTAAATTAATATTAGTATCATTAAGAATCCTTCCTAAGGAAAGACTTCTATACCAATTCAACAAATCTCTTGTTGTAGAGTATATGCCCTTATCGCCTACAACATCATCTAATATGGAATGTTCCCATAAACTAGATCTTTGAGAATTTCCTCTAGAACCTATTGTCACTCTTGATTTATTTATTCCATTAAGTTTATCTACAACGAAAGTATTATTCATTTCTGAAGGTTTAAAAAGCTTAGCTGATAAAAAATCAGAATACTTTTGACCACTTACTTTTTCAATAATAAGAGCAAGTACAACATAACCAGTGTTTGAATATAAAAAATTTGACCCTGGAGTAAAATTTAATGGAGGATAGTAACAATTCAATAAATTAATAACATCCATATTTGATAAGCCCTTTTCTCTATTTGAAACATTATCGGATAAATATTCATATTTAGGTAAACCTGACCTATGTTGAAGTAATTGCAATATTGTGATATTAGGATATTTAAATGAAGGAATATATTTAGTTACCTTATCATCAAGTTTTAACTTCCCTTCTTGCTTCAAAAGCAAAATAGCAGAAGCTGTAAACATCTTGGTTATGGAAGCAATTTGGAATAAAGAGCTATCAGTTAATTCATCCTTTAGTTGAATATTTGAATAACCTTTATTATATTCATAGACTATATAGCCATTTAATGCAACAAGAACAGAACCATTGAAATTATATTTTTTTATAATTGATGAAAATAAATCATCATATATTTTCATTTTTTTTACACTGATAGTTCCATTTGGATAATATTTAGATAATGGAGCAAAAGTCTTATTCTCATTAATATCATTTTTACTTTTACCATTATCACATGATAAAAATAGAAACGATATTATCAGTAAAATAATAAAACAATAAGTATTTATTCTCATTAATTAATATTCATTATCTTTATATTAAACAAAAAAGCCCTGACACAATAAGTATCAGGGCTTACAAAGTCTTGGCGGCGACTTACTTTCCCAGACGGGTTAGTCCAGTATCATCAGCGCGGTAGGGCTTAACTTCTCTGTTCGGAATGG
>Ga0316605_10001869_pt1 | contig 12044 bp, 9 predicted proteins | sample OWC_soil_day20_n_FD_207666 | JGI IMG/M metagenome (GOLD analysis project Ga0316605, IMG submission 207666) | Wetland soil microbial communities from Old Woman Creek delta, Ohio, United States - OWC_soil_day20_noCT | ecosystem: Environmental > Terrestrial > Soil > Wetlands | place: USA: Ohio... | reverse complement strand
CCATTAACAAATAAGTTATGAGCATTCCACAAATGAATCGCACAAACGTAAAGTCCATTCTGTTTACATCTACCAAATCGGCTTTGCCAATATTAAAAGATATAACGCCTGCAGGTATAATGGCAAGTGTAAGCAATATCACCCCTTCGGCAATAAGTAGTCTGAATAAACTAGAACGTGTAGATCCAACAGCCATTCGCAATCCCATTTCTGATTTTCTGTAAGCCGTACGAAACCAGAATGTTCCTATTATCCCGAGGAATATATTTAAAAGCAGGAAGCCTGCTACAATTAAGCGAGTATTCAATTCGTTAAAATCTCCTGTTGCCAGAAAGAAAGTATTGCGAACATCCGACATTGGTTTGACATCGAGTAAGAAAAGATTGTCTATTTTCAATTGTTTTGCCATATCTTTCTTGAAATGAGACACAAAATCGTGATCAGCTTCAGGAGAAACCCTGAATGAAATTTCTACTCCGGCAATTAAATTGGGAGTATTATCTTTTGCTATTTCTGCATCTGAGACTTTTATAAATATATTAGCCTTCTTTCTGGAAAACTCACTATAACGAATAGATGAACAGATGCCATACAACTTAACTTTCGACGAATCAGCACCATTCAATGTTGCTCCAATTAACGGACGTCCACTCTTTAGATATCGCTCTTCTGCCTCTGTTGATACGACACATGAATTTTCATTTTTTAAAGCAGTCACCAAAGGATCAACTTTTCCTTCAGGAGTTGTTATCCTGAATACACGAAAGAAATCAGGTGTAACTAAGCGCTTCTGCATATTAACATCTACAGTATCAAGCACAAAATTATTATATGCATTGCCCCCACTATATGGAATTCCGTGTTGAGATAAACATACAGCTTCAATTCCCGGAAAATTTCGGATACGATTTACAACTGTAAGCAAATCTTCGCCAAGAGTAGTTTTTTTCTTTTCCGGAGAAATATAATCATTACTGCCCGGCAATAACTGATCCAGATTAACCTGATATGTATGCTCAATATTATATCCTGTAGGAGTAGTATAAATATTTGCAATCACATAGATATAATCAACAATAAACCACAGAAATACCGAGACTAAGAATAATTCGATCCATAACCATGAATTGGACAATCGTTGAGTCCATATTTGTTTTAGAATATGTTTAATCATCTTATTTATCATTTAAAGCATTAACAATTTTAATTCTTGAAGCTTTCCAAGCAGGAATACCGGCACTCATAAGATTTAGTAATAAACAGAATATAAATGCATAGAGAAAAACCGATGGCTTAAAAAGCATAGAAACGCTAAGTGATGAACTTCCTGATAAATAACCAGCCATCAGATTATTCAGCAGCATGGCTTTCATTAAGATTACCGAAAGATATGATAGAATAAGCCCGAATATTCCACCAAGAATAGTATACACCAAATTCTCATATAAAACCTGTCCAAGAAGTTCTTTTCGGGAGGCACCAAAAGCTTTCCGAACTCCAATTTCAGACATACGCTTTTTCATTCGTGAATGTGTCATTCCAGATAAGTTTATAGCGGGAACAAGTAATAAAAGAGTAAGTACAATTGAATACTGAATCACTGTTTCCTTAACCTTTGCATCTTCATTTGCCCATTTACGTGTCATTTGCACAAACTGAGAATCGGGCTGACCACGTAATAATAATACCTGCTCTTTCTGAGAGGCATTTAAAACACTTACATTACGATTAACCTGATTTCTTATATCATCAAAATCTGTACTATTATGAGCAAGAATATAACACCTGAAAACACCTAGAAGATCTTCACAGAATTGAAGATTTTCTGATTGATTATTTGTTGTATAGGGAGCCCATACCTGAGCATAGGCAGCTTCAGCCAGAGTTGAGACACTCTTCACAACTCCACAAATAGTATAATTCTGGTAACTAAGGCTAATTGTTCTTCCAACAACATCTGTCGTACCATATAAATTGCGCGCAACATCTTCTGATATAACCGCTTTTCTAATTCCACTTTCAAATTCCTCCTTCACATAAGGAGTACCCTTCAAAAAGGAAAACTCAAATACTTTCCAGAATGCAGCATCTGTATAACTTACATCACATTTAAAGTTTGTTGTTCCACCAGGAATACCAGCCAGTTTCTGCTGAAAAGGCATTACTCCGGTAACAGCTTCCACATTACTCAACGGATAAAAACATTGTTTAATTACTTTTAGTGACATCATCGAATTAGAACTCCAGTCAGGATGTCCCTTTGTAGCTGCCCCTGCCCACTTTACAGTCAACATTCTATCACGGTGAGTTTCCGGTTCATAGTTAGCCGATTTTACTTGAAAGACAATCACAATAACCATGATCATGCAAATTGCCAGTGCAGTTCCTATTATAGAAATTACACTCAGCAGTTTATTCTCCTTCAGCAAGTGCAATGTCTGACTTAAATATTGTTTATACATTCTATTACCTGTTATTGATTAATTATACCCATTAAGTTATACAGAATACAAGTTCATTATTGTATTTGTCGTCCATCAAAGAAGCGAACAGTGCGTGCGGTTTGCTTTGCCTGACGTTCATCATGTGTAACCATTACAATAGTACGTCCGTCTTCCTTATTCAGTTTATGCAAAATATCCATAACCTCTGCTCCCATTCTAGAATCCAGATTACCGGTAGGTTCATCGGCAAGAATAATATCGGGATTGCCAATGATTGCACGAGCTATTGCCACCCGCTGACACTGACCTCCTGAAAGCTGAGTGGGGAAATGACGCATACGGTGACTCAAACCTACTTTCTCCAATACCTCTTGTGCTCTTTTTCTTCTTTCAGATGAGGATACTTTTCTATAGAGTAATGGCAACTCAACATTATCCATTACGTTCAAGGAATTGATCAGGTGAAAACTTTGAAAAACAAAACCCAGTTTCTGATTACGGAACTGAGCCAGCTCTTTATCCTTCATATTTATGGTTTGAATACCATTTATCTCAATCTTACCGGATGTTGGCGCATCAAGCAATCCCATAATATTTAGCAGGGTAGACTTTCCACAGCCCGAAGGTCCCATTATACTTAGGAACTCACCTTTTTGTACTTCCAGATTTACATTCTCTAAAGCAACTGTTTCAATCTCGTCGGTACGATAAATCTTGTTTAATTCTGTAAGCTTAATCATAATTGTAAGTATTTTAATTTCTTATTTAATCTTTAGTTTGGATCTGTTCTTGTAATTTGTCATATCGCTAACCACTACCTGATCACCCGATTGCAATCCAGATATAACCTCTACATATTGAAAATTGCTATCCCCTAAACGAACTTTACGCTTTATCAGGCTATTTCCATTTTGTACAAACAAGTCGTACTCACCGGCCCCGGCGTAATAAGAACCATTGGCAATGCGCAATACGTTTTCCTTAACAGCATTCATTATATATACATCTGTCTTTAAACCGGAACGAAGGCGTGGATTATGATCGTTCTTCAACTGTACGGTAAAAGAAATAACACCATTTTTGGAAAGTGGAGTAACACTGCTCACAGTACCTTCAAGCTGTTCGCTTCCAATCTTTACAATAACTTTTCCTCCGGCACTAACACGGTCACTATAGGTATCGGCAATCTCCCCTTCCACTTTGAAATGAGATAGATCTGAGATTATAGCCACCTGTCCGCCTTGAGAAATCTGTGCTCCAATTTGATTGTTGATAAAAGTAAGAATGGCTTTTCGTGGAGAACGTATCCGTGCATCATCCAACACACGTTTTGTTTCGGCCAGTGATTTACGGAAGATATTGAAATCGAGTTGCTGAACTTTTAATTCGGCTGCTGCAATCTGACATTCATTATTATATTGTTGTTTCAGTTGTTCAAGTTCTAGTTTAGCAACATTATAGCTAAGTTCGGCTTGTTTTACTTTATCCGTTGTACCTGCACCCAGACTATCCAGATAATGTTCATTACGAAGTTCCACCTTCATGCGGCTGAGTTTCATGGCAGATACTTTTATCTGCATGTTCATATCACTAAGCTTGGTCTTATTATTAACCTTCAGCTGTTCCAGCTTATACTTACGCATCTGCTCTTCATCCAGAAGTTTGTTATAATCTGTCTCTGCACTTTGAAGATCGAGCTTCAGGATAGGCGTACCTACATCTACAGAATCACCACCCTTTTTGTATACTTCAAGAATCCTCGAGTTGATTGGAGAATTAATAATCTCTTCGAATGCCGGAGCCACTTTACCCGATGCACTCACAGACACCTCTATAGTTCCCTTTTCTACATTAGAAAAGACCAAATCTTTTCTGTCGACTCCTGCACGCATAAAAGAGATTAAAGCAACAATAAGAATTACTGAAACTATCCCGATTAAGGAAAACTTGATTATTTTCTTTCTACGTTCTTTAAACTGAACATCTTTTGGAATTTCTCTGTCCATAAAATACGAATGTTTACATTTTATATGAACATAGTAGTCAAAGTACGTGCCAAAGTGCTAACTATTTAATAATGAGGATATATATTAAAAACGGAGTGTTCGATAATGAACACTCTGTCCGTTTAATAAATTGAAGATAGTACAGATAGCTTTATCTATATGAACGCAAATATTCCAGTCTTTAATGCATATTGGAGCAATATTATGCTAAATAAGAATTTTCTTAATACTGATTATCAACACTTTATAATTAATGAGGTGGCACGGGTGGCAGTAAAAAAGAGCTTTTTAGCTCTCCAGAAATAAAATTTTGAAAATTATGCAAATTGCGGAATTTTCAAAATTGTATTTTCAGAATTGGAAAAAGTATTAATTCTCTGCCACCTGTGCCACCTACTATTTTATAAAGCTCATATTATCAATCATTTAAAAAATCATCAAAATAACAGAAGTTTATAATCCAACAAAAATGTGGTGTAGATGGTGTACATAAAAAGAGTTTTTTTGGCTTCCAGAAATAAAATTTTTAAAATTCCGCAAAATGCAGAATTTTTGAAATTCTATTTTTCAAAACGAAAAAAGAACAATTTATGTACACCATCTACACCACATCAAAACATATCTAACTGATAATCAGATACGTTTATTACTCAGAAAAGTGCTTAGTTGGAAATGTCTGTATAAAACGATATGGATTATTGCAATTCAGCCCTGAAAGTAATTAATAAGAATAGGGTTATTAGTAATTTATTGGCGGGAAGTTGAGACAAACATGTACATGTTTGAGTTCAATCTTGTACATGTTTGCTTCTAATCTTGTACATGTTTGGATTGACTTAACCTTATAAAATCATTAGTTTATGCTTTCATTTGGACTAAACTGATTCCTGGTAAATGCTAATGTTCCTAAGCCAATAATCAGCTCCTTATAAATCCATCTGAATGGATCTAATTATGACTGAGAACTTTGATATCAGAAAATTTAGCGAGGTTTTAAATATACCAAACCAGATTCATAAGAAGACTCAATAACTTCGGCTTTTTGTTTTTTCTTGTTCACTAGAATTATTTTATTGGTATGATAATCTATATAAAATGATGTAGATGTCAAACTTGCTTTATAAATTGAGTCTTTATTTGAATGTACAACATCATTATAGTTATTGCCAGTCGAATATTCATAACTACATATTACTAATCCATCTTTCTTGGATTGGAATCTACTTATCATATTATAAGTAGGTGGCGTTCCGGTTAGATTTGAGCCAAAAAGTCTAAGGTTCCCCAATATATTACCTGAGGCATTATAAAATACCATCGTTACAAATGTTGTGTCTATAACTTCTGGGTCATCAATAGATGTTTTAGTACTACAATGGTTTAAGAATGTCAAAATAGAGCCATTATTGGGCAATTCTGTTTTGTAACCATAATAAATAAGAGATGTATCAACTCCTTGAAGATACGCTTTTTTAAAATTACTCTCTACTAAGTCAAAGCACTTATCTGATGATATTAGATAAGTATTCAAAAAAGAGGCTAATGATGAAAGATTTTTAATGTCAAGTTGTTTGAATTTTGATTTAAACTTATCGAAGTCAGATTTAGCCAAATCACCTTTTCCTGAAGGAACAGAATCTTGAATAAAATTCTTTTCATTAGTTGCATGTCTATTGCATGAAACAAGCAACGTCATGAAAATCAGTATTGAAAAGAAAAAAATACGTGTCATAATATTATTGTCATTATTTACTTGTTTATTCCTATTCATGGTCACAGTCATTTGATATTTGCTATATTTCCATTATACACAACTATTTTGCCAGCTCCAATAAAGGCGAACAAATTCGAACTTCATTTGGTGGCGTATGGCCAGTATAACGAAAGTAAAGCGGATTACGATTTACCTGAAATAGCTCTCTATAAGACTCGAATATTTTATTCGAACGCCTAATCATTTCTATATCGGGACATTCTCTAAACACTTCGTTTAACTCTTTTTTTCTTCCTTTCGAAATTATATATATCTTATTATTTTTTATATACATTATTGAATGATAAAAGGCCTCACAATACAATATTAAATCCGGATTTTCATTAACCATTTCTTTGATTAACAAGCTTAACTGTTTCCTCCTTTTTCTTTTATTAACATAAAAATCATCTTTTAAATCGATATATGCTCCAACTTCGCTAATATCAGTAAACCCTTTTACATTCATTTTTTCATCAACACATGCAACGATGAAAGTTCTTAAACTATCAATTATTAAATAATCATAGATATTATCTTCAAAACTATAATTTTCTGTATTAGCTAATGTTACAGCTAACATAAAAACTTTTTTCTCTTTATGCAAATCTATATTTGAGGGTCGGTACTCAACTTTAAATGGCAATGTATTTAATGATGGCAAAGTATCCACCAGCCAGCAATCAAATTTATTTAAGTCTTGTTGTATTTTCTGTTCATAGCAATCCAAATCGGATTTTGCATAAAAGTCTTTCAACTTGGTTATAATTTCATGTTGTGAAAAGCCATCCTGACAACAGAACATGAATAAAACAATTAATAAATATCGTATTCTCATTGGGTTGATATTTTTATTTTTAAATGTTATTATAAAGCACAATCTCCAATAAATGTAAGTTCTACTTTTCTATTGAGACAAGAAACTATAATATTCCCTTCAATAGCATAGGATTCATAATCAGTATCTTTTTTCTTTTCAACTATTACTTTTAGCAAATATTGTTTACTTCTATAATTATAGATTTTGTCCTTATCAACATTAATTAAAGTAAACCTCTCCATTTTCCCATTAATTACTAGATAAGCTATACTTGCCATATCATTTACGCAAACATATATTCCTTTCTTTTTGTCTTGAATTGAAGAATAGAAGCAGCAACTTCCGCCATCAATTTCATTAGGAATTGTAGTAAAATGCCCAATCTTAATATTGGGCTTAGAATACTCGCTTGTGACTGTTTGCTTTTTCCTCTGAATTGATTGAGAATAAATCGAACATGAAAATATTATCAGAAGAATAAATACGTTTCCTTTTAGCATAATATGTTTTTCAAATTTGTTTTCACAGTTTATCTTGAATCTGGTTTTGCCAATTTTTATATCTTTCTATTTTAACTATATATACCTCTACACTTTACAACGATCTAACATCTATGAGCAATGAAAGTAGTATCAATAACCTTTTAGTTCATAGGTCTTAGCAATACTGAAGAGGCAGATTCTGCGACTATAGCTTTCTTTTTTGACCTTTTCAGCAGTTCAATCATACCTGTATTATAATCTAAGAGAAATTTAGTAACAATTAAATCGGCATGATAAAGCGAATCATTGCCCACGATACGATCGGCATCCATATAGCTTTTCCCTGTAGAATATTCATAATTAATTATAATCAATTTATCTTGTTTATACTCAAAAGTACTTTTCATACTATATGTAGGTGGTTCTCCGGTCAGATTCGAGCCAAAAGTTCTAAAATGCCCTAACATTTTTCCGGAATCATTATATATTATATTGGTTATAAAAGTTGTATCAATAACTTCATAACTATCAATAGGAGTTTTCTTTCCACAATGATTTATAAATTTCAATATTGTACATTTATTTGGTAGTTCGGTTTTATACCCATAATAAATATATGTTGTATCTACATTAGTAAGAAACTCTTTTTTGTATTTTTCTTCAACTACTACGAAACCATCCTCTGGAGAAGTGACGTAATTATTTAAAATAGAAGAATCTGATGCATTGAAATCAGATATCACTAGAGGTTTAAATTTTGATTTAAACGTATCGAAGTCAGATTTAGTCAAATCATCTTTTCCTAAGGAACCAGAATCTTGAACAAAATTCTTTTCGTTTGTTGCATGTCTATTGCAAGAAACGAGTAACGTCATGAAAATCAATATTGAAAAGAAAAAAATACGTGTCATAATATTATTATCATAATTTACTTGCTTATTCCTATCCATGTCACAATCATTGGATATTTGACATATTTCCTCATATCTATTACTTTATAGATTCCGGAAAAGGCGGATACATCTTCATATCTTTCATCAGTTCCGAAGGTGGATAAGATATTTGCCAATTTAATTTCTGCAAGTCCTGCAAGCTCAAATTATAACGCTGAAGTACAAGGTTCTTATCAACAACATCAGTCCATGAATGATTCGCCAGGACATCTTCTTCAAAAATAAATATATATAATGTATCTTTCAATGTGTTTTCATAACAATCTGAACGACCGCTAAAAACATTAAAAAATGCTGTATAGTTATTTTCATTTGACAATACTTTATACGAATCAGAATATGGATAGCCATTGTATCTGGAAAGAATGGCACTATCTTCCTTCTTTACATATAATGTACGACTTGTTTTATTCAAAAAATAGATTCTATCATGACAATTCTCGTCATCATTGTCACAACTACCTCCCATTAAAAAAGGAATTAGCAACATTATTATTACTATTTTAAACTTTCTCATATATTATTTTATTCGGTTATTATTGTAATATTCTCTATTATAACTATTCCAGAAAAACAATAGAATAGAAAACAAAAATATAAAATAACAAGCACAAATTATCACAACAAAGGTAACAAAGTAAAACTTTTATATATCTTATTATCAAACTAATATAGGTTATAGGAATACCGAAGAGGCAACAAATTGGATTTTAAATATTAAAACAATCAATTTTGTACTAATCCGGCAGCATATTATCTATCTGCTTAAATAAGAAAATATCCCAAATTAGATCTGAATTACTAATAAGTAGAGTTTAAAGGACTAAATATATCCTATTTTTGTAATGCTTTTCTTTAGCACCTAGCCCCAGATTAGTTTAAAATCTATTTAAATCCAATAATATGAATTTTCTTATGAGTAAGCTTAAAGTAATTAACAGTTTAATAATCTTTTTTTTGTTTAGTTCCAATCTATTAGCAGGTAATTACCAGCTAAAATCTTCATCATTAAATTTCCAAATTGATATCAACACAGGAGGAATTCAATCTATCATTAATAGACAAGATAAATACCTAATGAACTGGATTATCAAATCCGACAGCATTGAATATCCGTGGCAAACGCCCAAACTGGCCTGGGGACTTGGATTTGGTATAATAAATGGAGATACCGTGCACTGGAACAAGCCAACTTCACACTTATTAGGTAATAACCAATGTTCATTTCATTACCAAACTAAATATTTTGATCTGATCGTTGATCGAAAGTTAGACAAAAATGGTTTTTATTCTGAAAGTTTCCGGTTTGTCAACATTACAACAAAACCGATTACAATTTCAGACATAGGTTTATACACACCGTTTAATGATAATTATCCCGATGCCAAAACCTGCGTTGAAAGTCGTTGTAATACACACATCTGGGCAGGAGGAAATGCATCATATATCTTTGCCGAACGTATGGGAGGTGAAGCTCCACATTTAGGACTGGTCTTGACTGAAGGAACTTTGAAAAGCTACGAGATTCTAAACAGAAGTCGCAATATATACGACTGGGCCAAAAGTGGTTCTAATGTAAGAGGCACCATTGTACTTAATCCATCTAATATTACTATTAAACCAAAACAATCTTATAATTTAAAATGGGTGATTTTCCAAGCCACAAATTGGGATAACTTTTATGCGAAAGCAAAAATATATGGTTTTGTAAAAGCATCAGTTAAAAGCTATGTGATGGAAAAGAACGAGCCATTACAGACGACTTTTGAATCAGCTCGGAAACTAAAAAATGTACAATGCTTTCTGAATGGAGAAGAAGTTCCATTTACTCAGACAAGCAATACCGTATCGGTTAATATTATACCTAAAAAAGAAGGTACACAAGTTTTGAAAATGGTGTATAATAATAACCTTTCCACTTTCATCGAAGCTTATCGCATACAGAATATTGACAGCCTTCTGAAAAGACGAGCTTTATTCATTGTCAACAATCAACAAATGAATGATCCGTCAGATCCACGTTATGGCGCTTATATGGTATATGATAACGAAACACACAACATTTACCTTAATAACGATAAACGTAAAAGCGAAGATGTGAACGAAGGTCGGGAACGCGTGGGCATGGGCGTATTTCTAGCAATGTATTTACAAAGAAACCCAAATAAAATAATACAAGCGTCATTGGAAAGTTATTGTGATTTTGTACGTAACAAACTTCAGAAAGACGATTATTCTGTACTTGACGGTATAAACAGTAAAAGAAAACGAATGTACAACTATCCATGGGTAGCTCATCTGTATCTCGAAATGTACAAACTCACGCAGAATAAGAAATATCTTGTTGATTCATATCACACGCTGGACAGATATTTCACCGATTCAAAACATTGTTTTTATGCAATAGGAGTAACTGCTCAAGATGAACTTAATGAATTACATAAAGCCGGATTGTTGGCCGAACATGATTCTTTATTGAATCATTTCCGACAGACAGCAGATAGGTTTATACAGACAAGTCTCTTTTATCCTAAGAGCGAAGTGAATTATGAGCAAAGCATTGTAGCTCCGGCAGTCATATTTTTATTCGAAATGTACCAAATTACAAAAGAAGAGAAATACCTTAAAGAGGGCGAAAGACAACTAGCTGCATTAGAATCATTTTGCGGTATGCAACCAGACTATCATCTCCACGAAATAGCTATTCGTCATTGGGATGGCTATTGGTTTGGTAAGAGAGAATTTTGGGGAGATATTATGCCACATTATTGGAGTTGTACTACCTCTGAAGCATTTATGCGATATGCACAGATTACAAGTAAGAATGAATATCTAAATCGTGCCAAAACTATTGTTAGAAACAATCTTTGTCTATTCTTCAATGATGGCAGTGCATCATGTGCATACGTTTATCCATCGAAAGTTAATGGACAGAAAGCTGCTTTCTTTGACCCATTTGCCAATGATCAGGATTGGGCTTTAGTTTATTATTTAAAATTGAAAAACAAAGTGTCTGATAATTTCTAACTTTAATAGAATAAGGGGTAGGTTTTAAAAAGTTTGATTAGTTTTTGTCCGCAAAAAGTAAATCAGATATCTGACTATAAAAATATTGCCGTGTAACTTTTGTTTTGAAGTTACACGGCAATATTAATTTATATGCCAATATTTAAACGAGGGATATTATCTCAGCCAGATTAAATCTCCCACCTGAGGGACATATTCGCCTGATTTTTTATTCAGTTTGTAAAGGTTCTTAAGTCTGATGCCATATAACTGAGAAATACTATGCATTGAATCGTCTTCACGAACTGTATGAACGGTATACTTTTCTGAAGCATGTTTGTTTTTCTGGTGAAGATAAATAATATCTCCTTCAGCCAATGTGTAGTCCTTAGTAAGATCATTATCTTTTATAAGCTTTCTTGCGTATGTTTTGAACTCATCAGCAATACTTTCGAACGTATCTCCACGACGGGCTATAACATATAGCAATCCATTGGCGATGTAAGCCTGATGAGGTACAAATACTTCTTTCTCCTTCTTTTCATGAACATGCTTCTTCTTGCTAAGCCCTTCTTTGTCA
>Ga0316605_10001868_pt1 | contig 12047 bp, 11 predicted proteins | sample OWC_soil_day20_n_FD_207666 | JGI IMG/M metagenome (GOLD analysis project Ga0316605, IMG submission 207666) | Wetland soil microbial communities from Old Woman Creek delta, Ohio, United States - OWC_soil_day20_noCT | ecosystem: Environmental > Terrestrial > Soil > Wetlands | place: USA: Ohio... | reverse complement strand
AAGCTGACCATTGCCGGCGAATCCATCGACCTCGACCGCATCGTCCAGCCGCTCTATGCGGTGACGGCCGAGGATGACCACATCGCGCCGTGGAAGCAGTGCTATCGTATCCGCAAAGGCATCAACGTGACGGCGCCGATGCGCTTCGTGCTATCCACCTCCGGGCACATTCTCGGTATCGTCAATCCGCCGGTCAATCCGCCCAAGCGGGCTTACTGGATCGCCGAGCCGGAACGCAACGAGCACTGGGAGCACTGGCTGGACCGGGCCGAGAAAAAGCCGGGTAGCTGGTGGGAAGACTGGACGCACTGGCTGGGTGAGCGTTGCGGCGATCTGGTCGATGCCTACCCGGCAGCCAGCCGCAAGTTCCCGGCCCTGGCCGATGCACCGGGCACCTACGTTCTGGAGAAGTGAGCGGCATGTCCACGGCCCCGGTGCCGGCCGATCAGTCGGGGGCCGGCGCCGATCTGCTGCGCATCGTGCGCATCAACGAAGAGGTCAAGAAGGTGGTCGGCGTCGCCTTCAAGATCAACATCATGGCTCTCAATGCCATCTTCCTGGCCAAGCGGGCCGGTACGGCGGCGCTCGGTTTCGGCGTACTGTCCAACGAACTGCGGGTGTTTTCGCAGGATCTGCGGGCTTGCATGAGCGGCTTGACCGCGCTGATTCACGGCGGCGTCAATGACGTGTCGGTGGTCTTGCAGGACATTCGCCATAGTCGCCTGCTGCGACAGGCCGCCGCGTTGGCTCCCGCTTCGGCGGCGGGGCGCGTGCTGCGCCAGCGCGAGCTGGTCAACGAGGCACACGCCCGGAAACTGGCGGCTTTGCGCCGGCAATTGAAGTTGGCTCTGGAAGATGCGTTCCAGATCGTCGAACTGGGCGGCGTGCTGGCCAAATCGGCCAAGATCGAGGCGGCCTACGGACAGGGTTTTGCCGGTTCGCTGAGCCAGGTGTCGGCCGAGTTCGACGGCGTCGTCGAGGAAATTCGCGGCTCGCTCGAAGCGCTGCGCCGCTCGGTGTTCTTCAGCGCAGGCCAGGCGTCGCGGGAGTGGATATGAAAACAACCAGAACCATTTTCCAGGAAGGCTCCCACAAGTGGGTGGCCATCGTGCGCGACCCGCAGCGGCCGAATCACCTGATCGACACCAACGAATACCTGGTCACCCACGGCGACCAAGGCATCCTGCTCGATCCGGGCGGCGCCGAGGTGTTTCCGGCGGTCTTTTCGGCGCTGTCGACCGAATTCGATCCGTCGGCGCTGGCTGCCGTCTTTGCCTCGCACCAGGACCCGGACATCTGTTCGTCGCTGGCCCTGTGGCTCGAATTCAACCCGGACATGCGCTGCTACATCAGCTGGTTGTGGAGCAGCTTTGTTCCGCACTTCGGCGGCAGAGCCGACACCTTCGTGGCGATTCCCGACCAGGGCATGGACATCCCGCTGGCCGGTCTGTCCTTGCAGGCCTTGCCGGCGCATTACCTGCATTCGCCGGGGAATTTTCATCTTTACGACCAGACCGCCAGGATCCTGTTTTCCGGCGATGTCGGCGCGGCGCTGCTGCCGGTTGGGCAGGACGGGCTGTTCGTCGAGAATTTCGACCAGCACATCCGCCATGCCGAGGCCTTCCATCGGCGCTGGATGGGCTCCAACGAAGCCAAGCGGCGCTGGTGCGAGCGCGTGTCGCAGCTGGATGTCGATCTGCTGTGCCCGCAGCACGGGGCCATCTATCGCGGTGCCGATGTGCAGCGTTTCATCGACTGGTTCGACGACTTGCCGGTCGGCATCGTCGACGCCTGAATTTTCCGGATTTGATGCCGGTCAAGGTGGCCAGGCTCCGTCAGCCCCGAGAATGAAGCCATTTTTCAGCCCCGGGTTTGCCATGACAACGATACGCAACTTCATGACCGACGATCATCGCCATTGCGACGATCTCTTTGCCGAAGCCGAGCAGGCGATTGGTCGGGGCGACCTGGAGGCGGCAGCGACGGCTTTCGGACGTTTCCGCTCGGCCATGCTGGCGCATTTCGCGACTGAGGAAAAAACCCTGTTCCCGACTTTCGAGGCGAAAACCGGTATCAGCATGGGCCCGACCCAGGTCATGCGCATGGAGCATGCGCAGATGCGTGTCCTGCTCGACGAAGCAGGCGAGGCGCTGGCGGCCGGCAAGGTCGACGATTGCCTCGGCCAGGCCGAGACGCTGCTCATCATGATGCAGCAGCACAACATGAAGGAAGAGAACATCCTGTACCCGATGTGCGACCAGCATCTTGCCGGTGAGACGCCCGAATTGCTGGCCCGCCTCGAAAGCGAGTTGGCCGAAGCATGAGTCACCCGAAAACCTCCAAGGTCGTCGACGCGCGCTTCATGGAAGCGCCCGAGCCTTTCGTCAAGACCATGGAAATGCTCGACACGCTGAAGCCGGGGGAGCGGATGCTGCTGTTGCTGTATCGCGAGCCGCATCCGCTGTACAAGGTATTGCGCCAGAACGGCCATGCCTACGAGAGCGAACAGCTTGCCGACGGAACTTTCGAAATTCTGATTACCTGCTGAGCAGGCTGGCATGCAAGCCCTGTTGTCTTTCGAAAAGGCGCCGCCGCTGGCCGCGCCGCTGCGCTTCTTCCTGACCGCGCCGTTGTTCGCCATGCTGGCCGGCTTACTGCTGCTGGTCGAGGGTCCGGCGCTGCTGGCCTCGCGCTGGTCGCCGGCCGCGCTGGCGGCCACCCACCTGTTGACTCTCGGTTTCATGCTGCAAATCATGCTGGGCGCCCTGATCCAGATCCTGCCGGTGGTGGCCGGCGCCAACCTGGAACGCCCGCTCGGCGTGGCGAGACTGGTTCATCTCGGCCTGACGCTGGGGACCCTGATGTTGGCCGCCGGCTTTTATTTCAGCCAGCCCGAACTGCTGCTCGTTGCCGTGCCGGTACTGGTGACGACCGCCGCCGTTTTCCTGTGGGCGAGCGGGCGTGCCTTGCTGGGCGTGCCGTCGACCAGTCCGACCATCCGCGGTCTGAAGCTGGCGCTACCCGGGCTGGCCGTGGCCGTCGGCTTGGGGGTCTTGTTGGCCGTGGCTCTGGCACGCGGGTTGCCGCTGGCCCTGCCGGCGCTGGTCGATCTGCATGCCGGCTGGGGGCTGGGCGGCTGGGCCGGCGTGCTGCTGGCGGCGATGGCCTATGTGGTGGTGCCGATGTTTCAGCTGACGCCGGGCTATCCGGCTCGGCCGAGTTGGTATTTTCCGCCAGCGGTGTTGGGGCTGCTGCTGTTATGGACTGCCGGTGTCGTGCTCGATGTTTCGGCCATGCAGCGTCTGGCCATGGGTGGTCTGGCCCTGGCCGGCATCGTGTTCTCCGGCTTGACGCTCAGGCTGCAAAACCAGCGCCGGCGGGCGCGCAGCGACGCCACCTATCGTTACTGGCAACTGGGCCTGGCCGCCACGATTTTTGCCTTGTGCATGCTGTCGACCGCAAGCGTTTGGCCTCTGTTGGCCGAATTCGCCGGCTGGAGCCTGTTTTTCGCCGTCATCTTGCTGGTTGGCGGTTTCATGTCTTTCATTGTCGGCATGCTCTACAAGATCGTGCCGTTTCTGTCCTGGCTGCACTTGCAGAATTGCGGCCAGGCCAGGGTGCCGGCCCCGGCGATGAACAAGATCCTGTCCGAAGCGGCCATGCAGCGCCAGATGCTGGCGCACGGCGCCTCCTTCGCCTTGCTGCTGGCCGGCGTACTGTGGCCGGACTGGCTGGCCCGGCCGGCCGGGCTCGGTTTCGTGCTGGCCAACGGCTGGCTGCTGGCCAACCTGCTCGGCGCGATGCGCAACTATCGCCGGCACGCCGCCGAGATCGCCGCGAAACTGGCCGTCCTATGAGCTATCTTGCCCTCAAGCACCTGCATGTGACGTGCGTCGTGTTGAGCGGCCTCGGCTTTTGTCTGCGCGGTTGGTGGATGTTGCGCGATTCGCCCTGGCTGCGGCACCGGCTGAGCCGCATCCTGCCGCACGTCGTCGATACCCTGCTGCTCGGCAGCGCACTCAGCATGGCCTGGCTGAGCGGCCAGTATCCCTTCGTGGATGGCTGGCTGACCGCCAAGCTGGGCGGCCTGCTCGCCTACATCCTGCTCGGCAGCCTGGCCCTGAAGCGCGCTCGAACCCCGGCCATCCGTGCCCGCTGTTTCGGGCTGGCCATCCTCGCCTACGCCTATATCGTCGGTGTCGCCTTGAGCCGGAGTCCCGGGCTCGGACTCTAGCGGCGCCTGTCGAGCGGCTTGCCGTGGGTGCCAAAACAGCCCCGGCCCCCTATAATGACGCCAGGCGTTGCCGGGACTGGGCAGCCAGCTGCGAGAAGAAAGGGAGTGCCATGAAAAGGGGGCTTGGGCAGTTTGGTCGTAGGCTCGTTGCGTTTGGCCGTGTACTCCTTGTTTTCCTGTCCGGCCTCGCCCTGCAACCGGCGTTGGCCTCCCCGGAAGGCGAATTCACCTTTGGCGTGGTGCCACAGTTCGAGCAGCGCAAGCTGTTTGCCATCTGGAAACCCATCGTCGATGAATTGCGTCGGCGTTCCGGCGTCGATATCCGGCTGACCGTCACCCTGACGGTGCCCGAATTCGAGGCTGCCCTGGATAAAGGCACTTTCGATCTGGTTTATGCCAACCCTTATCACATCCTGCGGGTTAGCGATTCCCAAGGCTATATCCCCCTGGTGCACGACCAGGAACCCTTGCGCGGTATTCTCGTCGTCCGGCGCGACAGTCCGGTCAAGGATGTTCGCGAATTGGCCGGCAAGACGCTGGCCGTGCCTTCGCCGAATGCGCTCGGTGCCAGCCTGCTGCTGCGCGCCGAACTGGAGAGGCTGTATGGCCTCCGTTTCGCCATGCTCAATGTGCGTACGCACAGCTCGGTCTATCTCAACGTGCTCAACGGCCTGACCGATGCCGGCGGCGGTGTTGAAAAGACCCTGTCCGAGCAGGACCCGGCGATTCAGGGCGGGCTGCGCATTCTTTACACGACCCGGGGCATGCCGTCGCATCCGGTGGCGGCGCATCCGCGGGTCAATTCGGAGATCCGCGAACGGGTCAAGAAGGCCTTGCTCGACATGGCGGCAACGCCCGCCGGGGCGGTCTTGCTGGGCGAAGTGCCGATGAGCAGGCCGGTTGCCGCCTCGCTCGATGATTTCCTGCCGATGCGCAAGTGGGGACTGGAAAACTACTGGGTAATCGAGCGGAAATAGCCTCATGTCGTTGCGCTGGAAACTCCTGCTGCCCCTGTTTTTTGCCAGTGCCGTGGCCCTGGCCTATCTGAACCTGGTCTGGTCGCCGCGCTATCTCGAAACGCAGAAAATCGAATATATCCAGGAGTTGGAGCACCATCTGGATAGCGTCGTCGAGGGGCTGATTCCGTTGATACTGTCCAATCAGCTGGATATCATCGGCGAAAATCTCGGCGAGCTGAAAAAGAAGAATCCCGACTGGCAAACGATTTCGTTGCGCGATCAGCGTGGCCGGCCGCTGTACCCGCCGCTGCTCGCTCAGCCCGCTCCGCTCCCGACGGCGGCTGCCACACAGCGTATCGACAAGGGCATCGCCTATCTCGATCAGCATCTCGGCCATCTCGTTGTCGAGGTCGACCTGAGCAACTGGCTGGCCAAGCGCGACGCGCAGCACCGTCAGCTGACCCTGCTGTTCACCGGCATCGTTGCCGTGCTGGCCATGATCTGGGTCGGCATGGTCGAGGGGGTGGTGTTGCGCCCCCTGCGCCACTTGTCGGTGGTGGCCGAGGCGGTAGCCCGGCGTCGTTTCGATACGCCCTTGCCGGAGGCCGGCAGCGACGAGGTGGGGGTGCTGATCGGCCGCTTTGCGGCGATGCGCGAGGATTTGCAGGCCTATCACGACGAGTTGCACGGCGAAATCCAGGAGCGCCAGATCGTCGAGGAACAACTGCGCGATCATCGTCATCACCTGGAGGCGGAGGTTGCCGAGCGTACCGCCGACCTGTTGCAGGCCAAGGCGCTGGCCGAGGCGGCCAGCCGGGCGAAGAGCGTCTTCCTGGCCAACATGAGCCATGAAATCCGCACGCCGTTGAACGCCATTCTCGGGCTGACCCACCTGCTGCGCGGCGAGATCCCGGCGGGGCAGAGCGAGCGTCTGGACAAGATCGACAGCGCCGGTCGGCATTTGCTGTCGATCATCAACGACATCCTCGATATTTCGAAAATCGAGGCCGGTAAATTGCAACTCGAACAAAGCGATTTTCCGCTCGGTTCCATTCTCGACCATGTGCGTTCGATGATTTCCGATGCCGTGCACCGCAAGGGGCTGGGCGTCGAGGTCGATGGCGACGACGTGCCGCTGTGGCTGCGCGGCGATCCGACCCGTTTGCGTCAGGCCTTGCTCAACTATGCGAGTAACGCGGTCAAATTCACCGAGAGCGGTTGCATCGCCTTGCGGGCCAGATTGCTGCGGGACGACGGCGAGGAACTGCTGGTGCGTTTCGAGGTGGCCGATACCGGGGTCGGCATCGCGCCCGACAAGCTGGCCTGCCTGTTCAACGCCTTCGAGCAGGTCGATGCCTCGACCACCCGCAAGTATGGCGGCACCGGTCTGGGACTGGTCATTACCCGCCGGCTGGCCGACTTGATGGGCGGCGAGGTGGGGGTGGACAGCACGCCCGGCGCAGGCAGCACTTTCTGGTTTACCGCCCGGCTCCAGCGGGGTCACGGCATCATGCCGGCCCAGCCGAACAGCGACAGCGGCGATGTCGAAGGGCAACTGCGTCGGGGCTACCGGGGCTGCCGCCTGCTGCTGGTCGAGGATAATGTCATCAACAGCGAAGTGGCGCAGGAGTTGCTGCACGCGGTCGGTTTGGCCGTGGATGCTGCGGTCGACGGCATCGATGCCCTGGAAAAATGCCGACACCAGCGTTACGACCTGATTCTGATGGACATGCAGATGCCCAACATGGACGGCCTGGAGGCGACGCAGGCCATCCGTGCCTTGCCCGGGCGGCCGGACATGCCCATCCTGGCGATGACCGCCAATGCCTTCGAGGAAGATCGTCGGGCCTGCGAGGCCGCCGGGATGAACGATTTCATCGCCAAGCCGGTCGATCCGGGCATCCTCTACGCCAAATTGTTGCAATGGTTGCCGCGGACAGGCAGCGTGGCTGGGGCACCGGCGCCTGCTTCCCTGGCATCGCCGACGGCCGATGGGGCGGAGACGGCCTTGCTGGCCCGTCTGGCCACGCTGCCGGGATTCGATTTGGCCAAGGGCTTGGCCGTGGTGCGTGGCAAAGAAGGCAAATACCTCGAACTATTGGCCCGTTTTGTCGATACCAACCGGAGCGGTCTGCTGCAACTGGGCGATTGCCTGCGCGGAACCGACTATCCGGAGGCCCGGCGTCTGGCGCATAGCCTGAAGGGGGCCGCGGCTACCCTGGGGGCGGTGCAGCTGGCCGAGAGCGCGGCCGGGCTGGAAAACGACCTGCGGCGAGACCCCGTGGCCGACGTTGCCGTATTGCAAGCCGGGCTGGATCGGCTGCTCGGGCGATTTGCCGAGTTGGCCTCGGTTCTGTCGCCTGCGACCTCGCCCGAGCAGCTAAAGGAAGCCGACGCGATCGGCTGAGCACTTCGCCAGTGCCGGCGGCTAGCGGGGGCGGGTCAGCACAGCGCGGTAACGTATTGTTGCCGACCGCCTTCCTTGGCGCGATACATGGCCTGATCGGCCTGGCGGATGATGGCGTCGGCCCTGGCGCTGTGGTCGAACAGGGCGATGCCGATACTGGCCGAGCAGGCGTGTTCGATGGGGGCGTCTTCCTGGCTGCGCAGGAGATAGGGCTGGGTCAGCAGGTTTTGCAACTTGTCGGCGATGGCTTCCGCCTGTTCGACGGCGATTTGCCGCAGGCCATGCAACCCGCCGAGCAAAACCACGAATTCGTCACCGCCAAAGCGGGCCACGGTGTCGCAGGCGCGCACGCAAGCCTGCAAGCGGCGGGCGACTTCGAGCAGTAACTGGTCGCCGGCTTCGTGGCCGTGGTGATCGTTGAGTGGTTTGAATTTGTCGAGATCGATGAACAGCAGGGCGCCCGACTGGCCGCTACGACTGGCATGGGCGACGGCCAGTTCGAAACGGTCATAGAGCAGACGGCGATTGGGCAGGCTGGTCAGCGGGTCGTAGAAGGCCTGGTAACGAATCTGCTCTTCGAGACGCTGGCGTTCGGTGATGTCGGTGGCCAGGGAAATGACACAACGCGGTTCGCCGGGACGCTCGGGAAGCCAGGCATTGAACCATTCACAGGTGATCGAGCGGCCGTCGCGGGTCAGGTTGTTGTTGATGCTGTGCGGCATCAGTTGCGGGCCGCCGGCCCCGTCGTGGTAGAGCCGCGGGAGCAAGTCGTTCTTCTCGTCGTCGGGGATCATGAACTGGTCGAAGGGGCGGCCGATCACTTCCTCGCGACGCCAGCCGAACAGGGCTTCGGCCTGGCGGCTCCAGGCCACGACGACGAAGCCCGGCTGCCAGACGACTCCGGCCGACGGGCTGGTTTCGAAAACGATGCGATGCCAAGCCTCGCTCTTCTTGAGCGCTTCCTCGGTACGCGTCTTTTCGGTAATGGCGACGGCCAATCGCCGGTTGGCCCGGTGGATGTAAAAGGCGATGCCGCCAATCAGCAAGGTGGCGGCAGCCAGACTGGCCAGCAGCCAGTACAGCCAGGTCAGGTCGATGCGGCGGTCGGTGGCGTAGAAAAAATTGTCGAGCGACTGTTCGCCATCGACCAGCCCGAAACGGGCATAGGTACTGGCGATATGCCGCCAGCGCGCCGGGTTGTTGTGGCCGATTTCGATGACTTCCGGATTAATCAGGTCGTGCAGGACACGGGCTTCGTAGAGCAGATGGTCGCGGGTCTTTTCCTGGCTGTTGTAACGATTCAGAATCAGCTCGGCAATTTCCTCGGGATGCGCCAGGGCGTATTCCCAGCCGCGCTTCGAGGCGGCATAGAAGGCCGCGACCACCTCGGGTTTGCGTTTTTGCAGATCCTGGCGGGTGAATAGCACGTCGCCGTAGAAATCGAGGCCGTAGGTCGATGGTTTGAGCGCGGTGTACGGTATGCCCTGGCGTTCGAGTTCGTAGGGCTCGTTGGAGGCATAGGCATTCAGGGCGGCTACCCGGTTATTCAGCAGGTCCGCCAGGTGATTCTGGTCGGCGACCAGGTTCACCCGCTCCAGCGCGATGCCTTCGTTGATGAACATGCTTTTCAGATCGACATCCTGTTCGGCGCCCATGACCGCAATGGGGCCGGCATGCGGTAGCACCAGATCGACCGGGCGCTTGTCGCGGCCGCGCACGAGCAGGATATTGGGCGAGTGCTGGAAGATCGGGCCGAGCAGCAGAACGGGGTCGCCCCTGAGGTAATTGACCACCAGGCTGGACAGCGCAATACCGAATTCGCTACGCCCGCTCAGTACCCCCTGGATCGGGTTGGCGCCCGGTCCGCCTTCCTTGAGCGTGACGTCCAGGCCGGCTTCGCGATAAAAGCCTTTTTCCAGGGCGGCGTAATAGCCGGCAAACTGGAATTGGTGAAACCAGCGCAGTTCGAGCGAAACCGCTTCCAGTGCCCGCGCCGGTTGGCCGATCAGGAAGAGTGCCAGGAAGACGGCGAATAGCAGGGCGGGTTTCGGGCTTTGCATGCTGCCTACGTTGGATCGCACCATTCGGTGATTTTTGTCTCTCGCAGAATGAAGCAAGCGCCCTCGGATAGGCTCTCGATTGCTCTCGCTCGGTGAGAGGGAAGTGCGGGCGTCAGGATGCCGCGGGCAGGCGCAAGACCATGACGGTGCCGCGCGGCATGTTGTCGCAGGCAAAAACTTCGCCGCCGTGATTGCCGGCGATCCGGTACACGATGGACAGGCCGACGCCGCGCGTGAAATGTCCGTGCTGGCTGTGGAAGCGGGTGAAGATTCGCTCTTTTTCATCGTCGGCAATGCCGCTACCGGTGTCGGCGACGCAAATTTCGTGAAAATCGGGCGTCGACCGCAGGAAGACACTGACTGGCCCGCTGTCGGGCGGGTTGTGTTCGAGTGCGTTGTCGATCAGGTTTTGCACGGCGATGCGCAGTTGGGTGGCGTCGGCGAGCAGTGCTCGGGGGGCATCCGGCAGATCGGCGGCGATGCGCGCTTCGGGCGGGTAGAGTTTCAGGGCATCGCGCAGGATCTCGCCGAGATCGAGCCGCTCGGGCTGGAATAGCATCGATTGCTTGCTCAGGCGGTCATGGGTCAGCAAGGTATTCGACAGGTCGCTGAGCCGTTGCGTGGCCAGGCGGATATTGTCCAGCCGTTGCCGTACGGGCTGTGGCATGTCGTCTTGCAGGAAACGCAGCGAATCGAGCGAAGCCTTGATGAGCGCCGCCGGCGTGCGGAATTCGTGCGATGCCTGGGCGAGAAACTCGTGCTTGTCCTGGTCGGCCTGTTCCAGCTCTTCCAGCGCCCGGTAGAGCGCCCGGTCGTCCTTCTGCTTGGCCAGCAGCAGGAATCCGAAGCCGTTGATGGTCACGACCAGATAAAGCGCCAGGTAGAGCAGCAGCGTGACCGCATCACCATCGAAGCGAACCAGAGGGCCAACCGCCAGGCCCTTGGCCACGCGCAGCAGCATGATCAGCGCCATCAGCAAGTCGATCAGGGCGATCAGCTTGATGAGGCGGTCGTCCTTGCTGGCGCGAAACAGCAGGGTGGACAGGGTGGCGTAGAAGACTACGCCGAGCAGCGAAAAAGCCAGCAACATCAGGCTGCGACTACCGCCGCCAACGATGATCGCCAGTTGCAGCGACAACGAAATCCCGGCCAGCAGGGCCAGCGGGCGGCGCCAACGCTGACGTTCGAGCAGCAGGCAGTAAGCGGCGATATCGAGCGTTCCCGCCAGGGTATGGAACAGGTTGCCGAGCACCATCGGCACCAGATCGGGCTGGATACTGCTCGCCAGGTTGGTCAGGAAGCCGCAACCGGCCAGCAGGCGTCCCCAGCGCCAGGTTTCCAGTGCCGGATGGCTGGTCCGGGTTTTGGCGATATACAGCGTGGCCAGCAGGGCAAAGACCAGATTGCCCATGCCCACGGCAAAGGAGAGGGTTTTGGGATCGGGGGCGAACATGAAGGCGGCGGGTATATCCGGGTCGGCTATCATACCCGCGCTCACCGCTTCCTTTTTCCGAACGTTACGCGCCCCAGATCATGCTTACGCCGCACATTGCCCTTGTCGAAGATGAAGTCGTCCTGCGTGAAGAACTGGTCTTTCAGCTGACCCACCTCGGTTTTACGGTCGAAGGTTTTGAAAATGCCGGGCAGTTGTATCGCCGACTGGCCGTGTGCCGTTTTGCCGTGGTCGTTCTCGACATCGGGTTGAGCGGCGAGGACGGGCTGTCGATCTGTCGCCATTTGCGCGAACACGACAAAAACCAGGGGATCGTTTTCGTTACCGCGCGCGCCTTGCGCGACGATCGCCTGCTCGGTCTGCATGCCGGCGCCGACGCCTATCTGAGTAAACCGGTGGATATCGACGAATTGGCGCTTGTCTTGCGTCGCCTGGCCGAGCGCGGCGAAAGCGCCACGCCGGTGGTAGCGGATTCACGGCAGCCAACGAACTGGCTGCTCGACGAACGCAACGACTCGATCTGTGCTCCCGGCGACAAGCGGATCAGGCTGACCGCCAACGAAGTGCGTTTGCTGCGCGTCCTGCTGACCAAGGCGGGGGAGGTGGTCGTATCGCGCGAATTGGCGATGGCGCTTGGTTTGCTGCCCGATGAGTATGACAAGCATCGGGTCGAGGTCATCATCAGCCGCCTGCGCGACAAGGTGCTGCGGGAGAGCGGTTTCGTCTTGCCGATAGTTTCGATCCGGGGTGTCGGCTACAGGTTTCAGGTCGGCTAGCAAGCCGGCACTCGGCTTGTCGCTTGTGGCAGATGCTTGCGGTCGACCGCGAAAATAACCCGGAAACTTAGTCGGCGAACCTGGCCAGAAGCTCGATGATTGCGCCGGCCTCGGTCGGCCGGACCAGTCGGGCCAGTTCCCGGCCATCCTCGAGAACA
>Ga0316605_10001866_pt1 | contig 12051 bp, 14 predicted proteins | sample OWC_soil_day20_n_FD_207666 | JGI IMG/M metagenome (GOLD analysis project Ga0316605, IMG submission 207666) | Wetland soil microbial communities from Old Woman Creek delta, Ohio, United States - OWC_soil_day20_noCT | ecosystem: Environmental > Terrestrial > Soil > Wetlands | place: USA: Ohio... | reverse complement strand
CATGCGCGTCGCGAGCGCGACGTACGTGGGATGTGGATGCTGTTCGAGGTAGGCGTCGATCGGCATCGTCTTGCCGCCTCCGAGGTAGACCTCGAACGGAAGATCGACATCGGTCACCGGGCGCGGTTTCCTGACGAAGATCATGTCGAGCGAGCCCTTCATCCGCGGCACCGTCGAGTCCGGACCATTCGCCTGCGCGAAGGCCTCCGCGGCCGCGAGCACGTCCTCCTCGTAGCGCGGCGGGTCTTCCCACCGGCACACGTCGTCGTCGCCCGCGCAGCGCGAGCGATCGGCGAGGTAGACGTAGGCCATCGCGCCGCCGTACGCGAGGACCGCACTGAACGCATGGGTCTTCTCGACGTCGCGCTTGAACGGCCGCACTCGAAAGCCCGCGTTGCGGAGAACGTCGGGCGGTCCGCTCGCGGCGAGCGCGTGCTTGTCGTCCTTGAGGACCTCGGTGTGCCCGTGATCGGAGGTCACGAGGATCCACCGATTGGAGAGCGCGTGCCGCGCGCGCAGCTTCTTGGTCAACTTCGCGATCAGCGGCTCGACGACCTCGACGAGGTACGCGCGCCGCGCGAGATCGGGACCTTCCTTGGCGGTGTGGGCATAGAGATCGGTTCCGCTCAAGTAGATCGTCAGCACGTCGGGGACGGGACCGTCGTCGAGCTGGCCGACGACGGACTCGATCGCCGCCTCGTCGAGATCCTCGTAGATCCGCCGCGAGGTGTTGCTGTCCGTCATGTGCTTCTCGATGAACGACTCGAGGAAGCTCGCCATCGCCATCGCGATCGCCGTCCGCCTCGCGATGATCAGCCGGTCCGCGCCGCGATAGACGTGACTCATCACGACCCACATCAGCGCGTCCGGGGAGTCACTCCGCATGCGGTCGTAGACCGTCGGCGCTTCGGTGAGCTTGCCGATCGCGTCGTCGGTGTAGATCTCGAGTGTCGGCGCCGAGTCGGCGAACGACACCGGCGCAGGACACGCGAACGTCCGCGTATCGCGAATGAAGTACTCGTTTCCGGGCACACCGTGCACCGCAGGGCTCACGCCACTGAACGCCGTCACCCATGCCGCCATCGTCGACGACGGCAGCGTCGAGAGCAGCGTGTCGTCGAAGTACGCGTGCTCCAGGCTCTGACCGCCGAGCAGCGCCGCGAGGTTCGGCAGCTTCCCGCCGCGCACCATGTCGTAGAGCAGCTCGCGCGAGACGCCATCCATCGCGAACACGAGCAAAGGCGGCGTCTCGGGCGCGTTGGGCCGGCTTCCCGGTTCCCGTTTTCGCAGGTCGAGTTGTTCGCCGTTGACGACGATCTCGCCGACCTTGTGCAGCTTCTTCCAGAAGCAGCTCGTGAAGCCAACCACGACGATCAAGACGATGGTCTGTAGCCGCACGCGCGGCAGTGATCGACGAACAACATCGCGTACCGCCATGAGTCAGCTTCCTGCACGCGACGAGCCGCCGCATGCTCGTCGGAATCGCGCATCGTCTGCACGAGCGCGACGAACACGGGGTGGCACACGTGATGCTTCATCTCGTTTCGGAGGTGCCCCATGCGGACTCGAATCCTTGCGACGGCGTTAACGCTCGGCGTGTTCGGGTGCGCTGGCGGCATGTCGGTAACCGCGACGACGCCAGAGCTCGTCTTCATCGAGCCTGGCATCCAAGTCGTCGTCGATTCGGACGTGCCGGTCTTCTACACCGACAACTTCTATTGGCGGTTCGAGGGCAACGTTTGGTATCGCTCCCACATCGCGTCGGGTGGTTGGATCCGATACGACGCGCCGCCGCAGCATCTGCGGCGAATCGAGCGGCCGCAGCAATACGTCCACTACCGTCCGACGGATCGTGGGCCGGTCGTCCGCGATCACCGATCGCCGGCGCCAGCGCCGGTCGTGCATGATCGCCAGCCGCCGCCGCCGGTCGTGCGTGATCACCAGCCGCCGCCCGATCGGCAGGACCGAGACGACGGCAACCGCGGCAAGGACAAGGGCAAAGACAAGGACAAGGACAAGGACAAGGACCGAGACGAGCACCGGAAGGGCCCACATTGATCGCTCGCCGTACGCAATCCGAGGAGCACGCCATGCCGATCGAACCTGACGCGATTCCCGTCGAGAACACCACCGATGCAACCCGCGGCGAGCCGCTCGGTCTCCGAGCGCAGAAGCGCAGGGCCGAGCTCGAGATCGCCTTGGCGGCCCTGCCCGCCGACGAGCTTCGAGCGCGCAGTGACATCGAGCTCGCGATGTCATCGGTCGACGCCATGCTGACCGGCGATCTCGAGCACCTGTCGGATTCGACCGCCTCGGAGCTCAGTCGCTGGCTCGAGCACACGAAGCACCTCGCCGAGACCACGCCAACATCGGAGACCACGCCAACGTCACCTCGCCTTGACTACGCGAGCGTCACTCCGTGAGACCACGGCTGGTGTTGCGCCAGCGATGGAGGACACATGCTGAACAGAACGGTCGAAGGCATCACCATTCAACGCGACGGAGACGGCCTCGAGATCCAGTGGACGCTGATCGGCCCCGCCGGCTCGTTCGCGTTCTCGTCGACTGCGGACGGCACGCTCGCCCTGACAGGAGCCGGGATGACGAAGGCCGGCGTCTCCGCTGCACAACGCGCGGCAGTCTTGCGTGGCGTCTGGGACTTCACGCCGATGGAGGTGCGCAAGCTCGTCCTCGACGGCAACGTCGTGCACACCCGCTAGGGGCGTGCTCGATGGCTCGGTCGCCTTCATGCGCCCTCCGGATCACGACGATCGAGCTGCGAGTCGCGTGCCATTCGGGGCGGTGTGGCAGGCCAAATGCACCAGCTCGGAACATGTGGCCATGAGGATCTTTCTTCGCAAGCTTGGTCACGCGCTCGCCCGCGACGCGATCGACGATGTCGGCGCGATGATGGCGTACTACGCGATTCTCGCGTTGTTCCCGATGCTGCTCTTCGTCGTGACACTGGCCGCGCTGGTCTTGCCGGCGAACCTGATCGCCGAGGGTACCGGAATCGTCCTCGAGGCCGCTCCGAGCAGCGCTCGGGCGCTGGTCCAATCGATGGTCGACACGGTGACCGAGTACGCACGCGCAGGGTTTGCATTGGGAACCGTGGTCTTCGCGCTGTGGGGCGCATCGCGTGGCGTGTCGGGACTGATGCTCGCGCTCGATCGCGTGTTCCGCAAGGTCGAGACCCGATCGTGGCTTCGTCGCCAGGCGATCGCGATCGTGGTCACCGTTGCGCTGGCCGCGCTGATGATGATCGCGCTCGGTCTGCTCGTGCTCGGGCCGATGCTCGGTGATGTCATCGCGAACCGGCTCGAGCTCGGTCGCGGGTTCGACATCGGCTGGACCGTGGGCCGGTGGACCGCCGCCGCGTTGCTCGTGATGGTCGTCTGGGCGATGGCGTTTCGGTTCTTGCCCGACACCGACGCGCCGTTCCGGATCTTCACGCCGGGTGCCTTCGTCGGCGTCGTCCTGTGGCTCGCGATCAGCCGGCTGTTCGCGCTCTATCTCGACCACTTCACGAGCTACAGCTCGATCTACGGCGCGCTCGGCGGCGCGGTGATCTTGCTGACTTGGCTGTGGCTGTCCGCGATGGCGCTGCTGTTCGCTGCGGAGATCAACGCGGTGCTCGCCGAGCTACGAAGCGAGCACCGCGTGTTCGAGCCGCGCAGGCAGTTCTCTGATGTTCGACCAACGTGACGTTTCGCGCTCGCCATGCAGGGCCGCGAGCGACTCGCCGAACCTCTTGCGCGAGGCCCGCTCGATCACGTGTTTCGAAACCTTCCGCCCGGCACATCGTTTGCTGTGCTGACGGGCAAAGGAGCCTGTCATGTCCACAACAGCATGGGTCGTCGTCATCGTTCTCGCGATTCTTCTTCTCGGCGGAGGAGGTCTGTATTTCCGACGTTAGTCGCGATCGCGTGCGGATAGATACGTAGTCACCGGAGGAGGCTGTCATGAGAACGCTGTTCCTGACCGCGATCGCATCGGCGTCCCTGATGACGAGCGCGGCCTGCAAGCAGACCAAGACCGAGGGGGAACAAACCCAGGTCGACAAAGCAAACGAGGATCTCGCCGCCGCGCGAACGAAGTACATCGCTGCCGCCAAGGAGCGGCTCGCGATGATCGATGCGAAGATCGACGAGCTCGGCAAGCGTGCCGATGCGGCGTCCTCGGAGGCGGCCGAGAAGCTGCGCGCACGTCGCGATCAACTCGCGACCAAGCTCGACGCGATGGGAAAGCAAGCCGCCTCCGGCTGGGCGAGCTTCAAGCAAGACGTCGAACGCGGCGTCGACTCGATCGAAAAAGACATCGACAACGCGTTGAAGTAAACGCGATCAAAATGCGTCGTGCGCGGAGTCTGCGCGCGCGGGAGAAGGCACGAACGATGCAGTCCCATCTGGGTAGGACAACATCGTGGAGCGTGTCATGGGAACGATCGAAGCGAGTGTCGACAAGTCTTTGTCGAAGTTCGAAGCCGAAATCGAGTCGTGGGGCGCGAAGCTCCGCGAGGTCGTAGCGAAGGTCGAGGCAGCGGGTCAGGAAACCAAGAGCGATGCCCGCGAGCAACTCGAAGACGTGAAGGCCAAGCTCGCCGTCGCGCGGGCGAAGCTCGACGAGGCGAAGCGCGCCGGCGGAGACCGCTGGGACAAGTTCAAAGCGGGTGTGGAGAGCTCCTGGAGAGAGCTCGAGCGCGCCTTCCATCACCTCGCTTCCTAACCAAGAAGGGAACTGCAGCCATGTTGAACCTCATCTGGTTGATCGCGATCGTACTCGTCGTCTTGTGGGCCGTCGGCCTCGCGACGTCCTACACGATGGGCGGCATGCTCCACATCCTCCTGGTGCTTGCCGTCGTGGTCATCATCGCTCGGCTCGTGATGGGACGCCGCCGCACCTGACCGAACATGCTCGAGCGCGGGACCACGCCGGTTCGCGCGCGACGATTCCGAGCGCACGTCGTGCGCGCACATCGAAGGAGAGCACCATGCATGCGATCTGGTTCGTAGCGGTTCTCGCGACGCTCGGTGCGTGCAAGCGCGACGTCGTTCCACCTCCGGAGCCCCCGAAGTCCGCGGCCCCGCTCCGCAGCGCATCGGGAGACTCCGATCTCCGTGTGATGCTCTCGGAGCTGGCGTCGTCGAAAGCGTGCGCGATGATTCGCGGCGGGTTCCACGGGCTGCGTGCGTCCGAGCACCCGGATGTCGTCACCGGCGTGTTGTGGATCCGCGAGTGCCAGATCACGAACGTCGGCCCGCGCGTGAAGTTCCGCATCGCGGGCAACGGCTGGTCGTGGATCGACGAGACGAGCTCCAAAGCCGGCGGGACGTTCGCCGTTCGACAGTATGTCCGCTTCAGCATCGCCGCGACGATTCGTGGCGAGCTCGACATCGCGTACGATCGATCCGCCCATGTCGCCTCGTTGTGGTTCACACCCGACAAGGACCCGGAGGTGGACTTCAAGACGATCGGCGGCATCGACGTCGACAGCAAAGGCGTGTGGTCCTCGGTCGTCGGCGCGCTCGGGACGGCGTTCGCATCCTCACCCGAGGACGCCGCACTCGAGCTGGCGACGTCGCAAGGCACGCAAGATCTCAGCGCGAAGCTCGAGAACGGGCTCGCCGTGACGATCAACCTCTGCACGGGATTGACGCGCGTCCACCTCGGACGTCCCGCAAAGGGCGAGATGGGCATCGCAGATGTCGGCGAGACCCGCCGCGTGTTTGTCGAGCTCGAGCCGGATGGTGTCATGCTCATCGGACCGCAGGCCGCCGGCGACGGCATGACCCTGCGCGCGACCGCGACGCGAGGCGCCGTCAAGCTGTCGCTCGTGTGCGCCAAGCATGCCGCGACCGTCGCCTCCGAGTTCATGGAGGGACGCACCAAGTCGAACGTGCCGACGCTCGGTAGCGTCGAAGTTCGAACCCAGGCGCGACTCGCGATCGAGCCGACGACCTGCCCGGTGGTCGTCGTGGTGAGCCCGCTCGAGCACGCGCCGGCCCGGTTTGCCTGGGAGCGTCCGACCGCGGAGATCGCACGATCGACCGGCGGGCCGCTGATCAACTGCCCGTCGAACAGGCCGCCACGACGTTGAGCCGCGACCGCCATCGCGCGTACCGCGGACTTCCTGTCACGTGCGTGTTCTCGAGCTCGACTAGCGGCGCCGTTTCGCCTTCGTGTTGGTCTTGGCCTTGGTTCGAGCCTTGGCTTTCGGCTTCGCCGCGACCCGCTTCGTCACGCGCGTGTTCGCTGGTTTCGTCGCCGGGCGGGCTTGCGCGTCCTTGTCGATGTACTGGCTCCAGTCCACGGACTCGGCGCGCGCAGTCGTTCCGCCGAGCGCCACGACGATCGCGATCACGAGGGTGAAGAGTGCGGACTTCATGGGACGAGGAGGAGCACGTCCCGTACCCACCGTAAGCTCGCGAGATCTGATTGTGCGATCGCCGGGGCACTGCCCCGACGGGGCCGAATTGCACCCTCTCGGTACAACTCAGCGCCAGCCGACTTCGAGCCCGACCGAGTAACGCGCCGCCAGCGGGTCCGCCTCGTAGGAGCCGCCACGGTCGAGCATGAGGGGCTCGCGGCTGAAGGGGACCGCGATCTCGAGATTCCCGACCAGGCGTGCCTGATCCGACATCGGCCACGCGACCCCGAGCCCGGCCCCCGCCGCGCGCCACTGCCGTTGTTGCGGCGTGTCTCCCATCATCATGCGGGTGACCACGCCCTGCATGCCGCGCGAGCCCGCGATCTCACCGGCCTCGACGAGCACCCAGCCGCGGAGTGGCATCTTCATCGACGCCCAGCCAGCGCGCACCGTCCACAGATCGAGCTTGAGATCGACGCGCTCGGGGCTCTCGGTCACGACGTAGTTGTCTTCGGGTTTCCATCGTCCGAGCGCGAGCTCGACGAACACCTCGTCGCGACGCAGATGGGCCGCGACCTCGGCACCGTAGTTCACCCCTGGCAGCGCACCGATGCCCGAGAGTCCGGTGAGCCGCACGCCCCCGCCCCACCGCTCGGTCGTCGCAACCGCGCTACCGCGTTTGTGCGGCGCGACGGCGGATGGTCGTACGTCGTCGTGCTCGATCGATCCTGGCGGCTGCGCGCTCGCGACCGCGGGTGCGGCGAGCAAGGTGCCTGCGAGTGTCAGCTTGAAAGCACTGCTCATGATTCCGCTCCGTGCGCCGATTGTAGGCGCGATGCGAACGAAGTCGGGTGGCACTTTTGGAACTTGTTCTGCCGGTGGCAGAACCCGACCGCGCGTTAGTTGCGGTTCTCGAAGTGCACGATGTCGATCAGCACCGTCGCCGCGAACAGGACGGCGCGCAGCTGAGGATCGGTGACGGCGGCGAAGTCGACCCAGAAGTTGTCGGCGTCGGTGAACGCCTCCTTGATGAGGCCGCTCCACTTCTTCTGGATCATGCCGACCTCCTGCTCGTTGCCGGCCATGAGGATCTTGAACGTCCACGGGCGCCAGAACGGGCCGAACAGCGTCGCGACCTCCTGCCCGTCGGGGCCCTCGATCGCGTACTTGCGACGGAACCACGTCCACCGGCGCTGGATCGCGCCGAGCAAGTTGCCGGCGGCGTCCCGCACCTCGAGGCGGTGGAAGATGAAGCGGAACGGCTTGCGGAGGGCGAGGAGGTGGCCCTGCCCGGTGAGGTCTTCGACGTGCGACGAGAACGGACGCAGGTTGCGCAGGAACAGCCGCTTCACGAGACTGCCGAAGCCGCTGCCCTGTTCCTCGACGTTGAAGACCGGGTTGCCGACCTCGTCGTAGACGACGTACTTGTTACGCGCGTCGAACGACGTGAGGATCTCCATCCAGTTCTTGCGCTGGCGGACCGTGAGGCGTTGCGGGCGCGTGAACACCGTGAGCGCCGTCGACGAGGAAGTGGTGGGAGCGAGGTTCTGATTCATTGCGGCGCCGGTAACGTACACTCATCGCGTGCTCGCGATGGAACGAACTCATCGGTTGCGCACCGATCTGGCGTGGATGCCGAGGCGGGCGCGGCGCACGAGCGGGCTGATCCGCGGGGTTGCCTGGACGGCGATCGGAGCGACGGTGGTCGGGTCGATGGCGATCGCGCCGGTCATGGCCGTGATGTGGAAGGGCCTGCTCGTCGGCGGGGCCGGTGCAGCGGCGATCGCGGATCGGGCGGCGCGGGCGGCGATGAGGAGGCAGGTGGAGAAGATGACGCGTGGCGAGCTCGCGCTCGCCGAGCTCGATGCCCGCGAGGAAGGCGAGCTCGTCGTCGTGCGCGGGACGATCGAGGCCGAGGAGACGCTGCGCGGGCTGTTGATCGATGCGGCCGGCGTCTACCGGCGCCTCGTGTTCCAGGCCCGCGGCACGTGGGTGCACGAGGCGGCGGTCGACTTCACGCTCGTCGACGAGCACGGCGGGCGGATCCGCGTCGAGGCGGCGGGCGCGCGGTGGATGACGCCGCGCCGCGAGCTCGTGACCTATCCCGGCGCGCGGTTTCACGGCGACGACGTGCCCGCGAAGGTGCGCCAGCTGGCCGAGGGCAAGGACACCGTCGAGGCGATCGAGCGCGTGCTCGCCGTGGGGACGCAGGTGCAGCTCGTCGGCTACAAGACGACGAGCGCGGACGCGACCGGGACAGCGCGCGATTACCGCTCGGCGCCGCAGCGCGCGACGTTGCAGTCCGGCGCCGATCTACCGCTCGTGATCTCGCGCCTCGACGAGCAGCGGTAGTTACCGGCAACACACGAGAGCTCAGTGTCCAACGATGCGCTCGATCATCGCCCGGAGCTCCGCGACCTCGACGGGCTTGAACAGCACCTTCCCATGGCGAGCCTCGACGAGCGCCGAGGCTTCGTCGGTCGTCGGCCCACCGGTGAGCAGGATCGTGCGATCGGCGAGCCGAGGATCGATCGCCGCACAGCGCGACAGGAAGGTCTCGGCGCCACCGCTCGGCATCATCAGATCGCACAGCACCACGTCGTAGGAGTCATTCGCGAGCATCGCGAGCGCAGCCTCGACCGTCGCCGCCTCGTCGACGTGAAAGAACCGATCGAGCTGCAGGATCAACACCTCGCGGAGATCATCGTTGTCGTCGATGACGAGCACGCGAAGCGCCGTCTTCCCGGCGGGCAGCTCGGGCGCCAGTGTGGTGGCCTCGTCGGTCGCGTCGGCTGCCGGCAGCTCGAGCACCATCTCGGTTCCCTCGTTCGTGCTCCTCGCCACGTAGAGGGCGCCGCCTTGTCGCGTCATGAGGCCCCGCGAGACCGCGAGCCCCAAGCCCGTGCCCTGCCCGACCGGCTTGGTCGTCGTGAACGGCTCGAACAGTCGATCACGGATCGTCGCGGGGATCCCAGGTCCGCTGTCCGTCACGCTCAGTCGGACCCGTTCGCCGAGGCGCGCGCCTTCGATCCGAACCCGCGCACCGGGGGGCACGTCTTTCGTAGCGTGTGCAGCGTTGACGAGCAGGTTGATCAAGACCTGCTCGACGAACCTTGGCTCCCCGCGTGCGTAGAGTGACTCGGTGACCGAGACCGTGACGTGGAGATCCGGCTCCGTCGCCGACGCCGCGACGATCGCCTTCTCCACCACGGGTCCGAGCGAGAACACCGTCGAGCTCGTGGTGTCGGCGAGCAGGGGCCGCCCCGTCTCCAAGAGCTGACGAACGATGTCTGCGATCTGCTGCGTCGCCGCACGACTCCGATCGAATCGCGCCGCGAGCTCGGGCGTGAGCGCGTCGCGCTCGGAGACCAGGGTTCGCATCCGATCGAGGTTCAATTGGATGACCGCCGTCGGGTTGTTGATCTCGTGCGCGACGCCCGCCGCGATCCTGCCCAGGCCCGCGAGCTTTTCGTGCTGCGCGACGACGGCCTGCGCCGTCACGAGCTCGTTCGTGCGGCTCGCGACCTCGTGCTCGAGCTTGGTCGACAGCGCTTCGAGTCGACGCGCGTCGGCGACGAACCTGCGCGCATAGGACACGCCGATCACGCCGACGACCGCGACGGTCACGGCCTCGATGAGTTGCGGCATGTGAATGATCTGCATCGATCCCAGCGTGTCGATGACGCCCGTCAGCGCGAGCGCCGTCGCGCCGATCATCGGAAGGCGCGCGTGCCATCCGTGGCGCCAGCGGCGGCCCCCGCCGAACGCGGCCGCGATCGTCGCGATCACGATGAACGCGACGCAGAGGACCCCGAGCGTCGTTCCCGTCGCCATCGTGTACGTGACCCCGAACCACTCGACCGGAATCGTCCGGATCGGCGGTACGACGAGCACGCCCGGAATCAGCGCCAGCACGATCATGACGGCTCCGACGACCATCGCGCCTCGCGCCACGCGGCCGAGCGGCCGTCCGGCGGAGATCGCGAGGTGGCGAATCCACGCGAGGCCATAGCCGAAGCTCGCGGCCATCGTGAGCCGCTCGCCGAGCAGCAACGCGCGCTCGGAGAGGTGCAGGACGTGCACGAGCGCGAACAAGCAATAAGCGGCCGCGACCGACGCCACGAGAGCGAAGGATCGGAGCTCGCGCCACCCCGGAGCGCGCGACATCGCGAACGCGAGCGCGGCCATCAGCACGCCGCTGAGCGCTCCGGCCAACCCGAGGACCAAGCCAGAATTGATCTCGGTCATCCGGGCGTTCGCGGGGCTGGGCTTGCGGTTGGCGGTTCCATCTTGGACCGAGCTCGAGTCCCGCCCGCCTGCCCCGCCGGAGTATGCATCAAGAACCGCGAACGATCTGGGCGAGATCGTTCGCAGTTTCGTCCCGAGAGTCACCACAACTTTTCGTGCGACGGATCGAGGTTCGTTCCGTCTTGGACTATGCGCCTCACGCTTCGAGCTCGGTTCGTGATCCTGGCGGCCCTCGCGGTCAGCGCGTGCAAAGGGCCGGCGACCCGCGCCGCCGACGCGATGGCGACCGATGATGCGAAGACCGACGCCGATGCAGGCGCGGATGTTCGCGCCGATGTCGATCCACGTCCCCCGGGCGTCGGGCTGATGCACACGGTCGCGCAGCTCGACTTCCTCCGCGCGCACCGCGACCAACCACCGTGGCAGGCGGCCTACCAACAACTCCTCCAGGATGCCGAGGCGGCGCTGGTCCGCGCACCGGATCCGCGGGTCGACTTCAACGTGCCGTTCTATTACGCGGACCCGCAGGCGGCCCAAGCTGCGAAGGAGTGCCTCCGCCAGGATGCGCTCGCCGCATACGCGCTCGCGCTCGGCTATCAACTCGCGGACACCAGCGTCAAACGTCACCAGTACGCGGCGAAGGCGATCGAGCTCCTCCACGCATGGGCGACCGTCAACACGTCGATCTCGGGTGCCGACGGCGACCTCGTCGCGATGTACACGGGAGTCCCGCTGCTCTATGCCGCCGATCTGTTGATGAACACCGACGACTGGGCGCCGGCCAGCCGGTCGGCGTTCACGACCTGGGCCTCGACGGTGTTCCGCCAGAGCGCCGACGACATCAAGGATCGCAGCAACAACTGGGGCGCGTGGGGGACGCTCGGCGCGATGGCGAGCGCGGCGCTGGTCGGTGACGGCTCGGCCGTCGCGAGCGAGATCGCGCGCACGAAGCTACGGATCGAGAACAGCATCGCCGCGAACGGCGAGCTCCCCGAGGAGAACCTCCGGACCAACAGCGGCATCTGGTACACGTACTTCGCGCTCACCTCGATGACCGCCACCGCGCAGATCGCACGCAACGTCGCGGGGGTCGATCTGTTCGGGTACACCGCGCCGAACGGCCGCACCTTCCGCATGGCGCTCGATCGGCACTTCATCTATGCGGTCCATCCCGAGCAGTGGCCGTATCCGCTGCCCCCCGGCATCGAGGGCGATCTCTGGCAGCTGCTGTACCCGTGCGCCGACGAGCTCGAGATGCCGACGGTGACCGGTTGGCCGGGGAGCCTGTTCGAGATCATGTCCGACATCTACCAAGTACCGGCGTGGAAGGACTGGGTGGTCTCGTCGCGGCCGTTGAAGGGATATCACGCGTGGATCTACGTCACGCTCGCTCGCCAGAGCCCGTGATCGTTAGGGCTTCGCGAGCTCGAAGTCGA
>Ga0316605_10001865_pt1 | contig 12064 bp, 9 predicted proteins | sample OWC_soil_day20_n_FD_207666 | JGI IMG/M metagenome (GOLD analysis project Ga0316605, IMG submission 207666) | Wetland soil microbial communities from Old Woman Creek delta, Ohio, United States - OWC_soil_day20_noCT | ecosystem: Environmental > Terrestrial > Soil > Wetlands | place: USA: Ohio... | reverse complement strand
TGGGCCAGCAGGCCGACACGGTCGCCGGGCGTGAACCCGCAGGTTCCGAGCCACGCTTCCGCCATCAGGCCCGCGCGCCTGTCGAGATCCCGGTAGGCGTAACGGGATCCGTCGGGCACCCACACCAAGGCCGTCTTCTCGGGCGTGAGCCGTGCGCGTTCGCCAATGATGTCCGCATGAATCACGGCCGGCTCCCCGGCGCGGCTCCGGGCCCGGGAGCAGGACCGTCCATCTGGACGTTCTTGAGCGCCGGCAGCGGCGGCGGCATCGTCAGCACATCCGAAAGGGCCGCGCCGAACCGCGATGGGCATTCCTGCGACGGCACGTGACCGCAGCCTTCGATCGTCGTCAGGCGCGCCGCCGGGAGCTGCACCATCATGCGCCTCGCGTAGGCGAGGGGGAAGAGCCTGTCCGACGCGCCCCAGACGAGATCGACGGGCGCCGTGATCTCGCCGAGCCTGCCGTCGAGCAGGTACTGGCCCATCTCGCCGGCCGTCTGCGCGATGCGCGCCAGCGGCCCGCTTTGCGCCTGCCGAACCACGTCGTCCAGCACGAAGCCGGGAATGGGCTGGGCCTGCGCGTCCCGCAACTGGGTCATCAGCGCGGCCGCCTCTTCACGCGACTTCGGGGTGAGGCTGAGGTCCGGGCGGTCGCCCGCGAGCGCGCCACCGTTGACGAGCACCAGCCTCGCCACGCGATCCGGGTGCTGCCGCGCGTAGAGCAGGGCCACCCAGGCGCCGAGGGAGTTGCCGGTGATGATCGCCGGATCCCGCGGGCCCTGATCCATCACGGCCTCGAGCCCCGCGAGAACCTGGCCGACCGACAGCGGCCCTTCAGCCGGCGCGCTCCTGCCGTGCCCGGCAAGATCCGGGATGACGACGCGGTACCGCGGAGTGAGCACCTTCACGACGCTCGACCACGTGCCGGCCGAGTCGCCCGCGCCGTGAAGGAGCACGAGCGTCTGGCCGCTCCCAGCGGCCCAGACCGATTGCGGTCCGAGCGAAGACGGAACGTCCGCCCGGGTGAATCCTGCGCTGGCGAGGGCGCGCGAGTTCATGAGCGCGTATACCGTGAGCGGGCGCTTCCACAGAAACAGCAGGGCGCTGGCGACGACGAGCAGGATGACGGCGGCGGTAGCGATGCCGAAGCGCGCTCCGAGGGTCACGGGGTCACTCCTCCCTGCCGCTTGACGAACGGGACCGGCGCGGCTATTCTACACCAGTTGAAAAACATAGCAAACGTTCGGGATGTTATTCGCCGCTCGTCGAATACACCGCTTTAGTTATTGACAGTCAAGCAGTTACAACGGAGGAGTCAATGAGTATCCTCGGCTCTCGTATGTCCGCACCCCGACTCTGGATGGTGGCCGTCCTCGCCGGCGTGCTCGTCGGCCTGGTTCCATCTCCAGCCCGCGCGCAGGTTGCCGACGCGGTCATCGAGGTGCTCGTGCAGGACCAGTCCCAGGCTATCCTGCCTGGCGTCACGGTAACGGTGCTGCGCCCGGACACGGGCTTCACGCAGACCAACGTCACGGACGCGACGGGCGTGGTCCGGTTCATCGCCCTCCAGCCCGGCATCTACAGCGTGAAGGCGGAACTGTCCGGCTTCGCGACGGTCAACCAGGAAGGCATCACGCTTCGCGTCGGCCAGACGGCGAAACTGGCGTTCACGCTCGGCATTGCCAAAGTCGGCGAGACGGTGAACGTGGTGGCTGAGTCGCCGGTCGTGGACGTCTTCAAGACCGACTCCTCCACCAACATCGTGCCCGAGCAGATCGAGTCGCTGCCGGTCGCGAACCGCGACTTCCAGGCCCTCGCGTACCTCGCCCCCGGTGTTCAGCGCGAACGCGGCGGGTACCGGTTCGTGACGAACCAACCTGTCCTCGGGGCCGGCGGCAACGCGAGCCAGTCGACGATCCTGGTCGACGGCGTCGACTTCACCGACCAGACGCTGGGCCTCGCCCGCGCCAAGTTCAGCCAGGACGCCATCAGCGAGTTCCGTGTCATCACGAACCGGTTCGACTCCGAGATCGGCGGCTCGGCGGGCGGCGCGCTCTCTATCGTCACCAAGTCCGGCACCAACGACCTGCACGGGTCGGCTTTCGCCTTCTTCCGCGACGACTCGATGCGGGCGCAGGGCGAACTGGAGAAGCAGAAGAACAACTACTCGCGCCAGCAGCTTGGCGGCACCATCGGCGGCCCGATCGCGAAGGACCGGACCCACTTCTTCGGCTCCTTCGAACAGGTTGAAGAGGACAACATCGCGCTCTTCCGTCCACAGGGTTCCTTCACGTCCCTGGCCAAGGACATCACGGTCCCGGTGAGCCAGTCGCTGTTCTACGCGGGCGTCGACCACCGCATCAACGAGAAGCAGAACTTCCGCGGCAAGTTTGTGTACGAGCGCTACCGGCAGGAGAACTTCAGGGTGGGCGGCGTCGCCGACGAGACGAACGGCATGCGCTTCGACCGTGACAACTGGAACTTCACGTTCACGCATGCGTGGACCGTCACCAACTCCTCGCTCAACCAGCTGTCGGTCCAGATCGGCCAGCGGAAGTTCGTCGAGCCGAACAACTCCACGGCGCTGGCGGAATCGTTCTCGATCGGCAACACGCTCTCGACCGGCGCCAACATCGTCGGCGATCAGGTTGACGAGGGCAAGGTCTTCGAGGTGCGCGACACGTTCTTCACGCGAATCGGCAGCGGCAAGTGGGCCCAGGACCTGAAGTTCGGCGGCGCCTGGCAGCGCGTGACAGACACCTGGGACTTCCCGCTCTACCCGAAGGGCTGGATGATCTACCTGAACGACACCCGGCTCTTCCCCTACCTCTACATCTACGGGAAGGGCACCAGCGAGTCCCAGATCACGACGGACCTGATCTCGTTCTTCGTGCAGGACGACTTCCGGCCGTCGCCGCAGGTGACCATCAGCGCCGCCCTCCGGTACGACCTCGACACGAACGGCAACAACCCGGACTTCACGAGCCCCGCGATGACGACGGCGCGCGGGCGCGACACGAACAACTTCCAGCCTCGCGTGGGCTTCTCGTGGGACCTGTCCGGCGACGGCCGGCACGTGGTCCGGGGCGGCATTGGCCTGTTCACCGGGCGTTTCCTGCTGGTGCCGGCGCACTCCGAGCTCCAGCGGAACAGCTACTCGGGCTACATCACGCAGCAGCGGGTCAACGGCGCGCTCATCGGCGTCCCGATCTTCGCACTCGATCCGAACAACCCGCAGACGACCGGCATCGCGCTGCCGTATGACGCGACCCGCCTTGATGATGCATTCGTGAGCCCGTGGGCCACGCAGGCGACGGCCGGCTACGCGTTCCGCCTCGGCAACACGGGGCTCTACGCCGACTTCGAGGGCATCTACGTCAAGGGCGACGACGAGATCGTGCTCCAGGACCAGAACTGGGCCGGCAACGGGGTCGCAGGCGGGCGGCCGGACAAGACGCGCAACTTCATCGACACCTACACGAACAAGGGGCGGTCCGAGTACAAGGCGTTCGTCGCCAGCGTCAACGGCACGATCAAGGGCGGCCACGTCGTCAGCACGTCGTTCACGGTGGCGGACAAGAAGAACATCGAGGACGACTTCAGCCCGGCGCTCACGGACTACCCGAACGATCCCGCCAACCTCGAAGCCGAGTGGGGCCGGTCGCGCGCCGACGAGCGGTACCGGTTCGTCGCATCCGCCGTGCTGCGCCTCCCGGCCCGCTTCACGCTGGCGCCGATCTTCGCGTACGGCTCCGGTCAGCCCTGGAACTACCGGCTCGGCTACGACCGCAACGGCGACGGGCGCAACTCGGATCGCCCGGACGGCACGCCGCGCTTCAGTGAAGACGGGCCGAACTACGCGTCGTTCGACGTGCGGCTGACGTACGGGCTGCCCCTCGGCTCCCGCGCCAAGGTAGACCTGATCGCCGAGGCTTTCAATCTGCTCAACCGCACCAACTACGACGTGAACTTCCTGCAGAACAACGAGTACACGAGCGGCCCAACGCCGACGGCCCCGACCGCGCCGCTTGTGAAGAACGCCAATTTCAAGACCTACACCGCCACGCTGCCGCCCTTCGAGGCGCAGCTCGGCTTCCGCGTGACGTTCTAGCCATGACGCGCCACGCTTCAATCGTCTCGACGGGGCGCTATCTGCCGGAAATCGAGGTCAGCAACGACCTGCTGCGGAAGCGCTTCGCGCACCTGCCCGAGTTCGTCGACAAGATGGAAGCGTCCAGCGGCATCCGGTGCCGCTGGCACGCGCCCGAGGACTGGGCCACATCCGACGTCGCGCTCCCGGCCGCACGCCAGGCGCTCGAGCGCGCCGGGCTCGAGCCGGAGGACCTGGACCTCATCATCCTCGGCACCGACTCGCCGGACTACATCACCCCCGCGACGTCGGTGGTGCTCCAGCACAAGCTGGGCGCGAAGCGCGCCGGGACGTTCGACGTCGGCTGCGCCTGCGCCTCCTTTCCGACGGGGCTGGCCGCGGGGGCCGGCATGATCGCCACCAACCCGGCGATCAACAACGTGCTCGTCGTCGGCGTCTACCTGATGCACAAGCTCGCGGACGAGACCGACCCGATGACGTTCTTCTACGGCGACGGGGCGGGCGCGGCGGTGCTGAACCCCTCGGATCGGCCGGGGTTCATGAACGCGGCCTTCCTGGCGGACGGCTTCTACCACAAGCACTGGGGCATCTACTCCGGCGGCACGTACGAGCCGGCGTCGGCCGAGTCGGTGAAGGCCGGCCGGACGAAGGTGAAGATCAACGATCGTTACCCTCCCGAGATCAACCACGAGGGCTGGCCGCGACTCGTGCGGAACCTCGCGAAGGAGGGCGGGTTCGCCGTCGGCGACATCGATTTCATCATCTTCACGCAGGTGCGGAAGCCCTCCATCGAGCTCGTGATGGGCGACCTCGGCCTGCCGATGGAGCGCACGCACACGGTGATGGAGGAATGGGGCTACACGGGCTCCGCCTGCATCCCGATGGCCCTGGACGACGCGATGGAGAAGGGGAAGATCGGGAACGGCGCCCTCGTCGTGTTCGTCGGGTCCGGGGTCGGCTACAACCAGGCGGCCACGGCGTTTCGGTTCTGAGAGCCGGGATTCGCCCGCCCTCGCCAAGCGGCCTGCCGGCCGGCTCCGGCGCGGCTGCGGGGTTCGATGGAGACGCAGATGAGTCTTGAAACAGGTCTGGCCGGGAAAGTCGTGATCGTGACAGGCGCGGGAGCGGGGATTGGCCGCGCGACGGCGGTCGCGTTTGCGAAAGAGAGATGCCGCGTGGCGGCGTGGGACATCTCGGACGCCAATGCCACGGCGGTGGTCGACGAGCTGAAGGCCGCGGGCGGCGACGCGATGTTCCAGAAGGTGGACGTGGCCAACGCCGAGAGCGTGACCGCGGCCGTCGGGGCGGTCGCTTCCGCCTGGGGCGCCGTTCACGTGCTCGTCAACAACGCGGGCATCGTGCGTGACGCCCAACTCATCAAGTGGAAGGACGGCGCGCAGACGGGGATGATGACCGACGAGGGATTCGACCAGGTCATCGGCGTGAACCTCCGCGGCCCGTTCCTCTGCACGCGCGCGGTGGTGCCCCACATCATCAAGGCCGGCGGCGGCGCCGTCCTGAACGCGTCGTCTGTCGTGGGCCTCTATGGCAATTTCGGCCAGACGAACTACGTGGCGACCAAGGCCGGCGTGATCGGGATGACGAAGACCTGGGCGCGCGAGCTGGCGAAGTACAAGATCCGGGTGAACGCGGTCGCGCCGGGCTTCATCGCGACGGAGATCCTGCGGGCGATGCCCGAGAAGGTGCTGGAGGGTATGATCGCTCGTACCCCGCTCGGACGGATGGGGCGCCCCGAGGACATTGCGAACGCGTACGTGTGGCTGGCGTCGGACGCAGCCGCGTTCGTGACGGGCACCGTGATCTCCGTTGACGGGGGATTGGTCGTAGGTACGTAGGTATCGGGATTCGGGGTTCGGGGTTCGGGGTTCGGGATTCGGGATTCGGGGTGTCGGCCCCGTCCCCAATCCCTAATCGCCAATCCCCAATCCCTCACGATTGGGAGACCGACCATGAACAAACCCGTTTACATCGCGGCGTATCACCAGTCCGAGTTCGGGAAGCTCATGGGCATGACCGTGCCCGAGATCATCAACGCGTCGGTCAACGGGGTGTGCGGGGAGATCAAGGCGGACCCGTCGGTCGTGGATGTCGGGTCTGTCGGGGCCACGTGCACTTACACCCTCAACCAGCAGGGCCTGCTCGCGGGCTTGATGGCGACGGTCCCGGGGCTGGCCGGCAAGCCGATCGAATCGGTGGAGAACGCCTGCGCGTCCGGCGGTCAGGCCATTCTGTCCGTCATCTACAAGCTGCTGCTGGGCCTTGGAGACGTCGGCATCGCGGTCGGCTTCGAGAAGATGCGCGACAGCGAAGGCAAGATGGACGGCAAGCTCATCGGCCAGGCGCTGGGGGTCTTCTCGCACCCTGACGAGCGCGCCGGCAAGACGTACATCTTCCCCCACATCTTCGCCGAAGTGATGGCCGACTACATGAAGACGCACGGCGTCACCGAGCGCGACCTGGCCTACGTGTCGAGCATCGAGTACGGGAACGCGAACAGCAACCCGTACGCGCAGATGAAGAAGATCAAGGTCACGCTCGACGACTGCGCCAACATCGGCGACCGCAACAAGTACATCATCGAGGGCCTGCCCTTGAAGACGTACGACTGCTCGCAGATCACCGACGGCTACGCGGCGGTGATCGTGGCGACCGAAGAGGGGCTGAAGCGGCTGGGCGTGGCAAAGGCCGACGCGGTGCAGATCGCGGGCTACGCGCAGGCGACCGACAGCCTGCTCCGGGCGGAGCGCAACGTGCTCAAGGCCGAGGGCGCCCGGACGGCCATGAACAAGGCTTACGAGATGGCGGGCCTCACGCCGCAGGACGTCAACGTCGCCGAGCTGCACGATTGCTTCACGGTGATGGGCGCGATCGGCACCGAGGTGATCGGCAAGGCGCCCTACGGACAGGGCGCGAAGTACTGGGTCGACGGCAAGGCGCGCGTCGACGGCGAGTGCGGGATCAACACGTCGGGCGGGCTCATCGCCAAGGGGCATCCCGTCGGCGCCACCGGCGTGGCCATGCTCGGCTGGTCGGCGTGGCAGCTGCTCGGCAGGGTGCCGGCCCCGCTGCAGGTGAAGCACGCGAAGGCGGCCGCCACGTTCAACATCGGCGGCCCGATCTGCGCGTCCGTCTGCACCGTCCTCACGCCGGGAGCCTAGCCGTCATGGCCGAACTCGTTCCGGACCAGAGCGGCTTCGTCGAGGCCGACGGGCAGCGCGTCTACTGGGAGCGCTTCGGCACGGGCGCCAGGGAGACGATCTGCCTGCTCAACGGCCTCGCGATGCACACCAAGGCCTGGTACGGCTTCGTGCCGCGCCTGACCGGCCGGTTCGACGTGCTGCTCTGGGACTACCCGGGCCAGGGGGAATCGACGTCGGACGACATCCCGTACGAGATCCCCCGGTTCTGCGACTACCTGACGATGGTGCTCGACGCGATCGGCGTCGAGCGCGTCCACCTGATGGGCATCTCGTACGGAGGGTTCGTCGGCCTCGACTACGCTCGGCGCTACCAGCACCGGCTGCACACGCTGACGGTGTCGGGCATCCTGCTCACCCGCGAAGAGCTGTTCGAGATGTACGAAGACATCTCGCTCCGCTTCTACCGGGGGTCGCTGGAGATCTTCGAGCTCTACACGCACTACATGTACGAGAAGATCTTCGGCGAGGCCTTCGTGCTGGCGTTCAAGGACAAGCTGGACGGGATGCGCCAGCGCTTCTTCGATCGCTTCAAGGACAGGCGGCACTGCCTGATCCGGCTGACCGAGGCACAGGACAGGCTGTTCGCGGCGCTGGACGGCCGGATGCCCGAGTACCGGGCGATCGAGACGCCAACGCTCATCATGGCAGGTGCGGAAGACCGCGCCATCCCGCCGTGGGTGCAGCGGAAGCTGTGCGGGATCCTCCCGAATCATCGGTTCGAGCTCGTCGGCGACAGCGGCCACTGCGTGTACATCGAGCAGCCTGCCGCCTTCTTCGGCAACCTCGAGCGTTTCGCGGCGGCGAAGTCGCTCGACTTCGAGAACGTGCCGGCGGCGTGATGACCCAGGAGGAACGGTCGCAGCGCAGCCGCGCGCAGATCCTCGACGCGGCGCTGTCGCTCTTTTCGCGCCAGGGCTACCGGGCCACGAGCATGCGCGAGATCGCCGGTCGCGCCGGCCTGTCGACGGGCAACGTCTATCACCACTTCAAGGACAAGGACGCGATCTTCCTCGCCCTCCTCGACGTCTACTGGCAGGCCATCGAGGACCCCGACTTTCCCGTCAACCGGGCGCTGAGGACCGGGAGCTTCCCGGAGAACCTCGAGGACATCGGCCGGGCGGCCCGCGAGAGCGTGGCGCGGTACCGGCCCTACGTGACCCTCATCTACGTGGACGTCGTGGAGTTCGAGGGGCGCCACATCCGGAAGTTCTATTCGGAGATGGCCGGCCGCTTCGAGCGGTTCGTCGCGGCGCACCGGGACGAGATCAAGATGGAGGGCAAGCTGCGCCCGGAGATCCAGCCCGCGTCCGCCGTCATGTTCGCGTTCCGGACGTTCCTGCAGCACTTCGCGGTGGAGCTGATCTTCGGCGTGCCGGACCACTACGGCAAGAGCACCGACGAAGCCGTCAGCGAGATCGCCAACATCATGCGGCACGGCATGCTCAGGCCGACGGCCTGAGCCCGCACACCTCCTCCAGCGAGGCCACGAGGAGGCTCTTGAACAGGTCCACCTTGTAGCGATTGTCCGCGAGGGGCATCGCGTCCGCCATGGCCGCGTCCGCCGCCTGCCGCACGAGGCGCGGCGCGGGTTCGCGTCCGGCCAGCTGTGCCTCGGCCTCGCGGGAGCGCCAGGGCACGGGCGCCGCCGCCCCGAGGACGACGGCGACGTCGGCGACCGTGCCCTCGATGATCAGTGCGGCAGCGGCGACCGCGGCCAGCGGATAGCCGGCATGCGGACCGGACGTGCGCCGATACGTCGAGACCCACCCGGTTGGTGAGGGCGGCAGCACGATGTCGGTCAGGATGTCGGCCGGTCCGAGGGTGTTTTCGCGGGTGGCGTCGAGGCCGGGCGGCAGGAAGAACTCCTCGAAGGGCGTGGCGCGCCGGCCGGCCGGACCGGCAATCCTGGCGCCCGCGCCAAGGGCGACCAGCGCCGGGGCGACGTCGGACGGATGCACCATGTGGCAGCCGCCGGCTCCGAGAATGGCATGGTACCTGTTGTCACCGTCGACCGCGAAGCACAGGTCTCCGCCGGCGCGGACGCACCGGCAGTCGGCCCGCAGGTACCAGCAGCGCGGGCGCTGGCAGATGTTGCCGGCGATGGTGGCCCTGGCGCTCGTGTCCGGCCGGTCCGATGCCTGCGCCGCAAGGCCGAGCGCAGCATACGAGCGCCGCACCTCGGGCGAGGCGTGCACGTCGGCCAGCGTGGAGAGCGCGCCGATGCGCAGGCCGCCGTCGGGCGTGCGGTCGAACCCCTTCAGTGCATCGAGTTGGCTGATGTCGACGATCTTCGACGTCCTGGGGCCGTCGATCTGCAGCGACGCGGCCAGCCCGGTACCGCCAGCCGCCACGCGCGCACCTCCGGCCGAGAGGTGCGCGATGGCATCTGTCAGCGACCGGGCCACGACGATTGAGAGGTCAGGGGCCAAAGACGTCCGGCAAGAGTATAGCCGCTCTTGCCGATCGTAATGCTCCTGGCGGGCTGTGCCGCGCGGTCCCGCTTCAAGGGACCCGCCCGGCATGCCCGCGAGGAACGGCCGGGGCGGGCCGGCGTTCGTTGTATGATCGCCACACGCCAATCCCTGAGGTGCCACCCATGAACGACGTCATCGACTTCGTCTACACGAACCGCGATCGCTACGTGGAGGAACTGAAGCAGTTCCTGGCCATCCCGAGCATCAGCGCGATGCCGGAGCACAAAGAGGACGTGCGGCGCTGCGCCGAGTGGGCGGCGGCCGAGATGGCCCGGATCGGCCTCGAAAACGTCCGGGTGATCGACACGGCCGGGCACCCGCTCGTCTACGGCGACTGGCTCCACGCGGAAGGCGCGCCGACGGCGCTCCTCTACGGCCATTACGACGTCCAGCCCGTGGACCCGCTCGATCTCTGGCAGTCGCCGCCGTTCGAAGCGACCATCCGCGACGGCGACATCTACGCCCGCGGCGCGGCGGACGACAAGGGCCAGGTCTTCGTGCACCTGAAGGCCGTCGAGGCGCACATGACGAGGACCGGCCGGTTGCCGGTCAACATGAAGATCATCCTGGAAGGCGAGGAAGAGGTCGGCAGCGAGCACCTGGCCCCGTACGTGCGGGATCACGCCGGTGAACTGGCCGCCGACGTGGTGCTCATCTCCGACACCGAGATGTTCGACCGCGGCGTGCCGTCGCTCTGCTACGGTCTCCGCGGCCTCGCCTACATGCAGATCGACCTGCGCGGCACGAAGGGCGACCTGCACTCGGGCCAGTACGGCGGCGCGGTGGCCAACCCGGCGAACGTCCTGGGCCACATCATCGCGCAGCTCAAGGACAAGAGCGGGCACGTCAAGATCCCCGGGTTCTACGACGATGTGCGGCCGCTTCGCGAGGAAGAGCGGGCGGAGTTCAAGCGCCTGCCGTTCGACGAGAAGGCGGTGAAGAAGCACCTCGGCGCGCCGCGCTTCGCCGGCGAGCGCGCCTATTCCCTGCTCGAACGCATGTGGGCGCGCCCGACGCTCGATGTCAACGGCCTGTTGTCGGGGTGGACGGGGGACGGCAGCAAGACGATCATCCCGGCGACGGCGATGGCCAAGGTGAGCATGCGCCTCGTGCCGAACCAGCGCCCCGACAGAATCGCGGAACTGTTCGAGGCGTACGTGAAGAAGATCGCGCCAAAGACGGTGGAGCTGAAGGTGACGCGCCTGCACGGCGCCATGCCCTGGATGACGGACTTCGACAACGTCTACGTGCAGGCGGCGGGGCGGGCCGTCGAGAAGGGCTTCGGCAAGCGCCCGGTGTTCACGCGCGAGGGAGGGTCGATCCCGGTCGTGGCTGACTTCCAGGCGGCGCTCAACGTGCCGGTCGTGCTCTTCGGCTTCGGCCTGCCCGACGACAACCTGCACGCGCCGAACGAGAAGTTCAACCTCGACAACTTCTTCAACGGCATCCTCGCTTCCGCGTTCCTGTACGACGAGATCGCGCAGACAAGGCAGTAGGGACTGCACGATGGGCCTGGCGAGGGAGCGTTTCCCTCACCAGGCCCGCTGTGCGGTGCGACAGTCGTCAGCCTCCGAATCCCGAATCCCGAGCCCTGAATCCCGACGCGCTACTTCTTCTTGTAGTACCCGCTCACATCCCGCTTCCCGCGCTCGAGATACGGCACGCCCTTGTCCATCCACTCGGGCCGGGGCTTGCCGAGCAGGTAGTGGTCGAAGAACTCGTCCTGGTAGATCGTCCAGTACTTCTGGTTCTCCCGCTCGCGCAGGCCGTGCTTCTCGGTGTTGAAGTTGAACATCCAGGCCGGCTTCCCCAGCCTCCGCAGTGCCGAGAAGAACTCGATCCCCTGGTACCACGGCACCGCATCGTCCTCGTCGTTGTGAATCGTGAGGTAGGGCGTGTTCACCTTCTCGACCCAGAAGATGGGCGAGTTCTCGATGAACTGGAGCGACCGCGACCACGGCGGCCCGCCGATGCGGCTCTGCGAGCGTTCGTACTGAAATGCGCGCGACATGCCCGTGCCCCAGCGGATGCCGCCGTACGCGCTGACCATGTTCGAGACCGACGCACCTGCCTGGACGGCGGCGAACATGTCCGTGCGCGTGACGAGGTACGTGATCTGGTAGCCGCCCCAACTGTGGCCCTGGATGCCCACGCGGGCCGGGTCGATGAAGCCCATCCCGAGCACGTGCTGGACCGCCGGGATGACGCACTTGAACGCGTCCTCGCCCGGGTAGCCCGTGGTGTAGACGATGTCGGGCT
>Ga0316605_10001864_pt1 | contig 12066 bp, 8 predicted proteins | sample OWC_soil_day20_n_FD_207666 | JGI IMG/M metagenome (GOLD analysis project Ga0316605, IMG submission 207666) | Wetland soil microbial communities from Old Woman Creek delta, Ohio, United States - OWC_soil_day20_noCT | ecosystem: Environmental > Terrestrial > Soil > Wetlands | place: USA: Ohio... | reverse complement strand
GCCAGCAGCGCCGCGTCGTCCACCCCGAGGCCCCTGGCGCGGAGGCGCTTGATCTTGTCGCGGATCGAGGCCGCCTTCTCGAACTCGAGATTGGCGGCGGCCGCCTTCATGTCGCGGTTCAGCTGCTGGATCCTCGCGTCGATCTCCGCGAGACTCATGAACGGCTCGGCCGCATCGCGCACCGCCGGCACCGACACGTAGTCGCGCTCGTACACGCTGCTCAGCACGTCGTCGATGCCCTTCACGATGGAGGCCGGCGTGATGCCGTGCTCGCGGTTGTAGGCCTCCTGGATGGCGCGTCGGCGCCCGGTTTCGGCGATGGCCGCCTCGATGCTCCCGGTCCTGACGTCGGCATACATGATCACGGTGCCGTGCACGTTGCGCGCCGCCCGTCCCGAGGTCTGGATGAGCGCCCCGGCGGAGCGCAGGAAGCCCTCCTTGTCCGCGTCGAGGATCGCGACCAGCGACACCTCGGGCAGGTCCAGCCCCTCGCGCAGCAGGTTGATGCCCACCAGCACGTCGAACTCGCCGCGCCGGAGGTCGCGCAGGATCTCGACGCGCTCCAGCGTCTCGATGTCCGAGTGCAGGTAGCGCACCCGGACGCCGAGCTCGTGGTAATACTGCGTCAAGTCTTCCGCCATCCGCTTGGTCAGCGTGGTCACGAGGACGCGCTCCCCCGCAGCGACCCTGGCCCGGATCTCGGCCAGCAGGTCGTCCACCTGTCCCTTCACGGGCCGGACGACCACCGCCGGGTCCACCAGTCCCGTGGGCCGGATCACCTGCTCGACGATGACCCCGGCGGACTTCTGCAGTTCGTACGGGCCGGGCGTGGCCGAGACAAAGACCACCTGGCGCACGCGGGCCTCCCACTCCGCGAAGTTCAGGGGCCGGTTGTCGAGCGCCGACGGCAGGCGGAACCCGTAGTCGACCAGCACCTGCTTGCGGGCCTGGTCGCCGTGGAACATGCCGCGGATCTGCGGCACGGTCTGGTGGCTCTCGTCCACGATGACGAGCGCGTCCCGGGGCAGGTAGTCGAGCAGCGTCGGCGGGGGTTCGCCCGCGGCGCGTCCGGTGAGGTGGCGCGAGTAGTTCTCGATCCCGTGGCAGTAGCCGATCTCGCGCATCATCTCGAGATCGAACATCGTGCGCTGGTGCAGGCGCTGCGCCTCGAGGAGCCGGCCCTCGGCCTGGAGCGCCGGCAGCCGCTCGTCGAGCTCCGCCTTGATCGCCTCCGCCGCCTCCCTGGTCCGCTCCCGGGTCGTCACGAAGTGCGTCTTCGGGTAGATCGACACCCGGTCGAGGCGGCGGAACGCCCGGCCCGTCAGCGGGTCGATGGCCACCAGCGCGTCGATGTCGTCGCCGAACAGCTCGATGCGCAGCGCGGTTTCCTCGTACGACGGGAAGACCTCGACCGTGTCGCCCCTGACGCGGAAGGTGCCGCGCGCGAACTCGTGGTCGTTGCGCTCGTACTGGAGCTCGACCAGCTTGCGGAGGATCTGGTCGCGGTCGAGGCGCTGCCCGCGCTCGAGCGGCAGCGCCATCCCGTAGTAGGTCTCCGGCGCGCCGAGGCCGTAGATGCACGACACGCTCGCCACGATGAGGACGTCGCGGCGCTCGAACAGGGACCGCGTCGCCGACAGCCGCATCCGGTCGATCTCGTCGTTGGTGGTGGCCTCCTTCTCGATGTAGGTGTCGGTGGCCGGCACGTACGCCTCGGGCTGGTAGTAGTCGTAGTAGCTCACGAAGTACTCGACCGCGTTCTCGGGGAAGAACCGCCGGAACTCCTGGTAGAGCTGGGCCGCGAGCGTCTTGTTGTGCACCATCACGAGCGCCGGGCGGTTCACCCGCGCCACGACCTGGGCCATCGTGAACGTCTTGCCCGACCCCGTCACCCCGAGCAGCACCTGCCACGGGTCGCCGCGGTCGAGGCCGGCCTGGAGCTCCGCGATGGCGCGCGCCTGGTCGCCGCGCAGCTCGAAGCCGGACACGAGGGTGAAGCGATCGGCGGGTGACGGCATGGCGCTGGACGGCTCGGCGGCAGCCGCGCCTACGGCCGCTGGCGATACGGCGCGAAGTAGCCCTGGCGGCTGCGCACCTTCACGCCGGGCCGCTTGACCTTGATCTCGACCTTGCGCCAGGCCCCGTCGAGCTTCGTGTTCGTCGACAGGTAGCCCAGCGTGAACTGGCCCCGGATCTCCGCCGCGATTCTCTCGTAGGTCGGATCCAGGTCCTTGAGGACGCTCGGGAAGTACGCCAGCCCGCCCGTCAGCTCCGCGAGCGTCCGGAGCTTGTGGCGCTGGTCGAACTGCAGCGCCTGCGACAGGTGCGAGAGGAACCCGATGGCGTACAGCGTGATGTCCGACGCGCGCAGCAGCGTCTGCGCCTCGCCGTACGACATGGAGCTGCTGGTGTCGCCGCCGTCCGTGTAGAGGACGAGCGTGCGGCGGCCCTCCTCGGCGGACGCCCCGTCGAGGTAGACGCCGAGCGCGTCGTAGAGCGCCGTGTTCCCGTCGGGCTTGCGCTTCCGGATCCGCTCGACGACGCGGGCGAAGTCGTGCTGGCCGTACCGCACGACGCGCACCTCGGTGTCGAAGTCCACCAGCGTGATGTCGCGCGCCTCCTGGACGGTGTTGAGGAACTTGATCGCCGCGCTCCGGGAGAAGCCGATGCTCTCCTCCATGCTGCCGCTGGTGTCGAAGAGGAGCCCGAGCCGCAGCGGCGGGACCGCCTCCACGGCGTCGCCCCGCGCGAACAGGGTGACGGCCTGGAGCTGGCCGTCCTCGCGGACCTCGAACTCGTCCGGGGTCAGGTCCGTCACGAGGCCGCCCTTCCGGTCGACCACCGTCACGCCGAAGCTGGCCAGGTCCACGCCGCCCCGGAACACCTGGGCCGCGGGCGCCCCCGCGAGCCAGGCGGCCGCAACTCCCCACGCCGCCAGCGCCGCGGCTCGCCGTCCCAACCGGCCCGGCGGCCCCGGGCGCGTTCCGGTCTGCCGTCCATCCATCGGATGCGATCTTATACTGGCCCGGCCCGAAGCCGCCCCGGGCGCGCCGATTCGCACGGCCCGGTGGATCGGCGTATAATGAGAAGTTCTTGTGATGACGCTCGTTCCTCCCGCCGCGCAGGGGTCCCGGGCATGAGATGCCTGGCCGTCTGCCACAGTGAGCTGGTCATCAGGACGCTGGCACAGGTCCTGCCGCCCAGTTTCGACGTCGACTTCCTCGTCGAGAGCCGGCCGCTCGCGAGGCGACTTCACGACGCGGGCCTGGCCGTCACCGCGGGCGACCTCCAGAAGACCGAGACCTACCTCAAGGCCGACCTCGCGGCCAGCACGTGCGTCATCGTCGAAGACAGCAGCCGCAGGCGCCCCAATCGCATCCTGCAGGCGTTGCGCGACTCGGGAGCGGCCCTCGTCTACCTGATGGGCATGCCGACCGGCAAGCCCGGCGCCGGCAACGGGAAGCCCCTCGACCAGCTGCGGGCGAAGTACCCCGAACTGGGCTTCCTGCCGCTGGCCGACCTCGTCGGGCCGCCGCTGGTCACCGAGATCAGCCGGTCGATGACCCGCGCCCGCGTGCAGCAGTTCCAGCGGTACTTCAACGACGCCGACAAGGTGCTGATCCTGCTGCACAACGATCCCGACCCCGACGCGATGGCGTCGGGCCTGGCCCTGCGCAACCTGCTGCGGCGCACCAAGGCGACGGCCATCATCGGCGCCCTCCAGGGCGTGACCCGGCCCGAGAACCTCCGCATGGCGAACCTGCTCGACATCCACGTCGAGCCCATCAGGCCGGAGGACCTGGTCGCGTTCGAGCGCGTCGCGATGGTGGACGTCCAGCCGCACTACTTCGCCGGCCTGATCGACAAAGTCGATCTCGTGATCGACCACCACCCGCCGCAGCCCGGCTACAGCGCCGTCTTCCGGGACATCCGGCCGGACTACGGGTCGACCTGCACGATCCTCACCGAGCACCTGCGCGCCGTCGACGTGAACATCTCCGAGCGCACGGCCACGGCCATGCTCTACGCCATCAAGTCCGACACGCTCTTCTTCAACCGGCAGGCCAACGCCGTCGACCTCGAAGCCTTCTCGTTCCTCTACCCGCTGGCCGACGCGGCGATGATCCGCAAGATGGAGGGCGTCGAGCTCACCTTCGATCGCCTCGAGTACGTCACGCGGGCGCAGCAGACCGGCTCCACGACCGAGCAGGTCTTCTGCGCGTTCCTGGGCCGCACCCCCCGCGAGGACTTCATCCCCTACGTCGCGGACTTCTTCCTGCAGGTCGAAGACGTGAAGTGGACGCTCGTCTCGGGCATCGTCGGCGACACCCTCGTCGTGTCGGTGCGCAACCTCGGCTACACGCGCAACGCCGGCGAGATGGTGCGCAAGCTCTTCGCCGAGGTCGGCAGCGCGGGCGGCCACCGGGCGATGGCCAAGGCCGTGATGCCGCTGCACGCGTTCCGCGAGAAGTTCGGCCTCCTCTCGGACGACGCGATCAGCCTGACGATCAAGAACCTCGCGCTGCAGTACCTGCGCGAGCACGCCGCCAGCGACAAGAAGAAGGACGCCCCTAGAGCGTAGGGTAGGCCGAGGGGTCGGCCGCACCCACCACCGGCTCGATGAACTGGTGATACGCATCGGCGTAGCCCTGGTCGATTGACTCGCCCAGGAGCTGGACCCGATCCGATCGCTCGTCGTACGTGCCGACCATGTCGAGCGGCCCGAGCGGGTTGTAGTCCGGGCAGATCGTCAGCACGCAGCGGAACGACGGCGGGGCGGTCCGGATGGCGTCGCGCATCGCGGCCGCGCCCTCGGACGCCAGCCAGGAGCCGATCCGGCCGCGCCCGTCCAGGCGGAGGCTCGTGAGCGTGTGCGGGTCACGGTCGGCGGTCGCCGCCGAGACCACGACGACCTGCTCGGCCCCCGCGGCCTCGACCTCCTCGAGCAGCCGCGCGAGGCTTCCGGGCCGGTCGCACCAGCGGTGGGTCTCGCCACGCCAGTAGCTCTCGGCCGTGAAGGTCACCGGCCACGCCTCGGTCACGACGGGCAGGCACAGGGCGGCCGCCAGCACGTCCAGGGCGTGATCCCGTTCCGTGCCCGAAAGGTCAAGCGTCTCCCCCGCCCGTTCCGGGGCGGCGGTGGCCCGCGCCGCCCTGCGGCCGAAGAATCCGCGGCGGTAGGGCTCCGTGAGCGCCGCCATGGCCAGGTCGCGGCGGGTGTCGAGGTCGTGCACCAGCACGAGCAGTTCGCGGAAGCCCGGCTGGCCCAGGTTCTCGGTGAGCAGCTCGGCGTAGCGGCGCGAGAGGTCGACGGGGTCCGGTTTCGGCGCGCGGGCGCCGCCGGTGATGAGGCGCCAGAGCGCCGTCTGCCAGTAGGAGACGACCGCGGCGCGGTCGATCGGCGCCCCGAACACGCGCCACCAGAACCTCCCCCGCTCCCGCTGGCGACCCGCGATCCGGGCGCGGGACGCCGCGGCGGCGAGGGCGGCGAGCACGGCGGCCGCCAGCAGCAGCGACGCCCGCGGCACCCAGGAGGCGAGCCCGCCCGGCGCGAACGCCTCGCGCACCAGTGCCGCATAACTCCCGGCGAGCGAGCGGCCGGCATCGAGCCCGAGCAGGCTGAGGAGCAGTGAGGCCGGGTACACCACAAGGCCACCCGCGAGGCCGGCCAGCGGCACGAGCACGAGGGCCAGCGCCGCGGCGGCGGCCCATCCCGCGGCGCGCAGCGCGGGACGCCAGCCGTAGAAGCGGGCCACAGCCTTGTGCCGCCAGAACCCGTCCTGGCCCCAGAGGGCGGGGCCGCCCTCAATCGCCGTGAAGAACGCCCCGACCGCCCCGGCGCCGTGGCCCGCCACGAGGTCGATCCTGACGCCGGCCTCGGCGATGGCCCGCAGCACGCCCGCGTGGTAGGCGCCGGCCGTCCCGGTGCCGGTCAGCACGAGGGCTGTACGGTGCTTCGGTGAGTAGGGCTCCCGCCCGGCCATCAGTCGTCGTGAATGGTGCTGAGGCTGATCATCTCGAACCGGCGCACGCCTGTCGGCGTCGGGACGGTGATCTCGTCACCCTCCTGCCTCCCGACGATGGCCTTGCCGATGGGCGAACTCGTGGAAATCAGACCCTTGGTGGCGTCGGCGTCCTCGGGCATCACGAGCTGGTAGGTGACCGTCGTGCCGTTGCCGTCCTCCCGGAGGCGCACGGTGGATCCGAACGCCGCCCGGTCCGTCGGGAGGCGATCCAGATTCATGAGCGAGATCTCGGCCATGCGCTTGCGGATCATGCCGACGCGGGCATGCACGTACGACTGGCGCTCCTTGGCGGCCTGGTACTCCGCGTTCTCGCTCAGGTCGCCCAGTTCGCGGGCACGCTGGATCTCCTTCGGCAGCTCGGTGCGCAGCTCGCGCTCGAGCTGGGCGACCTCGTCCTCGAGTCGTTTCAGAATCCGCGCCTTCATGCATCCGTCTCCGTCTGCGCCGCCGGCCGTACCGCGCGCCCCGCAACTGGTTGGCTAAACATTCAGTTTACCATATCTGCTATCCTCGCTCTGGCCCTCTGGACGCGCCGCGAGACGAGCCGCCGTGATCACCATTTCGAGCCGCCACAATCCGTTCGTGCAGCAGTGCCGGGATCTCGCCCGCCGGCGGGAGGCCGCGAGCGGTGACGTGCTGCTCGACGGCCTGCACCTGCTCTCGGACGCGCTGGCGGCCCGCGTGCCCGTAGCCGCCGCGGCCGCCCCCGAGGCATTCTGGGACAGCCCCGTCGGCGCGCCCCTCGCCGGCGCGCTGGCGGCGTCGGGTGCCCTCCTCTACGCGGCGGGCCCGGCGGTGCTGGAAGCGGCCAGCCCGGTGAAGGCCCCGACGGGCATCGTCGCCATCGCGCGCTGGCACCCGGCCGCCGTCTCCCGCGTGCTGCAGGCGCAGCCGGCCCTCGTCGTGGCCGCCGTCCGGGTGCAGGACCCGGGCAACGTCGGCGCGATTGTCCGCGCGGCGGACGCAGCCGGTGCGACGGGCGCCATCGTGACGGCGGGTTCGGCAGACCCGTACGGGTGGAAGGCGCTGCGAGGGTCGATGGGCAGCGCGTTCAGGCTGCCGGTGGCTGCAGGGGCGGACGCGGGCGCCGTCTGCCGCGAAGCCCGCGCGATGGGCGTGCGGGTCGTCTCGACGTCGCCGGCCGGCGGCCGCGATCTGCACGACGCCGACCTGACCGGCTCCGTCCTGATCCTGGTCGGCGGCGAGGGTGCCGGCCTGCCGGAACACCTGCGGGCGGAGGCCGACGAGGTGTTGAGCATCCCGATGCGCGCGCCGGTCGAGTCGCTGAATGTCGCGGTCGCCGCCGGCGTGGTGCTCTACGAGGCCCATCGCCAGCGCCGCGCGGGAGCCCGGCCGTGACGCATCCCGGTCTGTTCGACGAGCCCGGCGGCGGCGGGGACAGGGGCCGGGCGCCGCTTGCGGAGCGCATGCGCCCTCGCACCTTCGACGAGTACGTGGGCCAGCAGGACCTGCTCGGGCCCGGCAGGCCGCTGCGCGAAGCCATCGAGCGCGACCTGCTGCAGTCGGTGATTCTCTGGGGACCTCCAGGCACGGGCAAGACGAGCCTCGCCCGCCTGATTGCCGACACCACGCAGGCGCACTTCATCGCGTTCTCGGCGGTGCTCGCGGGCATCAAGGAAATCCGCGACGTCATGGCCGAGGCCGAGCGTTCGCGCCGCACGCGCGGCCGGCGGACGATCCTCTTCGTCGACGAGATCCACCGCTTCAACAAGGCTCAGCAGGACGCCTTCCTGCCCCGGGTCGAGTCGGGCGACATCGTCCTCGTCGGCGCCACGACCGAGAACCCGTCGTTCGAGGTGAATGCTCCGCTGCTCTCGAGGTCCCAGGTGTTCGTGCTCCAGCCGCTCTCCGAGGCCGACACGATGACGATCCTGCGGCGCGCGCTCGAGGACAGCGAGCGGGGGCTCGGCAAGCTGCCCCTCGCCGTCGACGACGAGGCCGTGCTCGGCATCGCCCGCTACGCCAACGGGGACGGGCGGGTCGCGCTGAACCTGCTGGAGTTCGCCGCGGCGTCCGCGCCGTCGGTGGACGGCGTCGCGCGCGTCGACGCCGCGTTCCTCCGGCAGTCCATCGAGCGCCGGGCCCTCCTGTACGACAAGTCGGGCGAGGAGCACTACAACCTGATCTCCGCCCTCCACAAGTCCATGCGCAACAGCGACCCCGACGCGGCGGTCTACTGGCTCGCGCGCATGCTCGAGGCCGGCGAAGACCCGTTGTACGTCGCCCGGCGCCTGGTGCGGTTCGCCTCCGAGGACGTCGGCAATGCCGACCCGCAAGCGCTCACGGTGGCTGTCGCGGCCAAGGACGCGTGCCACTTCATCGGCATGCCGGAGGGCAACACGGCGCTCACGCAGGCCGTCACGTACCTCGCCACGGCGCCCAAGAGCAACGCGGTCTACAAGGCCTATCTGCGGGCCGCCGAGGACGCCCACGGCGACCGGGCGGAGCCGGTGCCGCTTCACCTTCGCAACGCCCCGACCAGGCTGATGAAGCAGCTGGAGTACGGCAAGGACTACCAATACGCCCACGACGACGCCGACGCGGTGACCGGCATGGAGTGCCTGCCGCCGAACCTGGCCGGGCGCAAGTACTACCAGCCCACCGAGCGCGGCTTCGAGAAGGAAATCAAGCGCCGTCTCGACGGCTGGGCCGCCATCCGCAAGCGCCGCTGACCCACGCGGCGTGGGGGACGCCTCCGTGCGTCCCCGCTCACACAAGCCGACACAACGCATCTCCGGGGTGCGGTCGGCGGTACGCGGGGCCCCACTTCGTCACCCCACGAGGTTTTCGGCCCCTTCGAAGCGTTTTGCCGACTGACGGTGAGCGGCTTGGTTCGAGGGTCCGCCCGGCGGCATCCCCAACGCCGATCGCCGAGTCCCGCGTGCCTCGCCGAAGCCCCAGAGGGGCGGAGGCGGGAATCCTGAACCCCGAATCCCGAATCCCGAATCCCGAGCCCCGAGCCCCGAGTCCCGAGTCCCGAGTCCCGGACAGGGTTCAAATCCGCTGGAAGTTCTTCTCCACTTCGCGGCGGGAGAGCCGCAGCATCACGGGCCGGCCGTGCGGGCAGACCGTCGAATACGCCGTCTGCCGCAACTCGTCGAGGATGTGCGCCATCTTCTCGTGGGTCAACGGGTCGTTCGCCTTCACGGCGGCGTGGCAGGCCATGGTGGCGGCCATGTTCTTCAGGTGTTCGTGGACCGGCGCGGCTCCGCCGAGCCCCTCCAGGTCCTCGGCGAGGGCCTTCAGCGCCGCCGTGCCCTGCTCGCGGCCGAGCAGCGCCGGCATGGCGTCCACGCGCACGCTGGTCGGCCCGAACTCGTCGACCTCGAAGCCGCAGCGCCGCAGCTCGCCGCCGTGCGACAGCAGCGCGCTCCTGGCCTCCGGCGGCATCTCCATGATGAGGGGTGCGAGCAGGCGCTGGCTCTCGAGCGCGCCCTCCATCAGCCGCGCCGAGATGCGCTCGTAGAGCACGCGCTCGTGCGCGACGTGCTGGTCGATGATCGCGACGCCGTCATCGTCGACCGCGATGATGAACGTGCTCCGGAACTGGCCGAGCGGGATGAGCGGCTTCAGGGCGATCTCCGGGAGGGAGCCGACCGGGCCGGCTGCCGGCGCGCCCGCCGGCGGAGGCGCCTGGACGCCCGGCATCCCGACTTGCTCCCCCGTGCGCGGTGGGTGCCAGGCGGCCGCGGGGTTCCAGCCCGACAGCAGGCTCGGCAGCCCGACGTTCACCGCGCCGGCGTCGGTCCCGGCCGGCGGCGCCAGCCGGAGTTCCGGCGCCCCGCCGCCGCCGATGGCGTCCTGCACGGCGCGCCTCACCACCTCGTGCACGAGCGACTGGTGCCGGAACCGCACCTCCGCCTTGGTCGGATGGACGTTGACGTCGACCGCGTCCGGCGGCATCTCGATGAACAGGTGGGCTTCCGGGCTGCGTTCGCGGGCGGTGGCCGACGCATAGGCGTCGATGACCGCGTGGGAGACGGTCCGGTCCTTCACGACGCGGCCGTTCACGAAGTACTGCTGCGCGCCGCGCGTCGGCCCCTGTTCGGCGAGCGCCGCCACGTAGCCCCGGATGCGCAGGCCGCCGGCGTCCTTGGCTACGGGCACCAGGTCCGGACGTTCCCCGTAGAGCTGGTAGAACCGCTCCTCCAGGCCGGAGGTCGGCGTGCACCGGAGCAGCTGACGGGGCCCGCTCGACAGCGCGAAGCCGACGCCGGGGTTCGCAAGCGCCAGCTGGGTCGCCATGCGCGACACCTGCGTCGTTTCGGCCACGTCCGACTTCAGGAACTTCCGGCGCGCAGGCAGGTTGTAGAAGAGGTCGCCGACCTCGACGACCGTGCCGGGCGCCATGCCCACCTCGACGATGGACGCGACGATCCCGCCGTTCACCCGGACCTCCGTGCCGCTTTCCGCCTCGCGGCGGCGGCTCCGGAGCATGAAGTGGGAGACGGAGGCGATGCTCGGCAGCGCCTCGCCGCGGAAGCCCATCGTCCGGATGGCCTCGAGGTCCTCGGCGCGTGCGATCTTGCTGGTGGCGTGACGCTCCACCGCCAGGCGGGCGTCCGCCGCGTCCATGCCTTCCCCGTCGTCCTCGACCCGGATCAGCTTCTTGCCGCCCATCTCGACGACGATGGCGATTCGCGCGGCGCCAGCGTCGATGGCGTTCTCGACGAGTTCCTTGACGACGGACGCCGGGCGCTCCACCACTTCACCGGCGGCAATCTGGTTCGCGAGCTCGGGGGGAAGCCGGAGAATCCTGCCCATGGGCGCCTACAGCCAGCGGCTGCGCCTGAAGAACCAGACCAGCGTGCCGGACATGGTCGCCATGATGCCGAGAATCCACCAGAACTGGACATGCTCACCGCCCGGGAAGTGGACGAGCGGCACGTTCATGCCGTACATCCCCGTCAGGACCGTCATGGGCATGAAGATGACCGAGAAAATCGTGAGGAACTTCATGACCTCGTTGAGGCGGTTCGAGACGTTCGAGAGGTGGGCTTCGAGGATCGCGGCAAGCCGATCGTGATACAGGAGCGCATCGTCCGCGATGCGGACGACGTGATCGTAGACATCACGGAAGCGATACGCGATCTCTTCCGAGATCTGCGGGAACTCCCGCCGGCCCAGCCGGACCAGCACGTCCCGCTGCGGGAGGATGATCCGGCGCAGCGAGGCCACGTCGCGCTTGAGGTCGAGGATCTCCTGGTTGGTGGCCCGCGTCTCGCCGGCGTCGAAGACGGTCTCCTCGAGATCGTCGATGCGTGCCTCGAGCTTGTCCACCTCCGGCCGGTAGTGATCCACCATCGTGTCGACGATGCGGTGCATCAGGGCCATCGGGCCCTCGACCATCGTCCGGGGATTCCGTTCGCAGAGCGCCTGCATCTCCGGAATCGTCCGCGACGTGCCGTCCGTCACCGTCACGAGATAGTTCGGTCCGGCGAAGAAGTCGGCGTCGTGCGTGGCGAACTCGTGCTGGGAGGCCCTGAAATCGATGCCGTGGAGGATGACGTACAGGTAGCCGTCGTAAGCCTCCAGCTTGGGATGGTGCACCTCCGCCAGGGCATCCTCGACGGCGAGTTCGTGGAACTTGAACGTGTCGCCGAGGACGCGCGACTCCTCGGGCGTCGGGGCCGCCAGGTCGACCCACAGGAAGGCGCCGGCGCCCTCCTCCAGCCAGGCGGGATCGATGCGCTCGGCCCGGGTCGTCCTGCCGTCGCGGTAAACGAGAATGGTCAGCATAGGCGGACGTGGGCGCCAGCAGGGCTTCTCGCGTGGCGGTCCCGCTTCGAGGGACGCGCTCGCCGCGCCCCTTGGCTCGCTCGCCTCGCGAGAAGCCCTGCCGGCACTTTGACTCCTGACTCCCGAACCCCGAGTCCCGAGTCCCGAACCCCGGGTTAGTCTCCCACCTTGACCGACAGCGCCGCGTGCGCCGCCGCCAGCCGCGCCACGGGCACGCGGTACGGCGAGCAGCTGACGTACTTCAGGCCCACCTTGTGGAAGAAGTGGATCGACGACGGGT
>Ga0316605_10001863_pt1 | contig 12071 bp, 12 predicted proteins | sample OWC_soil_day20_n_FD_207666 | JGI IMG/M metagenome (GOLD analysis project Ga0316605, IMG submission 207666) | Wetland soil microbial communities from Old Woman Creek delta, Ohio, United States - OWC_soil_day20_noCT | ecosystem: Environmental > Terrestrial > Soil > Wetlands | place: USA: Ohio... | reverse complement strand
CGCCAGGGCGGCTGCCTATGTCCCTGCACGGACAACAGTTGCAGCTTCAGCTTTACCTATGGATGCTTTGGTACAAATTGAAGCAGTGGTGTCACACGGAGATGGTACACCCCCACAAGCTGTTGAAGACAGGCATGGACTCATCATAGAAGCAAACAATACGGAAAATGCACCAAAAAGTTCTCTATCTACACAAACTGTAGCTTTTTCTCATTACAATCATCTTTCAGCTCAATTGCCTATAGACCCCAAAACTGGTGAAATGGTTGCTGGTGGTGTAAAAGAGCAGGCCGGACAGTGCTTAAAAAATATCAAGGCTATTGTAGAAAGTATCGACCACGTTATGGACGATGTGGTTAAAGTAAATATCTTCCTTAAAAATATCGCAGATATTGATGCTGTAGACGAAGTTTACACAACATTCTTCCCCAGCGGTGTTCCTGCACGAAGAACAGTTGGCGTATCAGCTTTACCTAAAGATGCTTTAGTCCAAATCGATGCAGTTGTATCAAACGCTGAAGGAACACCTCCAAAAGCATAACTGGCATTTGTTTGTAAATACAGGAACGATCTCAAATGAAAATTGAGACTGCCGTTTTTTAACAGCGCAAATGAAAAAGCATCGAGATTTTAGCCGATTATGGCAGAAATCTTGATGCTTTTTTTAGTTTCAGGCATAACAAAAAAACTGGGTTAGCTTGCCAATCTATGCGATTGTTTCATATAATATTATTGTAGCAGTATAGCAATGAATGATATACCTTGACAGTCGTGGTAATACGGTGTATATTGTTTTCGTGGAGGTGACAAAAATGGGTGATAATAAAGTGTCTTCTGATTTACTCAGAGGGCATACGGATACGATGATCTTAAAGTTATTGTTAAGTGGTGATAAATATGGATACGAAATATCAAAAATGATTTTATCAAACTCCGATAACGAGTATGAACTTAAGGAGTCAACTATGTTTTCGAGTCTAAAGAGGATGGAGAATGACGGTAATGTAACTTCATATTGGGGCGATGAGACTCAGGGCGGAAGAAGGCGATACTATAGGATTACTGATAAAGGGAAAGCAACTTATTATGAAAACAAAAAGAATTGGGAGTTCGCGAAGCGAATTTTAGACCAATTATTATAAGTGAAAGGTGGTAATATCAGTGAATGATAAATTGATGAGATATTTAGATGGGGTATTTGCTCCCTATGAGGACTTGCATTCTGTCAAAGAATTGAAAGAAGAGCTGCATGTTGATTTACAGGAGAGATTAAACGATTTTCAAAATCAAGGATATGATGATGAAACTGCTTATCGCATGACCATCGAATCTATTGGTGATATAAAAGAGATAATCGAGAGTATCTCAGTCAAGACCAAAGAACTCAAGCAGATGGTTAGACATGATTTATCGATGAATGACCTTCAGGATGCTGATTTAACAGGAGTATCAGTACGTGACGGGAAATTTGATGCCAGCGCCTTAAAAGGTTCGGATTTAAGTACTTCTGATTTAGTAAACAGTTCCTATAAATGCAGTGATCTAAGAGATGTAAGATTTGAAGGCGCTAATCTTAGCGGAGCTAAGTTTGATATGTCTGCTCTACCAAATGTGAGATTTGACGGTGCTGATCTTAGCGGAGCAAGGTTTAATATGTCTGACCTAACAAATACAAGTTTTGAAGGTGCCGATCTTACAGGAGCAAAATTCAATATGTCCGATCTGAGAAATGTGAGCTTTAAGAACTGTATCCTGGATAATACGAATTTTAGCAGCTCGGCATTGTCCGGTATCTGTTTTGACAACTTAACCTTAAATAATACGAGCTTTGATAAATCAAGCTTAGAAGGGACATCTTTCAGGAATTCTGTTTTAAGAAATGTTACTTTTAAAATTTCATTTAAAACCAAAAAAGGTATTAAAAAAGCTATTTTTGACGGTGCGACCATGGATAAGCTAACTTATGCAGTTTTAAAAGGATACAAGGCAGACCTTACTAATGTAACTGTTATTTAAGGGGGTGGGGCAATGATTAAACCTGAAACAGCAATTACAGTAAGTGGCCTTGAGAAGTCATTTAAGAATTTGAAGGTACTCAAAGGAATCAGCTTTTCTATAAAAAAGGGTAGTATTTTTGCCTTGTTGGGCTCAAACGGCGCGGGCAAGACAACGATTGTCAAAATACTCACCACGCTGCTGAAACAAGACAGCGGAAACGCCACCGTTAACGGATTCGATGTTGCATCAAAGCCCGACAATGTGCGGCAGTCGATCAGCTTGACCGGACAATTTGCCGCCGTGGACGAGATTTTGACCGGGCGGGAAAATCTGATCATGATCGCCAAGCTGCGGCACCTTAATCATCCGCGCCAGGCTGCGGACGATTTGCTGAAACGCTTCGGTTTGACCGACGCCGCCGACCGTAAAACGTCCACTTATTCGGGGGGTATGCGCCGCAGGCTCGATATCGCCATGAGCCTTGTGGGAAAACCGCAGCTTATTTTCCTCGATGAGCCAACCACCGGGCTTGACCCCGAGGCGCGGACCGAGGTTTTGAAGATCGTGAAAGAGCTTGCCGACAGCGGCACGACGGTATTCCTGACCACGCAGTATTTAGAGGAGGCCGAACAGCTTGCTGATCGAATTGCCATTCTGCATGAAGGTAGAATTATCGCTAATGGCACGCTCGCGGAGCTGAAAAAGTTGTTCCCGCCCGCAAAGGTTGAGTATGTTGAAAAGCAACCTACGTTGGAGGAGATATTCCTCGCAATCGTAGGTAAAAAGAGGGGAGAGTAAGTGGACGCGATGAAGAGACACTTTTTCAGCGATATGAGCGTTATGCTTGGACGTTCCATGCGCCATATTTTCCGTAGCATGGACACCATCATCACAGTCACTCTCATGCCTATTGCATTTATGCTGCTGTTCGTCTATGTGTTCGGCGGCGCAATCCAAACCGGCACGGATAACTATGTGAATTATCTGTTACCCGGTATCCTGCTGATTGCAATTGCAAGCGGTATATCCTATACGGCTTATCGCCTGTTTATGGATATGCAGCGGGGCATATTCGAGCGGTTCCACTCTATGCCGATCGCACGTTCCACCGTGCTGTGGGGGCATGTGCTGACCTCGCTGGTATCCAACACTATTTCGGTTGTCGTCATTATTCTCGTTGCCTTGATTATTGGCTTTCGCTCGTCTGCAGGGGTAATATCATGGCTCGCTGTAGCCGGTATACTCGCGCTGTTTACGCTGGCCTTGAGTTGGATCGCAGCAATTGCCGGGTTATCCGCAAAATCGGTGGACGGTGCAAGCGCATTTGCTTATCCGATTCTCTTCCTGCCGTTTATCAGCTCAGCGTTTGTGCCAACAAAATCGATGCCATCGGGCGTTCGCGCCTTTGCCGAAAACCAGCCGGTGACCTCGATAGTGGAGGCCATCCGTGCGCTACTGTCAGGTCAGTCGGTAGGCCATGAAATATGGGTTGCTCTTGCATGGTGCTTGGGCATTCTTGTTGTTGCATATTTATTTGCAATGCTGGCTTATAAACGTAAAACAGCATGAGACATTAGTTGCAAAAAGAAATCCCCATCAAGGGGATGTAGGGTATCGTTCGTAATTATGGCTAAATCTCCTTTAGCTTACGCCTTAGTAACTGTCTGGCATTTTTTTCGATGCGTGAAACGTAGGAACGGGATATCTGAAGGATATTGGCTATTTGTTGTTGTGACCGCTTCGGGCTGTTTCTCAAGCCATATCTCATTATTAGAACTTGTCGGTAAAGGCTTGGGAGTTTTTCAACGTTTTCAAGTAATAATCGCTGATTCTCCTCCTCGATAATCTGATCGGAAATCTCTTTGTTAACCGCAGTCAGACGGTCAATCATCGTTAGTTCGTCCTCACAATCATCTTGACCGAGAGGCTTATAAAGAGAGGTTTCTAATTTTCCTCGATCCTTTCGGTATTGCATCAGGATTTCATTTTTAATGCAAGGTATCGCATAAGAGCTAAATTTGCCTTTAAGTTCAGGCTTGAAGGTATCGACCGCTTTGATTAATCCAATGATCCCTATAGAGAGCAGATCCTCGTTCTTTTCTTCTGTATCACCAAACTGTTTGACAACAAAAGCCACTAAACGCAAGTTGTGTTCGATCAGCAAGTTTCGAGTTTGTACGATCGTAAGGTTATCGATCCCGTCTTTGTCCGAGTTGGTACGACCACGCTTTAAGAGTTCGAAGTAGTGTAATTCATCGCCTTTACTTAGAGGGTTTGGGAACGTGTTATTATGAATATATGAAACAAGTAAGGTCATCCCTTTGAGCATTGAGAGGGCAAAACTAGTCAGGAAAACTTCCGCAAACATACGTTTCACTCCTTTCGCAATGAGTTATAGTATGCAAAAGAAATGGCGTTGGTGTTAGTCCCATAAGAAATAAATTGATACTAAATGTATGCCAAGCGAGTATGCCAAATGGAAATCTAAGAATTAGGACTTGCAAAAGTAGGAAGCGTAGAAAGATACGTGATACGTAAAGGGATATGGACTAAAGGGATAAAAAAGTGGCTCTACTTCCACAAAACGAAGTAGTGCCACTGACGGGGCAAAAAGAATCTGAGCTAGACTACAATGTGTATCTTTCATTTTTGTTGAGTAGATCCGAACTGTTTAGAATACAGAAATGCCACTACAATAATTAATAAGGCCAGGACGAAGAAAATGTTGCTGTAAATAAAGACTGCACTGTTGTATATGATCGGATTAAAATGGAACTCGGTCTTATTATTATCCAGCAGCTTTCCAATTAGACTGGTTGCGGTTGCTCCGGAAATAAAATTTAGCATCGCGAAAAGTCCCATCCCAACCCCGGTTTGCTCCTTGGTTAACGTTCGGGAAATGGTATTGGACAAGGCAATTGACATAAAAGTTTGTCCCAGATTGCCGAAAATCAAAAAAATTATGATGAGTAATGGTGAGGAGCCCACAAAGGAAGACAATAAAATATAGCAAACGAAAAGCAGGGATGTGGCCGTATGAACCAGAAGTAGATTTCCCTTTTTATCGGCCAACTTGCCACCTTTTCGACCCATTAACGCCGATGACAGCGCTGCTGGAAACATAACCAGACCAATCATGGCAGGGGAAAGATGATTCAATTTAGCCAGAAACTGCGGTGTCATAAATGGCAGCGCAAAGGTAAGCGATGTATTCAGAAAGGCAAGAACAAGCCCAAAAGTATAATTCTTATTTTTAAAAAGGGTAGGCTTGATAAAGGGTTCTTTTGCCATGCGAATACGGAATAAGAACAAAATCATTAGTACCCAACCTGCAACGAATAACAACCACTTTCCACTTGTGATTCCCAAAAGCAGGACCGTGACCGTTCCGGCCAGCAAGACACCACCGATTAAATCAATTTTGCTGGTATAACCTTTCTCGTCATCTAGATACTTTCTGAATAAGGGTAGGTAATCAATGGCAGTAAGGATAATAAGAAAAGGAAGCGCCAACTGAGGAAGCTAGTCACTAACCCTGCTACGATTGGCCCGAGCGCACTTCCTAGTGCCAAACCGATCGCTGAAGTTCCTAAAGCTTTCCCTCTTCTTTCAGGAGCGAAGTAGCGGACCGGAATAATCATCGCTGTAGCTGGAATGACTGAGGCACCGGAAGCCTGCAAAACACGTCCAAGAATGATCATCCAATATTGGGTTGCCAGAAATCCGATCATAGAGCCCGTGGCAAAAAACAGCAAACCCAAAGTCAGTAAATCCTTAAGGCGGTATTTATCCGCCAACTTACCATAAATGACCGTACCAATTGCGTACACGATCAGATAGCCTGTGAGCATCCAGCTCACCTGAGAAGGAGATAAATTGTACTCTAAACTTATCACAGGCAGAACAACATTAAACATAGTAGCATTCATGACTGAAAAGACAAGTGTCAAGGCCAAGATTCGTATCAATATTTCTCCGTTATTTTTCTGATAAGCCTTGGTATCCACAAAAATCCTTCTTTCATAAGTTATTGAGCGCTCTCTTGTCCAGCCACTTCCTGAAGTGAATACAGTTCATTACTGCGGTCGACGGAAAGCTTAACTGTCTTTTTGCACAATTTTAGACATTTTCCGCTTCGATTTTGGCTCTCAAGCTTATATTCCTCACCGTCCCAAGGTCGTCGAACTTAATTAAGTAGGCAGCTTTGTCACGGTTGATTCCGATTACTTCGCCGGCGCCAATGATGCTGTGCACGATACGGTCGCCGGGTCGAAAAGGAAACTCAGAAGACTTCGCCTCTATTAGCTTCTCGCTGCAGCCGATATGCCAATTTGATTCCTTGACCAGACCTTCATCAAGTTCTGCCGTGTAAACAAGCAGGTCCTTGTCTACATTGAAAATGAAACGGGACGGATACCGATAGGAGCCGTCCAAGTTCCGTCCCTCCGCATCAGTCAGGTACAAAGCTTTTTCCGCACGGGTGAAGGCGACAAAGGCAAGCCGCCGCTCTTCTTCCATGGCTTCAAGCGTCGCGGTCTTTTTTGATGGGAAAACGCCTTCCCCAAGACCGCAAAGAAACACATAGGGAAACTCTAGGCCCTTTGCCGTATGTATGGTCATCAGTTTAACAGTATTTTTGTTGGAAGCTGTATCGGTATTTGTCAGCAGCCCAATATGAGACAAATAGTTTTCTAACGTGTTTTCCTCTCCGCTTGTGGTCTCGTATTCATAAACCGATTGTTTGAGCTCTGCCAAATTGTCCAGCCGCTCCTGACTTCCTTCCGTCCGGAGCATTGCCTCATAGCCGCTTTGGTCAAGGAGCGAATTGAACAAGTCGGAAATCGGCATATTCTGATAACCTGCGGAAAAATGCTCGATTAAATTGAGAAACCCCTTGGCCTTCGTGCCCTTGAAAATTTCATGGTCAATGGTTCTTTCAAGAGCCCCGTAAAGGGAGCATTGATTTTGGGCTGCATAATCTTTCAAAAATTTCATGCGCCGCACTCCGATATTGCGTTTCGGCACGTTAGCTACCCGCAGGAAGGACAGGTCGTCCTTATAGACAATGAGCCGGAGATAAGAGAGAGTATCCTTGATCTCCATCCGGCCAAAAAATTGTACGCCGCTATAGATCGTGTAGGGGAGTTTTTCTTTCAGAAATACCTCCTCCAGCGTACGGGAGATGAAATGGGCGCGATAGAGGATTGTCACGTCGCTCAGCTTTACACCCTGAGCAACTAGTTCATGGATTTGAAGCGCGATCCATCTGGCCTCCGCCTCCGCTGTTTTGGCATGATGGTAAACAACCGGAACTCCGCCCGGCAATGTAGGAAGCAAGACCTTGTTGATGCGTTTTTTGTTGTTTCCGATTAAAGAATTAGCTGCAGCGAGAATCTGCGGTGTTGAGCGATAATTCTCCATCATCATGATGGTGCGGACCTGCGGGAATTCCTGGTCAAAGTCCAGTAAATATTTCAGCTTGGCACCGCGCCAGGTGTAGATCGTCTGATCCGGGTCGCCTACAATAAAAAGGTTTTTGTGATAATCACACAGCATCTTCACCAGTAGATACTGCAGCTCGTCAATATCTTGATACTCGTCGATCATGATGTATTCCAGCCGCTGCTGCCACTTTAGCCGGATCGCTGCGTCCCCGCTGAAGATGTGGAGTACATATTTAATCAGGTCGTTGTAGTCAAGTCCGAAACATTTCTTTTCCTGATACAGGTATCCCCAGAAGATGATGTCCTCCGCTTCGACGGCATTCAGATACTTGAGATGTAGCTCTTCAAGGGAAAGAGAGACCATAAATTTGTAGTACTCCGGATCTTTATACAACTTGCGGATTTCGATCATGTCTCTCGCTTTAGAGAAGGTCATATGCCGCAAGGTGAGGCCGCGTTCTTCATAAATGATCTTCAGCATGTCGTTCATATCAGAATTGTCAAGAACAAGAAAGCTTTTCGGATAGTGGACAGCGTTGATGTCCTCCTGCAAAACAGTCACGCAGAAGCTGTGGAAAGTGCTGATATAGCCGGTATCGTTGTCGCCACAGAGCCGGCGGATGCGATGCTTCATCTCATGGGCTGATTTATTGGTAAAAGTGACGCAGAGGATGTTGGACGGCATAATGCCAATCTCATTGACAAGATATGCAAACCGATGCGACAGCGCGCGTGTCTTACCCGACCCCGCACCCGCAATCACGCGAATGAAGCCTTCAGTGGCAGTTACTGCCTGTCGCTGCTGTTCATTAAGTCCCGCCAAGATGTCACTCATCCTGTTAGTCACCACTTTCTTCAACTAAATTTAATAATACGTTGTTTAGCCGATACAAGCATATAAAATTAAGCTTAACCATCGAACGTGCGTTTGTTATTTTTATTATACATTACTTTGAAGAAACCATCCATAACTTAAACCCTTTGCATGAAGGGTCTTCGGTCTGCTTTCCTTCTCAATGAGGGTACGGTTTTTAGCTTTTATTAAGATAGAGCAGTGCTCAACCCCCCAGAATTCCTCGGTCTTTATTATAAATGACTAGACTAGGCCATGATATTTTAAAAACAGTGGAACTTTTTAACCCCAGGCTTCCAAACAGGCTTTCTGCCTGCTGAGAGATAAAGATCTGGCCCAGGACGCCGTACAAAACACTATGCTTAAGGTTTTTAATAACCTTTCAGGCTTAAAAGATGACGGCGCTTTTACCGGTTGGTGGCAGCGGATATTAACCAACGAAATATACTTGTTGCTACGCTTCAGCAGTAGGGTAATGCAGGGGATAACACCGGAACCGCTGAATATTTGGAAGGAACCACGGAGGCAGCTGCCAGAAATACCTTTGAACAAGAACTGTTGCAAAACCCTGCATGGCAACAGGAGATGAAAAAGCAGAAGGACTTTTTGACATTCTTGCATTTACTGACTGGAAAGATAACCCTTTCCGTAGCTGAGATTAAGGATAAGGTGCTGGCGGTGATAGAGAAAACAGAGGATTACTAGGAAATCGTGGATGCTACATTCTTTGAGCAGGGAAAACCGACGACCGTGACCTCCCATATCTGGTTCAAGAAGCCTGATCGCTATCGGACAGCCTCAAGGTGATGGCCGAGAATAAATCCAGCCGGATCTTAGGTACGGAATACCTGCAAGGCCGGCCGGTTCTTCATATACAATTCAGTCAACAAGTTCCCGGGCTGGGGGAAATGAATACCCATCACTGGATGGACAAAGAAACCTGGATGCCAATACGAACGGAATATTATAATGTCAAAGGGGAGCTGGTAAACCGCCGAGAAGTGAGGGAGCTTCGCCTCAATCAGGGTTTGCCTGATTCCCTGTTTGAACTGGATCTTCCTGAAGGAGTAACCCTTGAGGAGGAAAACAGTCAAGTCATCCATCTTCCTCAGGATATAACGCTGACTAAGGCAGCAGAGCGTTTCGATCAAGCGCCATATGTTTTGGCTGGTCAGAACTATCAGATCAAACACCAATGGATTGAAGTAAAGGAGGGTAAAGGTGCTCTGCTCAGTACGTATTCCGTCCTCGGTGAGCAAAACCCGATGTTGATTTTCACACAAGGGCCGGTGCCACATATTAATCTGCCTCCAAATGCAAGCACGGAACCCGTAGAACTTAAGGAAGACTCATCAAGATCGATTTGGCGGGTGTCAAATACATGCTCGATTGGCAGGACAATGGTTACTATTATTCCTGCGGCGGGCAGCTCGAAAAGGATGAATTGCTACAAATCCCCGGAAAATTGACCCAGGCAGAGTGAAAAATATATCGTAAACTTATGAGCACACTTCGGGCAAGTCACCTGAAGTGTGCCTTTTTTGTTCCTCTTTATTATAAGGTACCTTTAAAAAAAGAAGGATTTTAATAGGAACATCTTTATGGCGTTGTGTCTGCCTTTGCTATCTCCGCTTTTGCAGCTTTTGGCATCTTTTCACATCGTTTCGTACGATTTGTTTGTCGACAAGTAAATTATACAATCTGACGTTACGTCAGATGCAATACGTTTTTCAATTATTTTATTTTACTTTTCCGGGAAACATTAATACATGATAGGCTGTTGTATTCTATTTTTAAGGCTTCAAATTGATAATGCCAATAATGTAGATTTAACCAAGATACGTGATACGTAAAGGAATATGGACTAAGGTATAAAAGAATAGCACTACTTCCACAAAATGAAGTAGTGCCACTGATGGGTCAAATAGAATCTGCTAGACTACATTGTGTTTACCCAAGTGGTTTTATATACCAAAGGCCTACCGAATTTTCTTATCACTTTAAAAAGAGTATGGGCTAGTTGATAGAAAGGGCTATTCTATTAAAAAATTAATGGAAAAGTAAATGTAACGAAAGCTGCCCAAAGTCCGTAGACCGGCAAGTACTTAGTAACGGCATCTTGGATGGTTGAAGGGCCGTTTTTATTTTGTAGGAAACGCAGATAGGAAAGCATAATCCAAATAAGATTGGCCCAGATCAGGATGTTTACGCCTAAAACAGCAAGCCTGTTGGGCGTAATCCCATAAGAAGAAAGCCTGAACACTATGGCTGATAAAGCCACACTGTCAATGATAAGAGCAAGAACAATTAGGGCTAAATTTATATAATCAGAAATGTTCTTTTTCTCGTCGGTGCCGCTTTCGGTAATGGAGAATATGGTGACGGCCAATACACTAAGGAGTATTCCGTTGAAGGCTATGAGGAAATTGCGGTCCAAGAAGGGATTTTTTCCGACCCAAAGAACCGTTATAAGATAGACCAACAATGTGGCCAGCACCAGAGGACTAAAAATTTTGGCTATATAGGGTGCAATATTTTTAGCAAGTTTAAGGTTCCTTGAAACAAGGTATGTTGCCACAATAGCGAGAGCGGCAGCGCCAAATAAAACGACATTTTTAAAATAGAATTCTTCTATATCCATGCCGACAAACCCAAATAACTGCATGGTTAATGCTGTTAGTAACATTCCGCTAATTGCCATGCTGGCGTAGAGTATGCAAAATTCCCCATTAAATTTTAGATAGGCTAATCGTGTGCTGCCTCTGCCATAGTCATTTCCTGTAAATGCAAGCCCTACTAATACCCATAAGAAAATGGGAAGGTGTAGATAAGCCAGAATAATACTGTCTTTTTGCTCTAGTGGCAGCATATTAAGATAAAATCCGGAGATTAGGAATAACGATGCAAGGGTGTAAAGAACATTTTTTTGGAGGGTATTATTGTATACAAAATAGGCTGCAATAAAGGGAAGTATCCCAAAAACAAGGTTAATAGGGGCTATTGCCTGCTGTTCGGCAAAATGCAAAATTATCCTAGTGCTTATCCCGGCTAGAACTGCTAAAATGCCCATGGATAAGAAATCTTTCTGGAACAAGGAAGCTTTTTCTGTATTTGCCGTCTCCTTGAAATGCAATCTTTCATACCAAACGGCAAGAACCTGCGAATCAGGGTTTTGTTCCCAGGCGTATGAGATTGATTTTTTAAAAGCTTCGGGGTCTTTTCTAAACATTCGCTCTAGCTCATAGGGGTTAGCAATATTTTCAATAATCAGATTGTTAATGTCCATGTTTATACCTCCCCTAGTAATTGTCATATTAAGTCCTGCCTTCCTCCACAATGTTTATTGACCAATCTTTATTATCCTTGACTGTCTTCGTCACTCTTGTATTCTAAAATATCTCCAGGCTGACATCCTAAAGCCTTACAAATCGCCTCTAGAGTTGATAATCGAATCGCTTTTGCTTTTCCATTTTTCAATATAGAAAGGTTAGCCATTGTTATTCCAACCCTCTCCGAAAGTTCTGTTACACTCATTTTCCTTTTAGCCAACATCACATCAATATTGATTATAATCGCCATGTTATTCACCTCAGACCGTTAAATCATTTTCTGATTTTATATCAATGGCCACTTTTAAAAGCGTTTGAAGAACAGCTGCAAAGACTGCAATCACCATTGAAGCAAAGATCATGGCCATTCCGATTAGTATGATACCTGGTGCGTCGTCTACCTCTGTCATGAGATAGAAGAGTGGCATACCTACCACATATAAGCTA
>Ga0316605_10001862_pt1 | contig 12078 bp, 12 predicted proteins | sample OWC_soil_day20_n_FD_207666 | JGI IMG/M metagenome (GOLD analysis project Ga0316605, IMG submission 207666) | Wetland soil microbial communities from Old Woman Creek delta, Ohio, United States - OWC_soil_day20_noCT | ecosystem: Environmental > Terrestrial > Soil > Wetlands | place: USA: Ohio... | reverse complement strand
GGCGGCCCAGCCGGCCGGGCCGGGTTATTACACGGTAAAAAGGGGTGACACGCTGTACCGTATCGCGCTGGAAAACGGTCAGGACTATAAGGATGTCGCTACCTGGAACAATATCGCCAATCCGTCGAACATCAAGGATGGGCAGGTGCTGCGCGTAGCCCCGCCGGGCAACGAGGAGCCTTCCGGCGCAGTGGTTAGCCGGCCGGTCGGTGGTGTGGCGGTTGAGGCGCGCCCCCTGGGCAACGGGGCTGCGGCACCGGCACCTGCTCCGGCACCGACAGCGGTGGTCGGTGACGCGCTCAAGCGCGAACCCAGAGTGGGCAAGGAGCCGTATTCCGATGAGGCTTATGCCCGCTTGAACCGGCTCAATGAGCCGCCCAAGACGGGGGAGGCCAAACCTGAAGTCAAGTCCGAGCCGCCGGTGGCAGTCGGGCCGGACGATGTGGCCTGGGCCTGGCCATCATCGGGGAAAGTGCTGGCACCGTACAGCGAATCCGGCAACAAGGGACTGGATATCGGCGGCAAGCCCGGGGATCCTGTGCTGGCGGCGGGCGAGGGCAAGGTGGTTTATGCCGGTTCCGGGCTGCGCGGTTATGGCGAGTTGGTCATCGTCAAGCACAATACGACCTTCCTGTCGGCCTATGCCCACAACCGCAAAATCCTGGTCAAGGAAGGGCAGCAGGTTGCCCGGGGGCAGAAGATTGCCGAAATGGGCAATACCGACAGCGATACGGTGAAGCTGCATTTCGAAATCCGCAAGCAGGGCAAGCCGACCGATCCCATGCAGTTCCTGCCGAAAAAATGAGCGACCGGGACGACGATGCACGCGACGAGGAGGTCTTCGACGGCGAGCCGGAAGAGGCTGCGTTGTTGCCTGAGCCGGCCGAAACGACCCGCCCGGAATTCGAACTGCTCGAGGATGTCACCCAGCTCTACCTGAACGAGATCGGCGCCAAGCCGTTGCTGACGCCAGCCGACGAACTGGCGACCAGTCGCCTGTTGCGGCAGGGCGATTTCGCGGCCCGCCAGAAGATGATCGAACACAATCTCCGGTTGGTGGTGAATATCGCCAAGCATTACCTGAACCGGGGCATTCCGCTGCTCGACCTGATCGAGGAAGGCAACCTTGGCCTGATTCATGCGCTTGAAAAATTCGACCCGGAGCGCGGTTTTCGTTTTTCGACCTACGCCACCTGGTGGATTCGCCAGAGCATCGAGCGCGGCATAATGAACCAGTCGCGCACGATCAGGTTGCCGGTGCATGTGGTCAAGGAAATCAATGTCGTGCTGCGCGCCATGCGCCATCTCGAATCGGCCGAAACGCGCGAAACCTCGATTGAGCGGGTGGCTGCCCTGATCGACCGGCCGGTCGAGGATATCCGGCGGATTCTGTCGCTCAACGAACACATTGCCTCGCTCGACGCACCGCTCGAAATCGATCCCAACCATACCATCGCCGAAGTGATCGCCGACGAATCCGGCGGCGATCCCGAATCGCTGATGCAGTGTAACGAGCTGGGAACTTTGGTTGGCGACTGGCTCGGCCAGCTGACCGAGCGCCAGCGCCAGGTCATCGAACGGCGTTACGGCTTGAACGGAGCCGATCTGGCGACGCTGGACAGCATCGCCACCGATCTCGAACTGACCCGCGAACGGGTGCGCCAGATCCAGATGGAAGCGCTCGACCGCCTGCGAAAAATCGTCAAGCGGGGTGGCATGTCGCGGGATGCCTTGCTTTAGGTTACCGTCGGCCGCAAAAAATGGCGGCTATCCTGCCGTCGACCGCAGCGATTGCTTGCTACCCCCAGCCTTGCTCAGTTCGGCCGGCGAGCCTTGATTTCCTCGGCTAGCTGGAACACCGACATGGCGTAGAAGCTTGAGCGGTTGTAGCGAGTGATCACGTAGAAATTGTAGAAACCCAGCCAGTATTCGGTTTCCTTGCCGGGGCTGGTCAGGTCGACCAGGGCGACCGTGGCTTGCGGGTCGGCATCGCTGTCGATGCCGTTCTGGCGCAGGGAGGCGACGCGCAGGCTGGGCCGGATGCCGGCTTCGAGTAGTGCGCCCTCCGGCTCGCCTTGCAGCCTGGCCGGTACAGCGACCGGCTGGCCGGCCTGCCAGCCGTGCTGTTCGAGGAAACGGCCGACACTGCCGATGGCATCGTCGACGCTGCCCGCCAGGTCTACCCGCTCGTCGCCGTCGAAATCCACTGCATAGCGGCGCTGGCTGCCCGGCATGAATTGCGGAATGCCGATGGCGCCGGCGAACGACCCCTTGATGGCCAGCGGGTCGAGGCCGTTTTCGCGGCTCAGCAGCAGGAATTGTTCGAGTTCGGTGCGGAAGAACTCGGCGCGCGGCGGGTAATGGAAGGCCAGCGTGGCCAGCGCTTCGAGCACGCGGAAGCCGCCGGTGTTGCGCCCGTACTCGGTTTCGACGCCGATGATGGCGACGATGATTTCCTCGGGGACACCGTAGAGGGCACGGGCGCGGGTCAGCTTGGCGCTGTTCTGTTGCCAGAACTCGACGCCGCGCTCGATGCGCCGCTCGTTGAGGAAGCGCGGCCGGTAACGCTCCCAGGAGCGCTGGGTCGGCGAGGCCGGCGGCTTGATCAGTTGCAGCACCTTGGCATTGGGCTTGGTCTGGCCGATCTGGCGGACGATCTCTCTGGCATCGAAACCATGGCGGGCCGCCAGATCCTCGGCAAAGCCGATGACCGCCGGATCCTGCTCGAAGGTGGTGGCGGCCTGCGCGGGGGCAGCGAGCAGGGCGAGTAGCAACGAACCGGTAAGCAACTTCAAGACATTCTCCATCAGGGCAGGCGGGCGATTGCCGCGCGCAGAATTTTCAGGTCGCCGGGCAGTTGACCGTAGCGGGCGGCCAGGTAAGCCTCGGCGACCTCGGCGAACGGCACGGCCAACTCGGGACATTCGGTTTCGAGTCGGCGGAGCAGGGCCAGCGGCGTTTCCCAGGGCGGGCAGTTTACCTTTCTTCGGGTCAGTCGGCGCAAGGCTCGTAGCCATAAACGCCGGGCCGGATCGTCGCTTCGCCGATGGTATAGCGTCCACCCGGTGATCAGAAGCAGCAGGGCCAGGCAAGCGGCACCGAGCAATGTCACCAGGCCGCGCCAGTCGGTATCGGACAGACCGAGGCGGGACAGCAGTTCGCGCTGGCGTTGCGGGTTGTAACCCAGCACCTGCTGATTCCACGCGTTGTTCAATGCTTCCCAGCGGTAGCGCAGGCCGCGCAGCCATTCGGCGCGCACTTGAACCAGGCCGGGCAACGGTTCGCCAGCCGGCAGGGCGTTGGCGATGCCGCTTTCCAGTCGAGCTGGGGCGACCACAAAAGTAGGATCAACGCGGACCCAGCCCTCGTTTTCCAGCCAGACCTCGGCCCAGGCGTGGGCATCTGACTGGCGAATGACCAGATAGCCGTCGACCGGGTTCGCCTCGCCGCCCTGGTAGCCGCCGACCACCCGGGCCGGCACGCCGGCCGCCCGCATCAGGACGACGAAGGCGGCGGCGTAATGCTCGCAGAAGCCGCGCCGGGTCTGGAACAGAAAGTCGTCGATGCCATTCGCGCCGAGCAGCGGCGGTTGCAGCGTATAGGCGAACTCCTGGCCGGCGAACAGGTCCAGTGCGTTCTGCACGATCTGTTTCGGCGGCGCTTCGCGCCAGCTTGCGGCCAGCGCCCGGCTCCGCGGATTGAGGTCGGGCGGCAAGGCCAGGTTGCGCAGCAGAATCTGCGGATCTTCGTCGACGTTGAAGCGGTAGTCGGGACTGCCGCTCAGGCGGAAACGCTGGCGCTGGGTCACCGGCTGGCGCGCGGTTGCGGTCAACGTGCCGTTCAGGGCGAATTCCGCCGGCAGTGGCGCGGGTGCGTCGAGGGCGAGCAGCCAGCGCTGCTGGTTGGCTTCCAGGGTCGTTTCGTAGGTGAGCGGCGGACTCAGCAGTTCGATCCGTTCGGCGGCGCGTTTACCCGTGAGGGGGCGCCAGGTGGTGCCGTCGAAGGCTTCCATGACCGGACCGCGCCAGTACAGTTTCTGGCGGTCGGGTAGCGGCCCGTCGAAACGCACCCGGAAGGCAATGTCGCCGTTCAATGCCAGGTTGGCGATGTCGCCGATAGTCATCTGTTCCGACAGGCCGCTTTGACCGGCATGGGCATCCTGCGGCAGCCCCCAGAGCGGTCCGCTAATGCGCGGAAAGAGCAGGTAGAGGACGACCATGAAAGGTATCGCCTGCACGGTCAGCAAGGCGGCGTAGCGCAGCGTCGCTGGCGGCGTGCTGGCCGGGCCGCCATGCAGGCGGATCAGCGTCGCCGTGACGACGACCACGGCCGCCAGCAGCCACAGGCCGGTCGGAATGCTCTGCGAGTAGAAATAGTGGGTCAGCAGCAGGAAATAGCCGAGGGTGACGACGACGACGGCATCGCGCTTGCCCTTCAGTTCGAGCAGCTTCAGGGCCATGAAGACGAGCAACATGCCGACGCCGGCATCGCGGCCGAATAGCGTGCGGTATTCGACAAAGATGCCGACACAGGCGCCGACCACCAGCGGCACAAGTTGCCAGCGGCGTGGCGGCTGGGCATTGCGCCACCAGAGCCCGCCGGCCAGCAGCAGGATGAGGCCGGTCAGGGCGCTCAGCCAGTTCGGTTGATGCAGTACATGCGGGGCCGTCGTCACCAGCGCCGTGGCGAATAACCACGGCACGGCACTGCGTTCGAGGGCTTCGGTGGCGTCTGTGCTCATGTCGGAAACAGGGCCAGGGTTTCGAGGCACAACTGCTGCTGGCGACCGCCGCTGGCCGGCCGGATTTCCTGCCCGGGCAGGCGTAGACCGTAACAATGTCCTTCGGCTTCGGCCGCCAGCACCCAGCCGGCCAGTTGCGACAGGCGGCTTTCGGCGCTCAGGCCGGGATCGGTCAGCGCCCAGTCGAGTTGCAGTTCGAGTTCGGCGCCGCCGGCGAATTGCTTGACCTGCAAGGGGCGCTGGCCGCCGTCGCGGGCGCTGGCTTTCCAGGCGACATGGCGCGGCGAGTCGGCCGGCAGGCGCAGGCGGAAACCGGCGAAATCCTCCTGGCCGCCGTCGCCGCTGTATTGCCCGCCACTGCTTTCGGCGCTTGGCGCCGGCAATGGTGAGTGGAGCGGTTGCGGATAAACCAGGCAGCGCATGGCCGGTTGCAGGTAGCTCCAGGCGACGAACAGGCCGAGCGGGTAGCGGCTGGCCAGGCGTACCCGCGGCAGTTCCAGCCAGCCCCGGCGGCTGGCGGTCACCGGTACGGCGACAGTGGCGCTGGCCAGCGGAGCGAGCGCGGTGTTGACCGGCAAGCCGGGCTGGGCAGTCAATTCCAAGGCCAGGCGGGTCGTCGGCCGGTCGTTGGCGAGCAGCAGCGGGAAGAGGGCGGTTTCGCCGGCAAATACCGGCGTGCACCGCCCGGGGGTGATGTGCAGGCCGAACAGGTTGCGGAAGGTGTGGATCATGCCGGTCAGGCCGAGGCCGGCCAGCAGGAAGACCAGCGCATGACCGAGTGCCAGGTTGTAGTTGATGGCGCCGATCAGCATCACCGCCAATGCTGCGGCAAAGAGCAGACCGGCCCGGGTCGGCAGGATGAAGATGCGCCGCTGGCCGAGGCGCAACGGGGCCGTGCCGTCGCTGCGCCAGCGGAACAGGCGTTGCTGCAGGTTGGCCAAAAGGCGCATGCCGATTTACGGAATGGGCACGCTGCGGATCAGGGCGACGATGTCCTCGGCGCGCGCCTGGCCGGTACCCTGGGCCGAGCGCAGGCGATGGCGGGCGACTGCCGGCAATACTTCCTGCACGTCGTCCGGCAGCACCATGTCGCGACCGGCCAGCCAGGCCCAGGCGCGGGCGGCGGCGAGCAGGGCGAGGCCGGCACGCGGCGACAGGCCGTGCTGGAAGGCCGGATTGTGCCGGGTCGCTTCGACCAGTGCCTGCACGTAATCGATCAGCGCGTCGGCGGCATGGGTCTTGGCCGCTTTTTGCTGTAAACCGCGCAAGTCCTCGGGGTTGATGATGGCTGGCAGTTGATCGGCCAAGGTACGCTGGCCGCCGGCCTGCAACAGGGCGCGCTCGGCCTGGCGATCCGGGTAGCCCAGTTCGATACGCATCAGGAAACGGTCGAGCTGCGATTCGGGCAACGGGAAAGTACCGATCTGGTGCGCCGGGTTCTGCGTGGCGATAACGAAAAACGGTTCGGGCAGCGGCCGGGTTTCGCCCTCGGCGGTGACCTGACCTTCCTCCATGGCTTCGAGCAGGGCGCTCTGGGTCTTGGGCGTGGCCCGGTTGATTTCGTCGGCCAGCACCAACTGGGCAAAAACCGGGCCGGGCAGGAAGCGGAAGATGCCCTTGTCGCGGTCGTAGATCGACACGCCGGTGATGTCGGCCGGTAGCAGGTCACTGGTGAACTGGATGCGCGAGAAGTGCAGGCCGCACAGGCGGGCCAGCGCGTGGGCCAGCGTGGTCTTGCCGACCCCAGGCAGATCTTCGATCAGCAGGTGGCCGCCAGCCAGCAGGCAGGCCACCGCCTGGCGGATTTCGCGTTCCTTGCCGAGAATGATGCGGCCGGCGGCATGCAGCAGGTCGTCGAGCGGACCGGGGCGACCGGCGATTGAGGCAAATCGGGTGGTGGGCATGGCGATGATCCGTAAATACTGCTGGCGAACATTCTAATGCTTGAAGCGGTGCGCCGATTGGGTCGATAATGACAATTCGACGAGCGCCACTAAAGGCGCCGGTCCGCAGAGAGAGAACAAGTGACGACCACTGCCTTCATCACCCATCGCGACTGCCAGTTGCACGATATGGGTTCGCATCATCCGGAGTGTCCCCAACGGTTGACCGCCATCAGCGATCACCTGATTGCCCAAGGGCTGGACGCCTATTTCAGTTATTACGACGCACCGCTGGCGTCTTTCGAGCAACTGATGCGGGTGCATCCCGCGTCGCATCTGGAGCGCATCAAGCGCGCCTCGCCGGAGCACGGTGTGGTGCACCTCGATCCGGACACCGCGATGAACCCGCATACTTGGCAGGCCGCGTTGCGTGCTGCCGGTGCCGGTTGCCATGCGGTCGACCTGGTGATGAGCGGCGAAATCGAGAACGCATTCTGCTCGGTGAGGCCGCCCGGCCATCATGCCGAGCGGGCCAACCCGATGGGTTTCTGCTTCTTTAACAATATCGGCGTCGCTGCCCGCCACGCCCTCAAGGCGCATGGCCTGGAACGCGTTGCCATCATCGATTTCGACGTGCATCACGGGAACGGCACCGAAGACTGTTTTGCCGGCGACGAACAGGTGCTGATGTGCAGCATTTTCCAGCACCCGTTCTACCCGTACAGCGGTGCTGACAAGCCGGCGGCCAACATGTGCAACGTACCGCTGGCCGCCGGTTGTGGCGGCGAGGAGTTCCGCGATGCGGTCAGCCAGGTGTGGATGCCGCGCCTGCGAGAGTTCAAGCCGCAGATGCTGTTCATCTCGGCCGGCTTCGATGCGCATTACGAGGACGACATGGGCGGTCTCAAGCTGCTCGAAAAGGACTATGCCTGGTGCACCGACGAACTCAAGAAGCTGGCTGCCGAGATGTGCAACAAGCGCATCGTTTCGATGCTTGAAGGCGGCTATGTGATGAGTTCGCTGGCCCGCAGTGTCGGTGCCCATCTGCGTTCGCTGGCAGATCTGTAAGCTTCGTTTCTTCTGAAAAAACCAAGGGTGGGGTAAAATCCCGCCCTTTCCTTTCCAACGTTTAACCGGACAAATCCATGGCGTTGATTGTTCAAAAATACGGCGGTACGTCGGTCGGTAATCCCGAACGCATCAAGAATGTCGCCAAACGTGTTGCCCGATTCCACGCGCAGGGCCATCAGGTTGTGGTGGTTGTCTCCGCGATGAGCGGCGAAACCAACAAGCTGATCGCACTGGCCAAGGAAGTTCAGGCCAGCCCCGATCCGCGCGAGCTCGACCAGATCTGCTCGACCGGCGAACAGGTCACCATCGGCCTGCTCTCGATGGCGCTCATGGACATCGGCGTCCCGGCCCGCAGCTACACCGGCGGCCAGGTCAAGGTCCTGACCGACAGCACCTTCACCAAGGCGCGCATCCTGTCGATCGACGAATCCAACATGCGGGCCGATCTGGATGCCGGCAAGGTTGTCGTCGTCGCCGGTTTCCAGGGCGTCGATGAAGCCGGCAACATCACGACCCTTGGTCGCGGCGGTTCCGACACCTCCGGGGTTGCCCTCGCTGCCGCGCTGAAGGCCGACGAGTGCCAGATCTACACCGATGTCGATGGTGTTTACACCACCGACCCGCGTGTCGTGCCCGAAGCCAAGAAACTCGACACCATCACCTTCGAGGAAATGCTGGAAATGGCCAGCCTCGGTTCCAAGGTGCTACAGATCCGCTCCGTCGAATTCGCCGGCAAGTACAAGGTCAAACTGCGCGTTCTTTCCAGCTTCCAGGACGAAGGGGAAGGCACGCTGATCACTGTTGAGGAAGACAAGAACATGGAACAACCGATCATTTCCGGTATCGCCTTCAATCGCGACGAAGCCAAGCTCACCATGCTGGGCGTTCCCGATACCCCGGGCATCGCCTATCAGATTCTCGGCGCCATCGCCGACGCCAATGTCGACGTCGACATGATCATCCAGAACGTCGGCCACGACGGCACCACCGACTTCTCGTTCACCGTCAATCGCGGTGACTACGCCAAGGCCCAGGGCATCCTGGAAGGCGTCAAGCAGAAGCTCGGCGCCCGCGAAATCACCGGCGACAACAAGATCTGTAAGGTCTCTGCCGTCGGCGTCGGCATGCGCTCGCACCCGGGCGTCGCCTCCAAGATGTTCAAGGCGCTGGCCGATGAAGGCATCAACATCCAGATGATCTCGACCTCCGAGATCAAGATTTCCGTCGTTCTCGACGAAAAATATCTGGAACTGGCCGTTCGCGTGCTGCACCGGACTTTCGGTCTCGACCAGTAAGGTTTGACCAAAGGGCGCGGAGGCTATATCATCCGCGCCTCGTTGCAGGCAAGGACACGTGGCCGAGTGGTCGAAGGCACACCCCTGCTAAGGGTGCATCCGGGCAAAACCTGGATCCAGGGTTCGAATCCCTGCGTGTCCGCCAGAAAATCTGGTGAAACTGGCTAGCAACGAAATGGACTACCCCGCAAAGCGCAAGCTACGCGGGGTTTTTCATTTCGGGCGTCGTATTTGATGCAAATTTAGCAAGGAACAAATTATGCAATTCGTCTCGAAAACTATCCCCATGATCGCGCTTGCCGGATCTTTCTCCGTTCTGGCCGCCACGAATGTCGAAACCCTGCCTTCCGGTGTCGTGGTCGAGCATGTCACCGTTGGCAAGGGTGCAGCACCGGGCGCGACCAGCACGGTGACGGTGCATTACCGCGGCACGCTGCTTAACGGCACGGAGTTCGACAGTTCGTTCAAACGCAATCAGCCGGCCAGCTTCGGTTTGCATCAGGTGATTCCCTGCTGGACGCAAGGGGTTCAGAAGATGAAGGTCGGTGGCATGGCCAAACTGACTTGTCCGGCTGAAACGGCCTATGGTTCGCGCAACCTGGGGGTGATTCCGCCGAATAGCGTGCTGAATTTCGAGATTCAGTTGCTCGATAGCAAGTGAAAACAGGTGGGGGCATGGTGAAACCTGAAGCCGTCGACCTGGCCAAGTCCTACCTGCTGCTCAATCATGGTCCGGTGACCCTGGTGTCTTCGGCCCACGGCGACCGGCGCAACGTGATGGCCGCTGCCTGGGCGATGCCGCTCGATTTCGATCCGCCGAAGCTGGCCGTCGTCATCGATAGCCTGACCCTGACCCGGGAACTTGTCGAAGCCAGCGGCGAGTTTGTCATCAACATTCCGGCCAGAGCAATTGCCGACAAGGTGTTGGCGGTCGGCTCGCAGAGCGGTCGCGACGGCGACAAATTTGTATCGTGCGCCATTGGTAGCCGGCCTGCCTCGAAGGTGGCCGCACCGTTGATCGATGGTTGTGTCGGCTGGCTGGAGTGCAGGCTCATCCCCGAAGCCCACAATCAGACCCGCTACGATCTGTTCATCGCCGAAGTGGTGGCGGCCTGGGCCGACCCGCGAGTGTTCAGCGACGGACGCTGGAACTTTGCCGATGAAGCGCTCAGAACCATGCACTATGTCGCCGGCGGCAATTTCTTCGCGACCGGCGAAGCGTTCGCCGTCTGATGCCTGGCCGGCCAAATTCGCCTTGTTTCGGGAATGCAGGATGAAACGCGCCAAGCTGACCGGAGATTCATTCTTCATCTGGGATGGCGAGGTGCTGGTGGCCAACCTCCCGGGCCGACCGAATGCCGAGCGCGACGAACTCGGTACGCCGCTCGGCCAACAACTGCGGGTCAGCGTGACCGCCCGGCCGGTGCGCGGGCGGGCTACCGACCACATGCTGCGTTTCCTGGCGCCGCATTTCGGCGTGCAGCCGGAAGATATCGAAGTAGTATTCGGGCGGATGAACGTCAATAATCAACTGCACATCAGAGCCCCAAGCCGCCTGCCGGCCGTTTTCAGCCAGCCGCCGGCCAGCGGCCAGGCGGCGCTGTTCTGATCGACCGCTTACGGAGAATTACCTTGGAAGCCTTGTTGCCGTCACTTGAAGTGGAAACCGCCCCGGCGCCGAAGTTCGCGGTGATCTGGCTGCACGGCCTGGGCGCCGACGGTTCCGATTTTGTGCCCATCGTGCCGGAGCTTGGTTTGCCGGCAGGCTGTGCGGTGCGTTTCGTCTTTCCGCATGCGCCGCACCGGCCGGTGACCTGCAATGGCGGCTACGTCATGCGCGCCTGGTACGACATCATTTCGCTGGCCAGCGATAGCCGCAGGATCGACGAAGCCGGCATCGTACTGTCGCGCCAAGCTGTGCGCCAGTTGATCGCCCGCGAGAACGAGCGCGGCATTCCGTGCCGGCGCATTTTTCTGGCCGGCTTCTCGCAGGGTGGGGCAGTGGCCTACACGACGGCGCTGACCCATCCGGAGCGGCTGGCCGGCTTGCTGGCCTTGTCCACCTACCTGCCGACGCCCGCCCTGGTTGCCGCCGAAGCCTCGGCGGCCAACCGGGACATTCCTGTCTTTGTCGCCCACGGCACGCAGGATGACGTGGTGTCGCCGGCTCTTGGCCGACAGGCGCTGGATTTCCTCAAAGAACACGGTTATCACCCGGCCTGGCACGATTACCCGATGCCGCATGCCGTCTGCCAGGAAGAAATCGAGGCCATCGGGCTATGGTTGCATGCGCGGATGGCGGAGTGTGAAATTGACTGAAGTGACGCTGAAACGCCGTGACCTGAGCGAAGCCGAGCTGCCGCCCTACGTCGGCATCGGCCTGGAGGCCATCACCCTGGTCGATTCGGCCGCCAAGGCCGAGGCGGCGCTGGCCGCGTTGCTGGCGGCCGAAGTCATCGGTTTCGATACCGAATCGAAACCGACCTTCCTCAAGGGAGAGGTATCGACCGGCCCGCATCTGGTGCAATTGGCCACCGATGGCCACGCCTATCTATTTCCGATTAACCGCGTGTCGGACAACCGTGTCCTGAAAACGGTGCTCGAAGCGCCGCACCTGCTCAAGGTCGGTTTCGGCCTGGGCAACGATCGCAGTGCGCTGAAATCCCGCCTGGGCATCGAACTGGCCAATGTGCTGGATCTGGGCGAAAAACTGAGGGGACCGGGGCATCGCGGCACCGTCGGCGCCAAGGTGGCGGTTGCCCATTTCTTCGGTCAGAAGCTCCAGAAATCGAAAAAAATCGGCACCAGCAACTGGGCCAATGCGCGGCTCAACGAGCGTCAGTTGCTCTACGCCGCCAACGACGCGCATGTCGCGCTGCGTCTTTATCATGCCTGGCTGGCCATTGGCGCCGGGCTTTTCTGAACATTTGCCGAACAAGGAATCAACGTGTCCGCCATGCCTTCCGTCCTCTCTCCCGCCGAGTGCCGCGTGCTCGGCACCCTGGTCGAAAAACAGCGCACGGTGCCCGACACCTATCCGCTGTCGCTGAATGCCCTGGCCGCCGGCTGCAACCAGAAAACCAGCCGC